>ERZ772900.1143-NODE-1143-length-25135-cov-5.022448_pt1 | contig 25135 bp, 31 predicted proteins | sample MGYA00512124_ERZ772900 | MGnify/ENA primary metagenome ERZ772900 (study PRJEB29015, sample SAMEA2737716) | human gut metagenome | biome: human gut; feature: human-associated habitat; material: faeces | place: China | collected 2012 ... | reverse complement strand
AGTAGGCACCTCCAGCATATCCGCGTCGTCCAAGCAGTCCAACAGGGCATCCACTTGGCCTTGATCCGGGCGTTCCGGCTCTTTAGTTGCTACCATGTAGCCCTGCATCAACTGTCCGTTGATGGAAAAGCGGTCTTTATGCTCTGTCGGGATTGGTGGGCATATCTCAACAAACAGGTCAGCGTAGGCTGCAATACGGCCTTGCAGATATTTCTCCATAGACGCTCTATCCCGGAAAATTTTTCTGTCCTGACCGGCTATCTTCCAGCCATCGCCGGAATAGTCCGGGTTATGCGGCGTGTTGAATGTAACTGACCATGTGAGTTCCCATGATTTCGGGACAGATTTTTCCAGCGTCCTATCCCATTCGGTGTGTTCATACTCGCGCCATGAAAAGCGGTACACCATATTGCTCATTTCATGGTTGCCATATTCATTGACCGTCCATCGGTTTGAGGTATGAGGTGTAGGCGGCGTTTTGACATATTCCAGCGCCTTCATGTACTGTTGGGTCTGCTGTGCCTGTTTTGACCATACTTCCACTGCGGCATCAATACGCTGACATAGTTCTTTTTCACGGACAATACTCTCGGCTTTGCGTTCCAGCAATTCATCCACGCTGCACTCGATCAATTCACAAAAGCCATCGCGGCCGCGTTGAAAACTGATGTACTCGCGGACTTCCAACTCCCGCCCCGGTTCTAAACGGCTGTATCCCATGACACACCGCCTATCTTACTGGAACGGACTTTTTGCGTTCAGCCTTCTTTTCAGAAATATGCACTTTCGGCTTCTCCGCTGGAGGTACTGCGGCATCCGCGTCATCCAGACAGGCCAGCAGATCGTCCACCGCCTGCTTGTCGGGTTCTTCCTTGTCCGGCGGCGCCAGCGTATAGCCGGGAGCCAGGCAGCCATTGATGCTGAACATCCGTTTGCACTCGTTGGGGATAGGGGGAGACAATTCCCGGAACAGGTGCGAATACAGGTCAAACCGGCCTTGGATATAATTCTGTGCCGCTTCCATGCTGGGATATTTTTTCTTATCCTGTCTTGCAACATAGATGCTGTCGCCCCAGTAATTTGCGTACTTGGAGTTTGGCTGCTTGGGTGCGTTATAGATGATCCCCCAGCTGACGAGATAAATGTCGGTGGCATCTGCGTAGGAGATTTTATAACGCATTTTGTAGGTGCGGTTGCTGATCTCCCACACGCCGTTCTCGCGCTCTTTCCACTCATTGGCGGTATGCTCTACCTCCGGGGTATGCACATATTCCAGCGCACGCTCCAGCAACATCGTATGTGCTGCCTGCTCATCCCATTCTGACGCGATTTGCTTCAGCTTGGCATAGAGTTCCTTTTCCAGCGTGATACTGGCCTCTTTCCGCTGATTGATCTCCGCATCCGTCAGCTTTACCAGCGGGGCAAGGTGCGGAGCAGCACGCCAGTCATTGTAGGAGACATTGTGCTGGATCGTGATTTTCTGCCCCGGCGTTATGCCGTCCTGATAAGCATTCAAAAAGTAAAAGCTATCCCGGCTATCTTTCTCAGACATGGGTGGTATCCCTCCTATCTGGCCGGAGTCTCCGGCCTCTTTTTTACTTTGGGCCGCCAGCCTTTTTGCAAACGGTGTTCCATCGAGATGATACGGTACAACTCCGCTTCACTTTGCGGGCAGTTGCGGAAATTCTGGATCGCGCCGTACTCAAAGAAGATTTCTTCCCGATGTCTGCGGTATTGCTCCAGCGGTATCCTGACTTTCTCACCGGAATAGAAGGACAATTCCACATTCTCAATGGGGAGGGCGGCTTTGATGACACGCTGCACCTGCTCCCGGTAGTTCAGCTTCACCACATAGCCCATAGGAGCTGTTCTGCACTGCCCGGTAATGACAATGCGGTAGGCTTCGATACCAGCAGGCATATTTGCATAATGCGTCCATATCTTATAGCCATCGCTCTCCCGGAGAAAAGCGTCCCGTTCCAGCACACACCATGTTCCGCTTGGCCGGGACATGAAGTAGAAAATGCGCTCATCCTGATTGGGGCTGTCCAGCGCATCCCTCAGCTTTTGCGCGTCCAGTTCAAAATCGCTTTTATAGTGCTGCGTGTTCCGGGACACGACTTCATCGAGAAAGGCGATCAGGCTGATTTCTTTTCCCACGGGCATTCCTCCGTTTCTGTGCTGGTTTTTCCTGTACTGGCGGTGACAGCTCTTTGGGCGGTTCGATGCTGTCGATCAATTCCGCAGCGGTGTCCCGTATCCGCTCCAACGATGTTTTCAGTTGGGACAAGTCTTTTCCTCGGCTCCAACCGGCTACATACCCAAATGAATAGTCGGAAGTGTCGATGCCGAAATGCTGGCAGACCACATAGGCTACACTCTCGGCCTCCACCTCGCGGGAGGAACGCTGCTCACTCCGGTTTTCTTCTGGAGCAGCACCCTCTTTCGGCGCATGGAGTTTTGCGTGGCTAACCTCATGGATCATGGTCTTGATGGTCTGCACTTGGCTCATATCCGGCTGCACCAGAATGCGCTGCTCTGCAAAATTGCAGCAGCCAAAGGCAGCGCCGGGAAAGGCTTCAATGCTGATGGGATAGGGTGAGAGGTGACTGATCGCCTCGGTTATGCGTTCGTAGTCCACCACACCTCCGGTCAGCTTGTGAACAAGCTCCGGCAGCGGCTTCCCCTCGGTCTGGCTCACATCGAACACAGTGACTGTCCGAAAACCTACGCGCTGCACCCATTGGATGGTCGCAGCCGTAGAGCCATCCGGGGCCGTTTCCTCCACTTCCTCCCGTCTGCGGTAAGGACAGGGGGCGAGTATGGTGATACCATGCTCGCCCCGCTTGACCTGTCGGCCAAATTTTCTTTTCCAATCGTGATAACCTGCAACATGAGAAGCATTCGGACACTGCATGAAAATCAGCATGGCGTTGCCAAAACTGTAATGATGGAACTTCGACATGGCCGTGAGGTATGCCGCATATTGGCCGCTTTGGAAAATATCCGAAACGCCCTGCTCCAGCTGGTCAGTCAGTGCCTTCAGTCGCTCACTTGCGGAAAGCTGTTCTTGCATCGTACTTTACTCCCGGCCGGGTGGCGTATCCTGGCCTTTCTCACGGCCGGAGCCGCCTGCTGCCTTGGGCTGCACCTTCAGCGTAATGGGGGTGTTACCCTTCGCTCCGATCAGAATTTCCGCACTGTGAAACTCCTTCTTGTAAGCTTTGACCTGCTCCGGGGTCAAGGAACAGAAATCTTCCTCACCTAAGCCGCAGACGAAAAAGTTCCCGAACACACCGCCATATCCGCCAGGCACACTGCGGTTGAAGGGCAAGTCCAAGAACAGTCCCTCGTCATTACAAACGACTGCGGCGTTATCCTCAAAGGGGTAAATGGCTTGGATTATTCCCCCTACGACTTTCTGCATCTCATCCAAGCCGTTGATGTCCGCCTCATAGGGGGCATATCCCGGCTTAACGATTACGACAGTCATACTCCATCACCTCGCCGGTTCAGACCGTTTTTTGCCGTCATTTTCTGCTTGCGTTTTTGCTTTTTGCCGTTCAAGCGCCCTTTTGCGGAGATCCATCGCCTCAAACATCGTGCGTTTGACGGTAGCAACTGTCGTTCCCTTCTCTGGGAAGTAGGGGCGCAGTTCATCGTCCTGAAAAGTGACCTTCAGCGGAGGGTCAATCTCCCGCTTGGTAGGCGCTACCGACTTCTCGATCTTCTGCGGGGTCAGCGTACCGGCGCGGCTCTCTTCCTTGAGCTTGACCGCTTCCGTCTTGGAGGGGACTTTGCCGCCCTCTTTTTCGATGGCGTCAGCCAGCGTTTTCTGTTCGGCGGGCTTCATGTGAGAAATCTGCTCGGCGGTGTCCAGCGGCAATTCCTTCTTGTCCACCATCTTTTTCAGCGGCTCCTCCAGCTGATTGACACGCATCAATCGCTGTACGCTGGCACGGCTCATACCCAGATCTTCACCGACCTGCTCATCGCTCCGCTTCATCGGCTCTTTTCCGGCCAGAATGTCTGCCTTGGAGCGCCGCCCTGCCTTACGCTTCAAAGCGTCCATCTTCATCTGTGCGGCGCGGGCCAGTTCCGAAAGCGGAATATCCTTGCGGTGGAGGTTGCCGTCTACGCACTGGATCTGTGCGTCATCCTCGTCCACACGCTCAATGAGAACGGGAATGGGGTAGTTCAGCTGTGCGCCAATGTCATGTCGGCGATGGCCGGAGATGATCTCCAGTCCACCGTTGCGTCCGGGACGGCAGAGGACCGGCTCACGGATGCCGTAATTCTTGATGGACTCAAACAGGTCTTTGTAATCCTGCGTCTCGCGGTTTACCGTGAACGGGTGATCCAGAAAGTCCTTCAGATAGGCCGGATGGACTGCCATGCTGTAAATCTCGCCCTCACCGGGGGTAGGCAGCTTAAAAAGGTCAGCTTCAGTAGGTGCGTCCAGACGATCCTCAAATACCTTGGTCACGGCAGAACCTTTCGGGCCGTCCGCAGTGCGGGTAGCCGATGCAGTGGGCGTTTCCTGTCCCACCGGCTCTTTGACCGCATCCGCCTTGACAGGTTCGGCAGGCTTCTTGCTCTCTTCTGGCTTGGTGGGAGTGGGCGCAGCTGCGGCAGGCTTGCCGTCCTTGACTGCCTTATCGTCCTTGGCAGGCTCAACGGTTTTCTTGCTCTCCTCCAGCTTGGTGGGGATGGGGGCAGAAAGCGGAGTCGCAGGTGCTTTGACATTCTTGGGCGTCTCTGGCTGCTTTGCGGGCTGTGTGGGGGAAGGCGGCGTTCCTACGGGCGGTGCCCGAAACGCACCGATCAGCGGGTTTTTCTTTTCGTTGGACATTGGTTTACCTCCGTATTCAAGATTTATGTCGAAAAATGTGTCTCAATTTGAGCCACATTTTCAACCAAAATCAAAGGCCGAAGTCGTGTTGGACTTCGGCCTGATAGTAGTTATTCATTGTCAGTGGCGCATTGAACAGCGTAGTCAGCAGATAAGCACGGATGTTGCGGACTTTGGTGGTGTTTCGGTGCAGGCTCTCAAAGACGTAGACCATCATGGAGTAGTCCAGCCGATAGAAACGGGCCTGCACCTGCGTCAGCGGGATGTCATTGCCGCCGATCCGAATCGTTTGCTGGGTGGAACACATCACATCTGCCATCAGCCCGACCACTTCATCCACATCGTCTCGGTTGAACTGTTGACAAAGAAACGGGTACTCGATATTCTCTTTGATCTCTCTCAGATACTCGCTTCTATCCATCCATCCCGGCTGCTCGGCGGAAGGCGATGGATGGATAGATTGATTTTTATAGCTAAAATCAGTTTGATTGGATTCAGTATAATTACCGTCCGATTTTCCGAAGTCTGCACTTCTGATAATCGGAAGTCTTGACTTCGGCTTTTCGGAACTCTTGACTTCTGATTTTCCGACTTCTTGACTTCCGATTTTCGGAAGTCTGGGAACCTCCTGCGGCACAATGGTTTCAGCGGTCACTTGGCGGGTGGTAAAGCGCTTGACATAGATTTTGGTCGGCTTGCCCTGCCCCTGCTTCATGCGTTCGATCAGTCCGCAGCCCTTGTCTGTATCTAACTCAGACAGCAGCTTGACGGCCCTTTCATGGCCGCAGTTCAAGTCCTCCTGAATTTCGTCCAGCGTGTAAAATATGTAGACACGCCCGGCGTCATCATACCAGCTATTCCGTGCAGACAAGCCCATCCGGTCAAGCAGGAGGCCATACAGCAGCTTTGCATCCGTGGAGACCTTCTTGAATTGCTGCCCGGTGATAAGCTGGCGGGGTATGCGGTAAAAAGAAAATTGACTGCTTTCGTCTCCGTAGTAGTAGTCAAATACAGTTGAGCCGTTCACTTTTCCACCTCCTAAAATAAAAAAAGCACCCTCCAACGAGAGTGCTTTGGATGCGAACATATCGTCCGAAATCTTCAATTTTCAACATTCCCTCAAGGGGATGCGAACCGTATTGTTGCCGTTGTGTTGACATCCCAACAATATGCGAGTTATAATGCAAGAAAGTTTCTTTGACCTATTTGTAGACATTTTCAGCCTAAGAATGAAACGAGGCCATATACATTTTCTAATTTTTTGCGACAAAATTCTGTGTATGAGTGTCGATTTTCGGGTGGTTTGGGGGGCATATAAGTGAACCGTTTGGGAGAGCGTTCGGTTCGCATCCGAGAGGTCGACGGTTCGATCCCGTTCAGGTCCACCATAGTGCGAAGATACGAACTATTTTTTGTAGTCCGAAATGTCTTCGCACTAACCATATCCAAAGAGGATTGCTGAAAAGCAGTCCTCTTTCGTTTTTCTCATCCAAATAAAAAATGTGCCTACCCCAGGCTCATAGCGATACGATCCCGTGGGAGGCATTTGGGCACAAAAAAAGAGGGCCACCCCACTCGGGGCAGCCCTCTTTGCTTTCTCTGATTTACTTTTCCCCTGCGGCCACCATCAGCGCCACCTCTTCCCTTGTGGCAAAGCCACGGGGCCGCTTGCCGTCGGTGATGCCGGCGGCCACGGCGGCGGCCAGCTGGTCCCTGGCCCAGTCACTTGCCGGCATTTTATCCCGCTCGCTCTGGGCGGCGGCCAGCTCCTCCCGGACGATAGAGCGCACCTCCTGTTCCGTCAAATCCCGTTCACCCCCTTTCATCTTCTCCGCCACGTCCCGACGGAAGTTGTCCATGCTGACCCCAAACTTGCGCCACCAGTGCAGCACGTCGGCGTGGTTGGACGCAATGCCCCGCTGATAGCCCTCGCTGTGGCACAGCACCACCCCGTCGGCCTGGGGGTCCAGATGGTACAGCTTGCACAGGTAGGCCGTCAGCTCCACGGCTGCCTGATAGGTGGTCTGAAAATAGCCCTCGTCGGTCAAGCTGTCCTCGCAGATCTCGAAAGAGATATGGGTGTCGTTCCCCGACCGCCCGCAGTGCCACCCCCGCATGTTCCATGGCAGGGTCTGATAGGCACACACGGAGCCGTCCGCCAGCTTCCCGATCATGGCGTGGACGCAGGCCCCCACGCCGCCCTGGTTCCAGTGCCGGGGGCTGGGTGCGCCCAGCCGCCCGTCGTCCGGGGCGAGATACCGCCGGAGCCACGGGTTATTGGCCCCCGTGCTGTGGACCATCACCCCCCGGGGCCGGATGGTCCGGCCCCGGAGGTAACAGTCGTTGTGGGTCAGCAGGGCTCTGTGCAGCCTCACTGGGCGGCCTCGTTGTCCTCGGCATAGAGGACTTCGGCCACCGCCTGGAAAGTGGCCTTGCCCTTGCGGAACGCCATGGCCAGGGCCTTGCCGTGGCGGCCAATGAACTCCCGCATGACCTTGGCCTCCTCGTGGGGCAGAACGCCGGGGAGCTGGGCCTGGAACTTAGCCATGGAGACGGTCAGGTCCTCGCCGGGGGTCTGGTGGTTGATGGTGTAGATGTCGTACAGGATATTGGTGTTCATATTTTCGTCCTTTCCGCGCATTTCTTGCGCATACGTGCGTTTTTTGTGTGTTTATGCTCGTTACTTACTCAGCTGCTTCGCCATCTGATTGATGCCGGTGGCCGCAAGGCCAGATACAATGCCGACTGCCAGTGCGGTCACAGGGTCCGCCGCCGGGAAATCCGGCAGGCCCAGATACAGCCCGGCCACGCCCAGCGCCGCCCCGGCCACGCCGCAGCAGATGGGGATGTACTTGTCCGCCATGTTGGGCACAGCCTTCACGCACAGCCCCACCAGATAGCAGATGACCGTGATGGCCGCCACGCTGGCGATCCCGATGTTCTCCATGTCTCTCACCTCCCTTCGTTGTCCTCTAAGTCCTTAATGCGGTGGTTGATGACCTTAATCTGCTCCTCCACCACCGGCATGCGCCGTGCAAAATTGTTGTGCTCCCGCACCTCCCGGGTCAGCTCGTTCATCTCCGTTTTCATCACGGCCTGCTGCGTGTCCAGCTTGGCGTTCATGGCCCGGGCGGTCTTGCCGGAGGAATACATGATTCCGGCCAGATTGAAAAGCCCCGTAACAACGGCTACAAAAATCGCATCGCTCAAAAGTTCACCCCCTTGCATTTCCCTCGAAATCCGTTTATGCCTTGGTCTGGATGATCTCCAGATACTCCTCCCGGGTGATGATACCCGGCACCGCCGCCTCCACCTGCTTCTTGGTCAGCCGTCCGTGCTTGTACAGGTTTTGGATCGCCCTCGCCTTATTGCTCATGCCGTCTCACCTCCCAGCAGCAGCTCCATGGCGTCCTCCAGGTCCGTGGGCTTGCCCATTTTGATGCTCACCGTGCCGTCCCGGTTGTCGGTGATGGGGCCGGACATGGCAAACTCGCTGTTGTCCCACTCGCTGGTCTGTTCTTCCGTGACCGGATTCCCGGCCTCGTCCAGCACAAGGGAACCGTCCTCGCTTCGCTTCTGGACCGTCTCCTTCATGACGATGCTCCAGGGGGCGTTATCCCCGAACAGCTCCACGATCTTGTCATAGGTCCCCTGCATGGTAATGGTCTTGGACTCCCGGTTGTCCCAGGTGTAGTCCTGCATCTGGCCGTCAATGGTGGCCGGGTGCAGGGTTCCGTTTACTTTCACATAGATCATGCTTGTCCTCCTTTATGTGATGATGTAATGGTCGTCGTTCAATTTCACGTCAAATGGCAGGATGAATGCCGGTGCAAAATTTGCAGCAGCAGCTTTTCTCTCGATATACTTCTGTCCATTTCGGTTAATGCGATAGCTCTTTGCCGCATCTGTCCAAGAAACTGTTCTTGTATCATACCCCGTCCCGCCAATCATCGTCCGGCCCTTCTGGACCTGATAGGATACACCATTGACTAGAACTCGCCCCCCCTTTGCACTATTCCTGCTTTACATACCAATATCCATCGGAAGCCAACCCGTCTCCCGGGTATGCCGCCCCATCAGTGGACACCACCTGGTCTATGGGATTGTCGTAACGGCTGTATGTAAACCAGTATTTTGTTACCGCACTGGCATACTGTCCGCTCGTGGTGATTGCCAAATAACCTCTGAGGTCTCCCGCATAAATGTTACCGGTTGCGCCAGCATCACAAGCGATGATATCCGCATACGTCTTTCCTATCTCACACTCGTGTTCGGAAAACGCCCACACTCCGGCACTTTTGTCGAGCGTAATTTGGTAATAACGATTCTTAGATGTCACATGTCCCAAATACGACTTGATCTTAAAGCCACCGCCTGTTTGTTCTGCGTTATACGCATACAGTCCATTGCTGCCGAGTTTACACACTTTATCATCGGGAACTGTGCCGTAATGCGATGTATATTTGACGTAATACCTGTTCCAAACATGCACCAGCTGTATGGTTTGGCCCACACCGTTCACTAAGGTCTTTCCATGCCGGATAGAATACCCCGTCCCATTCACCAGCGTCCGGCCGCCCTTGATCTGATACACGGTGCCGTTTACTAACGTTCTTCCTGCCATGCCCTTACCGCCTTACCCATAGGTCCAGAAAATCTGGCCATTCGCGCCCGGCGTGGTGTCCGCAGCCACCAGCGCCTGATTTCGCAGTCTCGCGCCATAATCCTGGTCGTAGTTGCTCAGCGCCGCATAGGTGGCATAGTTCACGTTCTGGCTGCCAATATTGCCGGTATTGATCGCCGTAGACGCATCCTGTTTCCCAGCCAGCAGCGATGTCACGTCGCTGCCCAGCATAATCTGCTGCCAACTGCTCCACACATTATTGGTTTTCGCCCTGGTATGGCAGTTCTGCCCCCGCACGTCATAGACCACCTGACGTATCCATTGGTCGGAGTGTCGGAACACCATGACGTGAAAATGCGTGTCTATGTCGCTGCCATACGGCGTGTTCAGGTTCACGCCCTGGCACTGATAAATGCCGGATTCCGTCAGCGCGTTAAAATCCGTCGCCGCCTGCCAGCCGTGCAGCCGCAGCGCCCCCACCTCCCCCGCCGTATAAACGGGCTTCTCGGGCTGCTTGGCCCATTCGTGCACGTCCGAGGCGGGCAGGGACGTTGGAAAATCCGTGATGTCTTTCTTAGTGTGGGTGTGCTCTTTATCCGCCTTCCCCTCCAAAGCCCCGCTCATGGCCTCGTCCAGGCCGGTGATATCCTTGCTGGTGTGGGTGTGCGTTTTCTCCGCCTTGCCCTCCAGGGCCTGAACCACCTCTTTCCGCAGACCGTCCACCATCTGTTCGCCCATCTCCACGGTCATCGCCGTGCCGCTGGCAATGGTCAGATCAACGCTAGAGTCGTTCCCGACATAGATTACAAGGTCAATTTGTCGCTCCACAGGCTGGCCGCTGGAGTATGCGGGCATAAGGTCCGCCGTGCTCCCCGCATTGCCGTAAGAATACAAGCATTCCTCCGCCGCCACGGAGCCGTCTTGGTTGTCAGCCCTCGCATAGAGGGCCAGCTCCCGGAAGTAGAAATCCGCCGTGACATCCTGGTTGCTGTACACGCCGCCGATGGTCACAGTGCCATCATTTCCACGTTTTTTCTTGCCAATGGTCAGTGTCTTTACAGGGGCTACAACATCCTTGATGGTGCGCACGGTGGTTCCAGCCGGGAGCGTTCCACTGCCCATGACGATTTTTGTGGGGGTGAATATGGCTCCCATCTCGACATAAGAAAGCAGGACACGCCCGCCATCGGTGATTGCGTTATTGCTGAAAACGCCCATATCGTAGCATCCACTCCTTTCGTCAGGTCAGCGTTGCGCCGATCTTATAAGTTTCTTTTGCGGTTTCACGTACTCCAACACCAGCCGCAATTTTCATTTCGCCTGTTAAGGTGATGTAAATCCCGTCCAGCTTGGAGCTATGCCGTTTGACTTTGTTCAGGATGTTCAGGAACTCAGTCAATCGTTCATTGTTCAGCGTGGGGTTCGTCGAATACACCCGGAAATAGCCTGGTGTCCCGTTATACTCAAACCATTCCTTGATGTAACCATCTCCGAAATATGTCTGGATAACATTTTCAACGGCCCATTTTGTTCCGAGTCGCCTGTAAACCTTATCGCTGTTCAGGACTAACTCGCGCTTCGCCTCAATGCTTGCGGTCTTGTCATACCACATGATGTTGAGTTCCCAGGCCAGGGCATCGAGTTCCGATTCGCTCAATTCGTCGATTTTGTCCCATGTGGTCAGCCGTTGGACGCTGGCTGCAATGGCGGGGATAATATCATCAATGCCGTGCGCAAGGCCCTGGACGGACAAGTCCCCGCGCATAAACGCCGGGAGCAGTCTGGCAAATTCCAAGGTACTCAGTTTCATCCCGCCGCCGCTCATGTCGTCACCTCATGGGATACCGTCAACTTCCCGGAAAACTTTGCAACCTGAGTCTTATCGAGTTCGGTAAAGTCTGGTTTGACGATGGTCACGCGGTCGGCGCCCACCAGGCTGCTGTCCCAATCCGGGCACAGGATCAGGCGGCGGAGCTGGTCCGGGTTGATATCCCGGTTCAGAGAGGAGGTTTGCCAATCGTTGTATCTGTCAATGGCCCCACCACTCGCCTCCACGGATTTCACTGTGTCCGCCTCGTTGTCTTGGGTGGTGTAGTATTTCAGTTCGATATCATAGGTCACGGCCTCGGGAGAGAGGGCCTTTACCTGGTCCGTCATGGGCCGCACCTTGTCGTCGCTGCAAGCCGCCTCCACCTTCTCCAGGACCTCAGTCCCCGGCAGCGCTCCGCCGGTCATAAGCGGGTAAATGTTGATGACGTTTGCCTCTGGACTGTCGATTGCTACATCCACGATGTCAGGATCAGCGGATAGGGCAAAGTAGCGATAACCGCTTTCCGGGCCAGCGGTGGACAAGGTGGCCGGGGCCAGCCGGATACGCTCCCGCAGGCGTTCGTCCCCGGCTTCAGTGTAGGGCTCCCCGTCGTCCCCGCCCTCGCTGGTCGTGATATTCTGAACGCTGGAAATGTAGGGTATCAGGTCAACCAGCGTGGAGATTGTCCCGGCGGTGTACCCGTTATAGGCTGCGCCGCCGGAAAGACACACCCCCCGGATATCCACATACAGGTCCCCGGCACGGAGCACTGCGACTGCGTCCGTGGAGAAGTACACCGACCCGTCTGTGGTGATTCTGGTTCCAGAATCAATGATGATATTGAAGGGCAGGGTACTTTCCACAGAGAAGCGGAAAGTCGTGTATGCATGTGCGGGTTCTGCCCGAATCACGTCATACCGCGCCCCGATTGCATCCAGTACGTTTCCCCGAGCATATCGCAAGGTACGCTGCTGCATTTTATCGTTGAACTCGTTGTAGAGCGACACGAACACCGCCACAACGGCCTCTCCAAAGATTCGGCGCTCGTCGCCCGGATACAGCGGTTCGCCTACACTGTCCATCAAACTGCCCATAATGGACGTATAGAGCTTTGCAACATCGGCCTCCACGAAGTTGAAATCTCCCGGCATCTGTGCCATCTCCTCCCTTCATTGCGTGTCATTGCGTGATTTTTGCTGTTACGCCAAAGTCCCCGTTGTCTCCTTGAGTGATATCCACACCGTCCAGATCAATGCGGGGTTCGTAGGTTTTCAACACCCATTCGGCATCTCTGGCGGCTGCGTCCTTCGCGTCACCGGCGGGCCTGTCCACGATTCGAGGGTCCAGGCCCCGCAAGCGATCATACGGAACCTCACCGCGCACAGTGGCAAGCAGATTTTGAGCACACACGCCCACGTCTCCATTCCCTTTTTCCTTCATCTTACTTGTCACCTCGCCACTGTTGTCTTTTTGGCCGCCTTTTCGGCGGATGTCGGCCCAGCTGACAATGCACCACTCTTACTGCTGCTCGTCGCCGTGGTGGCCGTTTTTTCACTGACTTTGGTTGTGGGCGGCACATACTCCGTCAGGTCGATGGAGGCATCCACCTGGATAATCCGCCCCACGCCGTCGAATTTAAAATTGTCGAAAGATACGCTGTCCAGTTGCAGCAGCGCTGGGCCAAACTGCTTCCCATTGAGAAGCAGAGGGGCCTTGACGTCAAACTGCTTTTTCCAGTCCTCAATCTGCCCCCGGGGGTCAACCCCGGCCCCGGCCAGGTAGGTGGTTTCCAGGTGAATCGGCTGCAGCTCCATCCCTCGGGTGTTGGTGGACGGCTGCCCGCTGGTATCTTCATTGGCATCTGATTTGCGTTTGAACGAGGTGGTGAATCCCTCCAGGGGAACAACTATCGACGGATTGACGATGAATCCCTTGTTGCCCCACCGTGCCATATAGATCATGCGTGTGCCACCTCCTTTTTACCTGGGTCCAGATGTCCCGCCGTCAGGGCAGGAATGCGTGTGGGCGTTATAGCTCGGGACGGAGCCGGTTGTTAAGTCCTCCGCCGTAACATTCCCGCCCACATTCAAGCCGCCGGAAATACTGACGTTGCCCGTCGGTACCTCTACGCCGCCTCCCACCTTATGGCTCCACTCGCCATCCATCCGGGCCAGAATGACACCGGTGTTGTCCGGGAACTGAGCATAAACGACTTCCATGCCCACATTCAGGCACCCGGCCAGAAAGAAGGGGACTGTCAGCTGTGCGGACACCGGGGCCGCCGAAAACAGCGGCACGATGGTCGCCTGTGTCTCGCCGGACACAGCGGAGATTTTTCCTTTTCCGACGTACATCAATAGCCCTCCAATGGTTTCCTGAAAAAAATCTTGCTTTTGCCCTTGTCGTAGTAGTTGCGTATGTGGGTTAAAAACACGGGGCCATTCCAGGACGCGGCCCGGGCGTTTTCCAGCGTTGCGGAGCTTCCAGGGGCAAACTCGGGCATGATAGGAGTCCAGATGTACCCCGTCATGCCCTGCTTGTTCTCCCGGCGCAGCAGATTCCGGGCAAAGCGCTCCGCCTCCGCGCCGTTGCCAACTGTGATATTCTCCGTGGGCACCAGGACCCGAGCCACGCCATTCCCGGCGGAGTACCGCCCGGAATAGTTGCCCACATTAAGCTCACAAGATCCGTACAGCCGCCCGCGCACGTCAGAATATCTGTAGTCCGTATCCGGCCCTGCTACAATGGTCTCCACGGGCGCTGTGGCTTCCATATACGGCTCAGAGTACATGATGAGTGTCCTATCATAGACGATCACCGAACAGCCCTCCAGGGCCGCCCGAGCGGCCAGGAAAGCAAAGTCTGACTGCTGGGCCTGGAGAATGTAGCGATATAGCTGGTCCTCCACGCCATAGGTGCGGAAGGTCAGGCCATGCTTCCCGGCAATCTCCTGTCCGATCTGCAATAGCCGGACTTGCTGCCATGCCTTGCTCCGCACGTCAAAGGCAGACGCAGGGAGTGAGCAAGCCTTGATGGTATACAGGCCGTTTTCCGGGACCACCTCGGACACCCACATAGCCCCGGTTTTGGCCGAACCATACTCCACGGCGATACTGTCCCCGATTTGCGGCCCCCAGGTGTCCCACAGGGCCCCGGCATCGCCCAAACGGATGTTCAGCATGTCTCCGTGACTCTCTGCAAACATATCGTGATAGCAGCGATTGATCTGGATGTTGTTGGAGATGTCTGTGCCCTGATAGATCACTTTAATCATTCTCCACGCCTCCAGGGGGGCAGCGTCTCAGGCAATGCGACATTTTTCACGATTGGGATGCGCAGCTCAACACCAGCCTCGAAAATCAGCGTATCACAATGGTCCGGGTTGGCCTGGATGATAAGCCCGGCCTGCTGCTCGTCATCGTAAAACTCCAACGCAAGGCCGTCGAAGGTGTCCCCCTCGACAGTCTTAATGTCCTTATATCCTGTGATATCAGCCATAGACGGGCAGCCCCCTTTCATATGCCCAGCGCTCCAACATATCCACAAATTCGGGGTACTCGGCCTCGATTGCCTCCATGATGCTCTCCTTGTTCGCATTGCCGTTCACGGTGATGTTGGGGGCAAAGGTGATTCCTCCCATGTCCACGTAGGCGTTCCCGCCGTCCCCGGTCAGGGAGAAGTCGGCATTGTCTGCGCCCAGCATCCGGCCAGCCTGCGCCCAATAGGACAGGTTTTGAGATCGATAGGCTGGGTCAAAGCTGATAACGGCCTCTGTTCCAGCCTCACCGGCAATGGAAAGGCCATTTGTAAAACCACCGGCGGCATATGTATCAACGGGGATATTTATGCTTGCGGCCTCATTTTTGGTCCCTGTGATTTTGTTCCACAGCTTTCCAACGGCTCCGCCTACCTTGTCAATCAGGCCGAGGATAGTATCAAACGGGGCGGTGACGAATCCAACGAGTGCGTCAAAGCCCGTCTTGAACACTGTCTCGATGTGGTCGATCATGGCAGAAACGTTCGTTTTAATTCCCTCCCACACACCAGAGAGGAACGCCCCGAGTTGGGCCGCTTTCTCCTTCACCACATCCCAATTTTGGTATAGGGCGACACCGATAGCAATAAGGGCACCGATGGCGGCGATCACCGCCAGAACGGGCCACGTTACCGCCAGCGTAGACGCGGCCAGGGCGGTATTTGCGGCGGTCAGTTGCCCTGTCACAAGCAACTGTGCTATGTCCAAGGCTGCCTTAGCTTTCTGCGCGATGGAAATTCCAAGCATTACAGCCTTATAGGCGACAAACGCCCCAGTCAGGCCAGAGACTACGGGGATCAGCCAGCCGATGTTATCGGCCAGAAATCCAAACCCTGCATCTGCAAGGCTGATCGTGGTATCCAGGATAGGCCCCAGGTTGTCGGCAATGCCCTGGAACACAGGCAACACAGCCGGAAGGATTGATTCAGTCCTGGGAATCAGACTGTCTGTAACGAACTGGACGGCAGTCCGCATGGGGGCCTCCATGCCGTCATAGATTTTCAGCTTGAGTTCATCGAGACCGCCTTGCATAGCCTTCAAGTCGCCGCTCAGGTTGTCGTTCATGATATCTGCCATATCCCCGGCGGCTCCACCAGATTGACGCAACTGCTCCTCGAAGTCAGCGGCGCTGTCGATGCCCGCATTCAGCATCAGGTTAAGGCCCTTGATGGAGTCGGAAGTGAACGTACTGGACAGGGCCATTGCCCGCTCTGCGTCGCCCATTCCGTCTGTTGCAATCTCCACGTCCGAGAGAATGTCGGTCATGTCGCGGTAGTTTCCTGCTGCATCCATAACGGCGACGGATGTTTTTCCAATCTGGATAGATCCGTTTTGCATCTTGGAGGTCATATCACGCATAACAGCGGTCAGGGCCGTACCGGCTTCGGAACCTTTCAGGCCCTGATTTGCCATCATCGCCAGCAGGGACGTGGTGGTTTCGATGTCCTGCCCGGCAGCGTTCAAATTGGCAGCGCAATTTTTGTAGGCTTCGCCGAGCTGTTCAGCAGATGTATTGCTGTTCGCCTGAGAATAGGCCAGCAGGTCGGCAAAATATGCGGATTTCTCCGCCTCCATGCCGAAAGCGGACATATAGTCCGTGACCATATCGGACGCAGCGGCCAAATCCATGCCGGATGCGGCAGCCAGGTCTAGGACACCACCCAGGGCACTGGTGGATTGCTCCGTGTCCCAGCCTGCAAGGGCCATATATTTCAGGGCCTCGGCGGACTCAGTAGCGGAAAATACCGTTGTCGCGCCATATTCCCGAGCCGTGTCCTCCAGCTTTTGCAGCTCTTCGCCGCTGGCCCCGGATAGGGCCTGGACTTCGCCCATGGTAGAAGAAAACTCCTGGCCGGTATCGATGATGCTTCCGGCCAGGTTTTTCAGGCCGCTGGCGGCTTTTTCGATTCCATGCGTTACCAGGTTTGCGAGGACACCTTTGGTCACGGTCCAGCCATTGTTTAGCTTCTTCGCGGCTTCTGCCGCCTTTTTGGACTGTTCGCTCAGTTCGTCAATGCGCTTATTGGCTTTATCGAAAGCCTCTTCTACGCTTTTCTCGATTTTGCCGTTGATATCAACGGTGGTCGTCAATACCTTGCCTTTGGCCATGCTGTCACCCCCTACCTCCGGCGTTTGGCGCTATACCGCTGTGGGCGGCTCCGTTTGATTTGCTTCTGACGCTCTTTCTCGTCCTCCACGGCCTCCCGAAACTCAGTCAGGAAGTCGACAAGCCTCATTTTTCCGACTTCTCGGACGTTTGCATGGAAGTATCGGCTGTACTCTCGGACGGCTTTTCGGAGTTGTTTCCCCCGGAGGGTGCCTCCGGCTTCCGCAAGATAAAAAAAGTCCCGATATCAGTCAGGGCCAGAACGTCAAAGCCCTTGATGCGCTCCAAATCGGAAATGTCGATATCCGGGTTAATGGCGATGACAGCCATCATTCCGAGATACAGATGCAGGGCATAGTCGTTTTCCCGGATTTTCAGGGTGAACGCCTTAGTTTTTTCGAGCGCTGCGCTCTTGGCGCAAGCGACGGAGAACTGCTCGGCGGTGATCTCCATGGGATCATAGGTCAGTTCGGAGACATCCTCTCCATTGATCTTGATGGGGTTGTCGAGAACCAGAGTTTTTTTGCTCATACGCTTCTCCTCCGTGTGAAATGCAGCGCCCCCGCCGGTGTTCAGCCAGCAGGGGCGCTATGCTATGAAATTTGTTACAGCAGGGAGTTGATCTCTGCGGCGTAGTCTTTCCCGCCGATACGGGCGATGTTGGCAAGGCGATCAATCAGGATCATTTCCTCCCCGTCCACAAACAGGTTGTAACGGCTGACCATGAATGTCACCTCATTCTCGCTGGATTCGCCTACCTTGAGTTCGATGCCGGGGATTTTGTTGGGAATGCCCCGGATGAACGCCTTGCAGCCAACATCCTTCGAGGCCCCGTCAGCTTTCACGGCAGTGTACACCCACCGGATTTCCAGGGGCTTCATCTCGGGCTTGATGAGCTTGGAAAGTCCCAGGTCGGTCCCGATTTTGGTGATGGTCGCCTCCAGGTTGTCGAACAGGGTCCAAATCGGGACAGTCATGGTGCCCATAGCCGACAAGTCAGCCGTCATGGGCGTTACCTCGGGGAGTGTGATCTCGATGTCTCGCGCCACAAGCTGGCTGTCCACATATGCGGTGTCGGCCACAACAGGGCCACAGATATCCAGATAAGCCATGCGTTACGCCTCCTCTCCGAAATAGCTGGACAACCCAGCGTCGCTGTACGCAACGTGGATAGTGCCAGACTTGAACTGCGGTGTGGGGGTGCCCTCGAAGTCCCACACGAAATTGCCCTCCGCGATCTCGCTGTTGCTGTTCTCGCTCTTGCGGAACTGCACCACAGGGGAACCGATCAATGCGCCGATGGCGACCAGGGCATCAGCCCGTTCCTGTTCCCGGTTGCGGATGGTATCAGCCATCTGCACGGTCATGGGCTGGTCGATGGTGGAGGCCCACTCCTGCTGGAAGGAGTTCGTGACATACATCATCATGCGGATACTGGTCGAAAAAATCACCCGCTTGTCCAGCACCTTGCCGAACTTATAGGCAGCGGTATGGCCGCCCCACAGCACCCACTGGCCGCCCCAGTAGACGGCAGTGCAAATGCCGTGCTCATTGAGCTTGTTGGCCTGGGACTGGTCAAAGCCCCGGTTCTTGCTGCCCTCTCCGAAATAGTTGCGCTTGATGGGAATAGCCTTGTTGGAGGCGGTCTCCATCGGGATACCGTTGTGGGAGGCATCCACGATAAGCTGCTTCCAGGCGCGCATGGTGGAGTCATGGACATAGCCGCCGGTGGTCAGCTCGTGCATAGGCCAGCAAACATCGCTGCGTTCGTTGACATAGCCGTTGTCCTCGGCCCACTTATAGGCAACGTCGATTGTGTCGATTTTGCTGCCCTTGTCCACCAGAGGAACATCGGCATAGACATAGGCATCCCAATGGCCATTGATCTTCTTCCCGGCGGAGATCATGGCCTGATACACGTCAGGCTCGTGGGACCAGCCGGGGGCCAGAATCAGGTTGGGGATAACGCCCACCTCGGGATATACCAGGCCCACGCAGCCCAGGCCGGCATACACGCCGCCGGATGTTACTCCACCGATGATATCCGCCTTGGTGATTTTCGAGGTGTCTACCTCGGCATAGGTCGCTGCAACTGCGCCGGTGATTTTCTCTTCGCCCAGGCTGTCGATGATGACCTGACCAGTCGTCCAGTTGCAATCGACGGAATAATCCACGCCCTCGACCTTATCAGCCAGCACAAGGGTGTCCAGGATAATGGTGTCGCTGGTGATGGAAGCCTGACCATTGGAAAAGGCGAGCTGCTTGGTGGTCTCGGCTTCCTTGCGGTGGGTGGCCGGGTCCAGCACATTGATCGCCACAATGGGGCCTGCATTTGTCACTGGATTGTCGAAATGCACCTTGAGCGCCTCGCACAGGGTAAACGCAGCCCAGTCGGCGGAGTAGCCCATGTGCTCCTTCGCATCGGAGAAGTCAGAGATTTTGACGGGGGCATTGACCACACCCGCATCCGCATAGCCCCGGACCAGGTTCACCGGGGCCAAACCGACATATACGGCGATGGTGTCAGACTGTGTTGCCACCTCACCAATGCTTTCCACAATCTCGCCGTATGCGCCGTGCTTATAGATTTGTGCCATTTTTCACACTCCTTTACATTTACAGAAATTTTTCGATATCCCGGATGTTCCGGGGTGTGGAGTAAATCAAGGAAAAGCTGACCCAGGCGAACCAGAGCGGATAATAGTCCGGGATGGAATCCTGTTCCGTCAGCGGGCCGTACTTGATGGGAACGGAACGATCAATAGGGAAACTGTAGATGGTCGCCGCGTTCTCGATCTCGCGTAAAGCAACATCCACCATGTTCCATACATCCCGCCACCCGTCCGCCGCACGGCGGAAATAGTCGTCCGCTTCCTTGCCCATCCACCTGTGGGGGCGCATAGCATCCTGGGTGTTGGGCAAGAGCACATCTGCGCCATGCACACCGGGATTCCAGGCCGAAAAGACCAGTTGGATTCTGGCGCTGCCCTGCTGCCCCCTGACATCATCCTCCCCGTCGATGAGCCGGACGCACACCGACGGGATAGGAGATAAAATAGCCGGGGGCAGCTTGTCCTTTGTCGGGAGAAACAGCGTAAACGCCGCCGGGTGGGCCCGTTTGTAGTCGTATCCGGCATCGTCAGGCATTTCTTCTGTGCTGGGCGGACATTTCAACTCGATTTTCGGGCAGATTTCGGACCGGACCCAGTCCGTCACCTTGTCCAGGATGTTGACAACTGACATACGCGCACCCCCTTATCCGACGATGTTCTGGCGCAGGACAACTGTGGACATGCCCATGTCCTCCTGCCAGTCATCAATGATGCACTCGCGCCCGTTGATGTTCAGGGATTCCCCGGCGGGCCGCCGGTGCGGGAGGTCCTCTGTGCGGGCATAAAAAAGGGTGGCACTCTCAGCCACCGCCAAATCCTGCCCGCTCTGCCGCTTTTTCAATTCGTCGTTGTCCACGACGATATCAATGTTCTTCCCCTCGACACGGTATTTTTCCGCGAACTCGTCCAGGTTCAGGAACACAGCCATGATATCATCGGCGACCATATCCTTGAAGCCGCTCATTCCTCCACCGCCTCGGTAGGGTCATAAGCGGGAGGCTCCTCGTCGTCCTCGATATCGTCAGCGTCCACGCCGTCAGACACGTTCTCGGCCAGGAACTTGTCCATGGCCTCCACCATCTCTGCCTTCGTAGTCCCAACGGGGAAGGTCAGGCCCAGCATTTTGGCGATCTCACGCAGCTTGTCAACCTTCATGCTGGTGTCGTACTCGGGAACCTCCACCGCTTCGGTTGGAGTATCCGCCATGTCAACAGGGTTCACATACTCGGCAACACCCAAGCCCACCAGGCGCTCTTCCTGCGCCGGGGTCAGAGTGAACGGCTCGTCCGCACTGGTCTTGGGCCGGACAATGCCACTCTCAGCCATGTGCCCGTATACGCCCTTGATGATCTTAATCATGTCGCTTTTCCTCCTTCTTTACCCTCTGAATTTAGGCCAGGACCTTGGAAACGATGAACGGGTTTTTGTTGTTGGGAATCAGCAGCGGGCAAGCGGTCATGGTCAGGGTGCGGGTGTTGCCCTCCGCATTGCTCAGATACTTAGGTACCCGGCGGCCAGTATAGGTGTGGATCTCGCCGTCGGACTGCTCCACCTGAGACACAGCGCCGTACAGGGTGCGGCCAGCGCCGGGAGCGGTCAGGATGACGGTCTTGGGGTCGATGTAGGGCTTGTTGGTGCTACCGTCGGTATACTCCTCGTCGTAGCAGATCACGTCGATGATGCGGCCCTTGGCGTTCAGCGTGGCGATGTGAGAGGCCCCATTGGGCAGGGTGGCGGGGTCAACGCGGCCAACGTCATAATTTCTGATATCGAGCAGCTTCTGAATCTTCGCATTGCCCAGAATGGCATCGGCAGCATCGGCACCGGCGATCATCTCAGTGGCGGCCAGGCCGCGCTTGGTCAGCGTACTAGCCATGGCAGCCATATCAGCAAGGATGCCCTCATAAGCGCTGGTCCAGTAGCCGGATGCGGTGTAGGTAGCGGGATTGGAGCCCTCAGAATAGAAGCGAATCTCCTTGTCGTCGCTCGCGTCCTTGTCGTCCGCAATGTGCATCATGACGCAGCCGTTGGTCTGCATGACCTCGGCGGCCATGGCCTCCTCACGCCGGGTAATCATGGCGGACAGCTCCTGCGCATCGGACAGAAGGATTGTCCGCTGGCGCTGCTCGGGGGTCAGGTTGGAAAGCAGGGCCTCGCCAAAGCCACGCTTGCGCAGATCGTCGATGGTCAGCATCCGCCGGGGGGCCACAAAGGGAGGCTCAAAGCGCTGCACCTCATAGCCGCTGCGCAGGATAGTCACGCCGCCCTTGCGGGGAGCCACAAAGGGGGCCAGGCGCTTGCTGCCGTCCTTATACTCCACCAGCACGTCGGTGGTGGAAAACAGGTCGGTGGCGTCGTTGGTGGGGAAATAGCGATCCCGCAGGAAGGTGGTGGGAGTATCAAGCTCCCGTACAGCCATCAGGAGATTGTGGGTATCATAGAAGTTGAAAGCCATGTCTTGTTATCCTCCTTGTTCTTAGTAGTCCAGCGCGTCAGACAGCAGAACGCCGCTCTTGCGCAGCATCTCCTCATCGGCGGCGGTCAGGGCGTAGTCGGCCCCAACGGTCAGCGCACCACGATTGAAGTGCCCGGTACGATAGGCAATGCCCACCACATCCACAGAGGTGTCCACGTCCTCGGCCAGCACATACAGGGCCTTGGTGGTCACAGCAGCAGCCGCAAGGGCCGCGAAGTCAGTGCCGCCGGGGGTCCCGGTGATGATGGTGCCACGCTTCACCACGCCTACGTCGGTCTCCTCACCGGAAACGCCCTGCTTTGCGGCCAGCTTCACGGCAACCACATCAGCCTCGGGCACGTTGCTGACAAACAGGCCGTCACGGCCTACGGTGCCCAGGGATTCGTCCAGTCTCTTGCTCATTACTTTTTCCCTCCATTCATGCTCTTGTACAGATTGACAGCGTCCATAATTTCCTGCTTGGGATCAGGCTGGCCCTCCTTGCCAGGGTCAATGCCGCCGTTAGGGTCCGCACCGACATCGTTGGTGCCAGAGTCCTTGCCGTCTGCACCCATGTCAGCCAGCACCTTCACGCCGATGGCCGCCTGGGCCTGCATGGCCTGTAGGGCCAGCTGCTCGGCAGTCAGAGGCTTTTCGCCATACTTGGCACCGGTGATAAGCTTCTGGTCAGCGATGGCGTTCTGAATGTCCTCGATGCCCTTGATGCGGGCCCGCTCTTCGGTCACACCAGCAGTCCGTCCTTCCTCTCTGGCGGCATTCTCGGCCTGTGTCAGCAGGTCGGGGTATGCCTTTTTCAGATCCTCGATGTTCTTGATCTCCACGTCTTTTCCTTCCTTTCCTTCAGTGTTATCCACCGGCGCAGCCGCCGGAACAGATACCTTGTTTTCAGGCAAAACTGGAATTCGCTTCGGGATGTTGCTCATCCCCCTGGTAGACAGGGCAATGCCGTTGACCATCATGTGGGTGCGGTCAGCGGTCAGGCTCATGGCGATGGGCACGTCGCTTTCCACTACCTCGTCGGCCAGCCCCGCATCCACAGCCTCCTGCCCGGTCAGCCAGGTTTCTTTATCTACCATGGCCTTCATGTCCGCAGCGTCGCGCCCGCTGGCCTCGGCATAGATGTTGACCGCCGCCTTGTTGCCAGCTTCCAGCTGCTTGATGACCTCCTTCAGGTCCTTCGTCTGGTAGTAGCCGAACAACATCCCCATTGCCTGGTGGACCATGATGTTGCTGCCGGCGTGAACCTTTCGGGTATTACCGGCCTGGAAAATCAGACTGCCCGCACTTGCAGCCAAGCCGTCGTTGACGGTGGTCACATTTGCGGGCAGAGATTTGAGCCGATTGTAAATTGCGATCCCGGCGTAGAGGTCGCCCCCCACGCTGTTGATATGAACGGTGATATTGTCCTTCGTCCCCAGGTCCTCCAGGTCACGGAGGAAATCATCCACGGCGATGTAATTTCCGGGGACGGGCTCACCGGACAGCCAGTCCACCGGGTGCTTTTCTACGACTTCGCCGTACATATTGATCTCCGCATCGTTTTCGCCCACGGCGATCATCTTGTAGGCTTTAGTCAGCGCCATTTTGCTTTTTCCCATCTTCGGTTAAAACCTCCTTCACAGCTGCCCTCACAGTGTCCGTGATGGCATTCTGAATTTTCTGCGCCGGTTCATTCGCTTCCCCATTGGCCGCTCTCAGGCGGGCGTTCTCCAGCGCCAGCTTGTCCACGTTGTTGGCGTACTCGCTGCCATTGAGCTTGATAGCCTCGGCCTGACGGGTGGACAGGCCATTTTCAATAGCCAGCACTGCTGCTGTGACCTCTTTCACAGGGTCAAGTTGTCCCTGAGACGGGCCGATCCACTCACTAGCAAGGTAGGCTTGCCGGATGAGAGGGTCCGTCAGGAAACCGGGAGCCACAATGCGGCCACGGGCCACGGCTTCTGTCAGCCAAATTTCATAGACGGGACGGCAGAAGTCCTTTGTCAGCCACTCCCGGCGCATTCTAAATGCTTTCCAGGCTTCCAGCAGAGCTGCCCGGCTGGCAGAGTAGCTGGAATTGAAGGACATAAGCAGTAGGTCCGCCGGGATTTCCAGTGCTGCACCTACCTGTTCGCACATAGACCGCATAAACACATCGAAACCGGTGTTTGGGTGGGTCGGAGATGTGAAATTTGGTTTTTCGCCAGGGTCCATCATGTTGATGGTTCCGGGGCCCATCTCATACTCATTGGGGTCCTTGCTCACTTCCGCCACGCCGTCGCCGCCAACCTCGTTGAATGGCATGTCGTTACTGCCGGCCTCCGTCGTAATGAACGCAGTTAGAAAGCTCTGGATGACAGCCGCCATGATCTCGGCCTCTGTGTACCTCCGCATTTGCAGCAGCGGTTCCATGACTTGGGCCAGGTACGGGACACCCCGGTACTGGTCCGGGCGTTCGGAGTCCATAATGTGCAGGATGTTTGGCAACCCCGTCAAATCCCCATATGCTTTCACACGCTGGAATTTTGTCGGGACCGTCGTGCTCTGATACAAGTAGGTGTTGGCGATGTAATATGCCGTGATTCGCCCGTCCCCGTCAACCTCCACGCCATCGTAGATGGCATTCCCGTTGTCGGCCTTGCCGGTGGTAGTCAGGTATCCAATTCCGCCGTCAGCCGTCGGGGTCCTTACCCGGTCCGCCTCGATGATGTGCAGCCGAAGTGAGTACGGCAGCAACGGCGTGGGGGCATAATGCTTGACAGCCGCAAACACATCGCCAGACATAGGCCAGGACAGCATGACAAGCTGCTGGAGCCCGTAGAAATCATTTACCCCCGTAGCATCACAGGCATTTTTTCTCTCTGCCCATAAGGCAAATTCAGCCTCCGTGTGCCGCTGCCATGCCTCTGCCGCTTCCGGGGACAGGCCCAGCACATCCCGGTTGATGACGCTCTTGAGCCGCAAGCCATTCCCGACAACGTTCGTCCTCTGGCGCTTCAACGCCGCAGTGGCAATGGGGGCGGCCATGTACAGCATCCGGGAGCGCTGCCGCAGTGTATAGTTATTCTCGTTGATGTCCTCCGCCGGGTGTCCGCTATCCGCCAAAAAACCCTTTAGGGCCTTTTTTCTGTAGCTTGCTC
>ERZ772900.1138-NODE-1138-length-25256-cov-11.586564_pt1 | contig 25256 bp, 17 predicted proteins | sample MGYA00512124_ERZ772900 | MGnify/ENA primary metagenome ERZ772900 (study PRJEB29015, sample SAMEA2737716) | human gut metagenome | biome: human gut; feature: human-associated habitat; material: faeces | place: China | collected 2012 ... | reverse complement strand
CGGGGGCCTATATCTCGGTCCCGCTGGCGGGCTGTCGAGCAAAGCGAGACTTCGTGTATCGGGGTTTGAGACGACCACGCGGACAGATTCGGCGTGTAACGTGTATCGGGTGAATATCGAAAGTCGTGGGGAATGCAAGCGCCCGGGCGGCAAGTTGGTCGGGGTGACAGTGGCGTGCGCGCCGGATAACGGCCACGTCGTCGGCTGTCGCGTGGACGGTGATTTTTTCGTTGAAGGTGACGATGCCGCGGTCGACAGGTATCTGCGCTGTCTGAATGCGGCGCTTCTCGATATAGCGCAGCGTGATATAACACAGTGCGATACGCCGCCCGATGATCCGGATACCGTCTCCTATCTTGAACGCATCGCACGCGATGAGCATGTATCCGTTACCGGCGCGAATGCGGAAACGATACTGACCGCGTTGCGCCGCGCGCTGTCGGCTTGCGGCCGGGACGCCGCGCGACCGGCATCCTCGCGCCTCGCTTCGCCCGCCTCCGTGACGGCGCATGACGCGCGCAGGCGTGCAACGCCGTCCGCCGCATCGGCTGTTCCGACCTCGTCTGTCACAATTACGCCGGCGGCCTCGGCGCCTCAAGCGTCCCGCGGTCTCACACCGCCGACATTCCCCGGCGAGTGGCACGACCGCTGGCATCGGCTCGCGCCGAAAATCGTCGTGGACAAGCCCCGCAGGCCGCAGGAACAGATGGATGTCGACGTGCAATGGTCCCGTGAGGTGGCCGCGGGGGAGCGCCCTGCCACTATCCGGTTCTGGCAGTGGGCGTCCCCGGCCGTGGTGGTCGGCCGGTTCCAGTCGATTCCGGACGAAGTGCACGAAGACGTCGCCGCGAAGGAGGGTTTCACGGTCGTACGGCGCTGCACGGGCGGCGGCGCGATGTTCATCGAGCCCGGCAACACGATCACGTACTCGCTGTACGCGCCGCGCTGGTTCGCCGCGGACCTGGACATCGAGGAATCGTACCGTCTGTGCGACATGTGGCTGATCGCCGCGCTGCGTGGCCTCGGCCTCGACGTCGGCTTCTCCGGTCTCAACGACATCGCCTCCAGCCATGGCAAGATCGGCGGCGCGGCCCAGCGCAGGTTCCCGCCCATCGGCTCCGGCCCCGGTTCGATACTCCACCACGTGACGCTCGCCTACGATATCGATGCCGTGAAGATGACCCGCGTGCTGAACATCTCCGGAGAGAAGATGTCCGACAAGGCCGTGAAATCGGCCGTGAAGCGAGTGGACCCGATGCGGGCCCAGACCGGTCTGAGCCGCGACGGGCTGATTGCGCGTCTGACGGACTGTCTGACGCAACCGGACGGTCCCGGTGCAAATTAGGCTACAATATGACAGAACCGACCGAAGACAGAGACGCGACGGGTTGGATTCCGTCGCGAGGACGCCGATGCGGATGCGGTGGCGGATGGTGCGCCGTCGTCGCGATATCGCAGGGGCTCCGTGTCGAGGTGCCGGTATGTCGGAAACGTGACCAGGAGGCGTCATGAGGGCAATCGGGCCGAATTCGTTCCCCGAAGAGGACAACGAGCTGTTGCATACGCCGTTGTTCAAGCAGGTGTCGCCGGAGCAGGCCAATGAGCTGATTCCCTACCTGCACGAGGCCGTATTCGACAAGGGCGACTATATCTTCCGCGAGGGCGACAGGGACCACCGCATGTATCTGCTGGAGCGCGGCCGCGTCAAGCTGATCCGCGAATCCAAGGACAGGCGCGTGCAGCTGCTGTCGATCCACGCGCACGGCGAACTGCTCGGCGAGATTCCCGTATTCGACCCGTCCGGCGGCCCCCGTACCGCCACGGCCGTGGCGATGACCCACGGCACGCACGTGGCATGGCTGGAGCATGACGCGTTGTTCGCGTGGCTCAACGAGCACCCGCGCGTCGCCATCGACATGCTGCAGGTGCTGGCGAATCGCATGCGCGGCAACAACGAGCGCATATCCGACCTTGTGTTCATGGATGTGCCCGCCCGCCTGGCGAAGACACTGCTCAACCTCGGCGCGCGGTTCGGCGAGCCGGTGGAAGCCGGGCTGAAGGTGCCGCATGACCTGACGCAGGAGGAGCTCGCCCAGTTGGTCGGTTCTTCGCGCGAGACGGTGAACAAGGCGTTGATGGATTTCGCGAACCGTCGGTGGATCGCGCGCGAGGGCCGGTCGATCATCATCTACCAGCCGGGCATGCTGATTCGGCGCTCGCAACGGTGACGGCTGCGCCGAGCGCGGTGAACGCCCGGCGTTCCAGCGGCCGTTGGGGGATGATTCGGCTTGTTTCCGGTCGTTTTACAGTCTTCTGACCGGTTTGTGAGTACCCTGTGAGGGATTGGGAATCAGTCGTTCGGATGACGTGCCCGGTAGAGACGCCCCTCTAGAATGGCAACCATGCCCAAGAAGAAATCCCTGACCGCAAAACGTGTGTTGTCGCTGTTCCTCGCGTATGTGCTGCTCTGTCTCGCCGGAGGCGTCGTCACCAGCGCGTTCTTCCTTCCCGCCGTGTTCGCATCGAACAACGTGGTGCGTGCCATCGTGCCGTCGCTGCAGGTGGAGGGCATCGATTTCAACGTGACCGACCTGCCGCAGCAGTCGCGTCTGTATGCGTCGGACGGTACGACGCAGATCGGTACGTTCTATGCGCAGAACCGTATCGTCGTGCCATTGAAGAAGATTTCCAAGCCGATGCGCCAGGCGGTGGTCTCGCGTGAGGACCGTCGTTTCTTCCGGCATGCCGGCGTGGATATCCAGGGCGTGATGCGTGCGTTCGTGGCGACCTACGTGAAGAAGGGCGCCACTCAGGGCGGTTCCTCGCTGACCCAGCAGTACGTCAAGAACGTGCTGCTGCTGCAGGCGCAGGAGGACAACGATCCGATCGCCGAATACCATGCATCCGAGGAGACCGTGGCGCGTAAGCTGCGCGAAATGCTCATCGCCGTGCAGATGGAGAAGACGTATTCGAAACTGGAGATTCTGCAGGGCTATCTCAACATCGCGCAGTTCGGCCGTGGCATTTACGGCGTGGAAATGGCCGCGCGACGATACTTCAGCACCACGGCTGACAAGCTTGACATCGTGCAGGCGGCCACCATCGCCGCAATCACGAAGAACCCGGCGGCCTTCGACCCTTCGGTGGAGAGCAACCAGAAGGCCTCCCAGAGGGAGCGCAACATCGTGCTTGACCTGATGTATCAGGAAGAGTACATCAGCCAAAAGCAGCGTGACGAGGCCAAGGCGAAGCCGCTGAAGGACACGCTGAAACTGCAGGATGCGCAGGCGGGGTGCAGCGCGTCCGGCGACGCGGCGTTCTTCTGCGACTACGTCACCAAGAAGATCCTCAACTCGAAGGAGTTCGGCAAGACCATCGAAGAGCGCAAGAAGCTGCTGTATGAGGGCGGCCTCGACATCTACACGACGATGGACGTCAATGCGAACTCTGCGGCGATGAAGGCCGCGCGTGCGGCCATCCCGGCGGACGACGCGAGCAAGATGGAAGTGATGATGGCGGCCATCAAGCCCGGCACCGGCGAGGTGCTTGGCTTCGGCATCAACAAGATATACGACACGTCGCCGGAAGCGAACAACGATCCGGCCAGAACCGCCATGAACTTCGCCGTGGACCAGATAGACGGCGGCGGTAGCGGCTTCCCGGTCGGCTCCACATGGAAGCCGATCAACCTGGTGGCCTGGATGCGCAAGGGGCACTCGATCAACGAGGTGCTGCCGGCTCCGGGCGTCGTGAACCTATACCGTGACATTCCCGGCTTCCGCGGCGTCAATACCTGGGACGTGAAGAACTCCGGCGGCACGCCCGGATACGCGGAATCCCCGCTCGACGGTCTGGTCAACTCGCACAACACCACGCAGGCCGCCATGGCGAAGGTCATCGGCCTCGAACCCATCGCGCAGGCCGCCGAGGACATAGGCTTCCATCAGGCGTCCAAGCAGAAGATGAACATGCATCTGAAGGACGACACCGCGAACGGCGGCGCCTATCAGGCCCCGCTGGTCATCGGTGGTACGGTGTCCGCCGCGCCGCTGACCATGGCGAACGTGTACGCGACCATCGCCGCGAAGGGAGTCGAATGCACGCCCATCGCCATCAAGAAGGTCACCGACGCCACCGGTGCTGAGCTTGACGTGCCCAAGGCGAACTGCCATCAGGCCGTCGACCCGGATATCGCCGAAACCGTCGCCTACGCGATGAACCAGGGCGTCGTGCGCCCCAACGGCCAGGCGAGGACCGCCCAGCTCGCCAACAACCGCAAGACGTTCGCCAAGACCGGTACCAACGAGAACACGTACATGCTGACAGGCGGATTCGTGCCGCAGATCGCCGCGTTCGTCGCCGTGGGCAACGCCGACGGCAACAGCGACTTCGACAACAAGACCATTAACGGCGTATACCACCGCACATGGTTCGGTTCCTATATCGCGACCCCGACGTGGAAGAACTTCATGGACACGTATCTCACCGCGATCAATGCGCCCAACGTCGATTACGGCACGCCGTCAAGCAAGTACGCGGCGACCTCGAATTCGACCTCGAAATCGTCAAGGTCGAGTACCAGCACGACAGACGGGACGACCAGCGGAACCGGCGGAACGGGCGATACCAGCGGCCAGTACACGCAGACGCAGAACGACACGACCACCGGCGGCAATCAGACCGAGGGCGGCCAGACCACCGGCGGGCAGTGACGGGCGGTGGTTCGGTAGCTGAGCCGGTGAGCTGAGCCGGCGGGCCGATGCACCGAAAGCGGCGGTTCTCCGCGTGAGGCAGGGGCCGTATGAGCATGAACGCTCATACGGCCCCTGCCTGATTTCCGACGCATTGCGCAGGCGGAGAACATCGGTGCACGAGTCGTGCTTGAGTCTGTGCGCGGTGAGATGATTAGACCGGTGGTTGCCTCGCCGTGGTTTGGAAGCATCCCGACTTCCCGGCTCGCGGATTGGGAGCCATGCGAATTGTCGAGGAAAGGACGACCATGAACGCTGAGGGGAAGAAGAAGGCCAAGGGCGGCAAAGGGGGAGTGCAGCTGTTCCAGCCGATGACGTTGCGCGGCGTTACCATGCGCAACCGCATCTGGCTGCCGCCGATGGACACGTATTCGGCGGTGGCGCAGGACGGCAAGCCCACGCCGTTCCATTACCAGCATTATGTGTCCCGCGCGATGGGCGGATTCGGCATGATCATCGCCGAGGCCACCGCGGTGACGGCCGACGGGCGTATCTCGCCGCGCGATGTGGGACTGTGGAACGACGATCAGGTCGCCGCCTGGCATTGGATCGTCGACGGCATCAAGCAGGCCGGCGCGGTGGCGGCCGTACAGCTCAACCATGCCGGACGCAAGGGGTCGACTGGCTGCTTCGGCGTCGGTTTCGAGGGGAAGAGTGTGCCCGAGGATGCCGGCGGATGGCGTACGGTCGCGCCGAGCCCGATCGCGTACCGTGGGCTCACCGATCCGCGCGCGTTGAGCGTCGAAGAGATTCACGGTCTGGTTTCGGCGTTCCGGGATGCCGCGCAGCGTGCGGTGCGGGCCGGTTTCGAGGCGATTGAGATTCATGCAGCGCATGGGTATCTGATCTCGCAGTTCCTTGACCCGCTGTGCAACGAGCGCGCGGACGAGTACGGCGGCGATATCCACGGCCGCATGCGGTTCCTGCTGGAGGTCGCCGATGCGATTCGCGAGGTGATTCCCGACACGGTGCCGCTGCTGGTGCGCATTTCGGCCACGGACTGGGCCGCGGGCGGCTGGGATCTCGATCAGACGGTCGATACCGCGTGCGTGCTGAAGCAGCACGGCGTGGACCTGATGGATGTGTCCACCGGCGGCATCATCGCCGACGTGAGCATTCCGGTCAAGGCCAACTACCAGGTGCCGTTCTCCGATCAGGTGCGCGAACGCGCCGCAATACCGACCACCGCCGTCGGCCTGATCACCAAGCCGAAGCAGGCGGAGAAGATTCTGCGTGCGGGGCAGGCCGATGCGGTCGAGATCGGCCGTGCCGCGCTGCGTGACCCGTACTGGCCGCTGCGCGCCGCCGCCAAGCTCGGCGTGCCCGTCTCCAAGGCACCCTACCAGCCGCAGTACATCCGCGGCGCCTTCCCTGAGGACTGAGCGGCAGATAAACGTAGACCACCTCCAGTCATGCTACGCATGACTGGAGGTGGTCTATGGCTGCGTCGATCAGGCGTCGATGCCGACGGCGTCGCTGATGTGCTCGAAGCCGTCGCGCTTGAGGAGCGCCGCGAGGCCGCGCTTGAGTACGGTGATCTGCTGCGGTCCGCGGTACATCAGTGCGCTGATGAACATGACCAGGCTGGCGCCGTTGCGAATCTTGCGATATGCCTGCTGCGGGGTGAACACGCCGCCGATGCCGGCGATGGCGAAACGCTCGCCGTATTCACGGTAGACCTGCGCGATGCGCTCCTCGCTGGCCACCGTGCACGGGCCGCCGGACAGGCCGCCCTCCCACTGCTGCGGAATCTCCAGGCCGGTGCGGTCCTTCTGGAGGTTGGCGATGCTCAGCCCCTGCACGTTGTGCTCGGCAAGCACGTCGAGCAGGTCCTTGAACTCGGGCCACGTCTTGTTGAGCGGCATCTTGACCAGCGTCGGCTGCGGGCGTTCGATCTTGTCGAGCTCGGTGAACAGGCGGTCGAGCGCGTCCGGGTCGGCGGTGAACGGCTCGCCGGCATGGGTGTTCGGACATGACACGTTGACCTCGACCATGGCGCTGCGTCCGGCCGCGCGGCGCATGGAGATGCAGTAGTCCTCGATGCCTTCGTCCAGGTCGCCGCACTTGTCGTCGTTGGTGCGTGCGATGGAGACGGACACCTGCATCGTCTTCGCGTTCGTCCACGCCTGCTCCGCGCGGTCGATCACCTTGTCGGACCCGTCGTTGGCAAGGCCCACGTGCACCATCATCGAATCGTATTCCGGAAGACGGTGGAACCACGGCTTCGGGTTGCCGGCGCTGGCGCGGGAGGTCGTGGAGCCGACCGTCTCGAAGCCGAAGCCGACGTTGTCCATGAGCACAGGCATGTCGCAGTTCTTGTCGAGGCCGGCGGACAGGCCGAACGGGTTGGCGAAGTCGACGCCCATCACTGTGATCTCCAGCACGGGGTCGGTGTAGTCGAGCATCTCGCGAAGCAGCCACATGAGCGGCGGGATGCGTTTGGTGACGTTGCAGAACTCGATCATCTGGTCGTGCGCCACATCGGGGGTGTGGTTGAAGACGAAATTGGGTTTGATGATGTTCTTGTAACCGAAAGTGAACAGGTCGGTGGTTGCTTTGTTCACCGCGTCGTGCCAGAAGTTTTCCGAAACATAAGCCATGCCCTCCATTGTGTCACGCACGCGAAAAAACGGCAACGATGCGGTTGCGCGGGTGCGGTCGGATCCGGCGGGTGGGGGAGAGTGCGGTAAAAGTGATGTTTTGTTCGTTTTTATGGAAGTAATGTGCGCAACACGCATGTCAAACATTACGAAACGCACATATTGGTTTGGTTTATGCGCGAACATGTGCGATAATGTTCACATGATATCCTCACAACGTCAACATTTGATACTGAGCCGTCTGCGTACGCGCGGCGCAGTGCGCATCACGGCGTTGTCTAAGGAGCTCGGCGTTTCCGCGATGACCATTCGACGTGACATCGCCGATCTCTCTGACAAAGGTCTGCTGAAACGCGTGCATGGCGGTGCCGTCAGCACCAGCGCATTGCTCAGCGAGCCGCTGTTCTCTGTAAAGTCGCAGATGGACATTGGTCTCAAGGACGCCATAGCACGTGAAGCGGTGCAATATGTGGCCCCCGGCGATGTGATCGCCATAGGAGGCGGCACCACGGCCTACGTGTTCGCGCAGCATCTGCTGGAAAGCCAGCAGGCGTCGGGCATCACCATCCTCACCAACTCGATTCCGGTCGCCGAGCTCGTGCAGGCGTTGGAATCCAAGGATGTGGAGGTGATCGTAACGGGCGGCGTCACCACGCGGTCGAACTCGCTGGTCGGGCCGATCGCCGACAAGGTCATCGCGTCGCTGCGCGTCAACACCGTGTTTCTCGGCACCCATTCCGTGTCGATTCCCCGTGGCTTCCTCATGCCGAACTCGCTGGAGGCGGCCACCGACATGGCGATGATGGGCATCGCCGACCGTACGGTCATCCTGACCGACCACACCAAGTGGAGCTGTACATCACTATCGTTGTTCGCCCGGTTCGACCAGGTGGACACGGTCATCACCGACGATGGCCTCGACCACGAGTCCATCGCCAAGACAAGGGATTTGGTAAAGGAACTCGTTCTGGCGCACCAGAGCGAACACACCGAAGAAAGTGAGTGACACCATGGCAGAAATCACCAACTACACCCCGGGAGAGTATGCGAAGGAGCATATCCGCATCACGCCGACCACACTGGCCGACGGACGCGACTTCTTCTATCTCGACGACGATCCGGAATACGTCTCCGGCGCCAAGACCCGCGAGCTCAAGGATCCGCGCCCGCTGGACTACCGCTTCGCCCCGCACCTGGACGCCGACGGCAACGAAGTGCCGTACGCCGCCCCGCAGATGCGCCGCGACCCGCTGACCGGCGACTGGATCCCGATGGCCACCGCCCGCATGAACCGCCCGATCACCGCCGGCCCCGGCGCCACCGCCAAGGGCAACCCGCTGGCCGCGCGCAAGCCCGGCGACCCGTACCAGGACGGCGAAGTGCCGGACACCGACTACAACGTCGTCGTGTTCGAGAACCGTTTCCCGTCGATGGTGCGTGTGCCCGGTGTCTCCGAAGACGTCACCTACGTCGACGGCAACCCGCTGTGGGAGAAGAAGCTCGCCGCCGGCCGCTGCGAGGTCATCTGCTTCGACCCGAACGAGGACGGCCTGCCGGCCGACCTGCCGGTGTCCCGCCTGCGCACGGTTGTTGAGGCATGGGCCTTCCGTACCGCCGAGATCTCCAAGATGGAAGGCATCGAGCAGATCTTCCCGTTCGAGAACCACGGTGCCGAGATCGGCGTCTCCCTCGCCCACCCGCACGGCCAGGTCTACTGCTACCCGTTCATCGCCCCGAAGATGGAGAAGGAACTCCAGCACACCGAGGCCTACCACGAGAAGACCGGCGGCAACCTGCTCAAGGACATCATGAACGCCGAGCTCGAAGCCGAGGAGCGCGTCGTGATGCGCAACCACAGCTGGGTCGCCTACGTGCCGGCCGCCGCCCGCTGGCCCCTTGAGGTTCATGTGGCTCCGGTGCGCGACGTGCTCACCCTCGACCAGCTCAACGACCAGGAGCGCTGGGACCTCGCCTCGATGTACTCGCACCTTCTGAAGCGTGGCAACGCGTTCTTCGACAAGGGCGACGGCAAGGGCATGGACCTGCCGTACATCGCCGCCTGGCACCAGGCCCCGATCCACGACGCGCGTCGCGAGAACTACCGCCTGAACCTGCAGTTCTTCTCGTTCCGCCGCGCCGCCAACAAGATCAAGTACCTCGCCGGCTCCGAGTCCGGCATGGCCGCCTGGATCTCCGACACCACCCCGGAGCTCATCGCCAAGCGCTTCCATGAGCTTGGACAGATCGACATCTCCGACTGACGACGTTCTATGGGGGAGTCTGGCCGAACCGGGCTCCCCCAAGCAATATCCACTGCATATATAGCCATCACACAGAAGAAAGAACACCAATGACTGCTGTTGAATTCATTGAGCCGTTGTCCCGCGAGGATGGTGTCTCACGGGCGACGAAGCTGTTCGTCGATATGTATGCCACCGCGCCCGAGGGCGTGTGGGCCGCTCCCGGCCGCGTGAACCTGATCGGCGAGCACACCGACTACAACGCGGGCCTGTGCCTGCCGATCGCGCTGCCGCACCGCACGTTCATCGCGCTCAAGCCGCGCGAGGACACCAAAGTCCGCGTCGTCTCCGACGTGGCGCCCGACAAGGTTGCCGAGGCCGACCTCGACGGCCTCAAAGCCCGTGGCGTGGACGGCTGGTCCGCCTACCCGACCGGCGTGGCCTGGGCCCTTCGCGAGGCCGGTTTCTCGCAGGTCAAGGGCTTCGACGCCGCGTTCGTGTCCTGCGTGCCGCTGGGATCGGGCCTGAGCTCGTCCGCCGCCATGACCTGCTCGACCGCGCTGGCCCTGGACGACGTGTATGGTCTCGGCTACGGCTCCTCCGACGCGGGCCGCGTGACGCTGATCAACGCCGCGATCAAGTCCGAGAACGACATGGCCGGCGCCTCCACCGGCGGCCTCGACCAGAACGCCTCGATGCGCTGCACCGAAGGCCACGCGCTGCTGCTTGACTGCCGCCCGGAGCTCACCCCGCTGGAGAACGTTTCCCAGCAGGCCTTCGACCTCGACAAGTACGGTCTGGAGCTGCTGGTGGTCGACACCCAGGCGCCGCACCAGCTCAACGACGGCCAGTACGCCCAGCGTCGCGCCACCTGCGAGGAGGCCGCCCGCATTCTCGGCGTCGCCAATCTGCGCGTCGCCGCCGATGGCATCTCCAAGGCCGACGACCAGTTCCAGGCGCTCAAGGAGACGCTGGATGCCCTGCCCGACGTGACGATGAAGAAGCGCGTGCGCCACGTCGTCACCGAGATCGAGCGCGTGCGCTCCTTCGTGCGTGCGTTCGCCCAGGGCGACATCGAGGCCGCCGGCCGTCTGTTCAACGCCTCTCATGATTCGCTCGCCGCGGATTACGAGGTCACCGTGCCCGAGCTGGATGTCGCGGTGGATGTGGCCCGCAAGAATGGCGCCTACGGTGCGCGCATGACCGGCGGCGGCTTCGGCGGCTCCATCATCGCGCTCGTCGACAAGGGTCGCAGCCAGGAAGTCGCGCAGAAGATCGCCGACGAGTTCGAGGCTCGTGGCTTCCATGCGCCGCGCGCCCTGCCGGCGGTTGCCGCGCCCAGCGCCAGTCGCGAGGCCTGATTATCGCAGCGAACGGTTCTCAATAAGAAATGTGCGAGGATTCCTCACAAAAGCGCACATATGAACAATCGGCGGAAGCCCGGAATTCCGGACTTCCGCCGATTGTTTTGTTCGTTTCGCGCGCGATGAGGCTCGCACCTTTCTTATTGAGAACCGTTCGCTGCGACAACCGATAAAAAAGAGAGCGGATTTCGCCGCTCCCTTTTTATCTATCTCAGATTACTTCTCGTAATCCTCGTCCTTGCTTTCCTTGATCAGGAACAGGGCGATCAGGGCGAGCAAGGACATCACGGCGAGGTACCAGCCGACGGACTCGACGGCGCCGGTCGACTTGACCAGTGCGGTGGAGATGGCCGGGGCGAACGCGCCGCCGAGGATGGCGGCGAGGTTGTAGCTCAGGCCGGCGCCGGAGTAACGCACGTGAGTCGGGAACAGCTCGGGCAGGTAGGCGCCGCAGGGGCCGAACAGGCCGCCCATCAGCGCGAAGCCGACGCATAGGAACAGCATCACGGTCAGGACGTTGTGCTGCAGGGACTGCATGGCGAACAGACTGAACACCAGCGTCGCGAGCGTGGTGGAGATCAGCACGGTCTTGCGGCCGAGCTTGTCGGAGTAGATGCAGGTCACGAAGATGAAGATCGCGAAGAACACCACGGAAACCATCTGCATGGCCAGGTATTCGTTCTGGCTGAAGGGTGGCTTCATGACCTTGACGGCGTAGCTCAGCGACCACGTGCCCAGCACGTAGAACAGCGAGTATGTGATGCCCATGGCGAAGGTGCCGAGAAGCACTTCCTTCCAGTATGGCAGCAGCGAGCGCAGCGGGTGCTTCACCACGCGGTCCTGCTCGACTGCCTTGCGGAAGATCGGGGTCTCGGTCATGCGCAGACGCACGTACAGGCCTATGATGACGAGCACTGCGGAGCACAGGAACGGGATACGCCAGCCCCAGGCCTGCATGGCCGTGGATCCGAGCGTGGAGTCGAGCAGCAGGTTCAGGCCGTAGGCGCAGAAGAAGCCGATCGGGGCGCCGAGGTTCGGGAAGGAGCCGTACAGGGCGCGCTTGTTGGCCGGGGCGTTCTCGGTAGCGACCAGCGCGGCACCGGACCATTCGCCGGCGAGGCCCACGCCCTGGCAGGCGCGGCAGATACACAGGATGACGATGGACAAGGCGCCCAGCTGCTCATAGCCTGGCAGCAGGCCGACGACGAACGTGGAGATACCCATCGTCATCAGGGCGACGACCAGCGTGGTCTTGCGGCCGATCTTGTCGCCGAAGTGGCCGAACAGCATGGAGCCGAACGGGCGGGCGAGGAACGAGACGGCGAACGTCAGGAACGCGTACATCGTGCCCAGCGCCGGATTGGCCTTCGACGCGGCCGGGAAGAAAATAGTGCCGAAATAGCTGGCGGCTGCGATGGAATAGCAGTAGTTGTCGTAGAACTCGATGGCGGTGCCGACCATGGAGGCGGCGATGATCTCGGGAACCGAGTCCTTCTTCACCGCACCGGCCTTGGACACGGCCGCGGTAGCAGTAGCAGACATGAAAGTCTAACCCCTCTAATTCATTCAATCTCTGATACGAGCCGACGCCGCGACCGATTGTGCGGTGCGTGGTCGATATGCTCGCGGGTAGCGGGGTGCGTGGGCGTCGTCGCCCGAGCTTGTGGCCCCAGCGATGCGCTCACACACCGCTGTGCTTGATGTAAAGGTGTAGTCGACTTATGAAAGCGATGGTAATACTGCTCACATTGTGGACGATTGTCCGTTTGCGCCTGGATGATCCCCGCGTGAACAATGCCGACGTCGGATTCGGCCGATGGCCTGCGGACACGCCCAAATGGACGGTTCGGCAGTATTTCACGCCCGCTCCATATACTTGACACTACTTGCAGTAATCGGTTTCGAGCGGGGGAGTCCCATGAACAAGGCAATCATCACCGTCGTCGGCCAGGACACGGTCGGCATCATCGCGCGCGTGTGCACGTACCTGTCCGATCACAAGGTCAACGTGCTGGATATCTCACAGACCATCATCGACGGCTTCTTCAACATGATGATGATCGTCGACTACTCCGGCGCGGACAACGAGTTCGGCGTGATCGTCGAGGACCTGGACAAGCTCGGCGAGCAGATCGGCGTGCGCATCCGCTGCCAGCGCGAGGAGATCTTCACGAAGATGCACCGCGTCTGAGTCTCGAAAGGAACGAATCATGCTGAATATCATGGAGGTCCGTGAGACCAATCAGATGATCGAGCAGGAGAAGCTTGACGTGCGCACCATCACGATGGGCATCTCGCTGCTTGACTGCGCGGCGGACAGCGTCGACAAGGTGTGCGACAGCATCTACGACAAGATCACTACCTACGCCAAGGACCTGGTCGCCACCGGCGAGGCGATCGAGCGGGACTACGGCATCCCGATCGTCAACAAGCGCATCACCGTCACCCCGATCTCGCTGGTCGGCGCGAGCTCATGCAAGAGCGAGGACGATTTCGTCAAGATCGCGCACGCGCTCGATCGTGCCGCCAAGAAAGTCGGCGTCGACCTGATCGGCGGCTATTCCGCACTGGTGTCGAAGTCCATGACCCCCGCCGAGGAGCTGCTGATCCGCTCGCTGCCCAAGGCGCTGAGCGAGACCGACATCGTCTGCTCGTCCGTCAACGTCGGCTCCACCAAGACCGGCATCGACATGAACGCCGTCGAACTGCTCGGCCACATCATCAAGGACATCGCCGCGCGCACCGCCGACAACGACTCTTACGGATGCGTCAAGTTCGTCGCCTTCTGCAACGTGCCCGACGACAACCCGTTCATGGCGGGCGGTTTCCACGGCGTGACCGAAGGCGATGCGGTCATCAACGTCGGCGTGTCTGGCCCCGGCGTGGTGTCTCGCGCGCTCGACGCGGCGGTCGGCCGTGATTTCGAGTTCCTGTGCGAGACAATCAAGCGCACTGCGTTCAAGATCACGCGCGTCGGCCAGCTCGTGGCGCAGGAGGCCTCGCGCCGCCTCGGCGTCCCGTTCGGCATCATCGACCTGTCGCTGGCTCCGACGCCCGCGGTCGGCGATTCGGTCGGCGAAGTGCTGGAGAAGATCGGCCTGGAGCAGGTCGGCGCTCCCGGCACCACGGCGGCGTTGGCAATGCTCAACGACCAGGTCAAGAAGGGCGGCATCATGGCGTCGAGCTACGTCGGCGGTCTGTCCGGCGCGTTCATCCCCGTCTCCGAGGACAAGAACATGATCGACGCGGCGGCATCCGGCTGCCTGACGCTGGAGAAGCTGGAGGCCATGACCTGCGTGTGCTCGGTCGGCCTTGACATGATCGCCATCCCCGGCGACACCAGCGCCGCCACGATCTCCGGCATGATCGCCGACGAGGCCGCCATCGGCATGGTAAACCAGAAGACCACCGCCGTGCGCGTGATCCCCGTGGCGGGCAAGGGCGTTGGCGAGATGGCCAACTTCGGCGGTCTGATGGGCTACGCTCCGATCATGCCGGTGAACCAGACGAGCTGCGAGGCGTTCGTGACCCGCGGCGGCCGTATCCCGGCCCCGATCCACAGCTTCAAGAACTGACGGGCTGCGCGGCGGTTCGGTGCGCCAGCGGTCCTTTGCCTTGCCCCACCTGTATGGCCGTTCGTTACTCATGATGGACGGCCATACAGTTTTTGTGATCATCTCGAATAGTCACTTTGACCATGGCATAATGAACATGTGAACGATACAAATGATTCCAGCACATCTCGGTATGTCAGGCTCTTTCGTGCGATCCATGCCGCTTCAGGTCGTTTGCTGACGAGGAGCGAACGCGTCCGTTGGATGTTTCCTGTGTGCGTAGCTGTTGCCGCAATACTTGCCACGGTACTCAGTTTCTTCATGGGAAGGAATCAGTCGATATGGTTCGATGAGGGATATTCATTGCTGATATGCGGTCGGTCATGGAGGGACATGCTCGCACTTACGGCAGTGGATGTGCATCCGCCTCTATATTATGTGGCTCTGAAACTGTGGATGAACTTGGTCGGCGGCGATGTGCCTCTCATGCGGCTGTTGGGATGTCTGTTCTTGGGAGCATGCATTGCCGCCATGGCGTTGTTGCTGAGGCGCATGTTCGGAACACGCGTGACGATGCTGTGCCTGCCTGTTCTAACCGTTGGTGTTTTCGCGTTGCGTTTCGGTTATGAGCTGCGCATGTATTCGCTTGCGTCTTTGCTCTCCGTGTTCGGCACATACGCACTGCTGCGGGCTGTTGACGATTCCCCGATGTTTGCTACAGCCAGCGCCGGCGCGGGTAAGAACATCCGAGTCGACGAGGATGCAAGGCTGGCCGCGAATACGACGGGAAATGACGGATTCGCAGTTCCTGAGGAACATACGGGGAAAAGTCGTTTGCGCTGGTGGGTAATTTACGGCGTGATCGTGGCGCTGGGCATGTATACGTTATCTGACCGCATTGATTTGGATGACGCATGTGATTTGGCTTACATGCCTCGCCTGCCGTGTGGTTCACAGGTCTCGAGCCAGTCTGGTTTCTGTGGGCGGTCAGGATAGACGAGAGGACGTCCCCAAGCGTTACCGGGCATGGCGATGGGTATTCGTGTATGTGTTCTCGGTAATTCTGTACGTTCCGTGGATGCCGTTTTTGATTAACCAAATGTCGCATCCGGCATTGCCTCCTGTTACCCGGCAGCTGAATATGGCACAGATGGCGTCTATTTACAGTGCCATGATGGTGGGGCTGCCTGAAAAGAACATACCGGCTTTGGTTTCGCTGATTCTGATGTGCATTGTGGCTGGCATTGCAGTGTTGCTCGCTAAGTTTCATTTCCGTAGTTCACTTACGGGACGTTCGTTGAGCATGCTCTCACTGCTGTATGCTCTGTTTGGCTTTCCTGTGATGTCGATGGCCTTGTACTCGTCGGTCAAGGAGCTAATCATGCATGGCTCCGGCTTTTTCTCGATACGGTACTGCAGTCTATTGTGCATGTTTTTTTATGCGGCACTTGCCGCCACATTCGCACTAGGCATTGCATATCGTGGGAACAGGAAAAGCGTCCCCATTCGTAGCGAGACGACATCGGCAGAAGGAACGATGACCGAATTGCATGTTCGGATAATCTCCGCTGTAACATATGCGATTACCTTAGCGGTTTTGACAGCCGGAGTAGCGTCATTGTGGTCGCTCGGCAATTTCAATTATGATTCCTCATCCGTCCCGGCTTCCCGACAGCTGAGCTCTCAGGTAACGTGTTCGCGGGAACACCCTGTAGTGGCAGTCAATGAATACGCGTACATAGAGGCCGCCTACTACTACCGTGATTGCCGGTATTATCGTTTCTACGATTCCGGGAATGTATCCGAACGAGGCGGTTATGCGCCTTTGAGAGGTTCAGGGGCACAGCTGCGTAATGTCAATGATCTTACTGGTGCTGAGGGTTTCACTTTGCTGACGAACAGAAAAACCATGTATGGTGGCATATCCTCTGATCAATTCATCAGGGATTCGATCATCATGGAACATGACAATGTGGCTGTTAAATATCATCTTCGACACTAATCAGACCGGAAATCCCAGGGCTGGAAACATGTGATTTAAAGCTTGTACGGGGCTTGAGAGCATAGCTATCGTGTGTTCGTGCGGCCGTATGACCATGAGACGTGGGCCTTGTGGGTCTTCGACGTGCATCGGTAGATGTTGTCGTCACGCCGCCTTGCTGACTTTGCCCTGTACCAGGCGCGGCTCTGACATGGTCGTGGGCTCGGCTGGGGTTCGCAGATGGCCGGGCGTGATTTATGGAGCGGTCTCGTCCTCGATTGTGTGCCACACCAGGGCGAAAATGGGTGTTTTGAGCCTAGTGTGGCACAATTTGTGCCACAGAATGAGATGTAAGCGCTTAGAATCCATGTCGTGGCAGTTGGTTGTTTCACGATATCATTGAAAAATGGCCGAAACCGTCTATTGTAGATAATCGATGTCGAAACCACCTGTGCCATACCAGGGCAAAAATGGGTGTTTTTGCCCTGGTATGGCACGCAATCCGCGACTTGTCTCATGGATCGAGACAAGATATATCGGATATTGATTCAAGCGGTGAGTGGAATGGTTGCGCTGTTTAAACCACGCCTCCGAGGGCTTCATGCCGACCGGGAAATGCATCGTGACGTGGAAATCGTCATGGATTGCGAGGTATAAGGGGCTACACATACGCTAACAACGCGTCACTGTGCGTGGGCAGCGTCACTGTGCGTGTGCCCACGCACAGTGACGTACCGGCAAACCCTTGATATTGCAATGTTTTTCAGGAATCGTCACTGAGTGTGCGTCCACGCACAGTGACGACTCCCACGCACAGTGACGCACTTCGTGCTCGCGCACTGCCGGCAATTGTGATTTTGCCTCGCGAGGCTCATGGTTTCCTCGCTCGTCCCTGTCGGGACTTGCTCGGCGTCGCTACTCGGAAGCCCACTGGGCTTCCTCCCTACGCTCCGTCCTGCAATTGTGGTCTCGCTGCGCGAGTCTCAGTGTTTTCCTCGCTCGCGCCTGTCGGCGTTCGCTCGGCGTCGCTACTCGGAAGCCCACTGGGCTTCCTCCCTACGCTCCGCCCTTGAACCCTAGTTGGCGCCAGGCTTCGTAGATGGCGATGGAGGCGCAGTTGGTGAGGTTCAGGCTGCGCAGGCTCGGGCGCATCGGCAGCCGCACCTGTTCGGCCACGTGCGGGCCGGCCATGATGTCCATCGGGTCGGGAATGTCGCCCGGCTCCGGCCCGAACAGCAGAATGTCGGTCGGCTTGTACTCGACCTCGGTATACAGTTTCGTCGCATGCGCGGTGAACGCGATGATGCGCGAATTCGGCATCGACTCGACCAGATTGTCGAAGTTCGGATGCAACACCACATGAGCCATGTCATGATAGTCAAGCCCGGCACGACGCAGCTTGGTATCGCGAAGATTGAACCCCAGCGGCTCCACCAGATGCAGGATGGTGCCGGTCACCGCACACAGGCGAATCGCCGACCCGGTATTGCCGGGGATGCGCGGACTGTAATAGCACAGATGCGGCGTGACCGTCTCCGTCGCGGCAGCCTTCTCGGCCGACAGCATCGCGTCCACAACGCTGATCGGATTGCCGTGCGCGTCGGTCACCAGCTCGTCGGGACCATAATTCGACTTGCGGTAGCCGTACTCGAACATCTTCTCGACCTTCGCCTCGGCCTCTTCCGCACCCTTGGTTTCGCTCATCATCCCGCCTTGTCTCTGCCGGTTGTCTTCGACCTTCGAGCTTAAAACAGCCCATACCCGTAACAGCTGCTCGAAGGAGAGACCATGAGACAATTATTCCGCCGTATCACGGCCATATCCGCCACATGCGCGTTGGCCGTTTCGGCTGCAGCCGCAGTCGCGGTGGCCGCCGAACCCACCACAGGCAACATACTTACCGGCAAACTGCCCACAACCAACAGCACGCATCTGATCGGCGACGGCGACACCGGATTCGGCCCGACCGACAGCAACATCACCAAAATCATCGCCGGAGAAGAGAACGGCAGCGCGGAAAACAACGGATACGCCAGCTGGGACGACGTATACCTGCAATATGATTTCGGCGAGCCGAGAGAGATACACTCCATCAACCTGTACCGCAATGGGTATGAGAACGCGCTGAACACGTTCAAGCGCATCAAGGTCGAAGCGTCCCCCAACGAGGACTTCTCCGACTCGAACGTGCTGTTCGGCACCGCCGACGTCGAGGAAACCGCCGCGACCAAGCTCACCGAGCAGACCATCAACCTGACCACGCCCGTCACCGCGCGGTACGTGCGCATCTGGCAGAAGGGCCATTGCATCCAGAACACGAACTCCTCATGGAAGGGATACGGCAACGGCGTGGGCTTGCGCGAAATCGAGGTCATCGCCAAGCTCAAGGACGGCGAGACCCTGCCGGACGCGCAGGAGACGCGCAACATCGCGCTCGGCAAGTTGCCGTATGTGTACGGCCTCGACCCGACCAACATCGCGGCGATCAGCGACGGCAAGCAGGACGACAACTACGCCGTGCACAACAGCACCGGCGAGCGGTGGCTGCAGTTCGAATACAAGAACCGCTACCGCATCCACGAGGGCTCAAGCCGGGCACCTATCCGCTGGTCCGCATAGGCGTGTCGTCGACGCCCACGTCGGCCGGCAAGGACGTCGACGGCATGCATTCGCGACCGATGTTCCCGATTCCGGAGACGCAGGTCGGCGACGGCTGGGTCGGCGACGTCGACTACACGAAGCAGGCCACGAAGCAGGACAGCAATTTCCTCGTCGACTGGGTGCGCGTGTACCAATCCGAGGGGCAGCCGGTGACGCGTTTCGACGACCTGTACGGCGCCGAGAGCGGCGCGTACCGGATCGCCCCCGCCTCACGGACCGAGGGGCTGACCGCAGTGAGCAACGGTGACGCCGCCTGGCAGAACAAGAACAACTTCTACTACGGCGGACAGCCGCGGTATGAGACCAGCCGTTCCCATGCCGTGCCCCTGATGCAGGGCCGATTCGCCCTGCGCTTGCGGGCCCACAAACACTCTGCCGAATCCGGGCGAATGCTTTTACCCGCAGCGAGCGACCCGTTGCAGGTAAGGTTGTGCCGCCGAATCGGCGAAATCGCGCGGCGCCGTGATGATGTAGCGGTCGCCGTGCACAATGGAGCGATGCCAGAGATACGGAACGATACGCCGGCCGAACCTGTGGGCGAGTGCGCTGTGCCTCGCGTGCGGGCGCTGCTGTCCGCATGGTGGGAGGCCAACGCCCGCGACCTGCCGTGGCGATTCGGGCGCGCGACGCCTTGGGGCGTGCTGGTGAGCGAGGTGATGAGCCAGCAGACCCAGATGAGTCGGGTGGTGCCGTACTGGACTGACTGGATGCGCGTGTGGCCGGACGTCACCGCGCTCGCGGGGGCCTCCACGGCGGAGGTCATCACCGCGTGGGGGCGGCTCGGCTACCCGCGCCGGGCGTTGCGGCTGCAGGAGTGCGCCCGCGTGGTGTTCGAGCAATACCACGGCCGGCTTCCGCAAACCTACGACGAGCTGACCGCGTTGCCGGGCATCGGCGACTACACCGCCTCGGCGGTGCTGAGCTTCGCCTTCGGCGTGCGCATCGCGGTGGTGGACACCAACATCCGCCGGGTGCTGTCGCGCGTATTCCTCGGAGTCGAATCGCGCGGGGGAGCGGCCAGTCCGGCCGAGCGGGCGCTCGCCGGCAGGGTCCTTCCGCAGGATGATGAGACGGACGTTCGTGATGCCATCGAAGCCGCGAATGCCCGCGAGACGGTGAACGCCCCCGAATCCGCAATCCGCGAGATGACGCAGCGCAGCACCCGCCCGTCGGTCATATGGAACCAGTCCGTGATGGAGCTCGGCGCGCTGGTGTGCACGGCCAAGAACCCGCTGTGTGACCAGTGCCCGATCGGTGAGCATTGCGCGTTCCTCGCGGCGGGCCACCCCGGGCTGGGAGAGCGACGCACCCGCCCGCGCCAGCGTTTCCAAGGCACCGACCGTCAGGTGCGCGGCATCATCCTCGACGCGCTGCGCGCTGAGCCAATCCTCGCCCGCGAACGCCTGGAATCCCTGTGGCCGGATCACGTCCAGCTCGACAAATGCATCGCCTCCCTCGACGACGATGGCCTGGTCGACATGCTCCCGGATGGTTCGTTGCGGTTACCCCAATAAGTGCGCTCTCAAAACTCGCAGATAGAGGGGGTTTATCCCCGAAAACCCCTCTATCTGCGAGTTTTGAGAGCGTGCCTGAGGTAGACTGGACGGCATGCCCACTCAGCCCACCCGTCAGCCGCGACCCGGTTCGCGGCAAAAGCCGCGCAAGCGCGTCGTCAGCCCGCAACGACGGGCGATGTACCGTCGTCGCCGTGCGGTCGCGCTGGTCGTTGTGCTGGCCGCGGTCTCGCTGGTGGTGTTCTGCGTGTACAGTCTCGGCCGCGGCGTGGTGGATGGCATGAGCCTGCTGCGTCCCACACCGATCGCGCGTGAATCGGTGCCGGCGCCGAAGAAGACCAGCGGCGTCAATGATTGTGGCGCGTCCGATGTGAAGCTGTCGCTGACGGCGGCTTCACAAGGCGTTCCGGTGGGAGGTTCCCTGGACTTCACGGCGAGCATCAGCTATGAAGGCACGTCGAGCTGCCTGCTGGATCTGTCGGATGTGGTGCTGACGGTGTCGTCCGGCGACCAGACGATATACAGTTCGGACTCCTGCCCCGCTGACCCGAACCGTCAGTTGCTGGCGAAGACCAGCGACATGAACAGGACGTCGCAGAAGATGACATGGGGCGCCTCCCGCACGGGGGACCAGTGCGTGGAGGATCAGAGCAAACTGCCGAAGGTGGACCGTGGCGCATATACCGCGCAGTTGAGTCTGAAGAACGCGCACAAGGCGGTCAGCGATCCGGTCACCATCCAGGTGCAGTGACGGTCAGGTGCGGCGACGGCCCTGAGCGGGCCGCTCGCCGCGGGCTCGGCGGTTGCCGCGTCCGGCCGCAGCGTGCGGCGTGTCGCGCATGTGATGTATGTTGCGCCGACGGCTGATTTGTGCTAAAATTTGGAATTTGCGTAAGTGCATGTCATATAGCGGGCATGTCGACAAAGATGAAACGCCCGCGATTCGGCATATGGTGGCCATCTGCGGCGTTTCCGGGAACATATCGATAACGACATTAGCGAGCGATAAGGAACGTCCATTGGCTGACACTCAAGCTACGACGAATACCACCACCATCATCGCACGCGCCGACCAGCATGACATTGATCTGCACAAGGCGTCGGACCGTGTGAATTTCGGCTCCATCCGCGAGCCCATCCCCGTGCCCTACCTGCTGGGCGTGCAGACCGACAGCTTCGACTGGCTGATCGGCAACGAGCGTTGGAAGAAGCGCGTCGAGGAGGACGAGGCGAACGGCACCGACACCGTTCCCCACATGTCCGGCCTTGACGAGGTCTTCAACGAGATCTCCCCGATCGAGAACTTCGCGCAGACCATGAGCCTGACGTTCTCCGAGCCGTACTTCGAGGAGCCCCGCCACACCGTGCAGGAATGCAAGGAGAAGGATTACACCTACTCGGCGCCGCTGTACGTCAACGCCGAATTCGAGAACGGCGACACCGGCGAGATCAAGTCCCAGACCGTGTTCATGGGCGACTTCCCGCTGCAGACCCCGCACGGCACCTTCATCATCGGCGGCACCGAGCGAGTGATCGTCTCCCAGCTCGTGCGCTCCCCGGGCGTCTACTTCGACCGCAGCCGGGACCGCGCCACCGGCAAGGAGATCTTCGGCGCGAAGATCATCCCGAGCCGCGGCGCATGGCTGGAGTTCGAGATCGACAAGCGTGACGTGCTCGGCGTGCGTGTCGACCGCAAGCGCAAGCAGTCCGCGATCGTCTTCCTGATGGCCATCGGCATGACCAAGCCCGAGATCCGCGATGCGTTCGAAGGCTACTCGCTCGTGCTCGACGCGCTGGAGAAGGAGACCATCGAGACGCAGGACGAGGCCCTGACCGACCTGTACCGCAAGATCCGCCCGTCCGACACCGCCACCCCGGAGGCCGGACGCAACCTGCTCGACTCCTTCTACTTCAACACCAAGCGCTACGACCTGGCCCGCGTCGGCCGCTACAAGATCGACCGCAAGCTTGGCCTGGAGCACGAGATCAACGACCGCTCCCTGAGCCGCGACGACATCATCGCCACCCTGAAGTACCTGGTCACCCTGCACGACGGCGGCAAGACCTTCCCGGGCAAGCGCAACGGCGAGGATGTCGACCTGCACGTGGACGTGGACGATATCGATCACTTCGGAAACCGTCGTATCCGCCAGGTCGGCGAGCTGATCCAGAACCAGCTGCGCACCGGCCTGAGCCGTATGGAGCGCGTCGTGCGCGAGCGCATGACCACGCAGGACGCCGAGGCCATCACCCCGCAGTCCCTGATCAACATCCGCCCCGTGAACGCGACCATCAAGGAGTTCTTCGGAACCTCCCAGCTGTCCCAGTTCATGGACCAGAACAACCCGCTGGCCGGCGTGACCAACAAGCGCCGTCTGTCCGCCCTGGGCCCCGGCGGCCTGTCGCGCGACCGCGCATCGATGGAAGTGCGAGACGTGCACGCCTCCCACTTCGGCCGTATGTGCCCGATCGAGTCCCCTGAAGGCCCGAACATCGGTCTGATCGGCTCGCTGGCGACGTTCGGCCGCGTGAACCCGTTCGGTTTCATCGAAACGCCGTATCGCAAGGTCGTCGACGGCCAGATCACCGATGAAGTGGTGCACATGACCGCTGATCAGGAAGTCGGCCACGTCATCGCCCAGGTGAACCAGGAGATCGACGAGAACGGTCGGTTCGTCAACAGCCAGGCCCTTGCCCGTAAGGACGAGGAAGAGGCGGTCGATGTCCCGGTCAGCGAAGTCGACCTGATGGACGTGTCGCCGCGTCAGATGGTCTCGATCGGCTCCTCCCTGATCCCGTTCCTGGAGCACGACGAGGGCCACCGAGCGCTGATGGGTACCAACATGCAGCGTCAGGCCGTGCCGCTGATCGAGTCCGAGCGCCCGCTGGTGGGCACCGGCTCCGAATGGCGCGTCGCCTACGATTCCGGTGACGTCATCATCGCCGACAAGCCGGGCGTGGTCACCTACGTGTCCGCCGACATCATCCGCGTGATGAACGACGACGGCACCACCAGCTCCTACAAGCTGTCCAAGTTCCAGCGTTCCAACCAGACCACCTGCTACAACCAGCGCCCGATCATCAAGGACGGCGAGCGCGTCGAGGCCGGCACCGTGCTGGCTGACGGCCCCGCCATCCAGAAGGGCGACCTGGCCCTCGGCAAGAACCTGCTCATCGCGTTCATGCCGTGGAACGGCTACAACTACGAGGACGCCGTGATCATCTCGCAGCGCCTCGTGCAGGACGACACCCTGAGCTCCATCCACATCGAGGAGTACGAGATCGATGCCCGCGAGACCAAGCTGGGCGCCGAGGAGATCACCCGCGATCTGCCGAACGTCGGCGAGGACGCGGTGGCCAACCTCGACGAGCGAGGCATCATCCGCATCGGCGCCGAGGTCGAGGCCGGCGACATCCTCGTCGGCAAGGTCACTCCGAAGGGCGAGACCGAGCTGACCCCGGAGGAGCGCCTGCTGCGCGCCATCTTCGGAGAGAAGTCCCGCGAGGTGCGCGACACGTCGCTGCGCGTGCCCCACGGCGAGACCGGTACCGTCATCGCGGTCAAGGAGATCACCCGCGAGGACGCCGAGGAGGACGGCGACGAGCTGCCCAACGGCGTCAACCAGATGATCCGCGTGTACATCGCGCAACACCGCAAGATCACCGTGGGCGACAAGCTGTCCGGCCGCCACGGCAACAAGGGCTGCATCTCGCGCATCCTGCCCGAGGAGGACATGCCGTTCCTGGCGGACGGCACCCCGGTCGACATCATGCTCAACCCGCTGGGCGTGCCTTCGCGAATGAACCTCGGCCAGGTGCTGGAACTGCACCTCGGCTGGATCGCGCACTCCGGCTGGGACATCAGCCTCGACCCCGATCTGGAGGCCGAGTGGAAGAAGTACGTGCCCAAGGGCGCCGAAAAGGGCGCTCCGAACACGCCGGTCGCCACGCCCGTCTTCGACGGCGTGCGCCCCGACGTCATCAAGGGCCTGCTCAAGTCCACCCTGCCGAACCGCGACGGCGACCAGATGGTCGGCGAGGACGGCAAGGCGCGCCTGTTCGACGGCCGCACCGGCGAACCGTTCCCGAAGCCGATCTCCGTGGGCTACATGTACATGCTGAAGCTGCACCACTTGGTCGACGACAAGATCCACGCCCGTTCCACCGGCCCGTACTCGATGATCACCCAGCAGCCGCTGGGCGGTAAGGCTCAGTTCGGTGGCCAGCGCTTCGGCGAGATGGAGGTGTGGGCCCTTGAGGCCTACGGTGCCGCCTACACGCTGCACGAGATGATGACCACCAAGTCCGACGACGTGGACGGCCGCGTGCGCGTCTACGGTGCCATCGTCAAGGGCGAGAACCTCCCGCCGGCAGGCATCCCCGAATCGTTCAAGGTGCTCCTGAAGGAAATGCAGTCCCTGTCCCTGAACGTCGAAGTGCTCAACGCCGAAGGCGTCGCCATCGACATGAAGGACGAGGACGACGATCCCTCCTCCAGCGCTGACCTGGGCTTCAACATCGGCGCACGCCCCGACGCTGCCGCCAAGGAAGACCAGAAGGCCCCGGAACCCGAATACCAGTGATTCCCCAC
>ERZ772900.1123-NODE-1123-length-25490-cov-66.412385_pt1 | contig 25490 bp, 18 predicted proteins | sample MGYA00512124_ERZ772900 | MGnify/ENA primary metagenome ERZ772900 (study PRJEB29015, sample SAMEA2737716) | human gut metagenome | biome: human gut; feature: human-associated habitat; material: faeces | place: China | collected 2012 ... | reverse complement strand
CGCGAGTTCTACAAGACAAAGAGCAAGGAGCTTAACACATTGCTGCACGAGGAGGGCTTCTTCGAGCAGTACACCAAGCGCATCAGAACCATACGCGACGAAGCAGAAGAGGAACTGAAAAGCGTTGCGGCGGAGTTCTTCGAGGCTCTCGAAACGGAAGGCGTTGACATCGCCGACCTTAGCTACGGCAAGTCGGGACCTGCCGGCTACTTCATCAAACTGCAGAACGGACAATACGACGAGAGCATCATCACCAGCAGAGTGCAGAAGGCGCTCGACGAAGCCTCTGCCGACTGCTGGACGAAGAAGAGTGCGCCACCATCGCTGCGCCACTTCGCCGAGGAGACCATCGTGCCGTTGCTCGAAAAGGCAGAATCTACGCGCCGAAGCAACTGGAAGATGTACGCATCGGCGGTGCTCACGCTGAAGCATCTCAACCAGCTGCGCCTGCTCAACAGCATTGAGCGGAAGGTGCGCGAGATGAACGTCGAGGCTAACCGCTTCCTGCTCAGCGACACCCACACCCTACTCCATTCGCTCATCAAGGACACCGACTCACCGTTCATCTTCGAGAAGATAGGCTCGCATCTGGAGAACGTGATGATCGACGAGTTCCAGGACACAAGCACCGTGCAATGGCAGAACTTCAAGGTGCTGCTCGAGGAGTGCATGAGCCATAGCGAGGAGCACGGCAACCTGATCGTGGGCGACGTGAAGCAGAGCATCTACCGCTGGCGTTCGGGCGACTGGCGTATGCTGAACAACATCAAGGGCGAGTTTCCGCAGATGAGCGACATGCTCGACATACGCACGCTGACGCACAACTACCGTTCGTCGCGCCGTGTCATCAACTTCAACAACGCTTTCTTCGAGCGCGCCGCCGAGATAGAGTTCAACGACCTTAAGGAGTGCTGCGGCGAGGACGACATGCAGCTTGCCGAACAGCTGAAGAGTGCGTACGCCGACGTGTGCCAGCAGGTGCCCGACAAGCGCGAGGACACCGGATACGTACACATCGAACTGCTTCCGCAGGACGACTACACCGACATCACGCTCAACAAGACGGTCGAGACAGTAGACCATCTGATAGAACTCGGCGCCGACCCTTCTGACATAGCCATCATCGTGCGCTCCAACAACACCATACAGCAGATTGCAGAGCACTTCGCCTGTGTGCGTCCCGAACTGAAGATTGTGTCTGACGAGGCTTTCCGTCTCGACAACTCTACGGCGCTGAACATCCTCGTAGCGGCGATGCACTCGCTGACGCACCAGGACGACAAGCTGACACGGGCGTACATCGCAAAGGCTTACCTCACGAAGGTGAAGGGCATAGACCTCGAAGCTGCCAACCGCATGGTTTCTACCGAGGAGGGCGTAGAGGAAGCGTTGCCTGCCAGCTACCGCGACCACAGCGACGAACTGCTCCAGATGCCTATCTACGAACTTGCCGAACGTCTTTACAAGATATTCAGTCTTGAGCGCATCGTGGGCGAGGACGCTTACGTCTACGCATTCTTCGACTGCCTCACAAGTTTTCTCACCTCAAACACGGCCACACTCGACGACTTCGTTGAGGAGTGGAACGAGAACTTCGCATCGAACACCATCCAGGCACGCTCCATCGACGGCATACGCCTTATCACCATACACAAGAGTAAGGGTCTGGAGTTCAAGCACGTCATCATTCCGTTCTGCGACTGGCGCATGGAGAAGACCAACACTATATGGTGCGAGCCTACGGAGGCTCCGTTCAACGAGCTGCCGCTTGTGCCGGTAGACTTCAGCGCAAAGCAGATGAAGGGCACTATATACGAGCGCGACTACATCGTGGAGCACCTGCAGAACTGCGTAGACAATCTCAACCTGCTCTACGTGGCGTTCACGCGCGCTGAGCGCAGCCTAATCGTTTTCGCACGCCGCGGCAACACATCGCTGCGTTCCTACGTGATAGAGCAAGCGATAAGCGACATGCAGCTGCCCGACTGCTCGCTCGAAGGCGACCTCAACACCTCAACATCTCACCACCTCTCAGGGGGTGCACTTGTCTCAAGTGCACCAACCAATCTCACCACCTCACCATCTCAACATCTCACCACCTCACCACCTCACCACCTCACCCTGACCTACGGCAAGATAGACACCACCAAAGAGATTAAAAAGGCTGAGGAGCCGAACATTTTCACGCCGCACGTAGAGAACATCCTGCTGCCGATGAAGACCTACGCCTCTAACGTAGAGTTCAAGCAGAGCAACAAGAGTCGCGACTTCATCAGCGACGAGGCTGACGACGAGCAGGCCGAGCAGCAGTCGTACATCAAGACGGGTCTGCTGCTCCACTATCTGTTCTCTAACATCGAGACCGCCGACGACGTAGACCGCTGTCTGCACGACATGGAGATGGAAGGTCTGTTCGACGAGAGCGTCATCACGCCGAACAAACTGAAGAACATGCTGCACAAGCGCTTCTCTAACCCAAAGGTGAAGGAGTGGTTCGGGGGCGGATGGACGCTCTTCAACGAGTGTTCCATCCTCAGCTACGACCCGACCGCTGACAAGCTGACGGAGCACCGCCCCGACCGCGTGATGAAGCGCGGCGACGAGGTGCAGATCGTCGACTTCAAGTTCGGCAAACCGCAGCCCGAACACACCGACCAGGTGCAGCGCTACATATCGCTCACACACAGCATGGGCTACACCCACGTGAAGGGCTACCTCTGGTACGTCTATTCGGACAACATCGTTGAAGTTTAACAAAAAAAGGAAAACAACATGAACAAGACATTCTTAGAATATGTCGCAGAAGATATAATCAGCAAATACGGCACCGACCTCTCGCGCATCGCCGTGGTGTTCCCCAACAAGCGCGCCGCCCTGTTCCTCAACGAGCACCTTGCCCGCCTTGCGGGTCAGCCCGTATGGAGCCCTGCCTACATCACCATCAGCGACCTCTTCCGCCAGCATACCGACCTCAAGACCGCCGACCCTATAAAGCTCATCTGCGACATACACAAGTCGTTCACGAAGTGTACGGGCATCGACGAGACGCTCGACCATTTCTACGGCTGGGGACAGCTGCTGCTTGCCGACTTCGACGACATCGACAAGAACATGGCAGACGCCGACAGCATATTCTGCAACCTTAAGGACATTCACGAGCTCGACGACATATCTTATCTCGACGACGAGCAGAAGGAGATGCTGAAGCGCTTCTTCGCCAACTTCAGCGACGATATTGAGTCGGAACTGAAGAAGCGCTTCCTCAGTCTGTGGTCGCACTTCGGCGACATCTACCACGACTACAACCGCCGCCTCACCGAGCAGGGCATAGGCTACGAGGGCGCCATATATAGAAAGGTGGCAAGCGATGAGACGCTCCACCTAAAGTACGACAAGTATCTGTTCGTAGGCTTCAACCTCATACAGAAGGTGGAGCGTGTGCTGTTCAGCCGACTGATGAAGGAGGGCAAGGCGAAGTTCTACTGGGACTTCGACGAATACTACATGCCGACAGCCAGAGCGCAGCAGTCTGCTTCGGTTCCGAACAACACGGCATCGTTCGCCGCTTACCTAACCGACTTCCCCAACGAGCTCGACAACACCGACCGCGACATCTACGCCAACATGGGCCGACCGAAACGCATACGCTTCATATCCTCGCCCACGGAGAATGCGCAGGCGCGCTTCGCGAGCAACTGGCTTCTTGAGAACGAGCGCTACAAGGCTGGCCGTAAGACAGCCGTCGTGATGTGCGACGAGAGCATACTGCTGCCCATAATGCACAGTCTGCCGCCCGAAGCCGACAAGGTGAACATAACGAGCGGTTTTCCGCTCGCCATGACGCCCGTAGCGTCGCTCGTGATGCTGCTCTTCGACCTCTACACGCTCGGCTTGCGCAAGAAGGGCACCGCCTTCAACCCCCACTACCTTAAGAAGCTCATGGCGCATCCCTACGCACGCCACCTCCAGGAGGTGCACTTAAATGGGGTGCACTCAAAGGGGGTGCACTTGTCTCAAGTGCACCAAGAAGGAAGTGCGGCGCTTCTACAACACATTGCCACACTCGTGAAGCAGGTGGGCATAGCCACAAAGCAGGAGGGCGATGCACTCACGCAGGAGTCGGTGTTCCGCATGTTCACCATACTCAACCGCCTCGCGGCATTAGCAGACAGTGGCGACCTCCTCGTCGACAACACCACGCTGCGCCGACTGGTGTCGCAGCTCGTAGGCGCAGCGTCGATACCGTTCCACGGCGAGCCGGTGATAGGCGTGCAGATAATGGGTGTGCTCGAGACGCGCAACATCGACTTCGACAACGTGCTGCTGCTATCGTGCAACGAAGGCAACATGCCGAAGGGCGTCAACGACTCGTCGTTCATACCCTACTCCATACGCAAGGCGCACGGACTCACCACCATCGACAACAAGGTGGCTATCTACTCCTACTACTTCCACCGACTGCTGCAGCGCGCCGGCGACATCACCATCGCCTACAACAACTCTACCGACAACGGACACACCGGCGAGATGAGCCGCTTCATGCTACAGCTGCTCGTGGAGAGCGGACAGAAGATAGACCATTACAGTCTGACGGCGAAGAACCAGCCGACGCCGCTGATGCCGAAAGCCATAGAGAAGGACGAGACTGCCCTCAGCAAGCTCGAGGAGATGAGCCGCCTCTCGCCCTCGGCTATCAACACGTACATACGCTGCAAACTGGCGTTCTACTACCAATACATAGCGCACATAAAGGAGCCTGACAGCGACCCCGAGACTATTGACAACCGCATGTTCGGCAACATCTTCCACCGCGCAGCTTACCTTATATATAAAGACATCACCGACCATAGTCCGGTTATTGAGAAAGCTCACATACAGGCTTATCTCAGCAACCGCAAACTGCTGGCAAGTGTCGTAGACCGCGCCTTCGAGGAGGAGGAATGCAAGACCAACAACGGACTGCAGATTATCAACCGCGAGGTGATAATAGAGTATATCACCAAACTGCTGAAGATAGACCAGCAGCTCTGCCCGTTCTCAATCCTCGCTATGGAGGAAGAAGCGAAGGTGTACACGCAGCTGTCGTTCACCATCCCCTCAGGGGGTGCACTTAAAGGAGGTGCACTTGTCTCAAGTGCACCAACCAAGCAGTACAACCTCACCATCGGCGGCATTATCGACCGACTCGACGCCGTCACAGACAAGCAGACCGGCAAGCGCCGCATACGCGTGGTCGACTACAAGACGGGCAACAAGCCGTCGAGCGCAATAAAGAGCATCGAGGAAGTGTTCGACCCGAAGAACATCGCCAGCAAACACTCCAACTACTTCCTGCAGGCGATACTCTACTCGCTCATCGTGAGCCGTTCGAAAGAGTGGAACGCCGCTAACGACGCCGTCAGCCCCGCGCTGCTCTTCATAAAGCAAGCCGCAACCAACGACTACGACCCGACGCTCTGCATCGACAAACACCCGATAAGCGACGTAACGGTCTACGAGGAGGAGTTTCTCACAAAACTGAAGGAAACCGTAGCCGACATGTATTCCCCCAACGCCGCATTCACACCCACTGACGACAGAAAGAAGTGTGAGCTTTGCCCGTACAGAATGTTGTGCGGACTATAGTAACTCTTTTGCAAAAGTCATCGTCACCCGTACGCAATCCGATCGGACGGCGAACGCAACCCAATCGGGCAGCGGACGCAATCTGATCGGACGGCGAACGCAATCTGATCGGACGGCGGACGCAATCCGATCGGGCGGCGGACGCGAACGGTGCCATTTCGACGGAAACAATTAATGTTTTTGAGTTAATTATAGGAAAAGAACATCTCAAAAACATCGAATATAATTCCACTTATTCAATTCATTGGCATGATGTTTGCGATAAACAAAATACTACCAAGCCCTTTTGCCAAAAGTTATTATTAATCTAAATTGGAATTTATGGAAAAGACAGAATTGTTTGTTTGCAGATGTCATGATGTCAGCCATCAGTTGGTTTTAGAGACCCTTAAAACGGAAGAAGACGAGGAACACGTTGTTTATGGATGTTTCCATATTGTTCATCTTGAATTTTGGGATAAACTGAAAAGTGCTACTAAATATCTCTTTGGCAGAAAGCGTAAGGATGGTGATTTCGACGCGTTGTTGTTACGCCCTGAAGATGCTGACAGACTGGCATGGTTTGCCAACTATTTGGATGGTGGAGTTTCGGCTATAGATAAGACCGTCGCTCCCTTCGGTTTCACATTCTGCAGCAAAGAGAATGTGTATGAAGTGGCCCTTGAAGCTTATCAATACACGCTCAACGACGGAAGCGTGAAGACCGAGTACGAGATGTCGGTATGTGTGTCCATTAAGCCTGGCAACATCTTCTACCGACTCTATCGCACCGCCAAATATCTATCCGGCTACTGCTCCTGCTACGGCGACTTCGACTCCTTTGAGTTTATGCCGACTGATGCTGCGAAGCTTCATCGTATGGTGAGCGAATTGAGAACGTGTTAGGATGACAAGAGCAAACGTCAACGAGAAATCAAGAATATGATGTACCATTTCTCGCCACGGCAGTTTTTTTTCGTGCCGTGGCGAGAAACTACATTTAAAACAGACCTCAAATAAAAACCATGAAGATGCTTATTTAAGACTAAAGCCTGCTATTTGCTAACATTAATACAATGATCTTCATTTAACATATCTTTTCCGTTGGTTGTTTTCAACACAAAGATATCCTGCTCTCTAATAGAAGATAAATATATTCTTTGGAATTTCGATTGATTTAACCTTTCTCTAACAGTATCTAATTTATTATTTTCAATGTCTATTTCATATGATATGATATTCTCTTCCCAAGGAATATGAATATTTAGCCACAACTCATCAGTTGGTTCATATGATTGTGATTGTCTCTCTTTCTTCTCAATTTCTCTTAAAATATCTTTCCATCTTACAGGTACAGGACAAGATGTATGGAAACAATCTACATTATTAAAAGGAGAAGGCTTGACCCTAATTGCATCAATTAGTTTGGTTCTTATAGGGTATCTCCTAAATCGAATGGCTTCAATATGCTCAATTAGTTCCTTCTGATATTCATTATGGTGATTGCCATGATATACCGCATTTGTATTGTATATTTGTATACGATAGCATTGGTCTTTAGTCAATGAAATAAAATATGGACTATCCATGAATTTCTTACACTCACTCTTTAGCCACTTATATGTTCTGAGCCGGTATTGTTGTCCATTTTTGTTTTTATCGTCTATGTAATTAGAAGGATAACATTCAGTAAGTTCTATTCCAATTGTTTTCTTGCCAACCCCAATCTTAATGTCCGGTCTATCTTTTTTATCCCTTTCGTCTGGGGTGATTTTTTGGGGAAACATCTCTTTGCTAATTATAGACAACAAATTTTCGGATTGATACTTCTCACGTATTTTTTTTCTTTCCTCTATGTTCATTCGTATAAATTACTTTACAATGTTTTTTGATCTGGCAATATTTATAGCAGCATTTATATCTGCATCCTGTGGCTTACCATAACAGTCACATCCAGTATTGGTGCAGATAAAGGTGTCACGTTCTGTACGATCTCCTTTTTCTCCGCAAACATGACACGTTTGGCTGGTATATGCAGGATTTACATATACAACCTTTATACCAGCCATTGCTGCCTTATATTCAATATCTTTCTGAAGTTCGAAGTAAGACCATCGCCCAAGAAGACGTTGGTGCTTTGTTTCTACTTCTCCATCAGAATCCTTACCGAACCCTTTGAGGTTTTCCATTTGAATGGTTTCCACTCTCCATCGAATGGCAAGGTTGATAATCTCCCTACTTATACGATGATTCTCTGTTTGAACCCAATTTCTTTCCTTTCCTCTAAGATTCTCCGTTGCTTTTGTTTTGTGCTTTCTTCCGTGCCCTCCTTGGGTCAGTTGACAACGTTGTAATTCTCTAAATCTGCGACGGAACACATCACGTTGTTTTTGGAATGCATCACCATCACCAATGAGACTTCTTTCTGGACCGTCATTCACAGCCACATAAGCAGGATGTACTACGCCAAGATCCACACCCATAACTTTTCCTTTGATTATCTTATTCTTTGTTTCAGGAATATCTACGGTTACAAGGAGGAACAGTTTCTTGTTTTTCAGTTGAATTTTAGCAGCTGTACACAACTTGTATTTATTAGTATTTAAACAATTGTCGATGATATCACGATTGTTGCTACGATCCTTACCGAAATTAAGCTTAAAACGAGTTTCCTCAAACCACGTCAAGTAATAGTTGTCACCATCGGAAACTATTACATTCTTCTTCATCAAATTAAAAGGAACAGGAATACCACGCTTATAAGTTGTCAAGCTTCGTTCTCCTCTTAATTGTTCTTTCTTTGTTTCATTAAAATGCTTGAAAACATCCTGTTTGAGAGTATTAAATATATCAGATGGAAGATCTTTAGCATAATCGCTATCTTTAATTGCACGGTAGGCAAACGTTTGAGGATGCTTTGGCGCAATCTCATCCTTTCGTGCCAATAGTTCTTTATCTATCGCTTCCATGCGCTTTTTTATATCCCTTTTGGTCTCTTCAGAAATAGATTTAGAAGCCAACTTGGATTGGCATTTTACATATTCATCGTTCTGTAATCTCATTAGAGACAACAGATTATCGAGTCCAAACAACTGACAGACAAGAAGGTTTGCCACCTTATACAGTTTGTTGTCTATATTGTAGAATACCTTATAGCATCTCTGATTTGACTCTTCGTGAGTGAGATTCTCAATATCAGGGATTAGTTCTATTTTTCTTGTAATCTTTGACATTTTATTTTTCAATATTGATAGATTGTTATCAACATTCAATGTACATTTTACTTTAGTTAAATATACACCGAACACCTACCTCTTGGTTATGAGCCAAGGTTGGATATACCTCATACTATAGCTAATCATACACCCGAAACAACTTATGGTATATTGAGCGTGGATTAGAAGTACCTCATACTACAGGTAATCATACACCTACCGTCGCTGCGGAATAATATCTTCACCTGTTGGATGTACCTCATACTACAGGTAATCATACACCCGGTCGGGCGCAGTACCAGTTCTGCAAGGGGTTGGATGTACCTCATACTACAGGTAATCATACACTTGCGTAACCACCCCACCCTTGTAGCACGCCGTTGGATGTACCTCATACTACAGGTAATCATACACTCTGACGAGAGAGGAGAACAGATTTGGATAAGTTGAATGTACCTCATACTACAGGTAATCATACACTCTATATAAGGCAAATGTCTGACATCCATTATTATTGGTACTTGCCGAGTGGAATAATCCCTCAGCATAAGGGCATCCAACTGCCCCAATTTGAATAATATTGTTATTCAAAACTTACATACTTTATCTTTCGCATCTACTTGAATTTTACGATATATATATCATAAGAATGCTTTCATCGTGGATGGATAATGCAAAGATATAGAATTTCTGCGAAAACAATTGATTTCTTTATAGCTAAATACAAAATATCCACATATTATTAATGCAACAGACAACACACAACATACAACACACAAATATTCACTTTGCCTAATGTTAAATAAGATAATTCTTGTTAAACGAATCATATCTTACCTCTTATGTTTATACCTTTGCGAACAATTTGATAATCTAAAGGATAACATTTTTTAATTAAAAAGAGAATTAAAATGAAAGAAGATACAGAAAAATCGGTAGTCTGCAACCATCATCGAATAAGCTTTCTGGGACTACTCGTCACTTTAGGCATCGTGTTTGGCGACATCGGAACATCACCCCTATATGTGATGAAAGCCATCCTGCACACAGGCGAGACTATCGACGAGAGCACCATACTGGGCGCATTATCCTGCATCATCTGGACACTCACCCTACAGACCACCATCAAATACGTATGCGTGGCGCTGCGAGCCGACAACAACGGTGAAGGAGGCATTCTCGCCCTTTACGCCCTGCTGCGCCGACTCAAGAACAAGTGGATATACATATTGGCCATCATAGGCGCCAGCACCTTGTTGGCTGACGGAATCATCACCCCTGCCATCACGGTTACCACAGCCATCGAAGGACTCGAAAGCATCAGTCCTGATCTGCCGGTCATCCCAATTACACTTGCCATCATCACCATCATCTTCTTCGTACAGCGGTTTGGCACAGAGAGCATAGGCAAGTCGTTTGGAGTATTCATGCTGCTATGGTTTCTGCTGCTGGGCGTGGTGGGAGCCGTCAGCATCACGTCTTACCCCATGATACTGAAGGCTTTCAATCCCTATTACGCAGTTGTTCTGCTAACACAATCGCCTGAATGGTTCTTAATCCTTGGCGCCGTGTTTCTCTGTACTACCGGTGCCGAGGCTCTCTACTCCGACTTGGGACATTGTGGCAGAAAAAACATCACCATCAGCTGGGCATTTGTAAAGACCATGCTCATTCTCAACTATCTGGGACAGGGCGCTTGGGTGCTGAACCATGTGCCAACAGCCTTGTCCGTGAATCCGTTCTTTTCCATAATGCCGCAGAGCATGTTGATCTTCGCCATCATCATGGCAACGGGTGCGGCAATCGTGGCAAGTCAGGCACTTATCAGCGGCACCTTCTCTATATTGAGCGAAGCCATGAACCTGCACTTCTGGCCGCGAATGCGTATAAAGCATCCTACCCATGTAAAGGGACAGCTCTATATCCCGATGATCAACCTTGCCATGTACATCGGCGTGGTTCTCATCATCCTTCTCTTTCGCGACTCCTCACACATGGAGGCTGCGTACGGACTCGCCATCACTATCACCATGCTGATGACCACCCTGCTGCTCGGTTTCTACCTGCACAGCAAGGGCGTGGCACGAGTCCTCACGATATTGTTCATGGGCGCATACTGCACCATCGAAGCCATCTTTCTGGCAGCTAACCTGTCAAAGTTTCTCGCTGGAGGATGGTGTACGATGCTCATTGGCGGAATCCTGTTCCTGATGATGTATATATGGGTTCGGGCCATGAAGATACGACGCCATTATGTCTGCACCAAACCGCTGGATGACTATTATCAGATTATCTCCGACATCAAAGCCGACGAGAGCATCCCCAAGTACGCCTCCAATCTTGTCTATGTAAACCATGCCGACAAGGAAGGCGCCGTAGACGACAAACTGCTCTATTCCATCATCAACAAGCAGCCCAAGCGTGCCGATCATTACTGGTTTATAAATATGGAGTTTGTAGATACTCCAGACACGCTTGAGTACAGCTGCAAAACTCTGGTGCCAGACACTCTCTATAGTGTGACGATGCACATAGGTTTCCGCATAGAACCACGTGTGAGTCTTTATCTGCGACAAGTGGTGGAAGACCTTGTGGCAAGCAAGAAGGTAGATTTAAAAAGCACCTATCCTTCGCTTCGTAAGAACGGAATACCTGGCGATTTCCGGTTCATCATCATTCATCGTGTATATTATCCAGAGAGTTCCGCCAACCGTCAGCAGAACTTGTTGATGAGTTTCTACGCTCTTATCAGCAAGATAGGCATCGACGAGCCTAAGGCATTGGGCCTCGACACTTCTATGGTGGTGGTAGAACGTGTGCCGCTCATCATCAACCAACGTAACAGAAGCATCAGGCGCATCACGCAGATTGTGGACAAAAAGGAAGAACAGAAAGAAAAAGGATGTTTGTAATAAACTTTCGCGAACGATTTGCGTCTAATTGAATGTGTGATGTTTGAAGATTTCTGTCCGCTTCAAGAACGAGTAGAATTTACTTCAAAACATCAATCATATATTATAAATCTTTAATTTGTAGCTTTATGAAAAGAATTATGAGAATTTTGATGATTGCCGTTTGTTGCATGATGTCATTCAGTTTCGTAGCAAATGCCGACAACGACAAACCCATCAACGTTAAAGAACTCCCTGCCAAGGCCCAGACCCTGCTCAGCAAACACTTCAAGGGTCAGAAGGTCATGCTCGCCACAATTGAGTCCGGCGTTCTCAGCAGAAGCTATGACGTCGTTCTGCGGAATGGCACGAAGCTGGAGTTCGACAAGAAGGGCAACCTTACTGAGATTGACTGCAAACAAGGCATCGTGCCCAGCCAGCTCATCCCGCAACCCATCAAGAACTACTTGAAGGAGAATTATAGAGGAGAAACTGTGAGAAAGATAGAGCTGAACACGAAGGAATACGAAGTGGAACTGACAAACGGAATTGACCTCACCTTCAACCGCCGCTTCCAACTCATTGATATCGACTGATCGGCAGGATAAGTCCCGCATGTCGTTCCCGGTTAAGATACGATGTAACATCTCTCGTTATAGCAGCATCCCTTTTGTAGGCAGTGCAAACATAGCCGTGTGACACCCGGCCCTGTTTGAAAATATAAAATATGGGCATGGTCAACCGTCACGGTTGTTCATGCCCATTAACGTCGATTATGATTTATTCAATAATTAACCACGTCTATTTTAGTTTCTTGTAACCGTAAGCAGCGTTATCCCCCAACTGCTCCTCGATACGGATAAGCTGGTTGTACTTTGCCATACGGTCAGTACGGCTCATCGAACCAGTCTTGATCTGGCCCGAGTTAGTTGCCACAGCGATATCAGCGATAGTCGTATCCTCGGTTTCACCAGAACGGTGCGATGTAACAGTTGTGTAGCCATGGCGATGAGCCATCTCTATCGCATCCAAAGTCTCAGTAAGCGAACCTATCTGGTTCACCTTGATAAGGATAGAGTTGGCAGCACCCATTTTGATGCCCTTCTCCAAGAACTTCACATTCGTAACAAAGAGGTCGTCACCAACCAGCTGGCAACGGTCGCCGATGGCAGCCGTAAGCTTCACCCAGTTGTCCCAATCATTCTCATCAAGACCGTCCTCGATGGAATCAATAGGATATTTGGTGATCAGTTCTTCCAAGAACTTTATCTGCTCTGCAGCCGTGAGCTTCTTGCCGTTGGGATCCTTCTTCTTGCCGTCCTTCAGCTGGCGATAATCGTAATACCATTCACCATTCTCCTGAACAGCAAACTCGCTGGCAGCGCAGTCCATTGCTATCTTCACATCCTTTCCCGGCTCATAGCCAGCATCCTTGATTGCCTGACAGATGCTCTCAAGCGCATCCTCTATATCATTGAGTGCAGGAGCGAAACCACCCTCGTCGCCGACAGCAGTAGAAAGACCGCGACTCTTCAGGAGCTTGGCCAAGGCATGGAACACCTCTGCACCCATACGGATGGCCTCTCTCTCATTAGCAGCACCCACAGGACGGATCATAAACTCCTGGAAAGCGATTGGCGCATCAGAGTGAGCACCGCCATTGATGATGTTCATCATAGGAACGGGAAGGCTGTAAGTATTGCAACCGCCGATATAGCGATACAACGGGATGTGGAGATACTCCGCAGCAGCATGAGCCACCGCAAGCGATACGCCAAGAATAGCATTGGCTCCCAGGTTTGACTTGGTCCTGGTGCCGTCCAACTCCAACATCTTATGGTCGATAGCACGCTGCTCCAAGGCAGAGAAACCGACCAAAGCCGGTGCAATCACGTTATTCACATTCTCTACAGCCTTTAATACTCCCTTGCCACAATAGCGGCTCTTGTCGCCATCACGAAGTTCCAAAGCCTCATTCTCACCTGTTGAGGCACCAGACGGGACTGATGCGCGACCAACGATGCCAGACTTTAATGACACCTCAACCTCTACTGTAGGATTGCCACGAGAATCCAAGATCTCTCTTGCATGAACATTTTCGATAATCATAATACAATAATCTTTATAATTATAAAACTTTTATATAAACTGCATGAACACAACTATCGGTCGTGTAAATACGATTCTTTTCCGAGTGCAAAAATAGTAATCATAAGAGAAACCACCAAATTCGGAGCGTCATCAAAAATAGGTATTTCACGAAAAATACCCCAATGTAGGTATGGCATATTGTCTGTATTATGCTAACAATGGTGCTTGATGGAGTGATGGGGTAAAAGAAATATACTAACAAAACAGAAATTCCACGGCATTTAGTTAAAGAATACCAACATCCGACATCAAAGGAATAAAAATACCCACAAAATAGATATCTTTGCGTTGTAAATGACACACCGATTATACATACACCATAACGCCCTTCGTTTATAGTAAGTAGTCCAAACACCCCTTTTGCAGACAACTTATTATTAACGAATCAAATATTTCATGGGCCTAATCATATTATATTTCTTAAGTGCTCTGTCACTATCCTTTTTATGTTCCGTCCTCGAGGCGGTACTCCTATCCACTCCTATGTCGTTCATCTCGATGAAGGAGAGTCAAGGCAGCAAGACTGCCGCTTTGATGAAACAGTACAAGAACAACGTGGACCGTCCCGTAGGCGCAATCCTTTCGCTCAATACCATTGCCCACACCATCGGTTCGGCAGGTGTCGGCGCCGAGTCGATGAAGCTCTTCGGCGAAGAATACTTCGGACTGATATCAGCCATTCTCACGCTGTTGATCCTTGTGCTTTCCGAAATCATCCCCAAGACCATCGGAGCATCCTATTGGCGTTCGCTCGCCATGCCTTCCACCAAGATCATCCGCGTGCTCATCTTCATCACCTACCCGCTCGTTCTGCTCTCAGAGCTGATCACAAAGGTGTTCACCCCGAAGGCGCATCAAGCCTCCGTGAGCCGCGAAGAAGTGTCGGCGATGGTTGACGTAGGCACCACGGAGGGCATCTTCCGCGAGTCAGAAAGCAAGATTATCAAAAGCTGCATCCGTCTGGCTGCCGTTAAGGCACGCGAGGTGATGACACCATCCATTGTGGTAGAATCAGCCAACGTGAACCTTACCATCAAGGAGTTCTACGAGCAGCAGACATGGAATTTCTCACGCATACCCGTCTACGACAAGAGTAAGGAATACATCATCGGCTACGTGCTGAAAGACATGGTGCTGAAGAAGTTGTCGGACGACAAATTTGAAACAAAACTCTCCGACCTCATGCGCCCGATACTTTCCTTCAACGAAGACGATTCGGTATATCAAATATGGGAGAAGATGCTGGAGAAGCGCGAACACATTTCCATCATCCTCGACGAATACGGCTGCCTACGTGGCGTGGTCTCAATGGAAGACATCATAGAAACCATGACCGGCGTAGAGATTGTGGACGAGGATGACGTGGCTGTGGACATGCAGGCTTTCGCAAAAGAAAAGTCGCGTAAGATGTTGCAAAAAGGGAAATAGCAAGAATCCATGCCACCAGCAAACATCCAACATTAAGAGCGCAAAGAGTTTGCTCATCTCAGATTGAATACATATCTTTGCAACATAAAACAAAAACAAAAACAAAAATAAAAACAAAACAACCCAATTATGAACATAGGAGACAAAATACCCGAGATTCTTGGCATAGACCAAGACGGACGTGAAATCAAGGCAAGCGACTATCAAGGTCGCAAAATCGTACTTTACAGCTATCCCAAGGCAAACACCAGCGGATGCACAGCCGAGGCATGTTCCCTCCAGGCACACAAAGAAGAGTTGGCAGCTGCCGGCTACGACATAATAGGCGTCAGCAAGGACAAGCAGACCCTGCAGAAGAAGTTCGCCGACACTCAGGGACTGCAGTTCCCGCTCATCGCCGACACCGAGACAACACTCTTGCAGCAACTTGGTTGCTGGGGCGAAAAAGTAGCCTGCGGCAGAAAGACCATCGGTATTCTCCGCACAACATACCTCGTTGACGAAAATGGCATCATCCAGAAAATCTTCACACCCAAAGAGATAAAGACGAAGATTCACGCCGAACAGATACTGCAATACATCAATAAAGAATAAAACCCTCACAAAGTTCAGAGAAGTTTAAGGAGTTAAGGAGTTAAGCCAAATGCTTTTAATGCTGTAAATCAAGCAAAAACACTAATGGCTTAACTCTGTTGCTCCAGAATCTCGAACTTTTCAAGGTCTGTAAATCAAGCAAAAACACTAATGGCTTAACTCCTTAACTCCTTAACTCCTTAACTTCTTAACTACTTAACTTCTTAACTCCTTCTTAACTCCTTCACCCCCTCCGCTTTGAAAGATTTGCCATCATCACCGCACTCAGACCCGCAGTCTCCGTACGCAAACGACTCCTGCCAAGCGATATCGACTCGTAGCCATGCTCCATAGCCAACCTCACCTCATCGATAGAGAAATCACCCTCCGGACCGACAAGCACCGTGACCGGCGTCTCCGCGTCCATCGCAGAAAGCTCGTCAAACAAATCCCGACGCGCCACCTCCTCATAACAATGAGCAATAAACTTACGACCCTCGCGTTCCCTTGCAACAAACTCCCTGAAGCCACACATCTCGTTCACCACAGGCTTACAAGCCTTGTGACTCTGCTTCATTGCCGAGACAACGATACGCTCCACCCTGTCTGTACGCAGTGTCTTGCGCTCAGAGAACTTACAATCCAAGAAGCTAATCTCGTCGAAGCCAATCTCAGTAGCCTTCTCCGCCATCCATTCCATACGATCCATCATTTTTGTAGGCGCAATGGCAAGACTTATACGTCCACGCCACTCACGCTCATACGGCAGAGTCTCCAGAATGTTATACAAGCAATGCTTGCCCGATGCCACACTAACCTCAGCATCAAACAATCCCCCCTCACCATCTACAAGCACCATACGGTCGCCACTTTGTAGGCGAAGCACCCTGACAGCGTGCTTCGCCTCCTCCTCCGGCAGCTCGCCAACGCTCGCAGCATTGGGAACATAGAAATATCTGATTTCCTTCATGCCCTAAGCCTTAACCTCCTTCTTCGTTCTGAACATCACAAGGAACAGCAATGCCACGACAAGTGCATAACCAGCAAAAATGAACCAACAAGTCTGCCAATCGCCCAGCAGATAACCACCCTCTGTCCAATGGCAATAGTGATTAATAACCTGACCAGCAAGGAGCGTACCGACCGTTGCGCCCAAACCGTTAGTCATCAGCATGAACAAACCCTGCGCCGAAGCCTTCACATTCTCATCACACTCCGCGTTCACAAACAATCCGCCCGACACATTGAAGAAGTCGAACGCCACACCATAAACCACGCATGACAACACGAAGAGCAGCACACCCGGCATCATCGGGTTACCCAAACCGAAGAAACCGAAGCGCAGCACCCAGGCGAACATCGCGATGAGCATAACCATCTTTATGCCATAACGACGCAGAAAGAATGGAATAAGAAGAATACACAAAGCCTCTGCCACCTGACTGATCGAAACGAGCAGCGTAGCATTGTTGGCAGCGAAAGAGTCTGCCATCTCTGGTATGCCCTTAAAACTTGTAATAAACGGCGTTGCATAACCATTCGTCACCTGCAGCGACATTCCGAGCAAACCAGAGAAAATGAAGAACAAAGCCATACGCTTAGTCTTGAACAGCTTGAACGCGTTCAAGCCGAACGCCTCCGCAAGCGACTGCGCCTTCTTTGCCTGAAGCTTGCATTGCGGCAGCGTCATACAATAAACAAAAAGCACAAAGCTCAACACACCCGAAACAAGAAACTGCAAATGAGTATATTGAAACTTATTAGCGTTATCAGCAAGTGTCAAACCAAACGAACCACCATCTACGACAGCACAATTCACAAACCACATCGTAGCGATAAAACCAACAGTACCAAACACACGTATCGGCGGAAAATCCTTAACCGTATCAAGACCATGGTTGGTAAGAATAGCAAAAGCAGCTGTGTTAGACAACGCAAGCGTAGGCATATAGAAAGCCACACTCAACGTGTACAACGACATAAAGAGCGTCTTGTCCGGAGTCGCACTATTCATGCCCATCATAAACAGACCAACCATAAACACACCGGCAAGCAAATGACAGTAACCAAGCAAACGCTGAGGTTGTATAAGGCGGTCAGCCACAATACCCATTAAGGTAGGCATAAAAATCGAAACGATACCCTGTATCGCATAGAACCAAGAAATCTCGGCACCCATACCTGCCTTTCCAAGATAATTACCCATAGAAGTGAGGTAAGCACCCCAAACTGCGAACTCCAAGAAGTTCATTAATGCCAAACGCACTTTAATATTCATAATTGTAATAGTATTTGTTTTCTGATTATGAGGTTAACGACCCAATTCGTAGCCGTATATTTCGCAAAGGTACAATCTTTTTTAAAAATACAACAAGAATGAAGAACAAAATACACGCCACGCATAAGTTTTGCATATTTAGATTTGTGTGTATCGGCAAAAAATCGTACCTTTGCAGGGTTTTCGTAACCTTTGCGAAAACAGACATCAGTTTATTACGCGTAAGAAAGTTTAGGTATATAAGATGAGACAACTTAAAATTCAAAAAAGTATTACAAACCGTTCCAGTGAAGCACTTGACAAATATCTTGTCGAAATTGGTCGTGCTCCGCTGATAACCATTGATGAAGAGATTGAGCTTGCGCAAAAAATCAAAAAAGGAGGTCCGGAGGGCGAACGCGCCAAGGACAAACTTGTAACAGCCAATCTGCGATTTGTGGTATCTGTTGCCAAACAATACCAGCACCAAGGACTTACCCTTACCGACCTTATCGACGAAGGCAATATAGGTCTGATAAAAGCTGCTCAGAAGTTTGACGAGACTCGCGGTTTCAAATTCATCTCATACGCCGTATGGTGGATTCGTCAGAGCATACTTCAAGCCATTGCAGAACAGAGTCGCATCGTACGTCTGCCACTCAACCAAGTTGGTTCATTGAATAAAATCAACCACGAGATTAACAAGTTTGAACAGGAAAACCAGCGACACCCATCTGTTTCAGAACTTTCTGAAGCTACAAACATAGACGAAGAGAAAATCGGTCAAAGCCTCATGGCAGACGGACACCACGTAAGTATCGACGCTCCTTTCCAAGATGGCGAAGACAACTGTATGCTCGACGTCATGCCGAGTGGCGAAGACAGCCGAACAGACCGTCAAGTCGACCACGAGTCAATGGCATTAGAACTAAACTCGGTGCTTAACAAAGTGCTCAAGGATCGCGAAATCACAATCATTCGCGAGTGCTTCGGCATCGGCTGCCACGAGAAAGGTCTTGAAGAGATTGGCGACCAGCTCGGTCTGACACGCGAGCGTGTACGCCAAATTCGCGAGAAGAGCATTGCGAAACTCCGCGATAGTGGCAACGCAAAAATTTTGATGAAGTATTTAGGTTAGGCTAAATTTTAATTGTTCAGTAAGTGGCGAACAGTTAGCTTCCGAACTGATTGTCACTTATAAAAGTGCCCTCGAAAAAGCAACCGCTTTATTTCGGGGGCACTTGTCTATTCATTTCACGAGCGAAGCGAATTATCTTAGTGTACAGAACGTGCAGACCCACCAAAAACAATTTAGGCGGCAAGTCTCTTTATTATCAGAGACTTACCGCCTAACTCGTTAGTTACGAGGGCTTATCTTATTATTCCTCTACAGCAGCCTGCGCAGCTGCGAGACGTGCGATAGGCACGCGGAATGGAGAGCATGAAGCGTAGTTCATACCGACCTTTGCGCAGAACTTAACTGATGAAGGCTCACCACCGTGCTCACCGCAAATACCAGTACGGAGGTTCGGACGAGTAGCGCGACCATTCTCAACAGCCATCTTGATAAGCTGACCAACACCTTCCTGATCAAGAACCTGGAACGGGTCAACCTTCAGAATCTTCTTCTCCATGTATGCAGGGAGGAATGAAGCAATATCGTCACGAGAATAACCGAAGGTCATCTGTGTCAAGTCGTTTGTACCGAATGAGAAGTACTGAGCCTCTTCTGCAATCTTACCTGCAGTAAGGGCAGCACGTGGAATCTCAATCATTGTACCAATCTCAAACTCTACCTCTACACCATACTCAACGAATACCTCCTTAGCAGTAGCAAGGATGATAGACTTCTGCTGCTTGAGCTCCTGAACTGTACCGATGAGTGGCACCATAATCTCAGGACGTGGATTGAAGCCTTCCTTCTTCAACTGGCAAGCTGCACCGAGGATAGCACGAGTCTGCATTGCTGTAATCTCAGGGAATGTGATACCAAGACGGCAACCACGGTGACCGAGCATTGGGTTGTTCTCAGCCAAAGAGTTTACGCGCTTCTTGATTTCCTCTACGCTTACGCCCATTTCCTTAGCCATTGTTTCCTGACCAGCCTTATCGTGCGGTACGAACTCATGGAGAGGTGGGTCAAGCAGACGAATATTTACGTGGCAGCCATCCATAGCCTTCAAAATGCCGTAGAAGTCAGCCTTCTGATATGGGAGAAGTTTAGCAAGAGCCTTCTCGCGACCCTCTACAGAGTCTGCCAAAATCATCTCACGCATAGCAACAATCTTCTGATCATCGAAGAACATGTGCTCTGTACGTGTTAAGCCGATACCCTTAGCACCGAATGTGCGAGCTACCTTTGCATCGTGTGGAGTATCTGCGTTGGTACGGATTTCCATCTTTGTGTACTTATCGCAGAGGTCCATGAGTTCCTTGAAGTCGCCTGAAAGTTCAGCTGCCTTGGTCTCAATCTGACCTGCATAAACCTGACCTGTTGTACCGTTCAAAGAGATGTAATCACCCTCCTTGTACACAACACCTTCAATCTCTACAGTCTTAGTCTTGTAATCAACATTGATAGAGCCGGCACCTGAAACGCAGCACTTGCCCATACCACGAGCAACAACAGCAGCGTGAGAAGTCATACCGCCACGAGCTGTCAGGATACCCTCTGCTGCAGACATACCTGCGAGGTCCTCAGGAGATGTCTCGATGCGAACCATGATAACCTTCTTGCCATCCTCATGCCATACCTCAGCATCGTCAGCGTGGAATACGATCTGACCACAAGCTGCACCTGGAGAAGCAGGAAGACCCTGTGTAATAACCTTAGCTCTTGAGAGTGCCAACTTATCGAATACTGGATGCAAGAGCTCGTCGAGCTTCTGCGGCTCACAACGCAAGAGGGCTGTCTTCTCGTCAATCATACCTTCGTGGAGAAGATCCATCGCAATCTTAACCATAGCAGTACCAGTACGCTTACCATTACGTGTCTGGAGGAACCAAAGCTTACCCTCCTGAACGGTGAATTCCATGTCCTGCATATCGCGATAGTGCTTTTCGAGCTTATCCTGGAGTGAATCGAGTTCCTTGTAGAGCTCTGGCATTGCTTCCTCCATTGAAGGATAATTTGCTACGCGCTCTTCCTCTGAGATACCAGCACGCTCAGCCCAACGCTGTGAGCCAATCTTTGTAATCTGCTGCGGAGTACGAATACCTGCAACAACGTCCTCGCCCTGAGCATTAATCAGGTACTCACCGTTGAAGAGGTTCTCGCCATTACCTGCGTCGCGGCTGAAGCATACACCTGTTGCAGATGTCTCGCCCATATTGCCGAACACCATAGCCATAACAGAAACTGCTGTACCCCACTCGTCAGGAATTCCTTCCATCTTACGATAGAGAATAGCACGCTCGTTCATCCAGCTGCGGAACACAGCGCAGATAGCACCCCAAAGCTGCTCCTTCGGATCAGTTGGGAAGTCGCTACCAGTCTGCTCCTTGATAGCCTTTTTGAAGAGCTCAACGAGCTTCTTCAGCGACTCTACAGAGAGGTCCTTGTCAAGAACAACGCCCTGCTCCTCCTTCACCTTTTCAATAATAGCCTCGAACGGATCAATATCCTCTTTATTCTCTGGCTTCATGCCAAGAACAACGTCACCATACATCTGAACAAAACGGCGGTAGCTATCATATACGAAGTGTGGGTTGCCAGTCTTCTCAACCATACCCTCAGCAACCTCGTCGTTCAAACCAAGGTTGAGGATGGTATCCATCATACCCGGCATAGAAGCACGAGCACCTGAACGTACAGAAACCAACAGAGGATTCTTCGGGTCACCGAACTTGCAATTCATCAGTTCTTCAGTGTGAGCCACAGCTGCGTCAACCTCAGCAGTAAGCAGCTCAACAATCTTATCCTGACCTACCTCATAATATTCGTTACAGGTATCTGTTGTGATTGTAAAACCAGGAGGCACTGGAACACCGATGTGGTTCATCTCGGCAAGGTTTGCACCCTTACCACCGAGTACCTCACGCATTGAAGCATCACCTTCGGCTTGTCCATTACCGAAAGTATAAACTCTTTTTTCGCTCATAAATAGTAATTATATGTCTAAAACGTTAATATTTTTTCTTGATATTACATCATATCTTTCTGCCAAAGCAAGCGTTTGCATATCGTTTTCAATACGATTGAGAACGTTTGCATTATCTAACTGCAAAGATAATCTGTATTTCGCAAAACGCCAAAGTTTTTCAACTAAATTTGCTAACTCTATGTTGCATTTCATATTGTTTACGCAAACACATCAGTAGCAATTTGCTTTTTTATGCACGCAAATAGCCGTTGTAGCCCATTGTCTATATTTAATTATTTACAAAATGATATTTAAGCAAGCCTTCAAGCGGACTTTTTAATATTTTTCCCAATCGATAACCCTGTCTGTTTGCAGCCTGTTCCAATTGTTTGTGATATAGGTAAGCCACGCTACCCACAGCATTTATCACTGGTTCTGCATACGCATAGTTTTTAACATTATTAATTATAAAACTTTCAAAGTTCCGAACGACAAGTGCTTCCAACTTTTCATTACTAATGCGTGGCAATATAAACTTAGAAAGCGATGCAAGAAAACGGTTAGGTAAAGCAGAATGATACACATTGTTTATAATATCAGCTTGGCTTGTATGATACTCTTCAAAGAACTCGTCACGCAACTCTTGTGGCAGGGTGCCTTTCAATATACCATTAATAAAAGTGCGTCCCAGAACTGCACCACTACCCTCATCACCCAAGATATATCCTAACGCAGGTGTATGTTCTTTGATTTTATCACCATCAAAGTAGCACGAATTAGAACCGGTTCCTAATATACATGCTATACCAGGATGCGTACCACAAAGCGCACGTGCTGCTGCCAACAAATCGCTCTCAACATAAACCGAAACACTTTCATCAAGAGCCGAGTGCAACGCCTCTTCCACAATATGGCTATGCTCAGGTGTACAACCTGCTCCGTAAAAGAACACATTCTCCAAAGATGCCACATCTATAAATTGCTGCTTAGCACGAGTAAGCATTTGATCTTGCACAACAGACACGATTTCATCGAATGATTGCACAATGGGATTTATTCCGTCTGTCTGCACTAATATATATGTATCGGAAGATTGCGCAAAGCACCAGTCTGTCTTGGTACTTCCGCTGTCTACAATCAACTTCATCTGAGAGCTAAATGTTTTGGGGTTAAGCAATAAACTTGAAATACATGAATGCTATAGCAGCTAACACTACAAGTGCTATTACAACTTTTATCATACAACTTGTAATTTTCTTAACTACCAGAAAGCCGACCACTGCAGCCAATATACATAAAAGATAATAAAAGAAATGATTTTCCATTTTCTTATTTATTTGTTTTTATTTGTTCCAAAATGCAAAGTTAGCAATTTTAATTTGTATTTGAACACAACACATCCATTAATCATTTTTAGGTATTTGAAAAAATGTACGACATGAAGTTATTTCTTTTTCAATTTTTATGTGTACTTTTGTGCCCTTATAAGACATCGTATATTAATAACATTCACTTTCAAGAGGGATAATATCATCGAACAAATATTGAAACAATATGAAATTATCTGAATTAAAGACTGGCGAACGCGGAGTAATTGTGAAGGTCATGGGACACGGAGGCTTTCGCAAACGTATCGTCGAGATGGGATTTATCAAGGGAAAAGTAGTTGACGTGCTATTAAATGCGCCACTGCAAGACCCCGTAAAATACAAGATTCTGGGCTACGAAGTTTCTCTTCGTCGCTCTGAAGCAGACATGATAGAAGTGATTTCGGTAGAAGAAGCAGCCGAAATAGAAAAGAATAGACCCAAGATTTCAGAACCACTTGAGAAAGAAAGCGATAGCTTGAGCGACACACAGCTACGCGATGCCGCGATGAAAAAGCGTCGCACCATTAACGTAGCATTGGTTGGCAACCCGAATTGCGGAAAGACATCGTTGTTCAACTTCGCCTCTGGAGCTCACGAGCGAGTTGGCAATTATTCAGGAGTTACTGTTGACGCAAAGACGGGACACGCCTCTTTTGAGGGTTACGACTTCAATATAGTCGACTTGCCTGGAACATACTCACTCTCAGCATATTCTCCAGAGGAGCTTTATGTGCGCAAAGAGATTATTGAGCACACGCCTGATGTTGTTATCAACGTGATTGATGCAAGCAACATTGAGCGCAATCTCTACCTCACAACCCAACTCATAGACATGCACTTACGCATGGTTTGTGCTCTAAATATGTTCGACGAAACAGAGAAGCGTGGCGACAATGTCGACTATGCGAAGCTCGGCGAACTCTTTGGCGTGCCAATGATTCCCACAACGTTCACCACTGGCAGAGGTGTCGAGTTGCTTTTCCACATTATTATTAATATGTACGAGGGCCTCGACTTCCTCGACGACAAAGGCAATCTCGACCCTGAAGTAGCTAAGGGCATACGACAGTGGCACGAGCAATACCGCAAATCGGAGAAGGAGGATGCAGAGCACGAGGAGGACTTTGCAAGCGGTGTAAAGCCTAAGCACAATGTGTTCCGTCATATCCACATCAACCACGGTCCATACGTAGAGGAAGGTATTGAGGCTATACAAGCCGTACTAAAACAGGAGAACGATTTGCGACATCGCTACTCCACTCGCTACCTCGCCATAAAACTCTTGGAGAAAGACAAGGAGACCGAGCATCTCATCGTTTCATCAACAAGCCGTGCAGAAGAGATATTCTCTGTGCGCGACAAGGCTGTTGCTGATGTACAGAACTACACCCATGAAGACTGCGAAACGGTCATCATGGACGCGAAGTATGGCTTCATTCACGGTGCGTTGCAAGAGGCAGGCTACCAAACTGGCAACAAAAAGGACACCTACCAGCTGACACACCTCATAGATCAAATTATCACCAACAGATACGTTGGTTTCCCTATCTTCATCCTTATGATTTGGATAATGTTTGAAGCAACATTCTCCTTGGGTCAGTACCCTATGGGGTGGATTGAGAGTGGTGTTGAGTGGATTGGAACAACAATAGCCGGCACCATGCCAAGCGGTCCTCTAAAGGACATGCTTATCGACGGTGTCATCGGCGGTGTTGGCTCGGTGATTGTCTTCTTGCCACAAATCTTGATACTCTACTTCTTCATATCTTTCATGGAAGACAGTGGATACATGGCTCGTGCTGCTTTCATCATGGATAAACTGATGCACAAAATGGGGCTTCATGGCAAGTCGTTCATACCGCTCATCATGGGCTTTGGCTGCAATGTGCCAGCCGTAATGGCTACACGCACCATTGAAA
>ERZ772900.1108-NODE-1108-length-25780-cov-24.528202_pt1 | contig 25780 bp, 25 predicted proteins | sample MGYA00512124_ERZ772900 | MGnify/ENA primary metagenome ERZ772900 (study PRJEB29015, sample SAMEA2737716) | human gut metagenome | biome: human gut; feature: human-associated habitat; material: faeces | place: China | collected 2012 ... | reverse complement strand
CAGACGGGCAATATCCAGGGAAAAAAGCTCTCTGACCTGTGCAAAATCGTGACGGGCAAGCTCGCTTAAGCTGCCGCCGACCGGTCCGATGATCTCGCAGGATGTGCTGTAGGCATTTTCATTGTTTGCCATGCAGAACGCCAGGAAACAATGCCACAGGTTTCCGCGGAATCCATAGGTCACTGCCAGATCGATGAGCTGACTCGCGCATGCATATGCATCCGGGCGTGCCTCGCCTTCCTCTGGTTTTAAGAGGCTGCACATATCGTCAAATAACTGCTGATACCGCAGGTTGCGGTATAAAATCATCGTATTTTTTCTTTTTTCTTCCATTATTCTGCCTTTCCGGTTACCATCACATTTTTTTACAGTACTTTCAGTCTCAAAAATGCCTGCCCGTGGACAGCAACCCATTCTGTCTTGTCCTAAGCTAAAGAGTCTAGTAATTTCCTAATATTTTTACATTTTTCGCTTCGCGCATGATTCCGTACAGTGCATTCTGCACACCGGCATCCTCCAGGTTTCCCTCGATGTCCACGAAGAAGCGGTACTGCCAACTCTCCTCCGGGATCGGACGGGACTCGATCATCCGCATATTGACATCATTGAAAATAAAATTGCCGAGCATACTGTACAGCGTACCGCTGCGGTGCGGCAGCTCGAAACAGAGGCTGATTTTCTCTGCACCCGCCTGATAGACGCGATCCTTCGCCAGAATCAGGAAACGGGTCGTATTGTCCGGACAGTTGTTGATCGGACCTGCCAGCTTTTTGAGCCTGTAAATCTCACCTGCCACCTCACCTGCGACTGCCGCCAGTGACGGATCTTTCTCATCGCGTACCTTCTGTGCCGCCACAGCATTATTTTCCATGCTGAGCTGCTGCCAGTCGTGCTGGTTTAAGAAGTCGCTGCTCTGCATCAACGCCTGCGGATGGGCAAAAACACGCTTCACATCGGAAAGTTCCGCGTCCGGTGTGCCAAGCAGGTAGTGATGTACCGGCAGAAATGTCTCCGCCACGATCACATTGTCGTATTTTAAAAGCAGATCATAGTTGTCCGTCACGGCACCGGCGGAAGAATTTTCAATCGGAAGCACCGCAAAATCGGCTTTTCCCTCCTGAATCTCCACCATCATATCCTCAAACCGGCGTACATGATGGATATCCGCGTCTTTTCCAAAGAACTGCAGCGCCGCCGCATGACCGTAAGCGCCCTCTAATCCCTGGAACACCACGCGTTTTCCGGCGGTTTCAAGCTTCTCCACCTTATGAAAGCCCAGATCCGGACCGCCGACGCGCCCTGCGATCGTCTGATACTGATACCGGCGGCTCAGCGTCATCATCTGCAAAAACAGCTCGGCAACCGCCTGCTTGTTAAACTCGCCCTCTGCCATCGCCTGAACTGACTCGATCTTCTGTTTCTCACGCTCGGCATCGTAAACCGCCTTTCCGGTCGCGATCTTATACTCTGCCACCTCGCTGCAAAGGCGCATTCTCTCCTCAAATAACTTTTCTATCTGGGTGTCAATCTGGTCCAGACGCCCTCTTATCTCCAGCAAATCCATCTCTTAGTTGTTCTCCTTTTCCATCTCTGAAAGCATCCCTGCGATCTTTTCTCTCGTATATGCGCCGACAAACTTCCGGTTCTCCGGATCCAGCTCTTTCACGATAAACGGCTCGCCGAACTCAATCACGACATGGCTTGGACAAATAAGCGGAATATGCTTCTCAAAGACCTCCGCTGTTCCCTTGATCGCAACTGGAACAACCGGACAGCCAGATTTCTCTGCAATCTTCAAGCTTCCCTCTTTAAATGGAAGTAGATCTGAAAGCTGTTCATTTTTATTGCGGGTTCCCTCCGGAAAAATCCAGACAGAAACGCCGCGGCGCACCTTCTCGATCCCCGCCAGAATCGTTTTTAAACCTTCTTTTATATTATTCCGATCTAAAAACAGACAGTTGACATTGAGCATCCATTTTGACAAGAGCGGAATCTTCTCCATCTCTTTCTTTGCCACAAATCCCATCAGTCCCGGAACCGTCGTATAGCCAACCAGGATATCAAAATAGCTCCGGTGGTTTCCCACATAGAGCACCGGGCGATCCTGCGGAATATTTTCATATCCGCGCACCTCTACCGTCACACCTGCCATTTTGAGCAGTTTTTCAAAAATATTACGCACCATCTGGGTGCTTTCTTCCTCCACTGCGACCGGATCTACCTGTCCCTGTTTATCCATACGGTGCAATGTGCCGATGGAACCAACAAGGAAACTGACGATCGTTCCTACTATCTTTATCGCGCGAAACATACTGATACCTCTCTTTTCTCTTGTATCTGTCCGAAACCGTCTGGTTTTTATCCTGCTATTTTCATTTCCAGACAGACAGCTTTACTGTCTCATTATATAGAAAGAAGCAGGGTTTTACAAGACTTTCCTTGTAAGACATCCTGCCTCTGTTACTGTTCACGCATACGTGCCCAGTATCGGAATTTGCCGTGGCTTCGCATTTAAATACGGCAAATTCCTGCTGCCACCACGTTTTCTTACGGCACTTTCGGTTCCAAAAGTGCCTACCTGTGAACAGTAACCTGCCTCTCTATTTTTTATGGATTCACAATCTCCGTCTTTCCGCTGATCAGCGCTTCCACCTCGATTCCACCTATCTCGCACAAGATTCCCTCATAGCTTTCCAGTGTATCACTGTAATACACGCTGTAGATAGACACATCCTCAGAAATCTCTCCATCCAGATAGTTTTCCAGCGGATTTTCTCCCAGATCCCGGAAAGAACCACCCAGATCCATCATCAGCTCCCAGCTTTCCGGATGAATGTCCTGCTCATCCAAATCATGTAGGTACATCCAGAGCGCCATGCATAGAATCCTCGCCTCGGCTTTCGCCCGCACTTCCTTCGCTTTCTGTACCTGTCCGGACATGATCGGGATCGAAACTGCAACGAGAATCGACACAATCCCGGTCACGATCAGCAGTTCTGCCAGCGTAAAGCCTGACCGTGCCCTAGCGGAACTGGTTCTTTTCTCTGTCATAGGTATATCCCACCGCCTGCAGCTTCTTCTCAAGCTCCGACCGTTCTGTATCAAACGCACTGCATAATTCATCTAAATCCGGGTAAAAATCTCTGAGCTGTGTGTTCACAAAGCTCAGGCACATAATCGGATCGTTCGGTATTTTTCCTGCCATCTTTTTCCCTTTCTGTCCTTTTATTCATACTCAAACGTAACCGTCACATAGTAACCGCGGTCATTTTCCTCGATCGCCTTTACCACGCCGTGATCGGCGGGAATCCGGTCATTCAGCTTAAAAAGCCCCGACATCGCCACCGCCGGTTCAATCATATAATTGACATTAAACGGCGTCACCGACTCCGTCACCTCTACTGTCTGTCCGACTTCTACCAGTCCCGGACGTTCCATTTTAAATACAACATCTCTTGTCACGCCGTTTTCCCTCTTCTTTCTGGTCTGATCCCCGATTCTGGCTGCCGGCATATCCTCACGCCGTGCCTCTGATTTCAAAATTTTTTTTTACATGAACCATAACCGCCAGCTTACCAGTTTTCTAGTATACGGCACTTTTTTCCTTTTATCAACTGCGCCCACATAACCTACCGTTCATTTTTTTCACGCGCCATCCGCCGCAGCTGCCGAAATCCAAGCCATGCCAGTAAAAGCAGCAGCAGACTTATACTGATCGTCAGTCCGTAGTGAATCCACCGTCTCCAGAACGGAAGCGGGAGGTTTTCCACCGGCGCAGTCTCTGTTTCCACCAGAGTTCCCGGATCCGCTTCTATTTCTGTCATCTCTTCCACCTCCGGTTCCGCTTTTTCATACTCCATCCGCCTCCGGTAACGCTCATATGCCGGAAGTCTGACCGTCCCCCCGTACACTGCCCGGCAGTCCCATACGCGGCGTTTTGCCTGTACCGCCGCATTGCGGCACCAGATGCCAGCCTCATCCTGATAAGCATCTCCCTCCCAGCTTGCCGACTCAATCTGCACCTCATCCTCCGATAGCCCTGCACTTGCAATCAGTTCTTCCCTGCACGCCTCCAACGGCGGTACTTTTTCATCATGCATCACGACAGTTCCACCCAGCCGGTATGTGTCCGCCCCGTATTCGTGAAATACGACCGAAATCTCAAATCCATCTTGCCAGTGTTCGTTCTCATAAGAGGTTCTTTTCAGATCCAGCATAACCGATACGGTCTTCCGGCTCTCCCGATCCTCCACCTCCATCGGCGCTCTCGCCGGGATCTCCTGTTCCCGCGTCACGGATGGATAGACCATCTCCCCCGAAACCTCCCGCGTTCTGCCGCGCACCGGCACCGCCTCTATCTCTGTCCCCACAAGCCGGTAGGTAATTTCCCCCTCTTCCAGATATTCTTCCGGCGCTTCTGGTATCTCAGCCTCTTTCAAATAGGAAGAAGAATAACGGATCCGCCGTTCTCCCGCCTTATCTTCCTGTGCGTAAGCCTGTCCGCCGGTGCCCTGCAGGCACAGCAGCACAAATGTCAGCACTGCCAGCCTCCCGCCATATCTTCTGTCTTCTCTTTTCCCCATACATTCTCCCTTTCTGCCATTCCCCGGCAAATGTCTCCTGCCAGCCGAACCGCATTCTTTCGTAAGCACGTTCTAAATTTCCGTACTCCTCTCTCAACCTTCTCCATCCTTTCTAAAATTGTTATTGTTCACGCATACGTGCCCCGTAACGGAATTTGCCGTGGCTTCGCATTAAATGAACCGTAACCTGAAATTTTCTGTGCTGAGTTTAAATCAGCATAAAATACCGCATCACACACAAATATCATTCAAGATATAAGATGCCATGTTTTCTAAATGCCGATATGATACTTATATTCAGCATCACGAAATCATATGACTGTTTTTTTGTTTCATAGGACGCAGTTTCCCCTGAAACAAAAAATGCATTATGAAATTTCATAAATACCCGGATATTTCTGTGAATCACAGATGCCCTCTTTGCGGGCAGAATCATCGAATGCCGTCCGGAACCGGACTTTGAACTGCATCGTACCTTTATTATAGTCTGCCCTATCTCAAAATACAATTTATAAATCGCTCTCGCGGCATTTTCTACAAAAACACCTTTTTATCCAGCATTTACTTATAAGTGTTATATAAAAAATCGAATACGAGTTTCTGTTTGGTACGGCAAAATGACTTGACTGAACAGCAGATTTTAGGTATACTTGCATATAGGTACATTTTACAAAATAAGAGCGGAGGAAATTAAACTATGAAGTGTCTTATCATTGACAAAGTATACGCTGGTATTGCTGAAGAACTCAGCAAATACATGGAAGTTAAAACTGCAGAGAATCTGCCGTCCACCAAGGATCAGTTATTAGCTGAAATCGGTGACGTAGACGTTCTGATCATGCGTGTAGATCCGAAGATCGATCAGGAGATCATCGACGCTGCTAAGAACCTGAAGGTTATCGGCGTTTGCTCCGTTGGTCTGAACCACATTGATATGGACTATGCAAAATCCAAAGGAATCCAGATCTTCAACGCACCGGGCTTAAACGCTAACGCAGTTGCAGAGCTGACCATTTCCAAGATGTTAGATATCTCCCGTGGTACTTTCACAGCTAACTACGATGTAAAAGTAAAACACGAGTGGAACAAATATAAATTCGAAGGTCGTGAGCTTCGCGGCAAGACTCTGGGTGTTATGGGCTTCGGTCGTATCGGTAAGAGAGTCGGCGAACTTGGTCGTGCATTTGGTATGACTGTCGTTGCTTACGATCCATTCCTGAAACCGGAAGATTTCGAGAAAGAGCATGCAACTGGCATGTCCGTAGACGAGATGTTAAAGGTAGCTGATTTCGTATCTATCCACGTACCGCTGACACCAGAGACAAAGGATCTGTTCAACGCTAAGTCCATCGCTGAGATGAAGGATGATGCAGTTGTTCTGAACATGAGCCGTGGTGGTATCGTAAACGAGAAAGACATGTACGAGGCTCTGAAAGCTGGCAAGATCGGCGGCTACGCAGCAGACGTTATGGAGAACGAGCTGGCTGGCAGCGGTCTGACAGGTGATGATACATTCGCAAGCCCGCTGTTCGAGTGCGACAACTTCATCGTTTCCCCGCACATCGGCGCTCAGTCCGTAGATGCTTCCAGAGACATCGGACTTCACATCATTTCCAAGGTAAAAGAGGCTCTTTCCCTGTAATCAGGAAACCAGTCTTATACTCATATAGGAAATCCTGCGGAAATCGTTCTGCAGAAACTGCATAAAGACAGGAACCGGATGATACTCTCGCCGGTTCCTGTTTTTTTGTTTCATAGGAAACTACTGGAATACCACTGGTTCCTCCAGCAGTTCCGTCCGCAGCACAATATACGGATACGACGGCTCTTCCCCGGTCGGCTCGCTTCTCTCCGGTCCTTTTAACTCGGTCTTGACGATGATCGAATTGTCCGTCAGGTACAACTCCGGAACCGTAATGCTGTAGCCGCCGGTCTCCTGCTTGCCGTACCCGGCAGCTATGTAGAGGTCATTTCCGCTTGTGTAAGTCAGGCGGAAGGAATCGTTCTTCTTTTCTTCTATGATCTGCGACAGCTCCTGCGGCGTCTCATCGGGACCTATGACGGCAAATTCCAGATCCCGCAATTTTTCTGCCTGTTTTTCACCGCCGCATGCAACCGCATAGACCCCCGCCAGAAAGATTCCCATCACAGCCATAAGGCTTAGAAGCCATTTTTTTCTGCTTTTCTTACTTTTCATCAAATAAAAAACCTCCCGCTCCCCTGCACGCAGCCACGCGGCAAAATGCTTTGATTTACTGCATTTTATGAAGCGGAAGGTTGTGATATTCAATCTTTTTTCCTTTTTCCCTGGCATACGCCAGCAGCCGGTCGTTCGCCGCCGCCCAGCCCCCATACTGCCTGCGGCACGCAATCACGCACTGGCACGCATCCAGACATTCTCTGGCTTCTTGTTCCTTTTCCTCTGATATTTCTTCAAATGCGGGGACTGCAATCAATCTGGACGCCAATGTACAAGCCGCCGGATAATCTAAGTCGGCTTCCGATACGATCCCTGCCGCAAACGTGGTTCCAGCTCTCTGAAGCTGCCAGAAGACAGCGCGCCCGCTTCCTCCTCCTGCCAGCACAAACACCTCTGGTGCCCCCTCCGGACGCGGAAGCTCCATACTGCCGCCTGTCTGACGGAAGCGCCCTTCCTCGACCTGGAAAAGCTCGGAAAGATGTTCTGGAGTCAGCATCTCTTCCGGGCGTCCAAACTGACTTTTCTGCCCCGGGCTGACGCACAGCACCCAGTCAGAGACGCGCTCCGCCAGATCAAGTTCATGAATGGATAAAATGACTGCCACCTTCTTGCGGCGCGCCAGCTCCTGCAAGACCGACATAAATTCCAGCTTATAACGGATATCCAGATAGGAAGTCGGCTCATCGAGAAGCAGCAGTTCCGGCTCCTGACAGAGCGCCCGCGCCAGCATCACCCGCTGCCGCTGACCGTCGCTGAGCGTCTGGAAGTCCCGCTCCCGAAGCTCTGATACCTGCACTGCCTCCATCGCCTCATCAACTGCCTTCCAGTCCTCCTCCGAGAGGACACCAAACCGCCCCGTGTACGGATAACGCCCGGCTGCCACAACATCCCGGCAGATCATCCACTCTGCATGAACCTTTTCCGTAAACATGACCGCCATCCTCCGTGCGCGCTCCGTTCCCTTCATTCCCAGAAGGTCCGCGCCGTCCAGGTAAACCGCGCCTCCCAGAGGGGGAAGCTGCGCGGCGACACTCTTTAAAATGGTCGATTTTCCGGCTCCATTCGGTCCGACTAAAGTCAGGATCTCACCCTTCTTTATCCCGATCCGAACTGGATTTAAGATCTGTTTTCCACCGTATCCAACCTGTAAGTCCTCTGTATAAAAGTAGATCTTCTCCTCATTTTCTGGATTCATGGTATTTTCTCCTCTGCTGCTCTATGCTTCAGGTGCTCTTTCGATGTTTCCGCATCATCACAAAAATCACGACCGGCGCACCGAAGACAGCTGTTACCGTGCTGATGCTCAATTCCGTCGGGGCAAAGACCGTCCGCGCCAGCCAGTCGCTGAACAGGCAGAACACGCTTCCGCCCAGGAAACAGCCCGGAATCAGTACCAGCGGTCTTGTATCGGCAAACAGCCAGCGGATCAGATGCGGAACCGCGATTCCAACAAAGGAAACCGGACCGGCAAATGCCGCTACGCAGCCAGATAAGATGCTGGACAAAATCACCATAAAGAAACGCAGATGTGCGACATTGACTCCCATGCTTTTCGCATACGTCTCCCCCATCTGGTATGCGCCGATCGGCTTGGATAACAGAAACACCGCTGCCGCTGAGACAAAGGTCACGCCCGCCATGACTGCCACATTTTCCCATGTCATACCAGAAAAACTTCCGCGCGACCAGTTATGCAGGTTGACAATATCCGCATCGCTGGCGAAGGTCACAACAAAATCCGTGATTGCCGAGCAAATATAGCCGATCATCACGCCCCCGACGATCAGCATTGCCATCTGTTCCATTTTCCGCGCGACCAGGAGCACAAACAGCATAGAGAGAAGCGCTCCGGCAAATGCCGCTGCCACCAGCATCCCCGAATTGATCGTAATATTCCATTCCAGAAATCCGACCATCACAAGTGCTACCAAAAGCTTTGAACCAGAAGAAATTCCCAGCACAAAGGGACCCGCGATCGGATTGTGGAAAAAGGTCTGTAACAGATACCCTGACAGTGCCAGCGCCCCGCCAAGGATCAGCGCCGCCAGCGCGCGCGGCAGGCGGATCTCCCAGATGATCGTCCACGCCATTCCACGCAGCTTAGGCTCCCGCAATTCCTGTAAAAATTCCATAATCGGAACCGATACACTGCCTGAACAGGCACTCCAGATAAGCGACAGGAGCAGCAACACAATCAGAAGCAGAAATGCGGCTGCGATCCGCACCTGTCTGCCTGCCTGCGCCAGGTTTCTTTGTTTTTTTTCCTGTTTTTGTCTGTTTGCTTCTGATACTGAACGCATCGTTTCTCCTATCTATCTTTATTACACTTTCCATCCTCACGACTGCAATTTATACAGATATGTCCCATCTTCCTGGCTTCCGCTGAAAATCGCATGGATATCTTCCAGCATTGCTCCAACCGACATGGATTCCTGATAGAGATTCTTCGTCGTGCACCAGACATTTCCCGCCTGTACCGCCTTGAAATCCTTGAGAACCGGCGCTTTTGCCAAAAGCTCCGAAATTGAGTGAATCTCCCCGTCGATTGTACTGTTATAAATCAGATAATCGGATTCTTTCGCGGCTGCATAAAATTCTTCCATCTGCATATTGACGGTCGAAGACCTCTTTCCGTCATCCCCCAGATGCCCGAATATGTATCTGCCGCCCGCTAATTCTATCATTTTCGGTATATAATCAGAGGAACGGCGCACGTTCACGCTGCCCTGGTTCGTAATATAGAAAAATGCCGCCGACGGCTTTTCCGCCTGTGCCGTCTGTTCTGTTTTTACGCTCCCGCCTGCGTTCTCCGCATCCGAACCTTCTTCTGTAACACGCTGCAAAGCCGCTTCCTGCTTTGCAAATGCCGCTTCCGCCTCTTTTTCTTTTCCGGTCAGCACTCCATACAGGCGGATCCATTCCGTCCGCCCCAGCGGATGTGCTTCGTAGCTGGAATGATCCACAAGCACCGGGATTCCGAAACTTTCCAACTTTTCTTTTACCTCCGGCGAATGGAGAATCATCGTATTTTCTATTGCCAGACCGCAGCCCTCCGAGACGATCCGCTCATAATCCGGTTCGCTGTACTTGCCTGCGTAGAGAATTGACCCATTCTCCATCGCCTCCTTTGCCTCCGGGATGTACCAGCCCGACGCATCGGTTCCCGAAAACCGGATATCCGGGAGCGCTCCCAGCATCCGGAACATATCCATGGTCGCGGTCGCTACCAGATAAATCTGTTTGACCGGGCGCTTAAGCACCTGGATCGAATCCGGAAGATCTTCCGGCACCTTTCCGCCCTCTGGAATCAGAAGAAAACGGCTTCCATCCGCAACCGAAACTGCTTCGTACTGCATCCCGTCCGCATCCTCATAGGTATCAACCACAAACTGGGTCGCATAGGCAAGCTCCATCCGCGATTTCCAGGTCAGGGACGCACTGATCGCCTCACCCGGCTGTGGAAGTGATGCCTCCGCCACCTGTGCATCCACGTTTTCTGCCGGCTGGGACACTTTCGTACCTTTACCCGCCTCATTGGATGTCTCACTGGCGGATGTAGACGACGCTGCCGCCACCGCACTCTTTCCCGTATTTCCACAGCCACTCAAGAGCAGCACCCCCATAAGCGACAGCCCTGCCATCCTAAGTGCCATTTTCTTGTTACTGTTCACGCATACGTGCCCAGTAACGGAATTTGCCGTGGCTTCGCATTTAAATACGGCAAATTCCTGCTGCCACCACGTTTTCTTACGGCACTTTCGGTTCCAAAAGTGCCTACCCGTGTACAGTAACCTTTTCTTTCCCGTTATCCATCCTATTTTCTTCATTTTTCCCACTCTGCCTCTCTCACGTGCGCCACATACAGCTTCCGGATCGCCTCAAACTCTCCCAGTCCCCGGATGCAGCATTCCACCTGGTATCCGGCGCGTTCCAGGCGGCTCTTCCAGGAATCCTCCTCTTCACCTGCCATATCCTGATTCGCATGGTCGCCTGCAACCACCATGAGCGGCTGCAGCACTGCCCTCTGATAGTGTTTCTGCGCGCCCAATTTCTCGATCACCGCCTGTAAATCCGGCTGCGCCTCCACGGTTCCGATGTAATAATTTGCATAGCCGCCCGCAATCATCCTATCCTGCATCTTCTGATACACCTGATTGGAAGCCGCGTTCGTCCCATGCCCCATCAGACAGAGTGCCGTTTTTCCATCGTCATATCCGCCCAATTCTCCTGCCATCGCCCGGATCACCGCATCCAGATCCGCTTCACTGGCAAGAAGCGGTGCTCCCAGCGCCAGCCGTTCAAAACGCCCCTGATTCGCTTCCACTTCCGCTTTTACATCCATGTATTCAAATCCATCCATCAAATGGGTCGGCTGCACAATCAGATTTTTAATCCCATCGGCTGCTGCCCGGTCAAGTGCCTCCTTCAAATTGTCGATCGACTGTTGATCCCGCTTTTTCAATTTATCAATGATCCTCTGGCTGGTAAATGCCCGGCGCACCTCATATGCCGGAAATGCCTCCGCCACTGCACGCTCAACCGCTCCGATCGTCTTTTCTCGGCTGTCATTGTAGCTTGTCCCGAAGCTGACTACCAGGATTGCCTGTCTTGGTTCCATCTATCCATTCTTCCTCTTTGTTTTTTATCTTTCAATTCAGAATTTTCCCGTTCCTCCTACGCTGCCATATGCCTGAATCTGGCTGACATATAGCTTTATGAATCGAAGCTACTATAGCATATTTTGAAATAGTTTGCAATGAAGCAGAAAAAATGGCACTCCGCCCGTCCAGGCGGAATGCCCCTTTTTCTGCTTTCAGCTTCAATTTTACCAGCTTTTCTATTTCTCGTCCCGGCTGCACGCGCGCAGCTGGTGCTCATGCTCATATTTTTCTTTCGTCGCCATCCCGCCCCGGATATGGCGTTCCGCTTTGTTGATGTCCAGTACCACACGCGCCCGGGATGCAAGCGGCGGATTGATATGGGAAAGGCGCTCGGCCACATCTTTATGCACGGTAGATTTACTGATCCCAAATTTCCGGGCCGCCTGCCGCACTGTCGCATTGTAGTCTATGATGTAATTAGCGATCGCAACCGCCCGTTCCTCGATATATTCCTTCATGGGAGTTCCCCTGAGAACGTTTTTTACATCTTATTACATCTGTTTCCGGTTTATGCAAATTCCCTTTCCCAAACAAAAACACTGCCGATTAGTAGTTCTCCGCACGGCGGTGTTTCCGCAAGTCGTTTCTCTTCACGCCAGCTTCCCACTCTGCCTTCTCCTCATCGGTCTCGATAAGCAGTCCCGGAACTTCCATCGGATGCTCGTTTTCATCCAGCGCTACCATAACCACATAAGCGGTATTAACCAGTTTACGCGCGCCGCTTAAAGACTCTACGAATGTATCGACACGCACTTCCATGGAGGTTCTTCCAACGTAAGTCAGCTTACCCTCGATAATCAGGGTATTGTTCAGGTGGACTGCCTCTTTGAACTGCAGGTTATCAACCGATGCAGTTGTCGGATTGCAATGCGCGTGGCGGCGCGCAACAACGGTCGCTACAATGTCGATCCATTCCATCAGCTGACCGCCAAACAAACGACCAGCACCATTTAAGTGACTATTTAATACAAGCTGTGTCTGGATAACAGCTGAATCCGCTACGCGGCGCATAATTCTTTCTTCCATAATTTATTTCTCCTTTCGAGAAGGATGCCTCTTCCAATCTCCCGCTTTCGAAGGACTTCCCTGTGATATGGTACCTAGTATACTGGCTTTCCCTCAAATTTGCAAGTATTCCGCCGCAAAAATTCTGAATCTTTTTAGTTATACATCCTATTGGCAGTAAACTATAAATGTAAAAAAACGACCGAAGAATCTGGGGGCAGCGTCTGTTGTCTTTCGCTGACTCCCATCATCTTCAGCCGTTCTCTTATTTATCCTCTTCCCGCGCCGTGATCATCCGATAGATGAAATCCACGGTTCCATCGATACCGTAGCTGGCACTGTTGATACAGAGATCATAGTTGTTGGAATGTCCCCAGTTTCGGTTTGTATAGTAATGATAGTACTGGCTGTGGACATGATCCAGATGCTTTAACATATGGCGTGCCTGCTTGACCGTCAGGGAGCTGTCAATCTCCATCGCACGTTTGATACGCTGCTCAAACGGCGCCGTGATGTAGATACTGATATGCGGGATGTTGTTGTTTGCCATGATGGCATCTCCGCATCGTCCCAGAATAACAAAATCTTCCTTCTTCGCCATGTCAACCAGAAGGTCGCTCTCGTTGAAGAAGACCGCATCACGCTTCGGCAGTCCGTGGAAACGGCTGAACTCGCGCATGCGCTGGCGCAGGGTCAGATGGCGCTCCGGGATGAATGCCTCACTCGGGTTTACATTGGCATCCTGATCGTGCGCCGGCTCTTTCTTGATTCCCGGCTTGATTCCGTAGCTGACAGAATCCTGTATAGAATCCTTCTGAGCCTCGAGACGTTTCAGAACCGCTTCAAAGATCTCCGCGTCGTAGAAATTGATTTTCAGCTTATCTGCCAGCTTAAATCCGATATTTACACCGCCGCTTCCGTAGGTCCAGCTGATACATACGATCAGGTGGTCATTTTCGGAAAAACGGTTTTTCAGGTTAAATGTATTCAGCTTCGCCAGCTCTGCGTTGATAACGTCGCCGCTCGCGAAACTGGTCGGCAGACTCATGACTTCGGTCAGAATCCGGTTGTACTCGGTCATGACGAGCTTCCGCTCTTCCTTATTCTCGATGGTACGCGCCATGTTTCCGATCAGGGCAATCTCACTTCGAACCAGGTTACCCTGCGGGCGTGTCAGCATCAGATGAGTCAGCTCATCCACGCAGCGCTTCCGGTCACGGTTGAAAACACGTCCCAGAGAAGAACCTAACTGTGCATAAACCTCCGCATCCAGATCGTAAATACTCTCCGCCAGTTCACGGATTCGTTTTTCATCTCTTCCAGGCACCGTGCTGCCCGGCTTCTTCCCTGCCGAATCCTTTTCGGCTGCATTTTCCGCACCCGTTACTTCATTCGCATACTGGGCGCTGTCCTTTTCAAGCGCCTGCTGCGTCTGATTTTCCATATTATCTGTATTGGTATGTTCCTGATTGTTGCTCATCGTCACTCACCCCCTATAAAAAGAATAACAGCATATCAAGTGCAAAGACCGGAACCAGAATACCGAACGACCAGAGCAGATATCCGAAGAAGGACGGCATACGCACACCGTTTTCATCCGCAATCGACTTAACCATGAAGTTCGGTGCATTTCCGATGTAGGTGTTCGCACCCATAAATACCGCACCACAGGAGATCGCCATCAGCATCTTGATCGGAACCGTTCCTAACGTCGTCACCATGCCCTCCGTAAATCCAAGCGCACCTGCCGTTGTTAAAAATACCAGATAGGTCGGCGTGTTATCCAGGAAGCTGGACAGCAGACCGGCCGCCCAGAACATTTCAAACGGCTCGGAGATGCCCAGGTTCGCGCCATTTGCTTTCAGAATCATCAGGGCTGGCTGCATCGTGATGAAAATACCGATAAACAGAACCGCAACCTCCTGAATCGCGCCCCAGGTAAAGTGGTTCTCACGGCGGATCTCAACCTTCGTGGTCTTGAAGGACAGGAAGGCCGCCACCAGAATGATCACAATCTCAATGATGGCCGGATAGCTTAATTCTACCTCTCCAAACAGATGGATGCCAAGCACCTTTCCGGCTGCATCCTGGAACTGCGGCATGGACGGTAAGGTACCGCTTAAAATAACGGCTGCCACGATCATAACCAGGAAAATCAGGTTGTGCGCACCGCGCAGCTTTACTTCGGTACCCGGTTTGCTGATATCCGGTTTCAGACCGCTCGCAATATCCTGACGATATGCCCTCTTATCAATGAAATAGAAGATTGTCAGCAGCACCAGCATATTGAAGAATAAGATCGGCGCCAGATGTAAGCTCCAGAAGAACGGTACGCCGCGCATGAAGCCCATCAGCAGCGGCGGGTCACCGATCGGGGTCAGACATCCGCCGATGTTGGATACAAGGAAAATAAAGAAGATAATGATATGACGTTTCTTCTTTCTCCATGCATTCATCTTGACAACCGGACGAATCATCAGCATACTGGCACCGGTCGTACCGATCCAGCTTGAAAGCAGGGTTCCCAGTGCCAGTAATCCCACGTTGACACGCGGAGAACCTGCCAGGTCACCGGACATCGTGATATTACCGGCAACGCAGAAAAGTCCAAATAACAAAATAATAAAGGTCAAATAGTCATTGACCAGGCATTCCAGAACCGTTTCCAGTGCTGTTCCCGCACTGTAACGCATTGCAAACGGAATGATAAAAAGAATTGACCAAAGAGCAACCGCATGAGGCTGGTGCTCTTCCCACCATTCTGCCTTCACAAGCGGCAGAATCGCAATACAGAGAAGCAGTCCCGCAAATGGAATACACATCCAGAGCGGCACAGAGGATGCCGATGCACCGCCTTCCTGTTCTGCTGCCAGAGCCGTCATCGGATTTGCCATCAAAAATAATCCCAGGCTCGCGCAAAACGCACTCAATCTTTTCACCTTCGTAACCTCCCAACTTTTTTCTTTTTTGTTTTACATTTTCCATTTCAGCCACTCATTATAACAATTTTATTTCCTAAATACAACCGTGTTTTTCACGTTGTAAGCGTGATTTTCCGTGAATTTTTCGTTAAAAGTACCTTATATTAATTCTTATTAATAAGTGTTGTAAGCCTGTGCTCATAACATAAACAAATACCTCTTTTGTATATAGAAATTATGTATAATACTGTAATTTCACAAATGCTATATTTAATTCTACTATGAAACAAAAAACCGCCCGCCGATATCCCGACAGACGCTTCCTACATTCATATATAACTTTTTCTTGAAATATACTCTCTTTCCAGAGTTCATATTTCAATTCCATATCTTCCCCGCCATCTTCCATCTTTTTCCTGCAGCTGTTTTCGCGCTTCATTTTAAGACAGCCGCCCAATCTCTCGCGGTATTCCTTCGTGGTTTCTTTTTCGATATGTGCCAGTTGGCAAATCTGCCGCTGTATAACCTGCTCTTTCGCAGCGTTCACACATATTCTCCCTCGAACCTGTTTTATTATAGCGCTTTTTTGTAAAATTTATTCCCGCTTTTTTGTCAAATCTTTGTAAAAAAATCAAGCAGCAAATTGGAGAATCTGTCTCATTTACTTTTTATCTTCTTTATGCTATAGTTAGCCTGTATTTTGCATTCAGATGTATTACGAATCCATTCGGAAATTCCGGTGCCATCCCGTGCCGGAATTCTCAATGTCTTATCGTGTTTTATAAATATCAGAAGGATTTTCAGGAGTATTGTATTCATGCAGGCGAATATATTTAAGATCAAACGAAATGAATTGGCTGACGGTTCCGGGCTGCGGACTACGATTTATTTTAAAGGATGCCCCCTGCGCTGTGTCTGGTGTTCAACACCGCAGGCGCATGAGCGCCCGACCCGGATTCTCTGGGACAGCAAGCACTGTCTCTACTGCAATCTCTGTGTCAGCGAATGTCCCACCGGAAGTCTGGCATTTTCGGGCAACCGTCTCACCTTTACCCCGGACACCTGTACATTCTGCCGTGCCTGTACGGACCACTGTCCGTCCCGAATGCTTCATTTCGTCGGTCAGATGATGGATATGGATGAAATCATGGAAAAAATTCTTGCCGACCGGGAGCTCTATGGAAATGGCGGCGTCATTCTCTCCGGCGGCGATCCGCTGATGCAGCCGGAAGCAGCCACCGCTGTCCTGAAAAAATGTAAAGAACACGGCATCCGCACCGCGATTGAGACGACCGCTTTCGCCAAACCGCTGGCTTTCTCCCGCTTCATCGCCAACGCGGACATGATTATCATCGATTTAAAACATTATTCTGAAAAGAAATATGTCCAGTTCACCGGTGTCTCAAATCATTCGATTCTGGAAAATCTGGACTTTGCCATCGCTATCGGCAAAAAAGTGGCGGTCCGCATTACCATTACCCCCGGCATCAACGACACGCTCATCGATGCCCGCAGGTATGCCCACCTTTTGTCTGAGCACCACATCAGACATGTAATTCTGCTCTCCTATTCAAATCTGGGAATCATTAAATATGAAAAATACACGCAATCTCCGGCGCTTGCCCGCGAGCAGACCTTCTCCGGTCAGGATATGGAGAATTATGCGAACATGCTGCGCGGACTGGGATTTGATGTGCAGATTGAACAGTAGGGAGGCGGCAGGATTTTTCCATTGCCGCCTCCCATATATTTTTCTCCAATTTTTCATTGCTTTTTTTCCCTCCCAATGCTATAATGTGTTCAATATTTAATTTGTTTATTAAAAAATGAACATGAATCATTTGCAAAAATCCTCATTTTTTCAAATGATTTAAAAGGAGGTTTCCCATGCAAAATCCACAATTCCAAACAGCGCCTGAGCCGAAACGCCTGGACTGGACCACGATGGTCGTCCCATTTCTTCTTATTATAATACTCTGTCTCTGCTTTCTGGCTGCGCCAGATGCATCCAAGGCAGTGTTGGAAAATCTCCGGAGCTTTCTCGGGGAAAACTTCGGTGTCGGCTATCTTGCCATCGGACTCGGCATTTTTCTTCTGTCAATCTACATCGCCTTTTCCCGCTACGGAACCATCCGGCTCGGAAAACCGGATGAGAAGCCGCTCTATTCCAATTTTGCCTGGGGTTCGATGATGTTTACCTCCGGACTTGCGGCGGACATTCTCTTTTACTCCCTGTGTGAGTGGGTTCTCTACGCCAATGACCCGCATCTGGCAGAAATGGGCAGTATTCAGGACTGGGCGAGCACATACCCGCTCTTTCACTGGGGTCCGATCCCGTGGAGCTTCTATGTCGTGCTCGCCGCTGCCTTTGGCTTCATGCTTCATGTGCGCGGCTGCCATAAACAGAAATACTCCGAAGCCTGCCGCCCGATCCTCGGAAAACACACAGACGGGCTTGCCGGAACCCTGATTGATCTGATGGCGGTCTTCGCACTGCTGGCCGGCACAACCACGACTTTTACGCTGGCGACCCCTCTGATGAGCCAGATCGTCTCCGAACTCTTCGGATTCAGCGACACCCGCCTCATCACCATCGCGATTCTGGCAGTTACCTGCCTGGTATACACCGTTTCCGTCGTGAGCGGCATGAAGGGCATCCAGAAGCTCGCGGCGTCCTGCGTCTACCTCTTCTTCGCTCTTCTGGCATATGTGCTGCTGTTTGGCGGTGAAGCACGCTATATCATCGAAACCGGCTTTTCCTCCATCGGAAATCTGGTACAGAACTTTATCGGACTGTCCACCTACACCGACCCACAGCGCACCACCTCATTTCCGCAGACATGGACAATGTTCTACTGGGCATATTGGATGGTCTGGTGCGTCGCTGCCCCGTTCTTCATCGGAACCATCTCTCGTGGACGTACGATCCGGCAGACAATCCTCGGCGGCTACGTGTTCGGACTTGGCGGCACGTTTGTGAGCTTTATTATCCTCGGAAACTACAGCCTGGGACTCCAGGTGTTCGGAAAACTGGATGTCATGGGGCTTTATGCCGCCAGTGGCGACCTCTATTCCACAATCACTGCCATCATCCGCACGCTTCCGCTCGCCCCGATGGTCCTCGTTCTGCTCGCGGCGGCGATGATCGCCTTCTATGCCACCAGCTTTGACGCGATCGTACTGGTTGCCTCCGCCTACTCCTACAAGAACCTGACAAGCGAGGACGAACCGCACATGGCGATCAAAACCTTCTGGTCCCTGAGCCTGATTCTACTGCCTATGGTCCTCATTTTCAGTGATAATTCAATGGCAAACCTGCAGACCGTGTCCATCATTGCAGCATTTCCGATCGCGTTTATCATTCTCCTGATCGTGGCGGCGTTTTTTAAGGATGCGAAGAAATATCTTTCAAGCTACCATGGTATTTGAACGAATTGATTGAGTGTTGTTAAAAATATCCCGAATGTACGTTCCGATGCATTCGGGATATTTTTCTTTATCTATAAGCTCTCCCGCAGATACTCCCGCGTCACACTCCGCTCCGCTTCCAGCATCTCCTTCGGTGTCCCGGCAAAGAGCAGGTCGCCGCCTGCGAGTCCGCCGCCCGGTCCGAGCTCCACGATATAGTCGGCGTCCTTCATCACATCCAGGCTGTGCTCGATGATAAACAGCGTATTGCCCTGATCGGTCATCCGGTTGAAAAGCTTCATCAGACGGCGGATATCGTCGAGATGCAGCCCGTCGGTCGGCTCATCCAGAATGAATATCTGTCCCCGCTCATCCAGCTTGCTCGCCAGCTTCACACGCTGCAGCTCGCCGCCGGAAAGCGTCGTCATCGACTGATTCAGGTGCAGGTAACCGAGTCCGACCTGTACCAGCGTATCGAGTTTCTTCACAAAATCCTCAGCCTCAAAGAACTGGATCGCCTGACGGACGGTCATATCCATGACTTCCGCAATATTTTTTCCCTTGTACTGATAGTGCAGCACTTCCTCCGAATACCGCGTTCCGTGGCAGACCTCGCAAACCGTCTCAATCGAGTCCATATATGCCATATCCGATATAATCACACCTTTACCCTGACACGCCGGGCAGGCGCCCTTGGAATTGAAACTGAAATATGCCTGTGCGACATGGTTCGCTTTCGCAAAAAGCGCCCGGATCGCATCCGCGATATCCAGATACGTCGCCGGGGTTGAACGCAAATTGATACCGATATCCTTCTGCCGGATCGAGATCACCTCGCCTGGATACTGGCTCGTAAAATATTCCATCAGGGAGCTTTTTCCCGAACCAGCCACACCGGCGATGACCGTCATCACGCCAAGCGGCAGCTTTATGCTCAGATCTTTTAAGTTATGAAGCTTCGCGTGCTCGACCTGATACCATCCGGTCGGCTTGCGGTACTCCATCTTCATCGGCGTTTTCGTCCGCAGCATCCGCCCGGTCACAGTGTCCGCTTTCAAAAGGTTCTCGTAGCTTCCCTGATACATGATCTGTCCACCGTTTATGCCCGCTTCCGGTCCCATATCCACAATGTGATCCGCCAGCGCAATGACTTCCCGGTGGTGTTCCACAATCATCACGGTATTTCCGTGCTCTTTCAGCTTGATCAGCGAATTTTTAAGATTCTGGATATCGCGCGAATGCAGTCCGACGCTTGGCTCATCAAGCACATACATCATATCGGTAAGCGGAGAATTGATGTAACGCGCGATCTTGATACGCTGCGCCTCGCCGCCGGAGAGAGTGTCTGTTCCACGGCTTAAAGAAAGATAGCTGAGTCCGATCTCAATCAGCGCATTCATCCGCTTCAGGATCTCGGTCTTGATATCGCGCGCCAGCGGATCATCGATCTGGCGGATAAACTCTGCCGCCTCCGGGATCGGCATATCCGAAACCTCGCAGATATTTTTTCCGTTAATCAGGCAGCTCCGGATCTTCGCATTCAGCCTCGCCCCGTGGCACTCCGGACACGTAAAGGTGCTGACAATGCGATCCAGCTCTTTCTTATGAAGCTGTCCTTCCTTAGATGTAATGATACTGCGGTACATACGCGGATAAATGCCCTCATACTTCGCGGATTTCGGCCAGTTTGCCGGCGGGTTTTTCAGGCGGATCTGCGGCGAATAGAGAAATAAATCCATCTCCTCCTTCGAATAATCCTTGATCTTCTTGTCCAAATCAAACAGACCGCTGTACGCGTACCGCTTCCACCGCCATGCACCGGTCGTGAACGCCGGCCACTGGATAACGCCCTCATCGTTTAGGCATTTATCAAAATCCACCAGCTTGTGGATGTCCAGCTCCGTCACAACACCCAGGCCCTCACAGCGCTCACACTTGCCGCTCGGATGGTTGAAGGAAAAGCTGTCCGAATAGCCGACAAACGGTTTGCCCACACGTGAGAAGAGCAGGCGCAGCAGCGCATATATATCGGTGTATGTGCCGACCGTTGAGCGGGAGTTTGCCACCGGCTTTTTCTGATCGATCACGATCGTGACCGGAAGATTCTCCATGCGCTCAACCTCCGGACGACCATATTTCGGCAGAAACTGCTGGACAAAACTTGGAAATGTCACATTCAGCTCCCGCCGCGACTCTGCCGCAATCGTATCAAGGCAGAGCGATGATTTGCCCGAACCGGACACACCGGTAAAAACCGTGATTTTCTTTTTCGGAATTTTCAACGACACATGTTTCAAGTTGTTTTCCGTTGCATTCACAATGCTTATGTACTCCTGATTTTCTCGTTCCATCTGGCATTTTTCCTTTCTTAAGCTGCATTTTCCCGTCCCAGGTTCCTTTATTTTAAAGGTACTCAATGCTATCCTGATCTGTACGCGGCTATCACGCACAAAAGCAGACAGAAAATACCCCTAAGAAGCATTTTCCGTCTGCTTTTTTATTTGACTTCCTGCTTTACACGCACTCCGCCGAACAGCAAAGGCATTGTCTTTCTTGTATACTCTCCAAGCGCATAGCCACCATCTGAAATGCAGTAATCATAGATGATTGCCCTCTCGCAGAGTGCATACATATGTGCAATCTCGTAATATGGCATACTGCGGGTAATCTGCCCCCGGCGCTGCCCCTCATCGACCAGCTGATTTACCATCTTATAGTAAAAACGGTTCTGGTTTAAAAGATGCTTATCCCCCTTTGTCACCACCTGTGAGGAATAGAGTGACGCCAGAAGCCCTACCGGGATATCCGACTCTATCAGATCATGTACACTGAAGCAGAGCGTCATAAGCTTGTCAAAGCTGTCCATCTCCGGATCCAGCGCCTGCATTACCTCTTCATACTTTGCATCAAAGATCTCTGGGAGAGATGCCAGAAGCTCATCCTTTCCACTATAATAATGATAGAAGCTTCCCTTTGATGTTCCAGACTGCAGGATAATCTCATCGATCGTCGTCTCCTCATATCCCTTCTCATGAAACAATTTCCATGCAACACGGGCAATTTTTGCTTTTGTGTTATTACCCTTCGCCATTTGCCTTTTACCTCTTAACTTCTCAATAATCGTAATTTCAGGGAAACATTCCTGGTCATCTAATTTACCTTTTTGTTTACCTGAATCCAGCCGAAAGCAGAGTGGATAATCTTCCTCATCTGCTTTCGACAATTTAATTTATTTTATCATTCTTTTCCTGTGAAGTAAAGAGATTGTTCATAGTGTCTATTTTTAATACCATTTTCACGTCCGGTGAAGTTCAGTATGTGCATGGCAGCTGCACTGGGGATGCACTGGAACTTCTATCAGATCCGTGGACCACGTTTTGGCATCAATGAACAGCATTTTTCCAATCAGCGGCTCTCCCTTGCCCAAAAGAAGCTTCAATACTTCTGCCGCCTGCATACATCCGATCATACCGGGAATCACGCCAAGCACACCATAAGCAGCCGAATTCGGGTTTCCGGATGGGTCCTCTGCCTCCGGACAGAGACAGCGCAGACATGGTCCGTCCGATGCGAACACGGTAACCTGTCCCGCAAATTCACAGATAGCTCCATATACATCCGGCTTTCCCAGCTTCATACATGTGTCACTCAGCAGATAGCGGGTTGGAAAATTATCTGAAGCATCCACAATCACATCAAACTTTGCAAGAATTTCTTCTGCATTTTCAGCTGTAATCCCCTCTGGGTATAATTCTACCTGCACCGAATGGTTCCGGCTCTGAAGCTGCTCCGCCGCCAGTTCTGCTTTTGCCTTTCCAATGTCCTGTTCCCTGTAAAGGATTTGCCGCTGCAGATTGCTGACATCCACCCGGTCAAAATCAGCAATCCCGATCGTACCGACTCCTGCTGCTGCCAGATAGAGGCTGACGGGAGATCCAAGTCCCCCCGCCCCTACTACCAGCACCCGGCTTTCCGCCAGCTTTTTCTGTCCTTCTTCTCCTACCTCCGGCAGGAGAATATTTCTTTTATAGCGTTCTTTGTCTATCTCCATACCAGCGTCTCCTTTCTGAATCAACCGCCCCCCAGTAAATGATAAATCTTCAAATCATCTGCTTCTTCAAGTGTTACTTTATCATAGTCTTCTGGCCAGACCAGCTGTCCATTTACCTTCACGACCAGCTTGGGCCAGGTAAATTTCATGTGTTCCATCACACCCCTGATTGTCAGTCCTTCATGCCAGTCCGGATATGGACGGTTATTCAGTACCATTATATCCACTTCCCTTCTGCAACGTATTAATGAATAGTCTTACTGAAGCGGCTCAACTACTTCCAAAAGCTCCGGAAGATCCATGCCAAGCTCTTTCAGGTGTGCAATTGTCGGAACGCCGTTTAAATTCCAGCCGCGCTTCGGATATACCGCATCAATCAGCTTCTCATATTCCCCTTCTCTGTGCTTTCTGGTCGCAGCCATCTTTTCCTTTAAGGACATTTTTTCGACTTCTTCTTTTGTAAAACCAACCAGCTCTACCAGCTGACCATCGTAGCGCTCCTGACGGGACAGATATTCTTCTTCCGTAACCGGTCCCTGGGAGCGGTATGGAATCGCATCGTCCGCACGCAGTCCCTTGCCCAGACGAATGTTGAAAACACGCTGGAAATTGTAGACACGCTCGGACATTTTAATCATCTCATCCCTATCAATCTTGACCCCAGTAACACCATAATAAAGATCCAGATAGTTATCTACGTGCTCCGGTACCTTCGCCGGTTCATCGGTCAGGCTGTTGTCAGCCGGTACAATATCATTCCACGGCAGCTTGCAAAGTCCCAGAAGACCAAACCAGGTTCTAAACATCGGATAGTAATACAGCGCCTCCGCCTTATCCTCAAAGGTAGGGATCTGGTTATTTACCTGATCCATGAAAATCAGCCATGCCTCATCATGCTGCGGTCCCTTATTGGTCAGACCATAGCCGCCCTGCTGCGCCAGGGATTCTTTGGAAGCATACTCTGAATATTCAAGTCCCTTCTGTTCCATCGCAATATCATTCATGAAATCCATATCGCCCCAGCCCTGCGCTGCAAAATACTCTTTCTGCTTGTGGCTTCCAAGTGCCGCAATCTTGCCAAAGCCTTCGTTTCGCGCCATCTGGTGCAGCAGCTCCAGCTCCGCCTCTGCATTGCCCCATACAAGCTCCAGACCGCCGGTTCTCTCCTTATTCAGGATACCATTTTCATAGCATTCCATCAGGAAGGCAGTCATGGTGCCAAAGGAAATCGTATCAATGCCATATGTATCACAGTAGAAATTCACTTCCAGGATTACCTGCGGATCGGTTACGCCGCAGTTCGGACCAACACCGGCTGCTGTCTCATACTCCGGACCATCCACACATACTTTATGTCCCTTATACGGACCTGTCTTTAATTCAAACTGATCGGCTGTTTTAGCACACGCCATCGAACATCCATACCAGCATCCGTCCGCTCCGCCCTGGGTCAGCCATTTATTTCTCCATACCTCCGGTGCCATCTCATCGATCTTATCCGTTCCGCCATATTTATAATTGCGCGTCGGCAGAATATCATAATCGCTCATGATACGCAGGGAGTATGCTGTTCCGGATTTACGCATTGAATTCTGTTTGTCATCCTGTGTCGCCACCTCACGATGGAATTTCAGGCCATCCCGGTTCAGGATACTGATATCATATACATGGTTCAGATTTGCTTTTACGCCTTTAAAATGGCATACCAGCGCTTTAATGTGCTTGTCCGCAAAGACACGTCCGATACCACCACGTCCAGCCTGTTTTAAGCGGACTACATTTCTTTTCGGATCATAGAATGTAAAATTCAACATAGAGAGGTTGCAATGATCCGCCGCTGAACCAGAACATACGACCGCCACGTTTTTGCGATCATTGTCATCCTCCGCATACATGGTTGTCAGCTCTTCTCCCAGTACATGTGCATCTTTATGCTCTAACGGTGCTTTTTCAATTGAAACGGTTCCCTTATTGCCATCGATGACAATAATCACGTCTTCCTCCGCTTTTCCAGTCAGCTCGATCACATCAAATCCGGAGAATTTTAAGAATGGGCCAAAATATCCGCCGACGTTTGAATCAATCGGGATATCTGTCATCGGTGAAATGCTGCATACCAGGCATTTTCCGGTACCGCCGTACTGCGTAATTCCGGCAATCGGTCCTGCCGACATGGTAATGGCATTTTCCGGAGAGTTCCACTTTGTATCTGGATTCGTTGCATCCCACAGATAACGCAGGCAATAACCTTTGCCGCCGGTAAATTTTTCTTTGACCTCCTGAGGAATGTCGATCATATCGATGGTGTTATCTGTCACATTGATTCGAAGGCGCTTATCCGTATATCCATGATACAGCGGCTTTGGCTCGTATGTAACCTGATTGAGAACCGTGTGGGCCTCTTTCATTTTTTTGATTTCTTCCATATCTGCGTCCGCATAACGCGGAAGATCACACATTTTAATCATGCCTTTCTCCTCCCTTTACTCTTCTACCAGACGGATCGCTCCGGTCGGACATGCTTTTACGCACAATCCGCACGCCGTACATTTGGACGGCTCCAGATAATCATCACACTGTACCATAACATTCTCCGGACAGAATCCAACGCACATCAGACAGCCGGCACATTCTTTCTTATTCAGCCGGTAAACGCCTCTCGCATCCTCCGTAATCACACCCGTATTGCATACTTCTGAACATTTTCCACACTGTGTGCACACAGCAATATGATGGCTTCCATCCTCCTTGTCGGTAATGCGGATGCAGGATTTCATTGGATCCGAAACCTTGTAAAATGCCTTCGAACAGGCTTCTTCGCACTGGTGGCATCCAATGCAAAGTGATTCATCTTTCTCTAATCGTCTCATCACAGTTCCTCCTAGTATAATAATGGTGTAGTCAATCAAGACTACTTGGTTAATAAGTTTCTATAAATCAGATAACAGAAG
>ERZ772900.1106-NODE-1106-length-25814-cov-19.241741_pt1 | contig 25814 bp, 19 predicted proteins | sample MGYA00512124_ERZ772900 | MGnify/ENA primary metagenome ERZ772900 (study PRJEB29015, sample SAMEA2737716) | human gut metagenome | biome: human gut; feature: human-associated habitat; material: faeces | place: China | collected 2012 ... | reverse complement strand
CCCGCTGGTACAGCATGGGGTCCAGCTTTCCCTGCAAAGGCACGGTGGTGATATAAGTCTTTAGCACAGGGCAACACTCCTTTTTATAAGATCCATTATTTGCATCATACCATAAAAAGGCCGCTGCTACAATGGCTTAAAAAATTTATGCAGATTTATTTTTTTCTACCTTAACTGCGCCCCTGCCGTGGGCTTTTGGTAGGTGAAAGGAGGTGAAAAACATGTTTGAGCTGATCTCTACTCTGGGCTGCGCCGCAGCCGGTGCCGTCGCAGGCGCCGTGAAGGGCGCCACCATCGGCATCGCCGTGGGTGGCCCTGTCGGTGCCATTGCCGGCACCATCCCCTGCGCCATCGTTGGCGGCGTTACCGGCGCTCTGGCCGGCAACAACGTCGGCCACCGCATCGACGAGCGGTGAGCCCCGCGCCAGCGCTCCCGTCCGTTTTGTGCGGACGGGAGCCTTTTTTAAAGAACCGGGAGGTACACGCTATGTTCATCAACTTTTCCAACCACCCCCACGCCCTGTGGAGCACCGAGCAGCAGGCGGCGGCGCAGCGCTACGGCACGGTGGTCGATCTGGCGTTTCCCGCCATCGACCCCGCCGCCGACGAGACCGCGCTGGACTCCCTTGCCACGGTATACGCCGACCACATCCTGCACCTTAACCCGGACGCCGTGCTCTGTCAGGGCGAGTGCACCTTTGTGTACCGGGTAGTCCAGCGGCTGGAAGCCGCGGGCATCCCCACGCTGGCCGCCTGCTCCCGCCGCAAGAGCCAGGAGACCACCTGCCCGGACGGCAGCACCCTGAAGCGCAGCATCTTCGCCTTTGCAGGCTTCCGCCGCTATGGCTCGCCCTGAGCTTCCCGGTGCAGTTGCCCCCATTCAGCCGCCTGTTTCTCCATTTCGGTGGGCGGCTCACACCCGCTTTTCCAACCTCCTGCCAAAAATGCTCTTTTATTTTTCGTATGGTTGTGGTATATTGGTCTTGGAATTGTGAAAGCTGCCCTGAAATCAAGTATTTTTCTCTTTTCTTAGAACAGCTTTGCTATTTCAACTTATCCCCGTAAGGGGACGGAAACAATATGCTTATACCAAATACTCATACGAACCTAACATTTCAACTTATCCCCGCAAGGGGACGGAAACTTCATTGCATTCACTCTTGATGATGGTAAGGAATTTCAACTTATCCCCGCAAGGGGACGGAAACTCGAGAACCTTCTGCAGGAACTTACGGAAGCCTTCGATTTCAACTTATCCCCGCAAGGGGACGGAAACTGATATCCTCCGGCTTAGGTGCTACAGGCTGAGGCATTTCAACTTATCCCCGCAAGGGGGCAAAAAACTCCGCATCAAAAATGGTGCGGAGTTTTTCTTTTGCGTGCCTTAACTTTTCGGTTTTCGTGGGCTTTTTCTCTATGAACAGAGCTGCTGCGGCATTTTCTCTGCCATGGCTTTTGTATTGCGACAAAATGTGCTATAATAGAGCCAAATCAAAGCATCTCTCACAAAATATACAATTATATTCTTCGTTTGTTGTGCAACTCTTCCACAATTCGTAAAGGAGATGGTATTTTGAACGTTCTCACCCTGCAGTCCACCTATGGCGGGCTGCTGCACGACACCGGCAAAGCGGTGTACCGTGCCGGTGGGCAGCGCGGCAGCCACAGTGAACAGGGCTGCCAGTTTTTGCACGGCGTTTTGTCCGGCGCAGACTGGACCCCGGTTCTGGACTGTGTGCGTTACCACCACGCCGCCGCGCTGCGCGGTGCTGCAAAGGCGCTGCCAGCCGATTCTCCGGCGTATCTGGTCTATCTGGCCAACCTGCTTTCCGGCGCGGCTGACCGCCGGGAGACCGAAGGCGAAAGCGATGCCTACCGGCGGGAGCTTCCGCTGGATGCGGTGTTCACCCACCTGAACGGTTCCCACCCCGGCTGGATGATGCCTGCGCAGCCGCAGGACGGCAGCCTGAAACTGCCGCAGAAGTCCCAGCCGCTTTCCGCTGCCGTCTACGCCGAGGCCGTGCGCACGCTGGAAGCGCAGCTGCCGCAGTTGCAGCCCCAGCCGGAGCAGCTTGGCAAGCTGCTGGGGCTGCTGGAAACGCAGCTTGGCTGTTTCCCGTCCAGCATCTATCCCGGGGATGGCGCGGATATTTCCCTGTTCGACCACGCCAAGACCACCGCAGCCATTGCGGCGTGCCTTAGCGAATATGTGCAGGCGAACCACATCACCGACCTGCGTAAAACGCTTTTTGAGCAAAAGAACGATTTTTGCCGGAAGGGCGTTTTTCTGCTTTACACCGCCGATTTTTCTCGCATCCAGAAGTTCCTTTATACCGTCCGCACCGAAAACGCCCTGCGCTCCCTGCGCAGCCGGTCGTTCTTTCTGGAACTGTTCATGGAGCACTATCTGGACGAGCTTCTGGCCGGGTGCGGCGTGTCCCGCGCCAACCTGATTTACAGCGGCGGCGGGCACTGCTATGTGCTGCTGCCCAACACCGCCGCCGTGGCCGATACCCTGACCCGCTGGAACCGGCAGTTCAACCGCTGGCTGCAACAGCAGTTCGGCACCCAGCTGTTTCTGGCAAACGCATGGACGCCCTGCTCCGGCAACGACCTGACCAACACCCCCGCCCAGAGCAGCCCCTATAAGGAGCTGTTCCGCCGGGTGAACCGTCTGCTGGAGCAGCACAAATTCCATCGCTACACCGCCGAAGATCTGCGGCTGCTGAACGATGCTGCCGCTTACCCGGATGGCCGGGAATGCAAGGTGTGCGGCACCAGCGCCGCCCTTGCGGACGAGCTTTGCCCGTGGTGCAGGCTGTTTGTGGATTTTTCTGACAAAGTCCAGCACAGGAGCGTGCTGGTGGTAAGCCGTCAGCCCTCGGCAGCCGATGACTGCACGCTGCCCACGCTGGACGGCGGCAGCGTCTACCTGACCACGACCGACCGGGCTTCGGCGCAAAAGCGTCTTTCTTCCGGCGAACCGATCCTACGGGCATACACAAAAAACACCCCGTACAGCCCCCTTCCCTCCACCACCAACCTGTATGTGGGCGATTACGCCGCCAGCAACAGTATGGACGAACTGGCCCAGCAGGCTGCGGGCGTGCGCCGCATTGCGGTCTGCCGCATGGATGTGGACAACCTCGGCCACGCGTTCATCTCCGGTTTTGAGCAGGAGAGCGAAAAAGACCCGGTGCGGCGGATGCGCTATGTCAACCTGTCCCGCACCTCGGCGTTCTCCCGGCAGATGTCCCTGTTCTTCAAGAGCTATATCAACGGCATTCTGGACGGTTTGCAGGTAAGCATCGTCTATGCCGGCGGCGATGACGTATTCCTTGTGGGCGCATGGAACGATGTTCTGGAAGCCGCGCAGCGCATCCAGCGCAATCTGACCGCCTTTTCCTGCGGGGCGCTGACCCTCAGCGCAGGCATCGGCATCTTCGACCCCCACTACCCCATCCGGCTTTCTGCCGAGGAAACCGCCGCACTGGAGGAAGCCGCCAAGCATCTGCCCGGTAAAAATGCCGTGGCGCTGTTTACGCCGGAGCGCAAAGCCGTCCGGGATGCAAAGGGCAATCTGCTGGTGCAGCCGGAGCAGGGGCATACCTATGCGTGGGACGCCTTCCGCACAAAGGTGCTGGAAGAAAAGGTTGGCTGCTTGCAGCGCTTCTTCCAAGCCTATGACCGCAGCTGCGCAGACAAAGGCGAGACCCCGCGCGGAAATTCCATGCTCTACAATTTGCTGGCACTGCTGCGGGAAGCGGAGAACGACCGCATCAACCTTGCGCGGTATGCCTATCTGCTGGCGCGGCTCTCCCCCGAAAAGAACGCGCCGGACTATCCGCTCTACGAGCAATTTTCTCACAGCATGATGGACGACTGGGCCTTTGATGCCGTGCAGCGTCACCAGCTCATCACCGCGATCTACATTTATGTGTATCAGAACAGAAAGGGTGGCGACACAGATGGCAGAACAGAATAACAACAGCCGCGGCGGCAAAGACCCGCAGAAGGCGCTCCCGCCGGAGACCGTACCGAGAAAGGTGCCGGAGAATTATGTGGACGAGGCCGAGCGCATTATGCGCGCCCTGATAAGCAGCGGCACGACCGTGACCACCAGCAAGATCCGCAACTTGCTGAGCCTTGTGACCGATATCTATAATGACGAAAGCATCCGCACTGAGGACAAGCTGAAACCGGACAGTGTGGTCAAGCTCAACCTGATGCGGGTGCGCGTAGCCTACGAGTATGGCCGCGACAACGGAGAAAGTGTCGGTAAAGATAAAGTTTATCCCATGAAAGACTTTATTACACAAGCGCATCTGCGGGAATACCTCAAGGGCATTTCCACCGACCGTGCGGATCTGATCCGCTTTGCACACTATATGGAAGCGCTGGTCGCTTTCCACCGCTACCTTGGCGGCAAGGAGAATTGATTATGTATGGAAAAATTCTGATCCGGTGCGATCTGATCGTGTGCACCGGTATGCACATCGGCGGTTCCTCTGCGTTTTCTGCCATCGGTGCTGTGGACAGCCCGGTGGTGCGCGACCCCTATACCGGTCTGCCCATCGTGCCCGGCAGCAGCCTGAAGGGCAAGCTGCGCACCCTGCTGGCCCGCAGCCTCTGTCAGGATATTGAGAATATGCCCGATCTCAGTGCGGACGACGCACGCATTCTGCGCCTGTTCGGCTCCGCCGAGCCGGTGCGCCGCTCCCGCCTGCAATTTGCAGACGCCTTTCTGACCAATGCAGAGGCACTTTCCAACAAGGGCGTGCGCGTGACCGAGGTCAAGACTGAAAACACGATCTCTCGTGCAAACTCGGTGGCCAATCCCCGCCAGATCGAGCGTGTGATCGCCGGTGCAGTGTTTGGCGTCAGCATTGTTTACGATGTCACCGACCCGGCACAGGTGGAGGAAGATCTTTCTCTTCTGGCCAAGGGCATGAAGCTGCTGCAATGGGATTATCTGGGCGGTCACGGCTCCCGTGGCAGCGGCCGCGTCAGCCTGAAAAACTTTACGCTGAAAAACTACGGCGCACCGGTGGAACTTGACAGCCTGAAAGCCCTCTTTGATGAGGTGGACAGCTATGAACTATTTTCTGTTTAAGCTTCAGTTCGACACCGCTGTGCATTTCGGCGGCTCGGACTCCGCTTTGTCGCTCTACACCTCCGAGGAGACGTTGCGGGCTGACACCTTGTTTTCCGCGCTTTGCCACGAGACCCTCGTCCAGCAGGGGGAAGCCGCACTGGAGCGGCTATGCGAAAGCGTCCGGCAGGGCAAACTCCTGTTCAGCGATACGATGCCGTGGTACGACAAAACGTTCTATCTGCCCAAGCCCATTGCTGCATCGGAATCCACCGAGGAGGTGGAGACCACCCTGCGCAAAAAGGTTAAAAAGATGGCGTGGATCCCCGTGCTGGCCTTTGACCGCTATGCCAAAAGCCTGCACGCAGGGCATTTTACGCCCGATGACCAGCCGGAAAGCTTCGGCACGCATTACGAGCAGACCAAGGCAAATATCCCCGCGCAGGGAGACACCAAGCCTTATCAGGTAGGGCTGTTCCGCTTTGCACCGAACTGCGGGCTGTATTTCATCTGCGGTGTCTCGGAAAGCGGACAGGACAAAAAGCTGCACGCCCTGCTGGAAGGGCTGGGCGTCACCGGGATCGGCGGCAGGGTCAGCACCGGTTACGGCAAATTCCATGTGGTGCAAAAGCTCTGCCTGAATACGCCCCCTGACGCGCAGACCAAGTGGCTGCGCCGTGCGCTTGCTGCCAACCGCGCGCCCTATCTGCTGCTGACCACCAGCCTGCCGCAGGTGGACGAGCTGGACAGCGCTTTAAAAGACGCCTCCTTCCAGCTGGTGCGCCGCAGCGGCTTTATGGCCTCGGACTGCGTGGAAACGCCGCTGAAGAAAAAAACGCAGTATGCCCTTGCCGCCGGCTCTGTGCTGCAGCACCCCTATCAGGGGGCGCTGTACGATGTCAGCCTGACCGACACGCACCCGGCATACCGTTATTCCAAACCGATCTTGATGGGGGTGACATTATGATCCAGCAGGATCATCTGCAGATCTTTGATCTTACTCTGACCGTGCGGTCGCCCCTGTTCATCGGTGACGGCCGCATGTACACGAAAGCAGAGTACCTGTATTGCACCCGCAACGGAAGAGCCTCCTTGCTGGACGAACAGAAATTTTTCACCTTTCTGACAGATCGCGGGCTGATCGACCGGTACATCCAGTTCATGCTCTGCAATCAGTCCAATCTCCGGGATTTTCTGACCGAGGACTGCGGCGTTTCTGATGCGGATCTGAACGCGCTGACCCGCTATACGATCGAGGCGGGAGATGCCGTTACAAATCCGCCGAAAAATCTCTACACCTTCCAGCGGGATGCCCATGACAGGGCGTACATTCCCGGCAGCAGCCTCAAGGGTGCACTGCGCACCGTATGGCTCTTGCAGGCCGTTCGGGCCGACCAGAGCACCGGGCACAGCCTTGCGTCAGACGATAACGCCGCATTCCCGGAGGAAAAATACATCAATCAGCTGCATCTGCGCCTACAGAAGGACGGCAGCATCGCTTCCGATGCGGTCAACAGTCTATTCCGGGGGGTTCAGGTCTCCGACAGTATGCCCATCCCGAATGAGCAGATGGCTCTTTGCGGAAAATTCGATGCACTTCCGGACGGTTCCTTTCCAAAGAACAGCAAGAAAGGCCTTCCCCTGTTCCGGGAATGCGCGATCCCCGGCGCTAAGGTTCGTTTTAAGCTGACGCTGGATCAATCGGTGCTGAAGAGGCGTATCACCAAAGAGTCCCTTATGGATGCCATCCAGCAGTTTGATACTTATTACGAGCAGACATACAGCAGGCACTTCACCGCGCCAAGCGGTGCCGTCAACCTGCCGCAGCAGCCATACCTGATCCTTGGCGGCGGCTCCGGCTTTTTTGCCAAGTCGCTGGCGTATCCCTATCTGGGCGAAGAAAAGGGGCTGCGCTGGACGGCAGAACAGATGACGCAAATGTTTTCCAACCACAAGCATCAGGATGACGTGAAGCCGTATGGCATCTCCCCGCACACCATGAAATACGCCCGCTTTCGCGGCCAGTTCTATCCCTATGGGTATTGCGAGGTGAGTATCCTATGATCCAGCAGCTTCAGCTTGTTTTAGCGCCACCCACGGGGGTACGGGTCCCGCAGGCATGGGCCTACCGCCTGTATGGCTGGCTGATGGCACAGCTTCCGGCAGACGTTGGCGATGCCCTGCATCTGCAAGGGGAGCACCCCATTGCGCACTTCCTGCATTTTTCGCCGGAAAAGCAGACGCTAGTCTGGACGGTCAACCTGCTGAACGAAACCGTCCGGCAGAGCGTCTCTCCCCTTCTGACGTCCGTAAAGGAGATTTCTCTGCACGAACTGACCCTGCCGGTCACAGAAGTCCGTGTTTCCCCGGCAGTCTCCGCCGCCGAGCTGATCCGCTTTGGTCGTTCCTACGGTGAAAACCGCGCAAAGCTTGTTTTTCTGTCGCCCTGCGCCTTCAAGCAGTCCGGCCGCTATGCTATTTTTCCGCAGGAAACACTGCTTTTGCAAAGCCTGACCGCGCATTGGAACGCCGCTTTCCCGGAATACGCCCTTACGGATGATGATGCGCTGCTGGCTTTGCAGCAGGGGCTGCATATCGTGGACTACAACCTGCGCACCACACGTTATCCGCTGAAGGAAACGCGCATTCCATCCTTTCAGGGCAGCGTAACGGTCGAAGCGCATCTTGCGCCGCCGCTTCTGGAGCTTTGGAACGCGTTGCTTTCTTTCGCGCCCTACGGCGGGGTCGGCATCAAAACGACCCTTGGTATGGGCGGCACAGTCTGCTCCATCGGGCGCACCGGTGCGCCATAAAAGCACGGTTTACCGCAAACAAAAAAGGTGAAGTGACCCACGGTCACTTCACCTTTTTTGTTTTGCAAGAGCCACGCCCGGCAAAAGCTGGCCGGGGTAGCCATCGCATGAGCTGCTTTCATTCATGATATGAACCAGATGAAAAAACAGACGGGTCATATCCCTTGACTTCAGTCCCCCGGGGGAGTATACTCCGTGGCAGTGAAATATTCGGCTATGACGAGAAAGAGTACCCGGAAAGAATGCTGCAGAGAGCTGCCGGCTGGTGCAAGGCAGTGCAGGGCGTCCGTGGGAAGATCCTCTCCGAGCTTTCCGGCTGAATGGGCGGTGTCTACGCCCCAGTAAGCGGGAACGGCAGGCCCCCGTTATCACGGGCCGCGCATTGTTGGATGCGCACTGAGGGGCCGGGCTTTGCACCGGCAATAAGAGTGGTACCGCAGAGGAGTTTATACGCCTTTGTCTCTTACGAACCGTAAGGGGCAAAGGCGTTTTTGTTTGCGGGAAAGCCATTTCCCGGATGTTTCATTGCCTTTACATCCGCAAAGAATATTGTTCAGGAAAAAGGAGAGTTTATCATGAAAACATTGGAAAAAGTAAGCGACTTTGTGGGCAAGTACATGGCCGCCATCGTCATTGTGGTGGCGGCGCTGGCGCTGCTGTTCCCCGGCACCTTCAGCGTGGTAAAGACCGCATGGGTCAACACCTTGCTGGGCATCGTCATGTTCGGCATGGGTCTTACCCTGAAGCCGGAGGACTTCAAGGTGGTGTTCAGCCGCCCGAAAGACGTGATCATTGGCTGCATTGCGCAGTTCACCCTGATGCCCTTCCTTGCATGGGCGCTGACGCAGCTGTTCCACCTGCCCACCGAGCTGGCTATCGGTGTCATCCTTGTGGGTACCTGCCCCGGCGGCACCTCCTCTAACGTGATGACCTATCTGTCCAAGGGTGACGTTGCACTGTCCGTCGGTATGACTGCCGTTTCCACCGTGCTGGCACCCTTCCTGACTCCCCTGCTGACCCTGCTGTATGCCGGTCAGCGCGTGGATGTGAACCCTGTAAATATGTTCCTGTCCATCGTCAAAGTAGTGCTGGTGCCCATCGCACTGGGCTTTGTGGTCAACCACTTCTTCCACGCCTTCACTCAGAATGCTGTCCGCGTGCTGCCGCTGGTCTCCACCACCGCCATCGTGCTCATCATCTGCGCCGTTGTTTCTGCAAACTCCGCCAAGATCATGACCAGCGGCCTGCTGATCCTTGCCGTGGTCATCCTGCACAACCTGCTGGGCTACCTCACCGGTTTTGGCGTGGGCAAGCTGCTGAAGCTGGATACCACCAAGTGCCGCGCGATCTCCATCGAGGTCGGCATGCAGAACTCCGGTCTGGCCACCTCGCTGGCCGCTGCTCACTTTGCACAGTATCCGCTGGCAACTATCCCCGGCGCTGTGTTCTCGGTGTGGCATAACATTTCCGGTGCTGTCCTTGCCAACTTCTTTGCCCGCACCGCAGAGAAGAAGGACTGATCTTATACAATCAATAAGGGGCTGCTGCACAAGGTTTCTTCCCTGTACAGCAGCCCCTGTTTTGTTTATTGCAGGCAGCGTCTCAGCTCCGGTATTCCGCCGGCAGCTGCTCCATGGTCTGCCACTTGTCCATGGCTTCTTCCAACTTCATGCCCTTGGCCACTGCATCGCGGCGGCAGGCGTTGACAGCCTGTATTTCCTTCATCTTGGCACCGGTCAGGGTGTAGCCCTTCATGGCGATGAGGGTAGCTGCCCAAGCCACCATGGGGATGATGCAGAACAGCACGATGACCACCCAGTTCATGCCCGGAGTGTAGGGGTCATACTGAGTGGGCAGGCTCTGCAGGCCCACAAAGCTGACAGCAATACCCACAACGGTAGCGGAAAGGCTGGACACCAGCTTGTCCACCAAACTGAACAGGGTGCCCATGATGCCGGGGATGTAGTTGCCGCTGCGGTAGGTCTCGTAGTCGGAGCAGTCGGCAACCATGGGGATGGGCATATCGGCGGTTGCGTAGTAAGCGCCGTAGCCGATGCCAAAGAAGGCGATGAACAGGATGGTGTACAGGTTCAGGGACAGGCCGTTCTCCCCCAGAATGGACAGGGTGAAGGCATCGCCGCGGCCCCAGAGCAGCAGCAGTACCAGCACGCCCACATAGCACACCAGCGCCACGGTGACGTACTTCATCAGGCTGGCCTTCTGGCCCTCTTTCTGGCTGGTGCGGACGGTCAGCAGGAAGAAGGGCACGCTGCACACATAGCCCAGCACCATCATGGGCAGGTACAGACCATCATAGTTGCCCATCATGCAGCCGTACAGCATGCACAGCACGGTGGTGTTGGTGGCGATGGAAAGTGCCAGCTTGCAGCCAGCACCGGCCACCATCAGCCGCTGCATGGGGTTATTGTTTTTGATGATCTGGAGGTACTCGCGCAGCTTGACCTTCTCGCTGACCTCGCCGCCGATGCCGAAGTACTTGGGCTGATCCTTCTCCCAGATGCCGATAACGGCCAGCAGGGTGAGCAGAATGGAGATGACGATGCCCACCGGCGCCAGCGTGCGGAAGAACCCGGCAGAGGCGTAGCCGCCCTCATAGTTCTTGGCAAGGATGGGGGCAAAGAACTGCATGGCACCCATGCCCAGCAGACTGCCCACGGTATTGAAGATGGTGAACAGCGGACGCTGCTTCGGATCATTGGTCAAAACGGTCTGGCCGGAGCGGGTGCAGCTGGTCTGGAAGGTGTAGCCGATGACCCACACTGCGTACAGTCCCACAAAGGCAGCGTAGCGCAGCCCCATGGCGCTGGCGGGGATGAGCGGGGTAAGGCAGTACAGCACCAGAATGCTGGCCGCCATGATGAGGTTGCCGATGACCATAAAAGGCCGGAACTTGCCGAATTTGCCGTTGGTGCGGTCCATGAGGGCACCGATGATGGGGTCTGTGATGGCATCAAACAGACGCATACCGGTGACCATCACCGAAGCAAACAGCATGCTCAGCGCCAGCACCTTGCTGCCGAAGGTGGCGATGTAGGAAAGCACCAGCACATAGTACACGTTCGTTGCGCCGTTGTTCAGCGGAAACAGCACCAGCTGGTAGGTTTTGGCGCGGTTCACACTCGACGCCGTTGTTTTTTGTTCGCCCATTGCGGTCTCTCCTTTTGTCTTTGATAAAAAAGCGGCAGCCTGCCCCGCCTTCGGGGCAGGCTGCCGCATTCTTTTATAGGGATCAGCCTTCCTTACGGTTCTTCAGGAAAGCACCCACGATCAGTGCCAGAATCGCCGCCACAAAACAGACAATGCAGGCAATCGAGACATAGAACACGCGCCAGCCGATCATATTCTGGGAGTTCCAGGAGAACAGACCGGAGATCAGCAGGATGCGGCTACTGATGATCTCGCCGATGTTCAGGGTCAACAGTGCGATAGCGCACATGACAGCCAGCAGGCTGACAACGTCCTTCTTGCGGTTTGCCGCTGCAATCGAAGCGCACACCAGCACCATAGCCAGCACGGCAAATGCAATCAGTTTGCCAAAGGAGTTCAGCGGGTTTGCAGTGTCCATCGTGTGGCATACGCTCATCACGATCGTGCCTGCGATGCCCAGGATCACTGCCACTGCGTCAGCATAAAACGCAGGGCCTTGTTTTTTGATAGCAGACATATTACTGAGCCTCGCTTTCTTCTTTCTTTTTGCGGCTGCTTACCGTGTACATTGCAAAGCTGCCAACCATCAGCACACCAGAAACTGCGATCAGTGCAATGTAAGCGCCACGCCACCAGGTCATGGTCTGCTTAATGCAGGTCGTACTGTTATAGCGGTTCATCAGGTTTGAATTTGCCAATGCATACAGGACATTGTGAGTAGCCTGCTTGACTTTGCGCTGGAGATTTGCATCACCGTTCAGCAGCGTTGCGCTGACCTTGGTGCCATCGTTCTGAGCAGCGAAAGTAGAGCAGTTTTCCAGCGTGGTGCTGCCATGGAAGCCGGAAATGCCGCGGGTATCAAAGCAGGTGACACCGGAGTTCAGCACTGCACCGTACAGATCGGTATCATCATAGATATCGGTCACGGCATAGCCCTTGAAGCCCCACTCGTTCATCAGGATCTCGGTCATCAGGCCGGTGCTGACGGTGCACTCCACACCGCCGATCTTGGAGAAAGAGGTCATCAGACCACGCATACCTGCATCGTAGTCGTCGGTGTCGTACTTGGATGCCTCAAATGCGATCTGGTATGCACGCAGGTCAACTTCGCGGGCACGCTGTTCCGTCATATAGGGAGCAACGCCTGCACGGTTGGTCTCCTGGTCATTGAATGCATAATGCTTGGGAGCTGCGATCAGACCGTACTCCAGAGCGCCGATGGCAAATTCCATGGCAGCGTTGCCTGCGAGGACGGGATCCTCCGAATAGTATTCACCGTTGCGGCCGTTGTAAGCCTGACGATGGGTATTCAGGCCGGGGCCCCACAGAATGGGAATACCAACAAACAGAGATTCCTCACCAACGAATTCGCCGACTTCCTTGTACAGATCCGGGTTGAAGGAGGAAGCCACAAGCGGTGCGCTTGCAAAGACGATGGGATACCAGTTGCCGTTCGGATCGTCCGCACTGATGTTCCAGGGGGCGCCGGTGTCCTTGGAAGCGTTCAGATTGACATCGATGCCGTTTCCGGCATTCTCAGTCGCATAAGTCTCAATGGTGCCAATGGACTCAATGCCGGGGATGCTGGGGCCGCCAAAAGTTGCCATGTACTGTGCTTCTTCCAGCGTGATCTTGTCCAGCAGCTCATCCCACGCGGGATCGTCAAAGTTCTTGCCGTACATCTGGTAGAACATCAGATCGCTGTTCTTGCCCCACTGGATGTCCGAGGTATCATCGGTGGTGCTAATGGTGTAGTAGTTGCCGTTCAGGTCGCTGATCAGCTGCTCGCTGGTCAGGGTCATGCTGTCATAGGTCTTGGGGAAGGTGCCTGCCCAGTCCGCACGGGACAGGTAGGTGACCTCGCCATCCTGATAGTAGTTCCAGTCTGCATACGGCAGCTGGTTGGAGATCTTTGCACCGGTCTTGGAAATGGAGAACGCGGTCTTGGAGATCATGTTCTCGTCGATCTCCTGTGCAACTGCTGCGGCAGCGCTGCCAGTGCCAACCATCTTGGAGGCATCTGCGCCCTGAAGGGTCAGGATGTTGTTCAGTGCGTCATGTGCGCCGTTGCCCACTGCAAAGAAGTAGGTGCCGGGATCAAGGATGTAAGTGCCGGTGGTACCGTCGCCGTTGTCGTAGGTGGAATCGTAGCTTGCGATATACTCCATATCGACCTTGATCGGCATCACAACGGATTCACCGGGCTGGAGGGTCGGGGTCTTGTCAAAGCCCAGCAGCTGGATCGCAGACTTTTCCACACCGCCCACGGTGTAAGGAGCCTGACCATAAATCTGGACAGGAGTCTTTGCGGCAACGTTACCGGTGTTGGTCACCTTCACGTTGAAGGTCGCGTAGATGCTGGGTGCGCCCGTCTCATCATCGTAATCGATGCTGAACTCCGGCTGCCCCTGAAGCTCACGCTCAAAGGTGGTGTAGCTCAGACCATAGCCAAAGCCGTATGTCACCTCGTTGTCGTAGTTCCACTCGGTGGAAGAAGCGTATGCACCCACCGGAGAAGCAGCGTTGCCCACGCCATTCACAGCATCAGCATATCGAGTCTCATAGTAGCGGTAGCCGACATAGATTCCCTCCGCCTCGATGATGTAGTTCTGGGACTTTGCGCGGGTGACGACATCCTCTGCGTTGGTGTAGGTAAAGTTGCCCATGTTCTGCATTGCGGGAGCAGACATGTTATAGGTCGCGTAGATATCGGACATTGCGCCAGAGGGGCTGACACGACCGCACAGGATATCTGCCACGCCCAGCATACCATAGCAGCCGGGCAAACCGATCCACAGGATCGCATCAATATCGGGGTCATTCTTCAGGTCGCCGATCTCCACTGCGTTTGCGGTGTTGATCAGGACGATGACCTTATCACTTGCCTTCTTTGCAGTCTCGATCACGTCACGCTCGTTGGTGGTCAGTTCCAGCGGCTCAGAAGCGCCGGTGCCCTCTGCTACGCTGCCGGGCAGGTAGTCCTTGGATTCTGCAGTCGGGCGGCTGATCACAACGATCGCAGCATCGCCGTACTGTGCAAAGCTTGCCTCGTAATCGGGGTTCGTTGCTTTAACCTCTGCCAGAGACGGCTCCTGCGGATCGTAGTTTGCAAACGGAGTCTCATTCTCAGAATGCTGATAGGTCTCGTTCAGCTTGGTGTAGACGTCCACCATGGTGGGGTTGACATTGAAGCCTGCACCCTCAAACTCGAACTCGTCGCCGTTCCACTCGCTCAGTGAAAGAGCGCGGGTGACTTCGCCGGTCTTATAGTTTGTGTTCAGGGTGTAAGCGATGGTGTTATGGAAGTCCGTCTTGTTCTGGCTCAGCGCCTGCTCCAGGCTGATGTAAGGACCCTTTGCCTTCACGCCGAAGCTGGAGCCCAGCAGAGAAATATGAGAACGGATGCCCAGCAGCGTCACATTGGAGCCGCTTGCAAGGGGCAGAGTGTTGTTCTCATTCTTCAGCAGAACAGCGCCCTCCACTGCCTGCTTGTGACCCAGATCAATTGCCTTCTGGATCAGGGCATGAGAGTTGCCGGTTCCGTCCGCATTCAAAACTTCAGCAGAGGGAGTGAACTTGTCATAAAGCGGGTCGTCAGCGGTATTTTCCGAGACGAACTTTTCACTCTGGGTGCCAAGGTTGGTGTCGATCGTCGCTTTATAGCCTTCCAAGATCGTGCCTGCCACACAGGACAGGGTGAACACAAAGGCAAACAGCGCAGAAAGACCGCGCCAAAGCGTTTTTCTTTTAGCCATGGTTTTCTCCTTTTCTTTTTGTGTTGTCCTTATCCTGCCACACCAGACAGCCGTTTTCCGGTTCTGACTCCTCCTTTGGATTCAATTTCTTCAAAGTGCAAAACCGATGCTCAGACCCAGTTTGCACTCTTCGACTTGGTTTTTACCAGCTTGTAGCTGGGGTTCGGGGCCGCCACGCTGCGGAAGCAGGCGGTGTCGATGCAGTCGCCTGCAACGGCTTTCAGCTCCACCTTCCCGTGCAGCGGCACGCGGAACTTAAAGATATGCTCCCCGGTCTGCTCTGCCAGCTTTTTGCCGTCCGCATACAGGGTAACGGATTTCTGGTTGGAGTAGACCTTGACCTCGATCTCCTTCTCGGTGCGGTCGGTAAACCGCTTGGAGCAGATGTGGACGAAGTTCTCCTCGCTCCACCATGCTTTATAGAGGTAAAAGCTGTCCTTTTTGGTCTTTCGGTCAAAGGTGACCAGACCCTTGTGGTTCATGCCCGGCTCGCCGCCCTGATCCCGGGCGTCGGCTGCAAAGTCGAACATATTCCAGACGTGGGTCGCCCACAGCCACGGGTGACGGTCAAAGCACTTCAGCATATACTCGTGGTACTTAGCCTGATACTCCTCGGTGTGGTCGCCCCGGCGGGGATGGGCACTGTGGAGGTTGGGCATACCCTCGGCACCGTACTCGGAAAAGCCCAGCGGACGGTTGGGGTATACCAGATGGAAAAAGCCCATCCACAGGTCGTTCAGGAACAAGCCCGGCACATACCAGCCCAGATACAGGTTCCAGCTGACAAGGTCTGTGATGTGCGCCACCGGGTTGAAGGGGCCGCACATGGCGTAGCAGGCCAAGGTGGTCAGGCGGGTGGGGTCCATCTTGTGGCACAGCTCGTTGAGCACCCGATGGTTATCCAGCATATCTGCCTTGTCCTTGGTAGAGATGGTGATCTCGTTGGACACGCCCCAGCAGACGATGGAGGGGTGGTTGTAGTTCTGGTGGATCAGCTCTTTCATCTGGCTGATGGTATTTTCCCGGCCGTTAGGCAGATGCTCGGAGATATAGGGGATCTCTGCCCAGACCACCATACCGTACTTGTCGCACAGGTCGTAGAAATACTGGTCGTGCTGGTAGTGCGCCAGACGGACGGTGTTTGCGCCCAGCTCCCGGATCAGTGCCATATCCTCGTCGTGCATCTCCCGAGTGATGGCATTGCCCAGACCCTTGCGGTCCTGATGGCGGGAAACGCCGTGGAGAGGGTAGGGTTTACCGTTGAGGAAAAAGCCCTTTTTTGCATCCACAGAGAAGCTGCGCAGCCCCACCTTGGTGGTCACTTCGTCCACCGGCTTGCCGTCCTCTACCAGACGGACGATGCAGGTGTACAGGTAGGGATCCTTTACGCCGTTCCACAGGTGGGGAGCATCCAGATGGAGGGAAGTCTTTGCGCCTTCACTCCGGGCAACCGAGTTGCCCTCGGCATCCAGCAGTTCCACTGCAACAGTGCCCTCGCCTTCCACCAGCGTTTCCACCTGAATATCAGCGCTGCCCTCTTTCAGATCGGGGGTGATTTTCACGCCGGTGTCGCCAAAGTGACCCAGAGCAATGTGGTTTTTGTTCACCACCAGCAGGCTCACATCCCGGTAGATGCCGCCGTAGAAGGTAAAGTCTGCTTTCTGGGGATAAACGCGGTCGTTGACGCTGTTGTCTACCTGCACCGTGAGCTGGTTTTCTGCCTGCAGCAGCCCCGTGACCTCTGCCCGGAAGGTGGAGTAGCCGCCGTCATGGGTGCAGAGCTGCTGACCGTTCAGCAGCACAGCAGCGCTGGAATTGACGCCCTCAAACTGCAGCCAGACCTGCTGCTGTGCCGGGTCAAAGGCCGGTGCTGCAAAGCTGGTGCGGTAGGTGCAGGTACCCCGCCAGTAATCGTTACCGCCATCCTGTCCATCCACGGCGTTCCAGGTGTGGGGCAGTGCTACGGCAGCGGTCACGCCGTCCGGGCCGGTGAACTGCCAGTCCTTCATAAGCTTTGCAATACTACGCATCCGATTCCTCCTGTTTTTTTGCTGTGCTCCGGTAATTTTTCCGTACATTTTTCTTTCGTTGTTATTTTATCAAAGCGACCGCATTTCGCAAGATGCCCGCGAAAATCGGTCGCTTTGCGTGCGCATTCGGTTTTCAGCTTCCAAATGTGAACCGGCATATTTGTATATTTTTCACAAACAGATGTATCCAACAAACCGCAAAAAGAAAGCCGCCGCAGGACTTCCGTTTTCGGAAATTCTGCGGCGGCTGCCGTTCCCTTAACTTATTTTTGCAGCGGAAAGATGATCTTTTCCGCAAAGAATTCGCCCTGCTCCTCCAAGGTCAGCGTGCCTTTATATTTCTGTACGATACGCCGGATCACCTTCAGCTCATACTGTGCAGAACGGTTTGCCTGCTTTTCCGGCGGGCGCAGCGGACTGATGATATTCACCACCACAAAGCCCTGCCGCACACAGACCAGCAGGTCGATGACCCGGCACTCCGGGCGGGCGGTCTGCACCGCGCTTTCCACAGCATGATCCAACGCATTGGCAAACAGCGCGTACAGATCCCCTGCCTCGATAAAGCCAAGACAACTGCCGTTTGCCACGGCATTCAGCTGGATCCCCCGGGACTCGCACAGCAGGCTCTTCTCGGTCAGCACCACATCCAGCACCTCGTTGCCGGTGTTGCGGTTCGCGTCATAAAGGCGGGCTGCGCGCTCGGCCTCCTCGATGCGCTCCGGCGGCACCGCTTCAGGCGACAGCTTGCGGAGATTGGCGATCTGCACCTTCAGTTCATGGCAGCGCTTATTGATGATCTGCACATTCTGCCGGGCAACCTGATACTGCTGACGCTGCCGCTCGTACAGCAGGTTCAGGGCATTCATCTCTTTTTCCATGGCAGATTTCTTGAACAGCTCACTTTGAAAATACAGCAGGGTGATAAAATAGAACTGCCCGATCAGAATGGTGGCTATAACGCTCCGCGGAAACTGTTCCGCGCGGAAATTGTCCAGCACCGCTGCCTGTACCATGAACAGGATGCCGATAAAAAATGCGCTGAATAGCTGCCGGGGACCGATATGATACTCTCCTTTATAAGGCAGCTGCCGTGCCAGCAGGAGATACACTGCCGCAAAGAATACCGCCCCGGACAGCAATTGTACCAGAACCGCCCAAGGGGAAGCCATGTTCAGCGGGCGTCCATACCGGGCAAATTGCAGCTCTAGAAAGCACCAGCCCTCGTAGGCGCACTGCGCGATAAGCAGACTCCACACCGCACAGTACATCGCCCCTTTTTTATTGATATCCGTGCACAGGTAGATCATCCCGCCCAGCAGCGCAAAAAAGGAGATATAAAGCACCAGCAGCAGAAGCTGCTGCTGCCATAGTGTTGTGGACTGTGCCAGCGGGTCCAGCAGCTGCGCCAGCAAAAGCAGTGGAAACAGCATCCCGCAGGCGCGCGCCCAGAAATGGGAGCGATGCCGCAAGGGCAGACAAAAGACCAGTGCTGCACCCCAGCGCAGCAGCGCCCGGAGCAGGCTGTTCAGCAGGGATGTGGTCACAGCACACCTCCCATGTAGGACGCCACCGCAGTAAGAAAGGCCGTGCGCTGCCGCCGGCTGATCTCCAGCCGGTCGTCTTTCACAAGGGCAAAGTCGCTTTCAATGCCCTTGACGTAGGCCAAGTTGACCAGATAGCACTGGTTGCAGCGGACAAAATGGTACTCTGCAAGCTGCTTTTCAGCGCTTTGCAGGCTGGCGCGCACCGCAAATTCTCCTTTGGCGGTGTGGTAATACAACATCCGGCTGCGGGTCTCCAGATAATAGATATCCGCCGTGTCCAGCAGCTGGATGCCGCCGCCCGCCAGCTGCAACACCACCTGCCCGCCTCTGCGCCGCTGTACCCGCTGAATGGCGCGGGAGAGCTTTGTGCAGAACTGATAATAATTCACCGGCTTCAGCACATAATCCAGTGCGTCCACCTCGTACCCTCGGATGGCATACTGCGCCATGTTGGTCACAAAGACCAGCACCACCTCCGCATCCACTGCCCGGATGGCTTCGGCAGCGCCAAAGCCGTCCAGCCGGGGCATCTCCACATCCATAAAAATGATGTCGAACCCCGGCGTATAGTGCTCTGCGATTTCGGAGCCGTCTGTAATGAGGCTGATCTCCACCTGTACTCCCTGCTCCTCGGCATATTGCCGGACGAACCGGTTCAGGCATTCCCGTGTTTCATCCTGATCCTCCACGATCGCGATTCTGAACATCCTGCCCCCACCTTCTCTCTGCGTCTGATCGCCGTATCACTCTTTTTATTGAAACACACTTTTCCGTGAAATGCAATGGAAAACCTTGTTTGAAACAAGGCTGTTTTTAGACGCCTGTCTTGTAGGAAGCGGTCAGGCTCGCACAACGCAATTTTCCTTCTGCAAAGCAAAAAGGCAGGATACCATCGCCGTGATGATACCCTGCCTTTGATCGTTTACCGCTCCGTTGCGTAAACGCAAACCTCCGTGGACAAAAAGCACACCTGAACCCCAGACCCTGCGTGTGATGCATGATGACTTTTCAATTTTTTGACGACGATTCGTTAAATGAAAGCAATTGCTACAGATCTGCTACAAACGGCAGTTTTTCGACTTGCATCAGTAACCTGTTTTTTTATATTCTCACTGGCCAAACTTTCAACTCCTATACTCTCCCCTCGCCAAAAAAGTCTCAAATGTTTTGTGTGGTTTGATGATAGTATTTTCAATTGACGTATGATACACTGAATTTTAAGGAGTTATTCAGTTGTACTGTGACTACTTATCTAAGCATTTTTACGGACACCAAATCTTGCATACAAAAATGCGAAATCTGCTTTGAATGGGGTATTTGCTTATGTTTAAAATCAACAATCTGGCAAATCAGACAAGTCACATCGTCACCGAACAGAAGGGTATCTTTTCCATTGTTGAGCACAATGTCGATTTCTCCGTAGCGCCTTGCAATGCAATGGAAGAATACTATATGAGCCAGATGAATGTCAAACGGAAACAGGCCATTGCCAATCTCAACGGAAAAGTTGGGCTTGTTCTCCAAGCGGGCGCAATGCAGTACATTGTTGGCAACGTGCAAGCAACCACCGGATTGAAGGGTGTTGGCGACTTCTTAGGCAAAATGGTAAAAAGTTCCGTCACAAAAGAAAGCGCAATCAAGCCGGAGTACGTCGGAACGGGTGTGCTCGTGACCGAACCCACCTATAAATATCTTCTGACCGAAAATGTCGGTGACTGGACAGGCGGTCTTGTAATGGAAGACGGCATGTTCCTAGCCTGTGAATCCACTGTCAAGCACGAGATTCAGGCACGCTCCTCGCTTTCTTCTGCAGCACTCGGAAATGAAGGACTCTTCAATCTACGGCTTGCTGGCAATGGTGTATGTGTACTGGAAAGCAATGTTCCCCGTTCGGAAATCGTAGAAATCGACCTTCAAGACGACGTTTTAAAAATTGATGGCAGCTTTGCGATTTGCTGGTCCGGCAGTCTCAGCTTTACGGTTGAACGTTCCGGAAAAACCTTGCTTGGTTCTGCCGCATCCGGTGAGGGTCTGGTAAATGTTTATAAGGGAACTGGCAAAGTATGGCTTGCTCCATTAACGCCTTCTCAATCACTGGTTAGCGCAACGCATGCAAAAAATGCAAAGTAATTGACCACCTGTTCTTATTGCTTTCACTGTTTTACTTCTTTACAGCATCATCTTTGCAAAAAGCTCTTGGCCTTTAATATAGAGGTCAAGAGCTTTTTTGCTTGCCGCTGAACTTCTGTTTCAGGAGGTCATCAGCGTATTTGTTTTCGGACACCTTGCTGGGGTTGTGGTAGGTCTCACCGTCAATCTCGATTGCAATTTTGGACTCAGGAGATTCCAGCGCAAAGTCGATATAGCGGTGCCGACCATAGATGTCCACGCAGGGGTACTGGACCTGCAAATTCTCGGTTTTCTCAGGTCCAAAAGCCTCACAGAAAAGCTGTACAAACAGCTCCTCTGCACGGCTATTGACACTGGTTGCTTTTGATAGCTCCATGATGGCCTCCTAAAACGATATTCCCAATTAAGATTTATAATTTTATTATATCATACGCAAAAAGCTCTGTATAGTTTGTTTCTTTGGCAAGGTTTTCTGACCTTGTTTCTTAATTCTATACCTTTATAAGAGAACTCATTGATTTTTTATTTGACTGACGTTTCCAAAAAATAACCATAAATTTTTTCTCAAAAGACTTAACTCTACTGCATCCATGGGCTTCTACTAAGCGAAGACACTTACAGTTGGAAGTGAAAGCGGGGTTTTACCATGGATTATAATGCAGTTTTGAATCGTGTACGCCCGATGCTGACGAACGGCAATCACCTGTCTGCGCAAGGCTTTGATGCGCTGTTTGGTTCCTGTTCTCAGCAGGAACAGGAGCATCTGCTGGCCGAGCTGGCGGGGCTCGGCATCCTAGTGGATACCAGCGCCGCTATACCCAGCAGCAGAAAGGCCACTTCTTTCTGCCGCAGCGACTTTACCTCCAAGCAGCTTTGGTCTATGACCAACGAGCAGCTCTGCGTATTGGCACAGCAGGGTGATGAGAGCGCCAAGGAGATCCTCGTGCGCAAGACCGCCGGTTTTGTCCACCTGATGGCCCGCAGAGTTCCGCAACTGCTCGCCCATAGCTGCCTGACCGAGGAGGACAACTTCCAGAACGGCATTCTGGGACTGTTTACTGCGGTCCAGCGGTTCGATGCGCTGCAGGGCTACAGCTTCCTGACCTACGCCGCTTACTGGATCCGCCAGTCCATCCTGCGCGAAGCCATTAACACCGGCCTTACGGTACGCATCCCGGTACACTATTTTGACACGCTCTGCCGGGTGCGTGTCGTCTGCACTACCTGTATGCAGCTAGATGGTCCGGATCTCTGGCATGCCATTGCCGAGGCTGAAGCCAGCAGCGGTCACTCCTGCACAGTGGAGCAGGCGCGCCGCTACCTGAGCGACATGCTCGTTTACCTCAACGTTACCAGCCTGAACCTTATGGTCGGCGAGAGCCACGACACCGAGCTTGCGGAGCTTCTGGCGGATGACGTCAGCCCCGATCCTGTGGACACTGTGAGCGAGAACGAGACCGTTCAGGAAGTCCGGTTGCTTCTTTCTCAGCTTCCCGAACGCGAGTCCACTGTTCTCCGGCTGCGCTACGGTATCCCGGATGACCGCTGCCGTACACTGGACGAGATCGGTGCGCAGCTGGGCGTCACGCGGGAACGTATCCGCCAGATTCAGGTGCGTGCCGAGCGCCACCTGCGGGAGATGCTGAAGCGCCGCTCCTCATCCACCCTTTTTGCTGCCTGATTTTTTGACCTGATGGAGGATTTTGCCATGAATACATTGCTTTGTTCTTATCTTTCCGCCCATGCTGCTGAGGATACTCTGTTTGTCTTGTGGGGTTTTTCTTCGGAGGACGCCGGTCTTCCGCGTCCTTCTCTGGATGCTTTGCTGCAGCAGCGCCTGTCCCGCTACCTGAGCAGTCTGCTGCAGCAGAACCCCTGTGTGATCACCGCAGAGGAGTTTGCCCTGCATGCCGATACCCTTGCGCAGGAGTTCCCGCACATCATTCTGGTGCAGAACACCTGCTACCGCACGCTGCTCCCTGTGTCTGTGACGCTTACGCCGGAGATGCAGTCCGGCCTTCTGAGCCACTTTGACCCGGAAACGCCGCAGGATGCTCCGCTGCCCGGCATTGAGCCCTGCCTGCGGGTCTACTCCAACCTGCTGCATACGGAGGAAGGCATCGCCTGCTGCATTCCTTTGGACGCTCTTCTGCGTCAGTACCCGCAGGTCGAGCGCGTATCGTTTGGTGCAGCACCGCATACGGTTCCCGAAACCGCCGCCAGCAGCTCTGCCTTTGCGCTTACCGGGGAAGCCGATTATTTCTGTCTCGTGCAGCAGCTGTGCCGCGGCAAAACGCTCTGCGTTTCAGCCGACAGCTTCATCGGCGATGAGGCTGATCTTGCCGACAGCCTTGCGGCGCTGGCTGGCGCTTTTCCGGGTCAGCTTTCCAGAGCGCATGCGCAGACGATGCAGCCGGAGCGCCCCGTCTGCCCGGAGGCGCGCACCCTTCTGCAGCAGCACTGGGGTTACCCGGACTTTCTCCCGCTGGATGTCTACGACCTGGACGCTCTGCATCGCGGCGAGAAGAAGCTGCGCACCATCACCCAAGAGGACATCATCGATGACCTCATCCAGCAGGCAGAGCTTTGCCGCGCGGGGCAGACTTACCGCGACCTGTTCGTGATTGCCTCCACCGGTGCGGGCAAGAGCGTGATGTTCCAGATCCCGGCGATCGACCTTGCCGAGAAGTACGGGATGGTCACGCTGGTGATCTCGCCGCTGATCGGCCTGATGAACGATCAGGTGCAGGGCATGGAGAAGCACCGCTACGCCAAGGCCCGCACCATCAACTCCGACATCCCGCCCATGGTCAAAAAGACCATTGCGCAGGAGGTGCAGGAAGGCCGCTGCGACATCCTGTATCTTTCGCCGGAGTCCCTGCTGAGCCGCAGCGATATCTCCGATCTGATCGGTGACCGTGCCATCGGCCTGCTGATCGTGGACGAGGCCCATATTGTGACCACTTGGGGCAAGCAGTTCCGCCCGGACTACTGGTTTCTGGGTGACTACGTGAACAAGCTGCGCAAACAGCAGCTGAACGGCCCGCACCAGCATGCCTTTGTCACCGCCACCTTTACGGCCACGGCCACCTATGGCGGCGAGGAGGACATGTACCGCGAGACCCTGCGCAGCCTGCACATGTCGCCGGACCCCATCGTTTATCTGGGCTGCGTGCGCCGCCGCAACATCGAGCTGTGCATCCGGGAGGTGCCACGCGTGACCGGCCGCCGGGAGTACGAGCTGGACAAGTTCCAGGCTCTGACCGGGCAGATCACCGCCGCACTGGAGCAGGGGCAGAAGACCCTGGTCTACTTTCCCACCGTCAGTCTGCTGGAGCGCTTCTACACCCATTGCCTTGCACAGCGTCTGGGCAATGCTGTGACCCGTTACCACGCGCAGCTTTCCGGCGAGGCCAAAGCGGAGGATCTGGAGGATTTCCGCAGCGGCAAGCGCCGGATCATGCTGGCCACCAAAGCCTTTGGCATGGGCATCGACATCCCGGACATTGCCCTTGTGCTGCACTTTGCCCCCACCGGTAACCTGTGTGATTACACGCAGGAGATCGGTCGCGCCGCCCGTGACCCGGAGATCCATGGCCGTGCCGTGTACGAGCACATGGCCAACGACTTCAAGCACATCAACCGCCTGCACGGCCTTTCCAGCATTCAGCCCTGGCAGCTGGTGCAGGTGATGCGCAAGGTGCTGCAGCTGTACCGCCAGCACCGCGCCAGCCAGCCGGCCACTGCCACCAAGCACCGCAACGAGCTTCTGGTGGATGCCGAGAGCTTCGCCTACATCTTTGCCAGCCCTAACGGCGAGCACCAGCAGGACCCGCTGGCCAAGGTCAAGACCGCCATGCTGCTGATCCAGAAGGACAGCGAAGCACGCGGCTATGCGCCCTTCATCATGCGGCCCTCTCCTCTGTTCATCCACGGGTATTTTCTGCTCAGCAGCGCCGATGCCGCCGCAGTCAACTGCATCTGTACCGGTGCTGCCACCCTGCAGGATGAGGCTGCCGGGGTCTACGACGTAGACCTTGCCCGCCTGTGGAGCAGCCGCTGGCAGAACGATTTTTCCTTCCCGCAGTTCAAGTATCTGCTGTACACCCACAGCGACAAGCTGCCGCTGAATGCCCAGCTGCACCTGACCCCCGCCATGCAGCTGACGTTGGAGTGGCACGCCAATGCGGATGCCCGTTTTTCCGTACTGCTGCGCGCCCTGAAGGAGATCTTCTTCGAGGCTGCCCGCAGCGGCCAGTATCTCTACGACCGGGATGCCGCTGCCCGGCTGGCGCAGGCCACGGGTCTGAGCAGCACCCGTGCCACCAGTGCGGTGCGCGTGGTGCTGGCGGCCGTGCAGTCCTGGCAGCAGCATTCGCCCCGCCTGCAGCGCACCCGTGTGCTGCGCCGCGGCACCACGCAGGAAGGCGCAGAGTACAGCATCGTGGACCCGTTCATCAGCGAGTTTTTCCACTGGCTGGAGCAGAGCTTTGCTGTTCTGCACAGCGGCGAGACCTGCCGCTATCTGCCGGTGAACGATTCTGTGCAGAGCAGCGAGCGTCTGACCCCGGCTCTGGGTGTGCTGGAAGAGCTGGACCTGCTCCACTTTGCCCTGCTGGGCGGCTCCAACAGCCGCCTGTACCTCTATATCAACCAGACCCAGACCCTGGAACTGGCTGACCGCGGCTTTTACCGCAACCACCTACTGGAGCGCATTGCCCAGCGCCACACCGATGCTGTGCGGCTGATGAGCTGGCTGTTCACCAGCGGCTTTTCCAGCGAGCAGCTCTGGGACCGCATCGAGGAATACTTCCTCGGCCTGCCCATTCAGGGCTTTGACGCCGCATCCACCGCTTCTGCCGAATCGAGGTGATCTTTATGGCTTATCTTTTCTACTCCATCCGTGCTTCTCCTGTGGATGGTTCTTTTCTTTTGGCTCAATGTGTGGTATAGTAAAGTTATCCTCCATAAGGGGACGAAAACAAATCAGCCCGACAAATGCTGAAGTAGTGACGGATTTCAACTTATCCCCGCAAGGGGACGGAAACCATGTGATTTGCGTAGGGTTTACATAATGGAACAAATTGCAATTTATCCCCGCAAGGGGACGGAAACCAAATAGCGAAAGTTGGATACACTCCATTAGTAGACTGCAACTTATCCCCGCGAGGGGGTGGAAATTGAATGAAGTCGTTGAACTTATAGTCGATGCCCATCTTGCAATTTATCCCCGCAAAACCCTCTCAGGCGCTGCGCGCCAGCTCTCCCGAAGGGAGAGC
>ERZ772900.1097-NODE-1097-length-25948-cov-20.323485_pt1 | contig 25948 bp, 20 predicted proteins | sample MGYA00512124_ERZ772900 | MGnify/ENA primary metagenome ERZ772900 (study PRJEB29015, sample SAMEA2737716) | human gut metagenome | biome: human gut; feature: human-associated habitat; material: faeces | place: China | collected 2012 ... | reverse complement strand
TTTGGAACCGAAAGTGCCGTAAGAAAACGTGGTGGCAGCAGGAATTTGCCGTATTCAAATGCGAAGCCACGGAAAAAGGTTGAAAAACAAGAAGAGATCGATTAAAATGAAAATAGTTCGAATTAGAGCATTTGGTTAAAAAATTATGCAAAATTAAGGCTGTCAGCACAAAATTCCATTTAAGGTATGACAATCCGTCGAAGTTGTGCGCAGCAAGAGAGAAAATACTGAATATTTGCTGTAAAATTTACAAAAAACCACTTGCTATTTTAGGAAAAGTTGGGTACAATACAAACAGGGTTGATTAATATTTAACAATCATGAAGATGAATTTCTAGGAGGAATGAGATCATGGCAGTAAAAGTTGCAATTAATGGTTTTGGTCGTATTGGTCGTCTGGCTTTCAGACAGATGTTTGGCGCTGAGGGTTACGAAGTCGTAGCTATCAACGATCTGACAAATCCGAAAATGTTAGCTCACCTGTTAAAGTATGATTCTGCTCAGGGCAGATACGATGGACATACGGTAGAAGCTGGCGAAGATTATATTGTAGTAGATGGCAAGAAGATTACTATCTACGCAAAGGCAAACGCTGCTGAACTTCCGTGGGGCGAGATTGGTGTAGACGTAGTTCTGGAGTGTACCGGATTCTATACATCCAAGGCAAAAGCACAGGCACATATCGATGCAGGCGCTAAGAAAGTCGTTATCTCCGCACCGGCAGGCAATGACCTTCCGACTATCGTATACAATGTAAACCACAAGACACTGAAACCGGAAGATAAGATTATCTCCGCAGCATCCTGTACAACTAACTGCCTGGCTCCGATGGCTAAGGCATTAAACGACTATGCTCCGATTCAGTCCGGTATCATGTCCACCATCCACGCTTACACAGGCGATCAGATGATTCTGGACGGACCGCACAGAAAAGGCGATTTAAGAAGAGCAAGAGCAGGCGCTGTCAACATCGTTCCGAACTCCACCGGTGCTGCAAAAGCGATTGGTCTGGTTATTCCGGAATTAAACGGCAAGCTCATCGGTTCCGCACAGCGTGTTCCGGTTCCGACTGGTTCCACTACTATTCTGACAGCCGTTGTTAAGAAAGCTGACGTTACTAAGGAAGCTATCAACGAGGCTATGAAGGCAGCTCAGACTGAGTCCTTCGGCTACAACGAGGATGAGATCGTTTCTTCCGATATCGTAGGTATCCGCTATGGTTCCCTGTTTGATTCTACACAGACTATGCTATCTCCGATCGGTGATGACTTATATCAGGTACAGGTTGTTTCCTGGTATGACAACGAGAACTCCTACACAAGCCAGATGGTTCGTACAATCAAATACTTCGCAGAGCTGGCATAATTTTATCGATTCGATAGAAAATCATAAGGATTCAAGATGGGTCCGGTCCTCGGTCGGGACCGGACCTGTTTTTTATTCTTTTATAATGTAAAGGAGACAGGATATGCTGAATAAAAAATCCGTGGATGATATCAATGTAAAGAGCAAACGCGTTCTGGTACGCTGTGATTTCAACGTACCGTTAAAAGAAGGAAAGATCACCGATGAAAACCGTCTGGTGGCAGCGCTTCCGACGATCAAAAAACTGATTGCGGACGGCGGAAAGGTAATTCTCTGCTCCCATCTTGGCAAACCGAAGGGAGAGCCGAAGCCGGAGCTGTCTCTGGCACCGGTAGCCGTTCGTCTGTCTGAACTTCTGGGACAGGAAGTGAAATTTGCAGCCGATCCGGAAGTGGTTGGAGCGAACGCAAGGGCAGCCGTTGAGGCGATGAAGGATGGCGAGGTTGTTCTGCTTGAGAACACCCGTTACCGTGCCGAGGAAACCAAGAACGGTGAGGCGTTCAGCAAGGATCTGGCATCCCTGTGTGATGTCTATGTGGACGATGCATTTGGTACTGCACACCGCGCACACTGCTCAAACGTAGGCGTGACCCAGTATGTGGACACCGCAGTAGTTGGTTACCTGATGCAGAAAGAGATCGATTTCCTTGGAAATGCAGTAGATAACCCGGTTCGCCCGTTCGTTGCCATTTTAGGCGGTGCGAAGGTAGCCGATAAATTAAACGTTATCTCCAACCTGCTGGAGAAGTGCGACACGCTGATCATCGGCGGCGGCATGGCATTTACCTTCTTAAAAGCACAGGGCAAGGAGATTGGTAAATCCTTAGTCGATGATACAAAGTTAGATTATTGCCGTGAGATGGTAGAGAAGGCGGCGAAGCTTGGCAAGAAACTGCTTCTTCCGGTTGATGCAGCTGTAGCAGCATCCTTCCCGGATCCGATCGATGCACCGATCGAGGTACAGAATGTATCGGTTGACGCTATCTCGGCTGATACGATGGGACTTGACATAGGACCGGAAACTGCAAAGCTGTATGCAGACACCGTAAAATCTGCTAAGACAGTTGTATGGAACGGACCGATGGGTGTATTTGAGAACCCGACTCTGGCACAGGGTACAATCGCAGTTGCAAAAGCACTGGCAGACACCGAAGCGACCACGATCATCGGCGGCGGCGATTCTGCAGCAGCGGTCAACCAGCTTGGATTTGGCGACAAGATGACCCATATTTCTACCGGCGGCGGCGCTTCTCTGGAATTCTTAGAGGGAAAAGAGCTTCCGGGCGTAGCGGCAGCGAATGATAAATAAATAAACAAACAGAAAAGAGGAATAGAATAGTCATGGCTAGAAGAAAGATCGTAGCAGGCAACTGGAAAATGAACATGACGCCGTCGGAGGCAGTAGCTCTGGTAGAGCTTCTGAAGCCGCTCGTTGTTTCGGAAGATGTAGACGTTGTATTCTGCGTACCGGCGATTGATATTATCCCGGTTGTAAAAGCGTGCGAGGGAACCAACATCGCAGTCGGCGCTGAAAATATGTATTTCGAGGAGAAAGGTGCTTACACCGGCGAGATCTCCCCGAATATGCTGACCGATGCAGGCGTTAAATACGTGATTATCGGACATTCCGAGCGCAGAGAATACTTTGCAGAGACCGATGAGACGGTCAATAAGAAAGTACTGAAAGCATTTGAGCACGGTCTGACCCCGATCATCTGCTGCGGCGAGACTCTGACCCAGAGAGAGCAGGGCATCACGCTTGACTGGATCCGTCAGCAGATCAAGATCGCATTCCAGAATGTGACCGCAGAGCAGGCAAAGACAGCTGTGATCGCATACGAGCCAATCTGGGCGATCGGTACCGGCAAGGTAGCGACCACCGAGCAGGCTGAGGAAGTGTGCGGCGCGATCCGTGCGTGCATCAAGGAAGTGTACGATGAGGCGACCGCAGAGGCGATCCGCATTCAGTACGGCGGTTCCGTATCCGCAGCATCGGCTCCGGAGCTGTTTGCACAGCCGGATATCGATGGCGGTCTGGTAGGCGGCGCATCCTTAAAGGCAGATTTTGGAAAGATTGTAAATTATAAATAAGAGATGAGCAAAAGGGGGCTGTCGCACGTGTGAGGCGTGGCAGTCCCCTTTTTGCCAGTAAAAAAAGAAGGTGAAGGTTTTGAACTGAAACAATCAAAATTGTTGGTTCATCCGGTTGTTTCAGAAAAAACGGTTCATTTCATGGAAGGAAAGGAAGAAGAAAGAGATGAAAAAAAAGCCAACCGTATTAATGATTCTCGATGGATATGGCATGAGAGATACCTGTGAGCACAATGCCGTGTGTGAGGCGAAGACACCGATCATGGATCAGCTGATGAGCCAGTGCCCGTTTGTGCGCGGCAATGCCAGCGGTCTGGCGGTCGGTCTGCCGGACGGACAGATGGGTAACTCGGAGGTTGGACATTTAAATATGGGTGCCGGACGTATCGTATACCAGGAGCTGACCCGTATCACGAAATCAATCGAGGATGGCGATTTCTTTGAGAATCCGGAATTTCTGGCAGCCGCAGACACCTGCAAGAAAAATGATTCCGCCCTGCATCTGTTCGGACTGGTATCAGACGGCGGCGTTCACAGCCATCTGACTCATTTATTCGGACTTCTGGAGTTCGCAAAACGTCAGGGACTTAAAAAAGTGTATGTGCACTGCTTCCTGGACGGACGTGATACACCGCCGACCTCCGGCAAGGAGTTCGTAGCAGAATTAGAGAAGAAGATTCAGCAGCTTGGCATCGGCGAGGTGGCTTCCGTGATGGGACGCTACTATGCGATGGACCGTGATAAAAACTGGGATCGTGTCCAGAAAGCTTATGATGTGCTGACAAAGGCAGAGGGCGAGAAGGCAGAAAGCGCGTGTGCAGGCATTCAGGCATCCTATGATAAAGAGGTAAACGATGAGTTTGTCGTACCGTTCTATGTAGAGAAGGACGGAAAGCCGGTTGCCACGATTCAGGATGGCGATTCCGTCATTTTCTTCAACTTCCGTCCGGACCGTGCAAGAGAGATCACCCGCGCATTCTGCGATGAGGGATTTACCGGATTTGCGAGAGAGAAGAAGCTTGACCTGACGTTTGTATGCTTTACCGATTACGATGAGACGATCGGGAACAAGCTGATTGCGTTCAAGAAGGAAGAGATTAAGAACACGTTTGGAGAGTTCCTGGCGGCGCACCATATGACGCAGGCACGTATCGCCGAAACCGAGAAATATGCACACGTAACATTTTTCTTCAACGGCGGCGTGGAAGAGCCGAACGAGGGCGAGGACCGCATTCTGGTTCCGTCTCCGAAGGAGGTTCCGACCTACGACCTGAAACCGGAGATGAGCGCACCGATCGTGTGCGATAAGCTGGTGGAGGCGATTGAGTCCGGCAAATATGATGTCATCATCATCAATTTTGCAAACCCGGATATGGTAGGCCACACGGGTGTGGAGTCGGCTGCAATCAAGGCGATTGAGACCGTCGATGCCTGCGTAGGACGTGCAGTTGAAGCCATCAAGGCAGCCGGAGGCGTTCTCTTTATCTGCGCCGATCACGGTAATGCAGAGGTGATGGTTGATGAGGCAACCGGCGAGCCGTGGACCGCTCACACGACCAATCAGGTGCCGTTTGTCCTGGTCGGCGCTGACCCGGCGTACAAGCTGCGCGAGGGCGGACGCCTCTGCGATATTGTGCCGACGCTGATTGAACTGATGGGACTTGAGAAGCCGAAGGAGATGACGGGAGAGTCGCTGTTGGTGAAATAGGGAGAATTTTCGAATATATTAGGAAAGTATAAATATAACCGTCAATAAGAATCGGGAAAACTGCCATAAAGCAAGAAAAGATCATGAACAGAGAAATGGTCGGGGCTTGTTTTGTGGCAGTTTTTGGTTACTTCTCTCTTCCATTTCATAAGAAAATAGGATAAAATAAAATCATCTATGTGAACCGCTCGGAGGCTGTTCCAGGGCAGACATTTTTAGAAAAGAAAGTGTTATGCGGAAAGGAAAATAGGATGGCAGCAGATTCACAGGGAAAACAGGAGGAAACAAGCATGAAGGTAGCGGTTGTTACAGACAGCAACAGCGGAATTACACAGGCACAGGCGAAAGAGATGGGCGTATATGTCCTGCCGATGCCGTTTATGATTGATGGAACCGAGTATCTGGAAGATATAAATTTGACACAGAAGGAATTTTATGAGCATCTGAGCGGGGATCACGATGTGAGCACATCCCAGCCGTCCCCGGAGACGATCTTAAATCTCTGGGAAAAACTTTTGGAGGAATACGATGCAGTTGTGCACATCCCGATGTCCGGCGGGCTTTCGAGTTCCTGCCAGACGGCAAAGATGCTGGCAGATGATTTCGACGGAAAAGTGCAGGTGGCGGATAATCACAGGATTTCCGTGACACAGCGCCGTTCGGTGCAGGATGCGCTTGACATGGCGGCAGCCGGCATGGACGCGGAGGCGATCTGCAAAAAGCTGGAAGAGACAGGTTTGGATTCAACTATTTATGTCACGGTTGACACATTAAAATACCTGAAAAAGGGCGGTAGAATCACACCAGCGGCAGCAGCGCTCGGAACACTTCTCCGTTTAAAACCGGTTCTGACGATACAGGGCGAGAAGCTGGACGCATTTGCGAAGGCGCGGACGATGAAACAGGCGCGTTCCATGATGATCACGGCGATCACCCGCGATCTGGAAAATCGGTTTGATGATATGACGGGAGAAAAAACGTATATTGATGTAGCGCATACCGACAATGATGAGATGGCGCAGGAGCTGGCAGCCGAGCTTCGGGAACTTTTCCCGGAGACGGAAGTCCGTGTAGAGCCGCTGTCCTTAAGTGTAGCCTGCCATATCGGACCGGGAGCGCTGGCGATTGCGGCAACGAAGAAGCTTGAAATCGGATCGTTGTTGTGAAAAACGCAGTTACAGAGCAGCATTTCGGGGTTACAGTTCACAGCCAATGTCAGGAAGTTAAGCAACCCAAGTAAGAGCGCGTGAATTGTAATCGTTCAGGACAGGAACATGAGAAGAATAGCAGAACATAAAAGAAAGATATGGAAAGCGATGGAGCACACGATCGGGATGAGAATCCCTCTGTTCCTCGCCTTTCTGATTCTGACGCTGGTTCCGCTTCTGGTACAGGTTCGTTTTACATCGGGGTATTTTTACCAGAGCCACGTGGAAGAACGGATGGCGGAAGCGCAGAACCGGTGTCTGATTTTAGCAAACAAGATACGCAGCAGTGATTATATCAATGTACTGCTGTCGGGAAATCCAAATCCGGCGCTGGATGCGGAACTTAGTACAACGGCGGATCTGATGAACGGAAGAATCGTGCTGGTGGACGACAGCTTTAAGATTTTGAAAGACACATTTGATCTTTCCAGAGGGAAAACGCTGGTTGTATCGGATGTGTTAAAGGCATTTGACGGGGAAACTTCCAGCTATCTGAACCAGAAGAAAAAGTATTTCTATGTAGCGCAGCCGATTCAGGCAAAAAGCACGGATGCAGCGCCGATCGATTCGGATGTGGCAGCCGGAAATGGGAAAAATACGGCAGGCGTGCAGGGAGTCCTTCTTCTGATGGCGTCCACGGAAAATTCGGCGCTTTTGCAGGAGAAAATTGTGCAGAAGACGGGATTTTTGCAGCTCGTTATGTTCTGTTTTATTCTGATCGCAGATTTATTGGCGGCGGCTTGCTTGCTGAAACCATTCCGCCGCCTGCAGCAGCAGCTCGATATGGTGGCAGAGGGAAATCTGGATCAGGATATTGATGTAAAAACATATCGGGAGACGCGGGACATTTCGGAGGCAGTCATGCAGACCATCCGGAAGCTGAAAAACCTGGATCAGTCGCGTCAGGAGTTTGTTTCCAACGTGTCGCATGAGCTGAAAACACCGCTGACTTCGATAAGGGTGCTGGCGGATTCTCTGATGGGGATGGAGAACGCCCCGGCGGAGTTATATCAGGAGTTTATGCAGGATATTTCGGCGGAGATTGACCGCGAGGGCAAGATTATCGATGATCTGCTGACGTTAGTCAAAATGGATAAATCATCGCCGGATCTGAATATTGCCCAGACTTCGATCAATGGTCTTCTGGAACAGATTTTAAAACGTCTGACCCCGATCGCGAAGCGGCGGAACATTGAGATCACGTATGAGAGCAAGCGGGAAGTATCGGCGGATGTGGACGAGGTAAAATTGAGCCTGGCACTTTCGAACCTGGTGGAAAATGCGATCAAGTATAACCGCGAAGAGGGAAAAGTCTGGGTGACGCTGGATGCTGACCACAAGTTCTTTTATGTGAAGGTAGAGGATAATGGCGTGGGAATCCCGAAAGAATTCCAGGAGCGCGTATTTGAGCGTTTTTACCGTGTAGATAAGGCGCGCTCACGCGAGACAGGCGGTACCGGGCTGGGGCTTGCGATCACGAAGAATATTATTCTTCTTCATCAGGGCGCGATCCGCCTGAAGAGTGAAGAAGGCAAGGGAGCAACCTTTACGGTGCGGATTCCGTTGAATTATATTCCGTAGACAGCGTGGTTCTGGGCGGTTTAGAGGTTCGAGAGGGTTGCTGGTGCTGTAGTGTTCGAATATTTCGGTGTTTGAATGCTGTCGTGTTCGAATGTTTCAGTGTTTGAATGTTGCGGTATTTGAGTGTTGCAGTGTTCGAATGTGAGGCAGGGAAATGTCTATTGTGAGATAGATTGCAAAATAACAACAGGAAATAATAAATGGAGAAAATAAGAAAAAAAAGCTCTGGAAAACGGGCAGGAAGCGTAAGTTCGTGGCTGATCCTTTGCCTGGCATGTCTGCTTCTTCTGAGCGGATGCCGAAAAAAAGAAGAGGTGCATCCGACGGCGGGTGAGGACGGCGTCTATCAGATTTATTATCTCAATTCGACGCGCACGGGGCTGGCGAGTGTTTCCTATCAGACGGAGACGGCGGACGCTGAGATCCTGATCGGGGAGCTGGCGGGACAGATCCTTGCGGCGCCGGAAAACCCGGAGTATCAGGCAGTTTTAAGCGATAAGGTTGAATTCCTGGATATTAACCGGGACAATAATGTGCTGACGCTGAATTTTAATCAGGAATATATGAATATGAAAGCGTCGAGGGAGATTCTGTGCCGGGCGGCGCTGGCAAAGACCTTTACACAGGTTAAGGGAGTCGATTATATCAGCATTAATTGCGAGGGACAGCCGCTTCTGGACACACATGGAAACCCGGTGGGCGCGATCGCAGGAAGTGATTTTGTAGACAGTATTTCGGATGTCAATTCCTATGAAAAAGTAGAGCTGACCCTGTATTTTGCCAATGAAGAAAAAGATGGTCTGGTGGCAGAAAAACGGGAAGTATTTCACAGTATGAACACGTCGCTGGAACGCCTGGTAGTGGAACAGCTGCTGGCAGGTTCCCAGAATGGCGGGCTTTCAGTGATGCCGAAAAATACAAAGGTATTAAACGTATCACTGACAGATAATACCTGCTATGTCAACCTGGATAGCAGTTTTATTTCCGGGGATATCGATGTGGCGGAGTATATTCCGATTTACGCGATCGTCGATTCGCTGACAGAGCTTCAGACGGTGAATAAAGTACAGATCACGGTCAATGGCTCGGCAGATGTGACGTACCGGAATGTGATTTCGCTGGTGCAGCCTCTGGAGAGAGAGGAGAAGTATATTGTGAAGTAACTGTCAGACAGAATGTATATGCCATGTTTGGAAGAGAGCAGCAATGGGATTTTGTTGATGTTTTGTAGAATACAGGAAAAGAGGAATTGAATATCAAACGACCGGTAATGTGGATGATGGTGGCTTTTGTACTTGGAGAGGTCGCAGCGTACCAGATGGGCATGACGGTGTGGTTTATAATTGCAGCAGCGTTTTTTTTGCTTGCAGTCATAAAAACAGCAGAAGGACGGGTAGATTCGGACTTTCAGACAGACGCAGAACGCGTCTGGAATTGGAAAGATCCGATGATGTGCCGTGTCTTTCTGCTGTTTTTCTGTTTCCTGGCAGGATGGGGACGGATGATGGTGGAAATGCGCCCGGATGCGCTGGAACGGATGGTAACGCAGAAGGGCGGTTCGGCAGAGGTGGCGGTATCGGGAACACTGGATTCTATTTCGGAAAAAAATGGGTGGTGTACGATGATTTTGACGGGGGTGGAGGTAGAGGATGAAAGTGTAAGAAAGGTACTGATATCGTGTAAAAGCGATTTACTGGAGAAGTGTGAAGAGAAAATTCTGCCACCCTGCGGAAGTCAGATTCATCTGACGGGAACTGCTGAGTTTCTGGAAGAAGCGCGCAATCCGGGGCAGTTTTCGTATCGGATGTATTACCGGGGACTAGGAATCAGAAACCGGGTGACGGCGGATCGGATTTTTATTTCAGAAGGAAAAAGTTCCCCTCTCCGAAGTCAGGCAGAATGCTTCCGGGCGTACGCGACGGCTGTTTTTCAGGAAATCTGTGTTCCAGAAGATGCAGGGATTTTCCAGGCAATTTTGCTGGGGGATAAATCCGGGTTATCGGAAGAGCTGCGCGAACGGTTTCAGGATAATGGGATTGCACATATTCTGGCAGTCAGCGGGCTTCATGTCTCTTTGATTGGCATGAGCGTTTACAGCGCACTGCGTTTTTGGGGCATATCGTATGGATGGGCGGGACTGGGAGCTTCAGCGCTTCTTACCTTTTATGGTTTAGTAACCGGATTTGGAGCATCGGTATTCCGGGCGGTATTTATGGTAGAGGTGTCCTGTCTGGCGGCATATCTGGGGCGGAGTTACGATCTGCTGAGTGCGCTGTCGCTATCTTTGATTTTACAGGCGTGGCAGTCGCCGTATCTGCTCTTTTCGGCGGGATTGCAGCTTTCCTATGGCGCGGTTGCCGCGATTGGGCTGGAGACGGAGGAGCTGCGGAAAGTGGGAAAAAAGAGAAAAGAGGAGGAACAAGAGAAAGAAAAAAAGAAAGGATATGAAACACTCATGCTCAGCTTGGCAATTCAGCTTTATACGATGCCGATTCAGCTGTATCACTATTTTACATTTCCGATGTTGGGAATTTTTCTGAATCTGATCGTGATTCCGCTTCTCGCGTATGCAGCCGGAAGCGGTCTGCTGGCGCTTGGAATTTACAGTATAGCGTTTGTGGGAGGAAAAATGGGGGGAATGGGCGGAGGCAGCAGCATTGCGGGAGTGCTTTCGGCTTTTGGGGGTGCAGCATCAGGAATATCAGAAATACCAGAAATATTCAGAATAGCGGCAAGTGCATGTACGGGTCCGGGGCATTATATTTTTCAGTTGTATGAATGGCTTTGCATCCAGGTGGAACGCGTGCCGTTTCATTCCATCGTGGCAGGACGCCCGGACATGTGGAAAATAGGGGTGTTTTATGTGGCGCTGGGGATTCGATATGTGTGGAGTGTGGGAGAAGCAAGAGATAATTTAGAGAGAAAAGGGATTTTTCTGTTTCCAAAAGAATGGAATGCACCGGGAAAAAATAGTGTATTTATTGCTGTGGCGGTAGTCTTTTTAGTGGTTCAGCCTGTTCATGGCTTTCAGAGCTGGTTTCTCGATGTAGGACAGGGCGACGGCGTCTTTCTGCGGACGCGGGATGAGGCAATTCTTTCGGACTGTGGCAGCAGCCAGGATAAAAAAATCGGGAAAAATGTGCTGGGACCATTTTTGAAAAGTCAGGGAATCCGCACGCTGGACTGGATTCTGGTCAGCCATGCGGATGCGGATCACACGAACGGGATCGAGTGGCTTTTGAAGGAGGAGGCAGATATCCGGGTGCGGAATCTGGCACTTCCGGCGGCGGGAAAAGGGCAGGAAGCATATAAAAAACTGGAAACTCTTGCGAGAAAACGGGGTGCGGAAGTCTATTATCTGCATTGGGGAGAAACGGTGCGGGGGAAAAGCCTGGCGCTTCGGTGCCTGTACCCGGAGGCGGGGGAAAAGCCGGCCGAGGAGCGAAATAGTCATTCACTGGTGTTTGATGTCACGTATGGAAAGTTTCGTATGCTTCTGACAGGAGATATTGGAGTGGAGGACGAAAGGAAGATTCTGGCGATGGAAGAGGACAAAAAGGGGGAAAAGGTGACACTGTTAAAAGCTGCACATCATGGTTCGAACGGTTCCTCCTCAGAGGAGTTTTTGGAGTGCTTTTCCCCAGCTTTCACGGTGCTCTCTTATGGAGAGGGAAATACTTACGGGCATCCGGCACCGGAGGCGGTGGAACGTCTGGAACAGACGGGAACGGAGATCTGGAGAACGGCGGATTCAGGGGCAGTGAATGTGTGGACGGACGGGAAACGTATGTATATCAAGGGATATAAGAAACAAGATTATGGGAAGGAAAGAGATAAAAACAGATAAAAAACTAATTGTTAACTATATAAAAATAATAGGTTGACAATAGAAAAAGGCTATGTTATGCTTGCAATCAGTTCTGCATCTGTTTCGACTACCCGGGATCTGGAACGGCCGCTGCTGTTTTAGATGGTTGGAACAGGGGTTGCGGAGAGAAATTTATGTACATGTGCGAGAATAGAATGGCTTCGGATGCCTGAAATCATTCAGATAACCAAGGAGGAAAAAGGTTTGAAACACATGAAGACAAAGGATTTAGTTTTGTGCGCGATGTTTGTCGCACTGATTGCAGTGGGAGCATTTATCAAGATACCGGTTCCGGTGGTTCCATTTACATTGCAGTTTTTATTTACGATGCTGGCGGGTCTGCTTTTAGGTCCGGTCAACGGGGCGCTGGCGGTTGTGGTTTATATCGTATTAGGTTTAATTGGACTTCCGATTTTCACTCAGGGCGGCGGACCGGGATATATTTTCCAGCCGAGTTTTGGATATATCATCGGATTTGCGGTTGCGGCGTATGTGAATGGTAAGATTGCCAATGCCAAGACGCATCCGAGTTACCGGCGCCTGCTGGGAGCTAATTTTCTGGGACTTTTTATTGTCTATGCATTTGGAATGATTTATTACTACGTGATCAGCAATTTCTATCTGAATTCGCCGATCGGCGTGGGAGCGCTGTTTTTATATTGCTTTGTTCTGGCAGTTCCGGGCGATATCGTGCTCTGTATTGTGGCTGCCATCATAGGAAAACGGATGATTCCGCTGATTCAGGGAGGGAGACTTGGATAAAAGATGAGCAAGGGGATTTTTATAACAGGTACGGGAACGGATATTGGAAAAACGTATGTGACAGGATTGATTGTGAAAAAACTGAGGGAGAGCGGCGCGGATGCGGCGTATTATAAAGCGGCAATGAGCGGCAATGAGCGGCGTGCGGATGGAAGCCTGATTCCAGGAGATGCCCTGCAGGTAAAAACAATGTCGGGAATCGGGCAGCCGCTTGAGGAAATGTGTCCGTATGTGTACGAGACGGCGGTATCGCCGCATCTGGCATCCCGTCTGGAGGGCAACCCGGTCCAGATGGATCGGGTGCTGGAAGATTTTCACAAAGTCTGTGAAAAATATGAGTATGTGACGATGGAAGGAAGCGGCGGAATTCTCTGTCCACTCTGTATAGACGAGGCGGATATCCGTCTTCCAGAAGTAGTAAAAGCGTGCGGGCTTGGCTGCCTGATGATTGCAGATGCGGGGCTTGGGACGATCAATGGCGTGGGGCTTACTGCCTATTATCTGAAACAACAGGGAATTGCCCTGAAAGGAATTATTTTCAACCATTATGAGACGGGGAATCTGCTTCATGAGGATAACCGGAAAATGTGTGAATATTACACGGGCGTTCCGGTGGTTGCCTGTGTGGCGGATGGGGATACGGAGCTTTCCATGGATGCGGAGACGCTGAAAGGGCTGTATGCGTAAGACAGAAGATAAAGGAGAAGAAAAATGATCTGGTATCCATATGAACAGTTAAAAACAATGAAAGCACCTTATGAGATCGTGGATGCGAACGGGGTATATCTTTACACGAAGGATCAGAAGCTGATTGATTCAGTTTCATCCTGGTGGAGTGTGATTCATGGATATAAACATCCGGTGATCAATCAGGCAATTATTTCACAGGTAGAAAAATTTTCTCATGTGATGCTGGGCGGTCTGACGCATGAGCCGGCGCGCAGACTTTCAGAAAAACTGGCGTCCTGGCTGCCGGGCGATCTGGACTACTGCTTTTTTTCAGATTCCGGCAGCGTGGCGGTTGAGGTAGCGCTGAAAATGGCGCTGCAGTATTATATGAACCGCGGCGATGAGAAGCGAACGATGATTCTGGCGCTGGAACACGCGTACCACGGCGATACCTTTAAGACGATGGAGGCAGGCGATGATGAGGACTACCATTTTGTGCTGAAAGCGTATGGTGCAAGCCCGTATGTGGTTCACATTCCGACTGAGATCCCGGCGCTGGAGAAAGCATTTGAACAGTATCATGACAAGTTGAACTGCGTGCTGGTGGAACCGCTTTTACAGGGTGCTGGCGGAATGCGGATGTACGATATTTCATTTTTGGAGAAGGCAAGAGAACTCTGTGATAAATATGGCGTGCTGCTGGTTTTTGATGAGGTGGCAACCGGATTTGGCAGAACCGGAAACCGCTTTGTGGCAGATCGGGTGCTTCCGGATATTCTGGTTCTCGGAAAGGCATTGACCGGCGGTTACATTGGTCATGCGGCGACTGTGGCAAATAAAAAGGTATTTGATGGATTTTTCGATGATAACCCGGAACATGCGCTGATGCACGGACCGACCTTCATGGGGAATGCCCTCGCGTGCAGCGCGGCGCTTGCCTCGATCGAGCTGTTTGAAACGCAGAACTACATGGAAAAGATTCAGAAGATCGAAGCCATCACCCGCCGGGAGATGGAAGGATTTACCGATCCGAGAATCAGGGAGGTCCGCATGATGGGCGGATGTGTCTGTGTCGAGGTATATGATCCGGCAGTCCTGAAAGGATATCAGGAATATGCGTACAAACGCGGCGTGTTCAGCCGTCCGTTCTTAAATTATCTGTACGCGATGGTTCCGTATATTATCAAGGAAGAAGAGCTGGTGCAGGTGCTTCAGTGCATGAAAGACTGGTTTGCGCGGGGATAGGTAATGAAGAACTGGGAACACATGTGTGAACAGTGAAACATCTATCTTAGAATAAAAAATAATTTAAGTGTTTCTTTCTGAATGAATTTCATTTATGATAGAAGGAATGGAGTATTGTTTTAAGAAACGATACATGGATTTTTGCCTGCTGGCCCATGTTTTCGTACTGTCAGCGCAGTAAATGCGCAGACCTACTGAACAGTTACCAAAATTCTAGTATAAAACTAACATTCGGGGAGAAACCAATATGAAAGAACAAATGAAGAAAATAGCGCTGCTATCGCTGTCATTGATACTGACATCGGCGTATTCTGTTTCGATCGTGCTGCCATCGCTGCTGCAGCATTTCAGTGAATATACAACCGCACAGGTGGAGATGTTGATCTCAGCACCGTCGTTTGCGATCACTGTCATGATCGTGCTGAATGCATGGCTGTCGCGTTATATGAAAGACCGTCCAATGATTGTGGGCGGTCTGCTTCTTTTATCGGTCAGCGGCATGGTACCGGTGTTTGTACAGGAATATCCGGTGATGTTCGCGTCCAGGATTTTCCTGGGGATCGGGATTGGGCTCATTAATGCGAAAGCAATCAGCATTTTCAGTGAATATTATGAAGGCAGGGAAAAAGCGACGCTGCTCGGATACCGCGGATCGGCGGAGGTGCTGGGAAGCGCGGTTATGACGCTGGTTGCTGGAAAATTGGTGCTGATCCGGTGGAATCTGGCATTTTGGGTGTACGCGCTCGGATTTGTGATTGTACTTCTGTATCTTGTATGGGTTCCGGGAAGTATGGAGACGGGACAGAGTGCGGGCTCACAGAGTGCAGGGGCAGAGAAAGAAAGTCTGGAAGCGGAGGCAGATGGAAAAAGAGAATGCTGGAAAAAAGAAGTCCTGACCATTGCTTATGCAGTGTTTGCGGGGTTTGTCATCTGCATCTACTGTTCCAATTCCCTGCGTGTTCCGATGTTGATTTTAGAGAAGAAACTTGGAACGGAGTCGGAAGCCAGCATCATTCTCACGCTCATGATGCTGATGGGAATAGCTGCCGGTGTTTATTTTGGAAAACTGACGATGTGGTGGAAGGAAAAATTACCGGGGGTTGGATGCCTGCTGCTTGGAGCGGGGATGCTTCTGACCGCATATGCGGGCAATCTGCCGCTGATAGGAATTGGCATTAGTATTGTTGGATTTTTCTATACCGTTCTGGTTACCTATTCCTTCCACCAGATTTCCGAGCAGATTCCGCAGTCTTCTATCAATACAGCCACATCAATCGTGCTGGTCGGCTGCAATCTGGGAGCGGCGTGTTCGCCGTTTGTGCTGAAATGGATGGGAAGATTCAGTGAGGGCGTGAGCGTGCCGTTTGTGGGGTATGCGGGGATGATGGGAGTATTAGGAATCGTTCTGATAGTAGTCACAGGAAGAAAGAAATAATACAGTAAACAAATAATAGGAATGGCGGCAAAATCTGCAACCAGAACTGTATCGTACGGAATCTTCAGTTTAGAAAATTCAGAAAATTCCTACCTGTGAACAGTTATCTGAAATCGAACGTTTGTACTGATTTGTTCTGCTTTTATGTATACATTCATGAGTGGATTTGGTATAATAGAAATACTTAATGGGATTTTTTGTGAATTATATCAAATCAGGAGAAAGCAATGGATCATTTTGAGTTGGTATCAGAATACAGCCCGACCGGCGACCAGCCGCAGGCGATTGAAAAGCTGCTGGAGGGCTTCAAGGAAGGAAATCAGTTCCAGACATTACTGGGTGTAACGGGCTCTGGCAAGACGTTTACGATGGCAAATGTGATTCAGAAGCTGAATAAGCCGACGTTAATTATTGCACATAATAAGACGCTGGCAGCCCAGCTTTATTCAGAAATGAAGGAATTTTTTCCCAATAATGCGGTGGAATACTTTGTCAGCTACTATGACTACTACCAGCCGGAGGCTTACGTCCCGTCCACGGACACATACATCGAGAAGGATTCCTCTATCAACGACGAGATCGATAAGCTGCGGCATTCAGCGACGGCGGCGCTGTCGGAGCGGCAGGATGTGATTATTGTGGCATCGGTTTCCTGTATCTATGGTCTGGGAAGCCCGATCGATTACAAAAACATGGTTATTTCCCTGCGCCCGGGCATGGAGAAGGACCGCGACGAGGTCATTCACAAGCTGATCGACATTCAGTACAGCCGGAATGACATGGATTTCAAGCGAGGTTCGTTCCGGGTGCGCGGCGATGTGTTGGAGGTATACCCGGCGTATTCGGGCGGCGATGCGTACCGGATTGAGTTTTTCGGGGATGAGGTAGACCGGATCACAGAGATTGACACGCTGACGGGCGAGATCAAGGCGCAGCTGGGACATATCGCGATTTTCCCGGCATCGCATTATGTCATCCCGAAAGAGCGGATGGAGATTGCGGCAAACAATATTTTAGAGGAAATGAAGGAGCAGGTCGCTTACTTTAAGAGTGAGGATAAGCTTCTGGAGGCACAGAGAATCGCGGAGCGGACGAATTTTGATGTGGAAATGATGCGGGAAACAGGCTTCTGTTCTGGTATCGAGAATTATTCGCGCCATCTGATTGGTTCGAAACCGGGAGAACCGCCGTGTACGCTGATGGATTATTTCCCGGATGAATTTCTGGTGATTGTGGACGAGTCGCACATCACGCTGCCGCAGGTGCGCGGTATGTACGCGGGCGACCAGTCGCGCAAGAAAACGCTGGTGGAATATGGCTTCCGCCTGCCGTCGGCGCTGGATAACCGACCGTTAAATTTTGAAGAATTTGAGAGCAAACTGGATCAGATTCTCTGCGTTTCAGCAACACCGGGCGAGTATGAGGCAGATCATGAGCTTCTGCGGGCAGAGCAGGTGATCCGTCCAACGGGACTTCTTGATCCGCCGATTGAGGTGAGACCGGTCGAGGGACAGATCGACGATCTGATTTCGGAGGTCAACCGGGAGGTGGATCGAGGGTTTAAGGTGCTTGTTACGACGCTGACAAAGCGGATGGCAGAAGACCTGACCGACTATATGCGCGATGCGGGAATCCGCGTCAAATATCTGCATTCGGATATTGACACGTTGGAACGCGCCCAGATTATCCGGGATATGCGTCTGAATGTCTTCGATGTGCTGGTCGGCATCAATCTGCTTCGTGAGGGTCTGGATATCCCGGAGATTGCGCTGGTGGCGATTCTGGATGCGGATAAAGAGGGATTCCTGCGTTCGGAAACGTCCCTGATTCAGACGATCGGCCGAGCAGCGCGAAATTCCGAGGGGCATGTTATCATGTATGCAGATTCGATCACGGATTCGATGCGGGCGGCGATCGAGGAGACGGAGCGAAGACGCGCGATTCAGCAGGCGTACAATGAGGAACATCACATTACGCCGACGACGATCAAGAAAGCTGTCCGGGATCTGATCACGATCTCGCAGGCAGCCGAACCGGTTACGAATAAGGTAACGAAGGATCTGGAATCGATGGATCGCCAGGAATTAGAAAAACTCGTAAAGGAACTGACGAAGAAGATGAATCAGGCGGCAGCCGAGCTGAATTTCGAGGAAGCGGTCGTGCTGCGTGACCGTATGGTAGAGGTCAAGAAAATGTTGCTGGATTTGGAAAATTCGTAAATCAGAGGGTGGTTGGTATGGAATATGGCGCGCTGATGGAGATGGCGGTCCGGGCGGGGGAGATCATGCTGGCGAGCGGAGCGGAGGTCTACCGTGTGGAGGACACGATTCACCGTATTTTAAAGCATTCAGGGATTGCACGGGCAGATGTGTTTGTCGTGACGACGGGGATTGTGGCGACGATTGCGGATGCATCACTTCCGCCGCTTACCTTGGTAAAAAGGGTGGAAAACCGGGCAACGAATTTGAACCGCATCTATCAGGTAAACAATGTTTCAAGGGAATTTTGCAGCGGAAAATTGTCCGTCGGGGAGGCGCAGGAACGACTGGATCGGATTGCTAATACGACATTATACGGATTCTGGAAGAAATGCATTGGATATGCGGCAACGACGGGATTTTTTGCGGTGATGTTTGGAGGCGGTCCGGGCGAATGCCTGGTGGCGGCTGTCGTGGGAGTCGTTCTTGCGTTTGTCCTGCGGGCGGCGTCCAAACTTATGTTGAATGATTTCTGTCAAAATGCACTTGGCTCGTTTGCACTGGCGGTTGCGGCGTATCTGCTGCGCCGTGGGGCATTTCTGGGAATGAGCCTGGATGTAGTGATTATCAGCGCAATCATGCCGCTGGTGCCTGGGGTCACATTTACGGCAGCAATCCGCGATACGCTGAATGGAGATTACAGTTCGGGAGTCGCGCGGATGGCGGAGGCAGTCGTGGTGGCGCTGGCGGTTGCGTCGGGCGTCGGTCTGGCGATCGTGGCAGTCCGGCTGGCGGGAGGATCGGTATGACAGAGATGATAAGAGAATTGATGATCCAGAGCGTGGGAGCATTTCTGGCGATTTTTGGTTTTTCCCTGCTGGTCGATATGCCGCGGAAATATCTGGTTTATGCGGGCATTACCGGAGGTGCCGGATGGCTGGCGTACCTGGTATCGATGCAGGTGGGAACCTCGCAGGTGGCGGCGGCATTTTTTTCCAGTCTGGCAGCGGCTCTGCTGAGTCAGGTATTTGCACGCGTGTTAAAAGCGCCCGTCACGATCTTTCTGGTGGCAGGAATCCTGCCGACGGTGCCGGGCGCATCGATCTACCGGAGCGTCTATTTTCTGATACAGGGACAGACAAAATGGTACAATTTTTATCTGCTCCAGACGATCCAGATAGCGGGGGCGATGGCGGTTGCCATCTTTATTGTGGATTCACTGTTCCGTCTGCTCCGGAATAAAGCGTCGTAGTGGAACTGGGCGGCAGGTAGAGGCAGCCCTGAATCCTGCTAAAATAATAAATATGATCTGACAGGCGGTCTTCAGCGGGCACATCCGACTGATTGATCGCCTGAACCATTTCATTGAGTTCTTCCGGCGGAAGGGAGACGCTGCTGGGAGTGAGAAGCACTTCATGGATGCTGGACGGAAGGATAATCAGATCTTCGCCCAGGCTTTCGGCAAACTCTTTTAAGACGCGGGGATAGAGCATGCAGGCAGCGCCGTTGATGCCGCGCGAATTTGTCAGAACGTAGAGAGCGACCGATGGAAGAGCTTCCGTTTCAACGATGTCCTCCATTTCGAGCTGATTGAGGGTGGATTCGATGGAGCTGATGTGGTACGGCAGTATGCGAGGTGTATTTTCTTCCGCCAGTATGCCGAGCTCTTCCAGAGAAATATCCCACAGGGCAAGATGGTCGCTGTGTACCAGGGTCGTCATCTGCCCCTCCTCATTGTCAGTGAGGATCAGATAGAAAACGATCGCCAGATCGAGATACGGAATATGTGGGATGTGGGAGAGAAGCACCTTATTTTTAGCGGCGTGGATCAATTTGTAGGCAATCCGGCCGCGTACGGCATCAAAATCACGCAGTTCCTCGCAGATATCCTCCGAAAATCCTGGATTTGTCTCATACACCATCAGGATCTGCTCGGTAATAATGGAGAGCGGCATCCCTTCCTCCGCTTCATTATAGTAGGCGTTCAGATAGACAGTCGGTGATAACCGTGAGCCGGGTTTCGTAAAGCTCAGCCCGTCGAGCATCAGTCCATTATTTTTCAGAACCCGCCGCAGGGAGACGTTGGCTTTTTTGTTGAGGCGCGTCTGCACCATCGACTGGATTGTTTTCAAAAAAGTTTCATAGACCATAGAGTACCTCCTGAAATAAAATTGCAGATAGGGGATGTCCGCTTGCTCATGTAGGTTATGAATTTCAGCAAGATGAGAAACAGTTTCCCCGTGTGAATAAGTTTTAAGGAATCAAATCAAGAAGCAGTCATGAAGTTTGAGATGTGAAGAAAGATTGCTTAGTGATTAAAAAATAAATAAAAAGTTCAGAGTTTTAGCGTTTACCTTTTGAGTGCGTAAGTATGAAAATGGTCATGGAAATCATCGAAAAAACTGAACAAGAGAATCGCAGGAACCAGTAAGATGTGAAAAAATTGCCTGCATATAAAGAAGCAGGTGCCAAATGCACCGATATCATGATTATACTGGAAAATGGGAAGATTGGCAAGAAAAATAACAGGGAAAAAAGTGAAGTTCTGGTTGCGGATTGTTACTGTACACGGGTAGGCACTTTTGGAACCGAAAGTGCCGTAAGAAAACGTGGTGGCAGCAGGAATTTGCCGTATTTAAATGCGAAGCCACGGCAAATTCCGTTACTGGACACGTATGCGTGTACAGTAACTGCGGATTTGTTGCTGTTCACGCTACGTTCCCAGTAACAGTTTGCATGACGCTCATAATGTGTGAACGATGGTAAATAAAGAGATAAGATGGCGCAACTGCGAGATAAAAACTAATAGCTGGCATTCATGATGAAAATAAAACTGAAAAATAACAAGAAAATACAAAATTAGTATTGACAAAATGCGACATATGTATTAGAATAAAACCATCAAAAGAAACAAGAAATAAAACAAAAAAAGAAGGGAGCTGATTCCACCGAAAACATAAAACTGGTTCAATTTTTTAATAAAAAAATTGAACAAAGGAAAACCAAAATCAACAAGTAAAAATCAGTCAATCATCTATCATACATATTTAGAAACAGGATTCGGTTTAGTGATATGACGAGAAAGTATCATTAAAAAGAAGCGTTTTTTAAAGGAGAGATAGATAAGTGGAAAAAGAAAAAATAAGATTGAACGATTCAGAAATTGTTGAAAAAGGAATCAAAATTGAATAAAGGAAAAGTTCAAAGAAAGAGGTATCATCCAATGGACGAGATAGTTTAAAGGGTATCGATAAAATGTCAATTTATCGATACCCTTTTTTCTGGTTCATGGAAAAGCATCAAGAAGGATTTTTTCTTATATAAATATCAAATCCCCTGCAACTCAAACGGCGGCGTGTATTCTTCTTTCGCGCTGCTTTTTTCCTGCATAAAGCCCTGTGTGAGTCCCAGCTCAATCGCGGCATCGACGACTTTCTGGTATTCGTAGCTTGTGATGCGACGGTTGATTTCCGGATATTTGCTGCTTTGGTAGAAGGGGGTGTACTGGCTCATAAGGCTTACCAGAAAATGCCCCTCCGGGAGGTTGTCGTGAATCCAGTGGAGCAGGCGGATGGAATCGTCTTTGTGTTTCGGAAGAACCATATGCCGCAGGATCATGCCGCGCTTCATGAGCTGGCAGGCCTGACCATTTTCAGAGAAATCTTCCAATACCAGCGGACCGGTGTGCTCGATCATCCGTTTGACTGCTGCGGAGGCAACCGGAAAATAGTCCGGGGCGGCGGAATAGCGGGCGGACAGTTCGGAAGAGTAATATTTTAAATCCGGCAGCCAGATATCGATATAGGGAGCCAGCGCATCAACCGCTTCCAGCGTCTCATAACCGCCGCAGTTGTAGACGATCGGGATGGAAAGCTGCGGTTTGACCCGTTTTAAGACAGGCAGCAGCGACGGAAGGTACTGCGTCGGCGTCACCAGATTGATATTGTGCGCGCCCTGTGCCTGCAGTTCCAGAAAAATTTCCTCCAGGCGCGTTCCGGAAATATCTTTTCCAAAGCCTTCGTTGCTGATCTGGTAGTTCTGGCAGAAACAGCAGCGCAGCGTGCAGCCGGAAAAAAAGATGGTACCGCTTCCGTGCAGACCGCTGATACACGGTTCCTCCCACGGATGAAGCGCCGCGCGTGCCGCCCGGATACCGGCAGGGCTGTGACACCAACCCTGTTTTTTTGTGCGGTTGATCTGACAATTTCGCGGACAGCAATGGCAGCTTTCGTAGGAGTAGGCGGCTGGTTCAGAGAACTGGACAGGCGAGCCGGCACTTGAATTGGGGAGGGGAATATATGTGTTCATAGGTTTTGCTTCCTTCTATAAATTAAAGTAATCATTACAGTGCGGACTTATAACGAAGTAACCAACAGTTTTTTATAAGAATTTTTGTAAAGATAATTCCTTCAAAGCTTTTTTACATAGTTCAAATCTATGTTGAATCCGAAAAATCGATCGTTATAATGTATTTATTCTACTAAGAAAGATGAGCAGTGTCAAATGTGATTACATTTAATACGAAAGGGCTGGACTTTGCACTGACGGCACTGTTTGTAATGATTTTTACGGAACAGTGGATCGGACAGAAGCGCCATTGGCCGGCAGGGACTGTATTTTATATGATTCTGGTGCAGATGGTGTTTGTTTAGATGATGCGTGTTTTTGCCTCGCGTGCGTTGCCATCGGAAACAGTGTTTTTTGTTTCAGATCCGGGTTCCCCCAGGATCTGGTTGATACATTTCCAGGCATCTGTCAGCCGGTCGAGGTTCCAGGCGGCATTGGCAGGGCTGGTGGATGGCAGTTTGATTGCCTCAATGCCAGTCTGTTTACGGCAGAAGCGGTCGTACATTTTTCCAGACAGCCCGCCGTTTGTGTAAATCGTCTGGATGGAAGCGTGATCCAGAATAGAGGCGAGGTCGTTTGGGACAACGTCGCGGATGGAACTGTCGCTGGATCCTTCGATGGAACAGCTGTGGATGGTGTCCCAGACGGCGATGTGGTTCCGCAGCAGAAATGCCTTCTTTTTCTCGACGGAGGATGGAACGTCTTCCTTTCGCAGGCGCGCTAAGAGCTTCCAGAAACGATTCTGCGGGTGGCCGTAGAAAAAACAGCTTTCCCGGGATTTGACCGACGGAAAGGAACCGAGGATCAGGATGCGGGAGTCGGCGTCAAAAACAGGCGGGATTGGGTGGATGATGTGGGATGGCATGGTGAAATCTCCTTTTTGCGGATTATTGTTATGCTAAGTCTGGCAAAGCCTGACTCAGTATATCCATTATAGCATAGATCAAAAAGGATAGAATGTTTTTTATTTCATATATGCAGAGAAAGTACCTATATTTATAAGGAGTTCACAGGTTTTTAATATTTTCACTTCTTGATTTATAGGCAATCTGCCACTATAATGGAAAAGAGTACGCAGAAATTTGCGCATTGACGGGGAAGAAAAGCGGGCATGAAGCCGGATGAGAAGCAGATGCGGCAGATTTAGAGGGGCTTTTGAGTAACCTGATGTGGCAGATTCTGGATGTACAGTGATACAGAATGGAGAAAGTGTATGGATAATAAGGGAAACCAGAATAAAAATGGAAAAAATCCCCGCGGTCAGAATTATGCAGTGCTGATCATGACAATGCTGTTTACGCTTCTCTGCGTGGCGATGATGCACAACCTCTGGCAGGGCAGCCGCACGCACAAGATGCCGTACAGCGAGTTTAATCAGATGCTTAAGGATCAAGAGGTAGAATCGGTTGTGATTGGCAATGGAAAGATTCAGATCACGCCGAAGGAAGATTCGAAGAAATATGGCGGCAGCCAGGGCAAATACGGAAATCTGGTAGGAATGGAGTACTACACGATTCCGATCAACGATCCGGATTTGGAAAAGAAGCTGGATGAAGCTGGTGTTACGACCTATGAACAGGCAGAAGTGGACGCGACAGGCAGTATTATCATGCTTCTGCTCGAGTGGGTGCTTCCGATTGCAGCGATGTTCGTCATTTTCAATATGATGATGAAGCGCATGGGCGGCGGAGGCGGCATCATGGGTGTCGGCAAGAGCAATGCCAAAGTATATGTACAGAAAGAAACCGGCGTTACGTTCAAGGATGTGGCAGGCGAGGATGAGGCGAAGGAGTCTCTGACGGAGATTGTTGATTTCCTGCATAACCCGGGAAAATATACGAAGATTGGTGCGAAACTGCCAAAGGGTGCGCTGTTAGTCGGACCGCCAGGAACCGGTAAAACACTTCTTGCCAAGGCAGTAGCTGGAGAGGCGAAGGTTCCGTTTTTCTCTCTGTCCGGTTCGGATTTTGTGGAAATGTTTGTCGGCGTCGGCGCATCCCGTGTGCGTGACCTGTTCAAGCAGGCGCAGCAGTCGGCTCCGTGTATCATTTTCATCGATGAGGTGGATGCGATCGGTAAAAGCCGAGATTCGCGTCTGGGCGGCAACGATGAACGTGAGCAGACGTTAAACCAGCTCCTTTCGGAGATGGATGGATTTGATTCCTCCAAGGGTCTTCTCGTCATGGCGGCGACGAACCGCCCGGAGATTCTGGATCCGGCGCTGCTTCGTCCGGGACGTTTTGACCGCCGGATTATCGTGGATAAGCCGGATTTAAAGGGGCGTGTGCAGATTTTAAAGGTACATTCCAAGGATGTAAAACTGGATGAGACGGTTGATTTCGAGGAGATCGCGCTGGCGACATCCGGCGCTGTAGGTGCGGATCTTGCCAATATGATGAATGAGGCGGCGATCACAGCCGTTAAGAATGGCAGGAAAGCCGTTTCCCAGAAGGATTTATTTGAGGCAGTTGAGCTGGTTCTGGTTGGAAAAGAGAAGAAAGACCGCATCCTGAGCCAGGAAGAGCGCCGGATTGTTTCGTATCATGAGGTTGGCCATGCGCTGGTCAGCGCTCTGCAGAAGGATTCGGAGCCGGTACAGAAGATCACGATTGTGCCGCGTACCATGGGTGCGCTCGGCTATGTCATGCAGGTGCCGGAGGAAGAAAAGTATTTAAATACTGAGAAGGAAATCCGCGCGATGCTGGTCGGATTTTTAGGCGGACGTGCGGCTGAGGAGATCGTTTTTGATACGGTAACGACAGGTGCGTCAAATGATATTGAAAAAGCAACCCGGATCGCGCGTGCGATGGTAACCCAGTACGGTATGTCCAAGAAGTTCGGTCTGATGGGACTGGAAAGCCAGGAAAATCAGTACCTGAACGGGAGAACCGTCCTGAATTGCAGTGATATGACAGCGGCAGAGATTGACAAGGAAGTCATGCATATTCTGAAGGTTTCTTATGAGGAGGCGAAACGCCTGCTGAGTGAAAACCGCGAGGCGCTTGATAGGATTGCGGCGTTCCTGATTGAGAAAGAGACGATCACCGGTAAAGAGTTCATGAAGATTTTCCATGAGGTAAAGGGAATTCCGGAGCTGGAGGAAAAGAAACAGGAAGGCGAGGACCGGATTGAGATGCCGGAGGCTGCGAAGACAGGCGATGAGGTGCAGCCAGTAAAGACTGCGGAGGAAACGAACGCGGAAAACTCACAGAACCAGCAGAAGCTGGAAGGAAAACCGGCGGATGAAGCACCGGAATCGGCAGAAGCTGTAGCAGCAGAGAGTCCAAATGAGGATGAGATGCGCGGTGGAAGCTCGTTCGACCGGAAATAAAAGTGATGTATAGCATAAAAGAAATATTTATACAGTAAATAGAACGGCTGTATTTCAGCAATGTGAATTCATATATTGAAAAATTGTAACTGTTCAGTAGGTCTGCGCATTTACTGCGCTGACCGTACGAAAACATGGGC
>ERZ772900.1096-NODE-1096-length-25966-cov-12.262630_pt1 | contig 25966 bp, 26 predicted proteins | sample MGYA00512124_ERZ772900 | MGnify/ENA primary metagenome ERZ772900 (study PRJEB29015, sample SAMEA2737716) | human gut metagenome | biome: human gut; feature: human-associated habitat; material: faeces | place: China | collected 2012 ... | reverse complement strand
ATTCATCCTAAATTGAACGGTCAAGCACAGTGACCTGTGTGATCACATCACGCAGACGATCGGAACCGACCATGTACTCAAGTGCATCATCAGCGGTGTTAAAGCAGCATTCCGTCTCGGGACAATTCCAAACATAAATTGTGATTTTGTCATCTGTTCCATATCGAATAACGCCATAATGAATGCCGTTCCATTCAATTTCTACTTCTCCGCCACATTTCATACACCACTTAAAATCGCTAATCGATTTAAAACGGTTATCTTCCAATGAGTTTTTGGATTTTAAAATGCGATAGGGCATGCCACACCTCCAATATGACTTGAAATCAGGAATATCTCCGCCCCAATAGTTTTCTGCTTTGCCCCAGTTTGGTCGGTTACCTTCCCATACAATGTTATGATCGTGAGGAATAGAGTGCTGTTTGGGATTGCCGTGATTTGAGTAATGCCGTTCCTTGACTGCCCTACCGTCTGCGCCAATCTTAGTTTCTCTTAAATCCCCGTTACGATCAGCTGTGCGGTTGATGCTGCCGGGTTCACCTAAAAAACGTTCATCATCCGGCTTAGAGGGCTTCCACTTTCCGCCATAGGCGCTGCCGCCGCCCTTATAAGTGCCGCCGATCAAGTATGGCTCTATTGTATCACATTCAGGTCGATATGTCTCGCCAATTTTGAAAGCGTCGAGATCTTCTGCCTTATAATTTCTCTCATAGCTCATATATTTCCACGAGCTGCGCTCATAATCCACATACACGATATTGCCCTGCATCTCCGGAAAAGGCGTGTTGTAGCAGATGATTTTCTCCGGCTCAATACGCCGCAGCATTTCGTTATAGCCGGCCATGAACCATTCTTTCTGGTCGCAGCGGTTATCATGCTCAGATGCCATATAGGTGGAAACAGCAACAACGCTTCCTTTTTCAATTCCCTCAAAGCAGAAATCAAAGGTGGATTCATCGCCCCAGTTTACCGTGGGAACAACACGGATTCCTTTCGATGCCCAGTATGCGCCGCACCAGCGGTTGCGAAATACATTGTAAAGCTGCATCACGGGAGCCATTTCTAGATACATACTGAAATCGGGTGACAGTACCGCCCGGTAGCGGGACAACTTCTCGATGTCGTTGTCGGGGTTCTTCCACACCCGTTCGAAGCGATAATCGTAAAGGAAGAAATGAACCATACGGTCAAGGTGATTTTGATCTTCCAGATGGGTCTTGTCAAATCCAATCAATAAGAGATCATCAAAGTCTCCGGGGTTCTCTTGAAACTTGGGAATGACAGGGATTTTTAACTTTCCTTTTCCGGGAAATTGATTGCGAAGCAGCGCCTGACTCGTTCGGTAGATGTAGTTTTCTTCAGTCATATGGAACCTCCTGCAATGTAGTAAGGAATAAGTCCTTCTACGAGTAGGAGGAAAGGATAGCGGAAGATGCACAGTTCCGTGCAACGGAAAGACTCCGGCAATAAAAAAAGGCAAGTCCTATAAGGACTTGCCCTTTGGTCCGAGTGGCGAGATTCGAACTCGTCGATAGGCGAAACGGGGTATGATACTCCTTATTTTTTTGTGCTAAGACATGCGTTTTTCGAAGGATCAAGTGTCAATTCATGTCTCTTGATGTTGCCGCCTGATAGAGCCTAAAGGGAAAATTAAAGGGAAAAACTGAATGTATTGATGCTGCTTTGGTTCTGCGCTTAATAAACAATTTCATCAAATCTCGTTACGATAGTCATATCAACATTTGCCGCGATATACCAATACTGACTGTCATCTTTACCAATATAGGTACTTTGGGTTCCTGACTTATTGAACTGATAGACTTCTGTGTCAATCGTATCCCCGTTTGAGTCAATTGTATAGATAGCATAGCTCTGATCGCAGAACAAGCACATAACTTTACCGTCGCCAGATTGGCCGATACAGGTTGCACCGCCCTTGCCGTCGTATGTATACACAGCAAGAGCAACATCTATATCATCGTACAAGCAAATGATAAACTCCGGAACTCCATCACCAGTAATATCATATCGATAAAATGCAAGTTCTTCGGGTGTGAATTTACCAACATTAGGGTTCAAACCCTGCTCAGTATAGGTAGATGCGGGATAACCGTCCATTGTATACAGCCAGTAAGACGCAAGAATTTGATTATACGGATCATCTAAACTACCTTCCTCCGTATCGCCGTACCACTCAGTAGACGAATCGCTCGTATCATAGTCGTTTAGGCTTTCATCATCGTAGTAACTATCACTGAGACTGTGGAGATAGTCATTCGTCATCATAGTACCCTTAGTACCATCTTTAGCCTTGAACGCATAGTAGGTGGAATTTGAACTATTTTCAAGATCAAGTGTTAAATATGTCTTATATGAGGAACTACCTTCTTCTTTAATTTTTAGCGTAGCCTTTTTCTCAGTACCAGAACATTTGTATTTTCCATTATGAAGCGTCGACGGATCACTCATTTCAACCCACTGCACATCATTGTTACCTGAGAAAATAAGAGTTCCGTAGAGAGATTGATTTTCATCTATGAGCGCATATTCCGAGTCGTTAAAGAAGATAACGCTCTTATCCTTGCTTCCAAAGATGGATATGGCAAATTTAATTCCAACGATAAAGATAATCAAAGCTAACGCGATACTAATGATCGTTGTAGCGGTATTCTTCTTAGAATTTCCATTGGTCGCTTGCGTTGAGACTTCTGCAACGGCAACCTGATTGACATGGACTTCTGGTGTATTCTGTTCGTCTTTGTTTCTTGATTGGTTTGTATCGCTTCCGTGCTCAACTCTTGCAGAATCAGCAGAAATATTTCCTGTTTCTGTCGTAATTCCATTATTCAGCTCGACACTGTCATGCGGTACAGATTCTTTATTGTCGGATACAACAATCGCTGATCCACATTCAGGGCAGAATTTTACCCCGTCAGGAAGTTTCTTTCCGCATTTTGTGCAAAACATGATAATCCTCCTAAATTATATTTTGATGTGAGATAAAGGACTTGCAGCAGACAAGCAACCGCAAGAAGAATGTGCATAACGCATACCCGCAAAATGTGCCTGTAATTAGTCTGCGCCAGTTAGTAGATTCCAGAATATCTAAGTATTGCAGAAGCCAGTCAAGAAACATGACGGCACAAAAACTGACTAAGATCACAGCAGGTAAAGATAGTATTCTGTACAGGATCAACGCGCTGCACTGCCCGATCAACACGCCGGTACAGCGAGCACATACAGGGAATTGATGCCCGTTGATAAAAAAACTCCGGTCTGGACGCTGGTGGCATCCTGCATGTTTTCCAAAACTCATGCAGGAATGGTAGAACTTACTGCTCACGTTCAGTCACCAAGCCAAGAATTTAACAGTGGGACTCCGAACAGGCCGAGCGCTATCACGATCACGGTAGCGATTGCAATAGAGGATAAGCAGTCCTTCTTCTGTTCAGGCGTCAGGAAGTTGATTAAAGGTTCTCCCAGTTCCTTTGATATCTCGCTATGAACAGTGGCAAGCCCGAGCGCGGGAACCGCCGCCATAATATACGCAAGGATACCAAAACTAAATAGGTACTTTGCAACAATCAATACAATCGCAGCGGCAACCGCACTTCCATAGATTCCATCAGTTGCAATTTCCCACTTTTTTAACGCATCAGCAAGGGCGATATGAGCTTTTCCGCATTTTTTGCACACCCACCACAATTCACTTTTTGATTCCACTTTAGAGCCTTTACCGCACAACCCGCACAACAGTCCAAACGGCCCAAGCAGGAGCATACCGCAGCAACCGCTTCCCCAACCATAGCTTTTGTTCGTAACGGTAGTTTCGTTCTTTTGCAGAGGGTGGCAATCAGGTTCCCCGCAAAAGGGGCAAACCGTATCGTTGCGAGTCTTCGCGGCAGATTCATCCAAGAGTCCCGCCCCAAATGCAAGCGCATCTTTTCCTAAATCGTCGTCTGACTTCTGCTCGGGATCTTCGGCCTTGGAAGATAACTCTTGTCCACACTGATGACAGAATTTTGCATCTGCCGTGTTACTCGCACCGCAATTCCTGCAAATAGGATGTGTCGGATCAACAGGGGGATCTTCTGAATGCTGTACATCGTCCGAGCTCAGTTCTTGACCGCATTGAAAACAGAACTTGGATTCGTTGAAGTTGTCAGCTCCGCAATGCTTACATTTCATGGTTTTCTCTCTCCTCAAAAAGTGAAGTATTCTCGGTCTCTTTAATCATCTTTTTTATAAGAATAGCTCATATTTGTGGTACTGTCAACAAAGAATATGTCAAAGATGCTTATGAGAGGGCGACACGGTGCGGCTATACACGTTAGACGGCAAATGCAATATCTCCGGCGAGCGGATTAAGTCTGCACGCGCCAAAGCAAAATTGACACAGGATCAGCTTGCGGCGAGGCTGCAAGTAGCGGGCTTGCAAATGGGTCAAATGGCAATCAGCAGAATTGAAAGCGGTAAACGCCTTGTCCCTGACTTTGAGCTTCCTATCATTGCGGAAGCATTAAATGTATCAACAGATTGGCTGCTCGGCATAGAAAAAGAATGACCACTTCCGTTTGAAGTGATCATTCTTTTTTATATAAAGCTGAGTGAAATCTTACGAAACAGTAATCTGGCCGCTTCTGATTCAATACTCAAATTTCGCTCAAATCTAAAGGGCCAAATTACTCCTACTACCCGATACTATAGAATAGTTCTTATAGAAAATCCTGCAGGTTCTTCGTCAGCGTTTACCCGAACACTGATGAAACCCGCAGGATTTCCATTTTGCAGCAATAGAGAGGTCAGAAAAGAAAAAGATGTATCAAATTATCTGCCGTAAAATTCACAATTCGGCACGCCGTGATTTTCAACGACCGACTTCAGGCCAATTTTGCTGTCCTCCGTTGCAAAAACGATCTCCGCAGCCTTCAGCTCGAACTCGCGCGCTTCTTCAATATTGTTCTGCGTGGCCTTTCTCACGCAGTCCTTATAGTATTTCACCGCGATGGGCGCGGCCTTGGACATCTTTTTTGCGGTGGCAAGGCCGACAATATCGACAAGCTCGTCCGCCACGACTTTACTGGCAAGCCCCAATTCGTAGCACTGGCGGCCCGTAAAGTCCTCATTTAAGAACATATAGTCCAAAACCTTGTTGCGGCCGATCCACATCGGCAGGCGCAGAGAGCTCATTCCCCACGAGCCGACCGTTCCGTAATAGATATCTCCGTCGTGCATCCGGAAGCCTTCGCCAACGATGCGGATATCGAACGCGTTGAACATCGCTGTAGAACCGCCGATGCAGCGTCCCTTGGCCGCGACGAGCGTCGGCTTCGGGCAGCAATCGATCCGCTCGACCAGGCGGTTGCCCAGAACGGAAAAGCTCTCCGGAATCTCTTCTGCTTCGCCGCTGATCCCCTTTTTCACGTCGCCGCCGTCGGCGCCATAGGAAAAGTCCGGTCCATTTGCTTTCACCATGACGGCGCGGACAACGTCGTTCTGTTCGAACTCATCCAGAGCGTGCATGATCTCAACCATCATGCGCTTGCTGACCGAATTGAGCGGCGGATGATCTAGCGTGATCACGCCCACGCGCTCCACGATCTCAGTCTTAATTGTCAAATACTCCATAGCTATCCTTTCTTCGCCCCTGCTGACGCTTCCCGCCGGAGGGGCGTTTTCTCAGCGTCATTCTGCTCAGGATCTCTCACAAGCCCGTGGAGATCACTGCGCGTTCTTTTCCTTGGCAGAAATTTCAACAACTTCCGCCACCTTGGCGGTATTCTCCGTCGGCGCATGCTTGGTGCAAAGGCTCACCACAACGTAGGCCACCACACCGGGGAGCACTGGGAAAATGCTCGAAAACGGAACCGTGATCACGCCAAAGATGCTCAGCAGCGCCGTGATCATGCCGACCGCCGCAGACGCCGCCGCGCCCTTTGTCGTGCCGCGTTTCCAGATGATGCCGCCCAGCAGCGGGACCAGCGTACCAGAGAGCATAATGGTATAGCCGACCGAAAGAAGATCAATAACATTTGTAAACGCAAGCGCGCATACAACGGCTGCCACCGAAACAACAATATTGACGATGAGATTCAGGCGCTTCTGCTGCTCTTCCGTTGCATTCTTATTAATAAAGCCGCAGTACAGGTCATGAACAACAAGCGCATCCGTCGCCACCAGCGCACCACTGGCAGTCGACATGATCGCCGCCAAGATCGCACAAATCATTACAGCACAAACGATCGGGGAAACCTTGTTCATCAGCATGACAATGAACGCATTTCCGCCAGCATCAGGGAACTCTGCGCCGCTCCACATGCCGATATAGACCATCAGCCACCCAAAAAGGAACAGAGGAATGCAACTGAGCAGATGTCCCCAAAATGCCGTTGCTTCCGTTTTTGCGGACGCCGCGCGCTGAACAGAGGTCTGGTCGACCAGCACGGAAAGAACCATCGGGCCAACAAACATCATCCAAAGCTCTGGAGAAATGTTGAAAAGGTCAAACTTCTCCGCCGGATAGAATGCGTGGATCTCCGCAACGCCGCCCTGTGTGAACATTGAGATGCCTACGACCAGAACGCCGACAATGATCACGCCGACCTGAAATACCGCCGTTGCGTAGGAACCCCAAAGGCCTGCAAACATCGTGTAGACCAGCATAACTGCCGCTGTAATGACAAGGCCGATCGTCGGGTCAATGCCGAACGCCTGGAAAATGGCCTTTGCGGCAACCAGCTGACCGCCCATGGAAGCAGCGCAGGCAAAGGGGCCGATGCCGCTGTAAAGCAGGACGATGAAGTTACTGTCATATCTTCTTTTGAAATAGTCCGAAAAAGAAACCAACTTATTGCGGTAAATAAAGCGGGTCATTACAAACGCGTGGACAACGCATGCAAGGCCGCACGCGATCGCGTACCATGCACCGGCAACGCCCAGCTTTACCGCGTACTGCGTTGTGCCAATAACGACACCGGAACCAATGCTGGCGCCTACCGCCGATGCGATAATAAACCAGATGCCGGACTGTCCGGATGCCGTGAGGAAGTCCTTCGTCGTACTGGCGTGCTTACGCCCGCGCAGTCCGATGATTACGTTGATCGCCATAAAAATGACAAAGGTAACAATAATCAATGTGTACAAGCTCATCTCGATATGATCCTCCTAATTTGCAGAATATGTTCTCCTACGCTCTTAACAGGGAATGCGCTCGAAGCTCTTACGGTTCATCCCTCCTTTTATGTGCTTTTCAGGCACCTTTTAAAGCTGCTCATAAAATGTTTTAGCGTTATTGTAGAGGATGTGTTCCTTCGCATCATCGCTGAACGGAAGCGCTTCGACCTGAGCAATCAGCTTCTCCACAGGCATACTTTGCGTACCCCAGTTGGAAGCAAAGCAAATGCGTTCTTTCAAAGATGTTTCTCCATAGTAGAGATATGGTTCATAACCGGAACCACGCATTGCGATCTTTTCAGGAGCGTGCGTTTCAAAATTCAGGTAAACATTTTCGTGGCGGATAGCAAGGCACAGGAAGTCCAGCACCCACGGCCAACCGCTGACGCCCGCCATAATTTTTAGTTCTGGGAAATCCCTTGCCACCTGATCGATATAACGGGGGTGCCCGATATCATACGGCACCGCTTTTGAAAGATTCAGGCTGGAATAGATATGGACCGGAATTCCCAACTCGCAGGCCTTACTATAGAGCGGATAATTTTTCTTGTCTGCTGCATTGAGCTTTGTGCGGAATGCGGTTAAATACAGCGCATGCAGGCCGTATTCTTTCACGCACACCTCAAGCTCTCGAACAGCCTCCTCCCCCCTGTTGGGATCTACAAAAATAAAACCCTTGAATTTTTTGGGAAAAGCCTGTACGATCTCGGCTGTCTTGCGGTTGTCGTGATCGCCGTCGCAGGTGATTCCCCATTCCACGCCGACCTCGTCAAGATGCCGGACAAATTCCGCAGGCTTAACCGCGTGCTTCTCCGCCGCCTCGCGGATGATCCGCAAAAAACCGTCGCGACCCTCGGACTCATAAATCGCATCAATTTCCTCCACCGTGAGTCCTACCTGTGCAGCAACTCCCGCCCCGTAGGTCTTTTTGTAGCCCCTGTAAAGCGGGTCCAGACACATGCCGCCCAGCATATTGGTCAGCGCTTCCGCCCCCATCGGCATATCCAGACACAGATCGATCACTTTTCGCATACTGCTAACATCTCCTATCGTTTTATGTAATTTTGTCTATGTTCAATATTGACTAAAGTCAAAATACACCATTTTTTGACTTTAGTCAATATTCTCTTTTACCAAAATATTCTTTCATTTTTTGTATAATAAAGAAAATATAAAGAGCCGAAGCCGGGATCATATCCCCCACTTCGGCTCTTCGGCTGACGTTGACCTTACAGGCCCAGTTCTTCGTCAATCAGCACAATTTCCGTTTCCATACGGAACATTTTGTGAAGCAAAACATTCATACCGCAGCAGATCCTTTCCGGGCTGCTGCAATCATGGCAATGCCCCGTCACGGCGCACGGCGTTTTCATATGCAGTCTTGCTGCATTTTTAGGCGCTGCGATATTTCTTGCTCTCCACACCGCGCCCTCAAGATTTTCTGCAAGTTTATTCCGTCCAACAACCAAATACACCTTTTTATGCCCGTACATCATCGAGGCTACTCTGTTGCCAATGCCATCGATATTGACCATCTCTCCTGTTTTTGCGATCGCATTCACCGAGGAAAGAAACACGTCCGCTGACATCGCCTTGCTTTGGTCTACCTCGCACGGCACTCCCTCATACATCTGCGACGGCAAGCACAGCGTATTGTGCGCTGCCAACCGCTCCGGCAGCTTCATCTCCGAGAGCGTCAGCGAACCGCCGAACGACACGCTGACGCCGTCGATCTGTTGGTCGAGGTAATCCGCGGCCTCTTTCGCCGTTGCGAAAACGGACACCGCATATCCTCTCTTTTCAAGCGCAGCGCTCACATCATCAAAAGTCACAGCCCATTCCTCCTTGCAGATTTTTTCACAGTATACTTCTATTTTTGACTCATGTCAATAATAGAAAAGAGGCGCGCCCCGTAAGGGACGCGCCTCTTGCTGCGCCATTGATTCAATTCTCTTCTTTGGCACGATCCGCCAGCTCAAACGCCCGGTCAAGGATCTTCTGAAATTCTTCTTTGCTCAGATCAAACGTCGGCATGATCGCCCGTTCGCCAAAATATGTCATATATTCTCGATCGCTCAGCTCGATCATCCCGTAGAATGAGCCAACAACCAGACCGCGCGCAATGCTCTCAACCATGAGTGCATGAATGTAAAACTCATTCCCGTCAGTCGGCTTGCCGAAATACGCAAAGGCATCTCTGCTGTCGCCATAATACAAAGCAATTTGATCTTTAGAGAATTCTTTACCGCGCGAAGCGTATTCCGGAGCTGTAGCAATATACTCTGCAAACAATGGATCGCAGATCACATTCCTGCGGTACAGCAAATATTTCAGCATCAAACGAACCAGCGGCTCTTCACCGCGCGGCAGAACCTTTTCCGCAAGCTGCTCCGTCATAGAAAATCGTTCGTAATACAGCACGTGCATGATATCATCTTTATTTTTGAAGTAGTAATAAATCAGCGAACGCGGGATATTCAAATACTCGGAAATATTTCTGATATTCGTCTTTTCATATCCGTTCTTTCTGACAAGAAGCGCCATCGTTTCTACGATACTCTTCCGCATTTCTGCGCTCTTTTTATAAACAGCCATCGACTACACCTATTTGTTGCAATATTTTTATTATTATACCACTCTTTTTCCCCTGCGTCAACCAAAGCAATATTGACACGAGTCAATATCTATGCTACTGTTAATTAACGGAAATCAATTTTTCTGTGTTTTGAGAGAAATGCCATTTTGGTAAATACATAAAATAAGGAGCGAATAATCATGGAAAAGAACGAAAAAGCATTTGAATCATTTCTTCAGGTATGTACGGTAGTCAAAGATGCAAAGAAAGCCGCAGAAACATGGGAAAAAGTATACGGAATCGGTCCATGGGAAATTGTTCACGCAACCGAGGAAAATTGTCGTGGACGTAAATTTCATGGCGTTTCAATTCCAGATGATGAACCGCACGACGCAATTGTTGCGATGAGCGAACTCGGTAATCTTTATCTAGAGATTATTCAGCCGATTTCAGGGAGCAGCCCCTATGCTGAGTTTCTACAGGAGCACGGCGAAGGAATTCACCATCTGGCGATCCGGCAGAACGACCGATTTGTACCTTTGATGCAGGAGCGAGGGAACGAAGAGATTTTTAGCGTTTGGATCGGGGATAAGTTTTACGCATATTATGATACACGCAAAGACTTGGGCTTTATCACGGAAACATTCTAATCATACTCTCACATAAGATGACGATACCGTCACACTGAATTGTTTCAGTGTGACGGTATTTTTTCGTAACAATTCAAAAAGGCTTGATAAATGCCAAATTTCGTGAAGACATTTAGCATTTGGGCAACCGCATTTGAAACCGATTCCTGAAAACAGGAAAAATTATAGGATTGCAAAGTAAACTATTTTAAAGGTACAGGGATTCCTCCCTGCGCCTTTGTCATTTTAGTTTAGAGTTGCTTTGAATATACTCCACCAATGCTGTCTTTGGGATTCTCCACACGCGACCGTTTCTATAACCCCTAAGCTTACCGGTATTTAAGATCTCGTACATCGCATTATAGCCAATCTTCAAGGCTTCGCAGGCCTCTTCAACATTCAGAATATCATCATAATTCTCGAACATTCGTCATCTCTCCTTCACTACGCCGCACTGCATCCGGAGCGGACATAATGCCGGATCAGCCATACAGCGGTCACACAAGCACTCGGGAGGCTTCTTGCCGTTTCGCTGCCGCTGCGGGTTTTGCTTACGACCATACAGGTCCAGTTTCTCGATCTGCTGATAAACCGCCGGTTCTGTCCGACCCAGTTCCAGCGCGATCTCGGTGATACCGACGCCACTGTCAAATAAAATTCTCAGTCGGTTCTTCTCGTCATCTGTCCAGTAATCTCCGGCGCGATCTGCACGCAAAGTCTGATTGCGCATGGAGCGCACGGATTCTTGAAACGCTTCTTCACCTTGCATAAGTTTGAATTCTCCTTTCGAATTTCATTACCTTATGTTACGTTTTGAAGCTGTAAATTGCTTTATTTTCAGTTAGATATTATCTCCATGAAGAGCCACAGATTTTTCTGTGGCTCTATTTTTGTATGGAGGTATTCCCCATGAATGTTTTACTTGTCGAGCCCAACGCTGACCCCCGCGCCATCGAGATTGATGGCTCCCTCGCATCCATGCAGTCCCTCGTCGGCGGCCTCATCGAAGCCGTCTACCCATTCAACGATCCCGTCGCCCTGATCTGCAACGATGAAGGCAAGCTGATCGGTTTGCCGCAGAATCGCCCCTTGAAACACCCTGAAACCGGAGAAGTCTACGATGTCATCTATGGTACGTTTTTCGTATGTTCCGCGCCAGCCGACAGCGAAAACTTCAAGTCGCTTTCAGATGAGCAGATTGAAAAATACAGCAAAGTCTTCGCACTGCCAAAACTCGTTTGCACCGACTGCGGAGAAGAATTTCCCAAGGACGAGCTCTACCCATTCAACGGCGAGCTGCTCTGTCCGGACTGTCTGGAAACCAAAACTGTTCTTTGTTCCTGCTGCGGAGATCGTATCTGGCGGGACGATGATGCAGGCAGTGAGGATCAGCCGCTCTGTCAGAATTGCTTTGACCGCTACTACGAGCGCTGTTCTGACTGTAACGAACTCATTTCCCGAGACAATGCAATGTACCGCGGCGATACCCCCTACTGTCAGGAATGTTATCTCGCCCTGTGCGATAATGACGCTATCCACGATTACTATTTCAAACCCACACCCATTTTCTACGGCGACGGTAATCGCTTCTTCGGCGTCGAGCTTGAGATCGACGGCGCCGGCGAAGATAGTGACAACGCTGCCGAGATCCTGCACATCGCCAATGCTGAACGCCCGCTAGTCTACTGCAAGCATGACGGCAGCCTCGACGATGGGTTTGAGATCGTCACCCACCCCATGACGCTGGACTTCCACCTGCACAACATGCCATGGGAGCAGATTGTGGAAGATGCAAAAAAGCTGGGGTACACCAGTCATCAGGCGGGTACTTGCGGACTTCATGTTCATGTCAACCGAAACGCCTTCGGTGAAACAGAAGTACAGCAGGACGCCGTAATTGCCCGTATTCTGTATTTCGTTGAAAAGAACTGGGAAGAGCTCTTGAAGTTCTCCCGAAGAACGCAGAGCCAGCTCGACCAGTGGGCCGCCCGCTACGGCTACAAGGATCAGCCGAAGGAGCTTTTAGACCACGCCAAGAAGAGCGCTCACGCCGGTCGCTATACCAGCGTCAACCTCACCAATAAGAACACCATCGAATTTCGCATCTTCCGTGGGACCCTCAAACACAACACTCTCATCGCCACATTACAGCTCCTTGACCGGATCTGTGATGTGGCTCTTTTCATGTCAGACGAGCAGGTTAAGGCGATGTCTTGGACGACCTTTGTCTCCGGCTGCACACAGCCTGAGCTGGTACAGTACTTGAAGGAGCGTCGCCTGTACGTCAATGAGCCGGTAGAAAGCGAGGCGGATATCTGATGTGCTGTTTGTTTGGATTTGTTGACTATGCAGGTTCACTGAGTGTTAAGCAGAAAGGCCGTCTCATTCGGGAACTCTCTATCGCGGCAGAAGCGCGCGGTACCGACGCCACTGGTGTTGCCTACAACACGTCACGCGGACTGCAAATTTACAAGCGTCCGCTGACGGCGCATCGGCTGCATCTGAACATTCCTGCGGAGGCCCACGTTGTTATGGGTCATACGCGGATGACGACACAGGGCAGTGCGAAGAAGAACTATAACAACCACCCCTTCTTCGGCTGTGTAAAGGGGAAGTCCTTTGCACTGGCGCATAATGGCATTGTTTGGAACGACCTTGAGATGCGCCGCACAAAACATCTGCCGAGAACAAAGGTACAAACAGATAGCTATGTTTCCGTCCAACTCATTGAGCAGCAAAAAGCCCTCGACTTTGACAGCCTCCGCTATATGGCAGAGCAGGTCGAGGGTTCTTTTACATTTACAGTGCTGGATGAGCAGAATGCGCTGTGGATCGTCAAGGGGGACAATCCTCTCAGCATTGCTCACTTTCCGGAGCTTGGCGTTTACGTTTACGCATCGACTGCCGAGATCCTAAACAAAGCGTTGACCCGCTGCAGCAACTGGCTCGGGCGTGGAGAAAAGGTCGATATTGCGATGGGCGATATTGTGAAGATCGATAGCAGGGGGCATATCACCCACGGCACATTCGATGTCTCCAAGTTCTACTGCCCGTCGTGGGGATATTGGGATACGTCGCTATACCCGAGAGCACCGCACTCTGAGGAGGAGCATCTCGCACTTTTAAAGTCGGTTGCCAAGTCATTCGGCTTTACAAGTGGGATGATTGACAGGCTGTTGGAACAGGGATTCTCAACTGATGACATCGAAGAATTACTTTATGACGGAGGATATTAAAATGGGGCGAAAAACAAAAATTAAAGGCAATTACAAAGCAAGCGGCAGCAGCGTCGACCTGTACTGTTCCGTGCATGTACACCGCACCAAAGGCCGCAGCAAGTCGAGCTGCAAGGTCAGCACACGCGGCAAAAGGCGCTGAGGAGGTGGTACTATGAACCTGACCTGCGTAATGACGGGCATGATGCTCACGCTCTTTGTTCTGTTTTTAGCTGAGGGCATTTGCTCCTCCGTTCGGAAAGAGAAGTGATTTCATGCCTGTCTTTTTTGCTGTTATCGGCACACCCTTATATGATTTTGCCGCTGGCTGCGTTCTGGCGGCAAACGTGTACTTGATGATAAGGGGCGGCAAGAACTATCTGAAAGGACGCAAGAAGTGAGCCTTTTCTGATACGGGGAAAAAGGCGAGGGGACGTTCCGTAGGCCCAAAGCCAACGCGCTGCGTGGCTTCGAGCCTCGTCCCCTCTCCTTCGCGCTGCGGCGCTCATCCTCACCCCTCACGGTGAGATTCTATTTTTTTATAGATACTTCTCTGTTCCAATGTTCCAATGGTTTTTATAAAATGAAAAATAAGGGAAAAGAGGTAGATATTGAGCGTAAATATAGACTACTTTTCGTTGGAACATTGGAACAAATCAAAAAAGTATTGCTCCGGTTCGTTGACATGTGTCTGCAAACCTCTTATAGTTGACATTGGATATAGCCCTTATGCCCAATAAAAACAATGGAGGAATTTGCTATGGATGAGACTTTTCAGGGCTCGGAAGAATTCACTACCACGGATCTGTTCTTTACACTTGGGATTGTTCAATCTGCAGAGCTGGCGCTAACTAAAGCTCTTACTGAGTTAGAACTTAAAATGCCGTTAAACGAAGACACCAAAAATTCCATTGTTAATCTGACCGCACTTGTTTTCTTGGAGGAATGGCTGGAAAATGATCAGAATGCAACTCAGACTGTTCACTCTTTTTGCTATTACCCATACACCCTAAAAAGTGAACTGAAGGATATTAAAGGGAATATTCCGACTGATGAAGATGAGGCCGCTATAAAAGCGCTGCGAAAAGCCGAAAGCGTCTTCAAAAGCATGAGTGAGCTGCGCACGGAGCAAGCAAAAGAAGAAGGTATAAAGGAACCTGCTATCGCTGATATGACAAGCAAGGGACGTTTTTATAGCTTCATAGATCTGCGGTTTATGGAACTGTATAAAACTCTGGCGGAAGAATGCCGTCAGATTGAAATTTTCGATCTTTTTGCGCGGCGGAAAGAGCTGATGATGCTCACGAGCAAGAGCAAGAATCCGTATGACTTCCTTAAATCGACTTATCTGGCATATTACGATATCTTCAGAAAAATCAGCGAAATGGGAGATGATGTTGAAAAGGTCTACGAAGATGCCTGCAGAAATGACAGCAAAACAGCCATCGACAAAACGATCGAAATAGCCGGGGAAAAAGCCAGAGAGTATGTTGTCGCGACCATGCAGATCCACAAATTTGAGATGGCATTTCGCTTCCACCTTATTGCACTCTTAGCGAAATGGGCCGTTGACCATCAGCTCTCTGATATGGATTTGTACGACTACCTTGATTGCCTGTTCGTCCTTTGCAATCGATATGAATACCCGTTGGTGATTGATGATGAAGATTTAGCCGAGATGATCGACCTTCCTTGGGATATTCTCTTCTGTGAAGCTGCGATTCCGCTGCTGTCCAGCGAGGATGAAAAAAGCGCAGAGGCTTCATTTGAATACTGCGTTGAGTACCGTCGTCTCCTTTCTGCCAGCATTGCCAGCATGAACGCAATGTTTCCGCCAAAGGAAATGCCATCCTGGACTGATCGGGCCTTTATCGAAGCACACTCGTTTATTCGCGATGCCTACCCCATTGCGGAAAAGATCAGCGAGTATACCCCCTCTCAGCTCGATGATGAAAAGTATTACCGCCGCATCGTTGAAATTTATCAATACATTGATTCCGATGAAATTCAGAAAGACTCGGTACTTCCGCTTAGCGAATTCCGAAAGGCGATGAAAGAATCCACAAGCCGGAAGAAAAAGCCTCGGGCATCTGAGACGTAATATGAGGAAGCCTCCGCCAATACTGGCGGAGGCTCCATTTTTGCTGCGGAACTTTTTGCTCCTACGTTTTGTCCCCATAAAATGATAAGATCAGCGCATCGAAAGGAGAGCACGCAGCACAGGAACAAAATTGCGGTTTCTAATTAATGAAAAGGAGGAGTTTCAGCGGAGTTATTTAAATATGATGGTCCTGATCTCGATGCCCTTTGGCGGCAGGACATGCAGGACGAGCGGAACCAGCAGGCCTTCAAGGACGCGCTTCGCTCCACCGATCCTGACGAAGTGGACATGAAGCAGCGAGAGCGCGAATGGAAAATGACGTGGGATGACGATGCGTGGGACCAGGCACGGGAGTTTGAACTTTTCGATCCGGAGTACCCGGTTGAGGAGCTTGAAGCCCAGGAAGAAACCGATGCAAACCAGCGCTTGCCTGCGCCGGTTCAGACGAATACCACCCAGAGCGTGGCTCTGGTAAAAACATCGGGCAGCCCTGCCCAGGCGATACAGCCTGTCCACGGAACGGTGCTCTCGCGTCCTGCTCAAAATGCTGTTCGCGGTCGTGTCGGTATCACACCTTATGAGGCGGCACAAGGCCTGATCCAGACGATTCCTATGTTTTGTATTGGGAAGGGGTGGCTGGTATATCAGCAGGGGTACTATGCCCTGGAAAGCAGCGAAAATGTAAAACGAATCATTATGGAGGTTTGCAGACCTACTGTTGAACAGTGCGGCAGCGCAAATTTTGTCGACCATATTTTCAAGATTTTGAAGACAGAGCCGAAGCTTTTTATTCGCCCTGACTTCAATTGCAACTGCGTCGCTTTTGATGACTGCGTCCTTGACCTCGACCGTTGGGAAAGGCTTGTACCGACACCGGCAATTCTGGTTACGACACATCTCCGTGCGTCGTTCAGCCGCGGCAAATGGACGGATTGTCCTGAATTCAAGAGGTTTTTAGCTGATGTCACGCTTGGCAATCCCGTCCTACAGGAACGGATCTGGCAGGCCGTTGGCTATCTTCTTGTCCCCGATCAGCATGGAAAAGCGATCATCTTGCTCCAGGGCCGCAAGCACTCCGGAAAGTCTGTTCTGGTCAACGTCGTGAAACGTTGCTTTGATGACGAGCTCGTTGTTGCCCTTTCGGTGAACGAGTTTGACCGTAGGTTTGCGACGTCGAGCCTGTACGGAAAAAAGCTTTGCGTAGACGCAGATCTGTCCGACGAGCGGCTCAGCAGAGATGCGGTCAGTGTACTGAAAAAGCTGACCGGCTCGGATTCTATTTCGGGGGACGTGAAGTTCGGCGATTATTTGCAGTTTGAAAATAGCGCCAAATTTCTCTACGGCAGCAACCATGTCGTCCTGCTCCCGAACAAGGATGCCGCATTCTACGACCGGCTTGTCGTCATCCCGTTTGCAAGGACGGTTCCGTTGGATGAGCGCGATTTTCGGCTGGAAGAAAAGCTCAACGCTGAGCGCGATGCGATCATTGTTCAGGCGCTGGCCGCTTATCGCCGTCTTGTCAAGAGCAATTACCACTTCGCCGGTGATTTCCCGATCAACGCTGTCACCGAAGATGGCGGGGAGAGCGTCGCCGACAGAGTGGCACAGTTCCTGAGGGAGGACTGCGAAATTGCTCCCGGCGTGTGGACGCCCACTGAGAGGTTGTATAAATCGTTCGTCAGGAGGTTCGGCAATCTCTGCAACGACAGATATTTCTCGGGACTGCTCTTTTCGATTGCTTTGTCCGCCGGTTATCCTGTCGGCAAAGACAAGGATCGCACTTCCCCGAAGGCCAATTCTGTTTGGGGGTTTGAAAATTTGAAATTGAAGGAGAATGCAGATGGATAATTACCGCTATTACACTGTCGTTGGAGCAAACGGCGCTGCTGTCATGAGCAGTTGGAATCGGGCACAGGCGATGCGCCAGTACATCCGTAGGCCCAGCTATAAAGGCTTCAATGACTTCCAGGCGGCCTGCGACTGGGCAAGTGCCATGCTTGCAGATCGTTTCCCGAACGCGATTTTTGGGATGATTCCGTTCAAAATTAACAAAATGATCACCGTCCGCAGTCTTTTGAACGCCGCGGATAGATGCGAGGAGGATGTTTAAAAATGAAGAGCAGCTATGTTGTTATTATCAGCTGGACTGGTGCCGGTGTTTTGCACAGTATGAGCCAGGCGCTCAACCTGAAGCGCTTTTTCCCGAATCCCGAATTCGAGGAATTTGAAAATTATGAACAAGCGTGTCGCCGGGCGGAGGAAGCGCTGGCGGAGCGCTACCCTGAAAACGTGTACAGGAGGCAGGACCTTCGTGATTACAAAGATATTTATTGTTTTATCCTCAGGGAGCAGACGGGGGCGGAAGGGGGACAGCGCAATGCCGGATAAAGTTCCTTCCTGTAAAGATGGTGAGCTTCCGCTCGTTCTCACGGTTGCCGAGGCTGGGGAGGCACTTCGCATTGGCCGCACGGCGGCCTACAGTATCGTCCGCTGTGGAAAGCTCCGGAGCGTCCGCGTTGGCAGGACGATCCGCGTCCCGCGGGACGCGATTGCCGAGTTTTTGAGAGCTTAAAGAGAATGCGGGAGGAGTTCCCTCCCGCATTCTCTTTTTATCAACAGGCTTATGCGTTTTAAAGGAGGAAAAAATGGCGAGAAAGAGTAATTCACGCGCCGCGCAGGGTGCGGGCACGATTAGAAAGAAGACCGTCACACGCAATGGAGCGGCATACACCTATTGGGAGGCCCGCATCACGACGGGGTATGATCCCGGCACTGGCAGGCAGATCCAGCGCTCATTTTCAGGCAAAACCCAAAAAGAGGTGCGAGAAAAGATGCAGGCCGCGGCTGTAGAGCTTAACAGCGGGACTTACAAGGAGCCGCTGAAAATGACCGTGGGTGAGTGGCTCGATATCTGGCTCGTAGAGTATTTGGGCGGCGTGAAGCCGATGACGGTGCTGAACTACACACAGCATGTCAACAACCATATCAAGCCTGCGCTCGGCGCGATCAAGCTGGAAGCGCTCAACACACACGAAATTCAGAGCTTTTACAACGACCTGCAAAAGCCGCACGGCGACAAGGCGGGACTGTCCGCAAAGACCGTCAAGTGCGTGAATGGTGTGCTGCACAAAGCGCTGCAGCAGGCGGTGGCAGTCGGTTATCTGCGCTTCAATCCTGCCGATGCTTGCAAGCTGCCTCGCGTGGAGCGTAAGGAGATCAAGCCGCTGGACAGTGAGGCAATCACGACTTTTATGAAAGCGGTAGAGGGTTCCCGCTATGAAACACTTTATTTACTGACGCTGTTTACCGGAATGCGGCGCGGCGAGGTCTGCGGCTTACAATGGGAGTGTGTCGATCTGGAAAAAGGCACGATTCTCATTAACAAGCAACTGCAAAACATTCCCGGACAGCCGGGGAAGTATCGGCTTATTTCCTCTAAGAACGGAAAGGGCCGCAGCATCACTGTTGCACCTTTTATTGTCTCACTGCTGAAAAAGCATAAGGCGCAGCAAAGCGCAGAGCAGATCCGCGCGGGCAGCGCGTGGGAAAACAGCGGCTTTGTCTTTACGGACGAACTGGGCCGTCATGTTTCACCGCACAATGTGTATCACAGCTATAAACGTATTGTCGCATCGATCGGTATGCCCGAGGCTCGTTTCCACGATCTTCGCCACAGCTACGCAGTTGCCGCGATTCATGCCGGTGATGATATTAAGACGGTGCAAGGGAACCTCGGACACGCGACATCTTCTTTTACGTTGGATGTCTATGGACATGTGACGGAGGAGATGAAAAAGAGCAGCGCCGACCACATGGAAAAGTTTATCGAAAAAGTGTCTGGCGGTTGAGCCGTCAGACACCTTTTTTGACCTGTAAAGGGAAAACTAAAGGGAAAACGCCCTGTAAAAGTGCAAGAAAAGAGCCTGTAACCCTTGCAGTTACAGGCTTTTTCATTGGTCCGAGTGGCGAGATTCGAACTCACGGCCTCATGGTCCCGAACCATGCGCGCTACCAACTGCGCTACACCCGGATATGAAGTTGTACGGCTCACGTCGCGAACAGTAGTATTATATGAGCTTCCCTCCGTTCTGTCAAGAGGGAAATCCACATTTTTCAAAAAGCCCCGCAGCACACGGCCGCGAGGCTCTGGCGGGAGCATGTGAGGATCGAACTCACCCGAGAGGCTCTTCACCCCTCTCACCGGTTTTGAAGACCGGGGGGCACACCAGCACCCATCTACTCCCATGTGAGAGGCGACAAAAGCCGCCTCATTTTTCTATCTCGCCAAACTGCGCGCCCGGCCTGCGGACATCGCCCTCGCGGCGAAGAATCCCTCGCCGGTCATAATACTCCAGCACCAGCAGCGCGTGGTCGCGCGAGGTGCCGAGCGCGTCGCGGAATTCTCCCAGCGTGAGCGTGTCGTGCGTTTCGAACCACGCCTTCACCCTTGCGTCGACCGCATCCAAAACGCTTTTTTCGACGCAGAGCTCTGGCGCGAGCAGCACAAGCTCGCCGGTAGATAAAAGGCTCTCAAGCACGCGCGCGCACTCCATGCGGTCTTTTTTGTCGAACAGCGCACAGAGCGCGTCCTGCTTTTTGCCAAGAATTCCCGCCGCGCGGCAGGTGCGCAGCAGTTCTTCCCGGATGGCGCTCTGCCGCTTGGTCAGATGCACGGAAAAGTCCGCAAGCGCGCAGTGCTCCGCCGTCAGCGTGAGTTTTCCCTCGCGCGCAAAGCAGGCGAGGATCGCGTCCGCATTTTCCCGTGCTTTGCCGCGCAGAAGCCGCTGCCGCGCCTCGGCGAGGCGCATGCCCGCGTGCAGCGGATGCTCGCGGTGGTACTTTGTCAGCATCGTCTCACAGTCTGTCCACAGCCTGTCCAGCGTCGACGATGTAAGATAGCGCGACGGCGCGATCTCGACGAGCTTTCCCCGCGCACAGAGCACGGCGAGCATTTCCACCAGTTTTTCTTCCGGTTCATCGAAGCACGCGGCAAGGTCCGCAAGCGTCATGCCATCCGCGCCGCGCTCGCCGACGGCCTGCACGAGCTTTGCCTCGTCCGATCCGCTCTCGCGCACGGCGAGCGAGGCGATCACGCGCGCGTCGTTTCGCTTGTGCCGGTACGGATGCTCGTCCAGGATCACCCCGCCGCCGACGGTCTCGAGCGGCGAGTAGAAGCGCACGACAAAGCGGTCGCCCTGCCGCGCGGCGAGCGCTTCGCTCAGCCGCAGCTGGGCATAGCAGCTCACGCCCGGACGCAGCGCGTCGCGGTCCAGCAGCACCGCCTTTGCAAGGCGCACCGCCGCGCCGTGGTAGAGGTGCAGGCGCGAGCCGCTCTCGATGATCCGCTTAGAATCCGGCAGATTTTGCAGTTTCACGTCCAGCATCAGCGACGGCTGCATCGAATCCGTCCTGCACAGCACATCGCCGCGGCTGATGCTCTCTTTTTTGATGCCCGCTAAGTTGACCGCCGCGCGCTGTCCGGCGTACACCGCCGACACGTCGCGCCCGTGCACCTGCAAATTGCGTACGCGGCACTGATTCCCGAACGGCATGAGCTGCGCCTCGTCGCCGACGGCGATGTGCCCGTCGATGAGCGTGCCGGTGACGATCGTGCCGAAACCGTCGACGGAAAACACGCGGTCGATGGGCAGGCGGAACGGCGTGCGCGCGCTCTTTTCCTCCGCATGCAGCGTCAAGTCGTGCAGTGCTTCGCGCAGTGCCTCAATGCCTTCGCCCGTGCGAACAGATGTGCGCAGGATCGGCTTATCCTCTAAAAACGTACCCTTGACGCGGCTTTTGACGTCCTCTTCGAGCATGTTCAGCCAGTCCTCGTCGACTAAGTCGGTCTTTGTCAGCACGATGAGTCCGTCCTTCACACCGAGCAGCTGCAGGATGTCCAGATGCTCGACTGTCTGCGGCATGAAGCCCTCGTCCGCCGCCACGACAAGCATCGCAAGGTCGACACCGCCCGCGCCGGCGAGCATGTTCTTGATGAACCTCTCGTGCCCCGGCACATCGACGATGCTCGCACAGCTCCCGTCCGGAAAGTCGAGGCGCGCAAAGCCGAGGTCGATCGTGATGCCGCGCTTTTTCTCCTCGGCCAGCCGGTCGGTGTCCACGCCCGTGAGCACCTTGACGAGCTCGGTCTTGCCGTGGTCGACATGACCCGCCATGCCGATGATAACATGCTTCATCGGATGGCCTCCGCAGCCGCCGCGGCGATCTCGGCAAAGTCTTCCTCTCGAATCGTGCGCACGCACAGCAAGTATTGCCTGCGGTGGATACGCGCGACGATGGGCTTGGCGCGAAGGCGCAGCTTCTCTTCCAGTTCATCCACGCTGAGCCTCCCCGGCTCGATCGCGACGGCCCAGCCGGTGAGCTCCTGCGCCGGAGCGCTGCCGCCGCCGACAGCGTCGCCCGTCCACACGAGCTGCGAGGAAACGCCCGTGTCCGCGAGCGCCTTTTGCAGCCGCAGCGCCTTGGCGTGCAGCTTATCCTCGCTCGCCGACAGCATCGCGAGCGTCGGGATCTCTCGCACGGCGAACTCGGCATCCAGATAGGTGCTGAGCGTCGCGTGCAGCGCGGCAAGCGTCATCTTGTCGAGCCGCAGCGCCCGCGCAAGCGGGTGCTTTTTGATCCGTTCGATGTACTCCCTTTTGCCGACGATCAGCCCCGCCTGCGGCCCGCCGAGCAGCTTGTCGCCCGAAAACGACGCAACGTCCACACCAGCGTGCAGACTTCTCTGCACCGTCGGCTCGCCGCGGATGCCAAACGGTTCGAGGTCGACGATCGCCCCGCTGCCGAGGTCTTCAATGAGCGGCAGGCCGTGCCCATGCGCGATCTCCGCCAGCTCCTCCCGCGGTACGGATTCGGTAAAGCCCACGATGCGGTAGTTGCTCGTATGCACCTTCAAAAGCGCTCTCGTCTGCTCGCTGATGGCGGCTTCATAGTCGCGCCGGTGCGTCTTGTTCGTCGCGCCGACCTCGCACAGCGTGCAGCCGCACTGCGTCACGATCTCCGGAATGCGGAACGAGCCGCCGATCTCGACGAGCTCGCCGCGCGAGGCGATGACCTCTCCCCCGCCCGCGAGCGCGGACAGGATGAGCAGCACCGCCGCGGCGTTGTTGTTCACGGCCATCGCCGCCTCCGCACCCGTCAGGCGGCACAAAAGCGCCTCCACGTGCTGATAGCGCGAGCCGCGGCAGCCGTTTTCCACATCGTATTCAAGCGTCGAATAATCCCTCGCCGCCTCTGCCGCGGCGTTCGCCGCGCGCTCGCTCAGGCAGGCGCGGCCAAGGTTCGTGTGCAGCGTCACGCCGGTCGCGTTGATGACCGAGCGCAGCGTCGGCAGCTGCTTTTCCTCTGCACGTGCCAGAATGCGCGCGCAGAGTATGCCTGTCTCCGGCAGCGCGGAAAGGCCGCCGCGCACTTCGTCTCGCAGCGCGTCCAGCTCCTCGCGCACGCTCTCGCGCAGCAGCACCGGCGGCAGCGCCGACACCTTGAGCTCGTCCCGACCGAGCAGCTCGTCCACCCGCGGGATGGAACGAAACAGATTTTCTTCCACGCTTTTCCCTCCCCGCGCCCGACACACAGTGCGTCGGGCGCCAACTCTCCAGTTTGCCTTTACCCTATCAGAAAGGCCTTCGCCCGTCAAGAAAAACCAGAACCGTTCGCTGAATCAGCCATGCAGTTCTGGTTTTTCTATTGTTCACAAGAGCGCGGATCGTCCCGTGGCCGCAAATTTTCAATTCTTGAAAATTTCTGTCTCTTTGGGACAGCTTCCTGTCGGGGCGTGCCCGCCTCAAGCCCTGTTGGGATCAAGTACGGCAAACTGGAATTTACATTTTGACATTATTTAACAATAGTTGAGTCAATTCTTCTAACTCCCCAGTAGACAAATCATTTTTATCTATCAAAACCATTTTATTATCTTTTCGTTTAACATATATATACTGTCCCATAGTACCGTACTCTTTAAATGCAGTCCAATAATTTTTGCTATATCCCATCTGGGAAATTGTTTCTATCCCTTCAGCGTCAAAATGATACTCTACAATTCCAGTACGAAAAGACTTATCTAAGAGTAACTCCGCTTTTTTCAATACAAATTTTTGAAAAGACTTTGCATTAAACGCAAGGAGCAGACAAACTATTCCAATCACCATATAGACATACCATAAAATAGCAGGAGAATTTATAATTAAAAATATGCTACTAAAAATAATGACGATACCCAAAATCATCAGAAGCGGAACCGCTATCTTACGCTTACGAACATTTCCTTTACTTTCCAAAGCAATTTTAATTGCAGTTTCTTTTTTTTCATCACTTAAACTCATACAATATTTAACCACAAAATTACCACCTTTACTTTTCACAGTTCTATAAATTCCGATTTGTAAATCATTTTTCTCAAAAGTGCTAAAATTGCTTGCTTTTCAAGGCATCTGGATGTTTCTCTGCTCTCAATTTCCCTTGTTTTTTCCCTTGCTGGAAAAGAACAAGGGAAAGTCTTATTGCACCTTGTCCAACAGTTTCGCGGCATCGCGCTTAGCCTCTCTGCTTGCGTGTGCGTAAATATTCATTGTGGTCGTCACATCCGAATGACCAAGAAGCTCCTGCACGTCCTTCGGTGCTGCGCCGTAGGACAGCAGATTGCTGGTGAAGGTGTGACGAAGCTGGTGGAAATGAAAGCTCTCCATACCGTCCACTCTTTTCTTTGCTGCCCGACACACATTGGAAACCGTTGCCGGAGACTCATACCGGCCATCCTGCCGCACACAGACAAGGCTGATCGCCTGATAGCCCTCTGGAGGATGCTCTGAAACCGGCAGGCTGTAGACCTCATAGTAGGTGCGGTTCTTTTCCTCAATGCTCAGGTAGTAATTCTGGCTGTATAGCGGCCCGCAGGCAAGGCGGTCAAGCATCTGCGTTTTCTTTGCCTCTTTCAAAATCTCCGCCAGTGTGTTGCAGAAATCCACTGAGCGGATCTTTTTGCGCTTCGTGGTGCCAATCTCCGTCCTGTGCCGCGCCGAGTTGTAGCGGATGCTGCGTCTCACCGTCAGCCGCTGCTCCTTCAGGTCAATGTCCTGCCAGGTCAGGCTGCAAGCCTCGCCAATGCGAAGTCCGGTGTAGTACGCGATCTGGATAGGCAGAAGGGCGGGGTTTTTCTTTTTGAACAGCATCTCATTCAATTCAAGAAACTGTTCGTAGGAGATCGTCGGGATAATTGGAACATCCTCATCCGTTCCGTCCTCCGAAAACAGGTCATAATCCTCCGTCCTCTTGCGGTACACGATATACTGCATGGGATTGAAGGAGAGGTACTGCTTCGGGAACACCGCGAAGCGGAACGCACCTTGCAGCACAGCGGAGTATTGCCGCATGGAGCCGCTGCTCAGCGCTTTCCTTACCGTGCCGTCCGGCCATTCACCGCCAAGGCTCAGCAGGTCCAGATAACTTTGCAGATGATCCGGTGAGATCTTCTTCAGCTTACGGTCGGCGATGGGGTGCTTCTTGATGCGTCTGGCTGTGTCGATGTAGGCGGCCACCGTGCCGTTGCTCAGAGAACCGGGCTTCAGTTCCTCCTCAATCCACTTGTCCAGCAGCCCTGCAAGGGTCAGATTTTCGGATTTTGCTACGAATTGCTTTTCCTCATAATCCGCCATGGCCTTGCGGAGCATGGCTTCCGTTTCGCTCTTGCTCTCAGAACCGGGAAACTCCCTCTGAACGCTGTTGCCGCTGGCATCCTCTACATAGAACCGATAGTACCACTTCTTTCCCTTTTTTCTTACAGAACCTTTTGCCATAGTGCTTCTCCTCTCATAGCGGCAAACGGAGCTGTTATGATGTGTTGTCTGCTATTATAGCAGACCTCACATGAACCGGCAAATAAAAAGCTCCGCACTGTCCTGTCCTTCATCTGACCGCACGGACCTGTTCCCGCACCAGAAGATCTGCACCCTGGTTGGCTTCCATGAACTTATGAATGACATCTATGCGGATGATGTATCTTCGCCCAATCCGCAATACGGGAATCTTCTCCCATTCCACGAGCTTCCGCATGGTGTTTCTGCCAATGCCTGTATAGTCTGCGGCTTCTTCAATCGTTAAACCGATTTTATCTGTCATGGGGATACCTCCCAAAATAGTAAAAATTATAGGTTGTTATTATCTCGCTATAAATGATGGCAAAACCGGATGGCGGCTGGCAGCCGCCCACGGGAATCTCACCCCGGCCCATGCTGATGGGTGCGCCGCGCAATGCTTTGAG
>ERZ772900.1094-NODE-1094-length-25994-cov-18.867805_pt1 | contig 25994 bp, 22 predicted proteins | sample MGYA00512124_ERZ772900 | MGnify/ENA primary metagenome ERZ772900 (study PRJEB29015, sample SAMEA2737716) | human gut metagenome | biome: human gut; feature: human-associated habitat; material: faeces | place: China | collected 2012 ... | reverse complement strand
TTGATAAGCACTATTTTTTTAGCCACAAGTGTTACAAAAAAGCTTGACCACAACAAAAAATAATAATTATAAAAAACGGGAAAACGCCGATTAAATATACATATGGAAGCATGCAGGGTAATTCGGTATCAGAGGGGTCAAAATCTTTTGACCCCAACATCATAATATATAGAATCAAAAAGAAAAGGGATAAAACATGTCTAATATATTACAGGTAACAGATCCTTCTACATATATAGATAATAGAAATGTCCATATAGGCCAGGAGCAGCAAAGCGCCCTGAACAGTTCCCAGATCCAGAATCCTTCTGACCCATCTCGCGTAGTGCGGGCAGATGGACAGAAAAGCGGTACCGCTGGTGACCAGGAAAATGAAAGTGGCTTCAGCGTCCGCAATTATAATGGAAATTATACGGACTTTCTTCAGAAGCTGGGGCAGGAAAATGAAATAAAGGATTCCCTGGGCCGGATCCTGTTCCGGGATGGAGCCTTTATCGCTAAAGGTGATGAAGGTCTGGGTAAAATGGTGCAGCAGCTGCTGGATTCTGCCAGGTTTGAAGATTCTGGCCAGCTGCTGGATTTTTTAAAAATGCAGGGACAGCCTAAATTTTCCGGTACTTTCTTTGAAAACCTGAGAACTCTTTTGCAGCAGGAAGGAAACAGAGGCCTGCAGGAAGCAGCCCTCAGATTCCTTCAGGTATTCAATAATTATTCCAGTGGTGAGCATCTTTTAGGGCAGATGCAGGAACTGACAGATGAAATAAAAGGAATGCTTTACACCTCTGCAAGACAGGAATACGCATCAATTCTGGATCAGCTGGACTGGAAGGCAGAAAATGGGGAAACAAAGGAAAATTCCCAGGTTCTGTTTCAGAAGCTGGTCCCCTTTCTTTCAAGATATATTTCCCGTACCCATGATTATGGCAATGTAAGAAGCAGCGTGATCCAGCTGATCCTTTATGGGGCACGTTATGAAAACGGAAGCAGTGCCCTTCTCAGAAGCCTTTTTGAACAAATGGCAGCTAATAGGGATTTTAAACGTTTTTTTGAAACAGAGCCTGAAGAACTGTATGCTGTACTTACCGGTTCAAAAGGAAAAAAAGGAAATATTTATGGAGATATTTTTGGCTCACTTGTGGAAAGAGGGGCCAAAGGAGAAGCCGGGCTGGAACATGTACAGGATTTTTATCAGCTGATGCGGGGGATGCTGGTAAACGAAAGCGTATATATGTCTGTGAATCATTTTGTCCTTCCTTTTCAATATCAGGGAAAAGAGGCAGTATCTGAATTTTGGATCGATCCGGATGCAGAGAAAAAAGAAGAAGAAAAAGATGGAGGCAGGAAAATACGCCTTCTGGTGGACTTTGAGATCAGGGGATTGGGAGATTTCCAGCTTCTGGCAGATCTCCAGGATCATAAAATATCCATGGAGCTGGGAGTTCCTAAAAATCTTTCTGCCGGAGCCGGAGAGATACAGGCAAAGCTTCAGGAAATATGTACCAGAAACGGGATGCGCGTGAAAATGATGCAGGTGCAGGAACGGAAAGCTCATTACCGTCTGCTGGATGTTTTTCCAAAGATAAGAAAAAAGGAGAATGGTATTAATGTCAGCGTTTGAGCGGTTATTAGAGCAAAAGGCAGTTGCGCTTCAATATTCGCCGGAAAAGGACACTGCCCCGGTGATCGTTGCTTCCGGAATGGGATATATGGCAGAAAAGATCACGGAAGCAGCCAGAAAGTCAGGGGTTCCGGTTTATGAGGATGATTCTCTTGCAACTCTTTTAAGCAGATTACAGCTGGGAGCGGCTGTGCCGGAAGAATTATATCAGGCGATCATAGAGATCTATATTTACTTTTTAGGATATGTGCCGTCACCGGAGGAAAAAGAAAATGAAGAAAAAGTCGAAAATACCTGACAGAAGATCCAGACACGGACGGGAAATGTTTCTGCTCCTTCTTTCGGGAGTCTTGCTGTTCCAATGGGGAAAGATAGATGCTTTTGCAGCAGCAAAAGAGATTAAAACAGTAAATATCCGTGTTACATCCAAGCTGGAAGCAGGCAGCAAGCTTCCGGATATAAAACTGCAAACGACCACGGTTTCAGATGGAGAAGTGGCAGTAGATGCAAGTGGAGGTAAATACAGCGTTTCCGAGGCCGAATGGACGGATAAAAGCTCCAATGAACTGAAAGCTGCTGAAGAGCCTCAGATGAAAGTCACCCTGGAACCGGAAGATGTCAGTGAAGATTATTTTGTTTCCAGCTATAAAAAAGCGAATGTAAAGATCAGTGGGGGCACATTTGTGTCTGCCAGACGAGATGGAGATGAACTGGTAGTTACCCTGCGGGTAAAAGGGATCAAAGGAGACTATGCTGCTCCGGAAGATGCCTGGTGGAATGAAAAAAGCCTGGGACAGGCGAAATGGGAAAAGCCGGATAACACATCCGGTTATTACGAAGTGCAGCTTTACAGAGGAAAAACGAAAGTTTACAGCGTCTCCCAGACCAGTGCGGTTCAGTATAATTTTTATCCATATATGACAAAAACAGGAGAGTATACCTTTAAGGTACGCACAGTACCGGGAACGGATTCCCAAAAAAAATATGGTGGAAAAAGCGAATGGATAGAATCCGGGGAGCTTTCCATTACAGACCGGTATGTATCAGATGGTAAAGGACAGCAATCAAAAAATCCTTCTGCAAAGCGCGGAACCACAGATAAAGTAGGCTGGGTAAAAAAAGGCAATATATGGAATTACAGATTTCCGGATGGCTCTATATGCCGGGGTACATGGCAGTCGGTCAACGGATACTGGTATTATTTTGATGTCAATGGCACGATGCTCACCGGCTGGCAGAAGCTGGCAAATGACTGGTATTACCTGTATGGTACCGGGGAAATGGCAACCGGATGGGCAAAGATCAATGGACAGTGGTATTATTTCTGGCCATTAACGGAAAATGGGTATACACAGGGAACTATGGCTTATGGAGGCTGGAAGATCATAGGGGCGGATTATTACTTTTTCAGGGAAGACGGCTCCTTATATACCGGCTGGCTGGAACAGAATGGTTCCTGGTATTACTTAAACACACTTGACAACAGCCTTCAGGGAGTCATGTTTACCGGCTGGCTGATCCGGGAAGGGAAAACTTATTTCCTGGGTGCTGACGGAGTTATGGCTACCGGCTGGTATCAGGTTGACGGGAATTGGTATTATTTTTGGCCGGATTCAGGTGAAATGGCAAAAAACCAGTATATCAATGGATTTTATGTTAATGGGGACGGGATCTGGTACAGGTAAAGATATGTGAGGAATGGAAATGAAAATGATCAGAAAAATACTCCTTTGTGCCGGAACAGGACTGCTGCTTAGCACAGGAAGCTTACAGTCTGTGCCAGGGGGAATCTTTCATATGGATACAGCTTATGGGGCAGAGAGCAGCATCATCGAGACCATGAGTATTAAATTTAACACCACTTTTGGAGATCCGGAGGAAATACCACAGCCCCAGATCACCATCAGCGGATCAGGGGTATCCATTGGGGATATTTATTACAAAACAGAATATGAAAACTGGAAACCTGGTAAAAAGGTACGGATGGAGATCACTGTGGATGCTGCAGAGGGAAAGTATTTCCCTGTGTCCCTTGGACGATCCAAATGCCGTGTGACCGGGGCTGATTTTGTATCGGCGAAAGCCCTGGATAATACCACCATGCAGGTAAAAGTGAACTATACGCCGGTCACTGTTCTGGGTGACACAGCTTTAGCAGGCTGGAGCTCACATGACTCAGAAAAGGCAGTGTGGAAGAAGGTAGACTATGCTCCGGGCTATACCCTGACTTTATATGGAAATGATAAAGTGGTGAAACGGATGACAGTTACAAGTAACTCTGTCAGCTTAAAGGAGTACATGACAGATCCGGACAAGATCTACTATTATCAGGTAAAAGCGGTCCCGGTTACGGCAGAACAGAAAAAATACTTAAAAGAAGGGGAATTTGTTACATCACAGGAACAGGATATAGATGACAGTGCGGAAGAGGAGAAAGAACATGCAGCAACTTCCCAGAGCTGCAGTACTGGTCCAGGCGTAGCAGGTTCTCTAAAGGGAGACAACTTTGTTATGCCGGATGGGACTCTGGCAGTCAATACCTGGAAGCTGGTGGGAGGTATATGGTACTACTTTAACGCTGAAGGAAACCGTACCAGGGGATGGCTCCTGTATGGTGGAAAATGGTATTATTTTGATGGAAATGGATGTATGAAGACCGGATGGGTGAACACAGGAAACGGAAAATGGTATTACTTAAACCCGGATGGGGATATGAAGACCGGTTGGCTGTATGATAAAAATATCTGGTATTATTTAAATAACGATGGGTCTATGGCAGTAAACCGTTCTCAGGATGGCTGGTACCTTGGAGCAGACGGCGCAGGCCGAAAGGAGTAAGAAATATGAGTTTAGCACCGATAACAGGAGATGGGGGAAAGTTAGCTGCACAGGCAGCGGATCAGACACAGAAGACAACACCGGTCCAGGAATTTCAGGGGATACTGAAAAATGGGCTGAATGCCATAAAAGAAGATATGGATTCTATTTTCGAAGAAGCTTCTGCTTTATATCAGATCCCTTCTAAACTTCTCAGGGCGGTGGCAAAGGCGGAGTCAGGGTTTAATCCAAAGGCTGTATCCAAAGCAGGGGCTATGGGCGTGATGCAGCTGATGCCGGGAACAGCCCGTTCTCTTGGAGTAAGCGATCCTTACAATGCCAGACAAAATATCCTTGGAGGGGCAAAATACTTAAAACAAAATCTGGACCGGTTCGGAGGAGACGTAAGCCTTGCACTGGCAGCTTATAACGCAGGTCCGAACAGTGTGACCAAATACGGAGGCATCCCACCATATAAAGAAACCCAGAATTATGTAAAAAAGATCATGGCAGATTATACGGGAAACAATACGATCCTGGCAGGACGTACGGTGAGTACCGGAACATATGGGAAAACATCCGGCAGTACAGCAGTGAGCAGCCTTATAGGAAGTGGCCTTACAGGAAGCGGTCTGACAGCAGGCAGTCTTTTAGGCAGCTTTGCGGGAAATACAGGTCTGTTCGGCGCCGGCAGCCTTGGTACACTTCTGGCAGCAGGAAAGGGAGAGAACCTTTCCGGGGAAGACTGGTCTAATATGGTGCAGATCCTCCGTCTTCAGATGATGATGAATATGGGTAAGGATACGGGTACGCTGATCTGACAGACAGATACCGGATTGCTGCGTGCCTTGCACTCCCGCAATTCCGGCTTTTTGACCCTGGTATCAATAAAATAAGGCATTTTGCCGATAATAAAAACAAATGGTTATTTGATGATATTCTCATAGAAGATACAAAGGAAGGTGAAACATCATGCAGGTGCAGAATAACATAGCATCCATAAATGCTGCCAGAAATCAGGGGATCGAAACAGGAAAGCTGAAAAAGTCCCTTGAAAAGCTGTCTTCCGGCTTTCGGATCGTCCGTGCAGGAGATGATGCAGCTGGACTGGCGATCTCGGAAGGTATGCGCAGCAGGATCAACAGCCTGAACCAGGCGATGAAAAACATTGATGACGGCATCGGACTTACCAATGTAGGAGATGGCGCTTTGACAGAGGTCCATTCCATGCTCCAGAGACTGAAGACTCTGGCTTTAAAATCTGCAAATGGAACTTACGATCAATCCAACAGGGAAACCTTGAACATGGAAAGAGACCAGATCCTTGAGGAGATTGACAGGATTGGTTCTACCACTAAATTTGGAGAAATCTCCCTGTTTTCCAGGGCAGATGCCAATGCAATTACACCGGGCTGGCAGCCGCCAGAGCTGGACGATACGATCCCGCTCCAGATCGGCGGTTCTGCTCAGGATGGAGAAGTTCTGGATGTAGAACGCTATTATATAGGAAGCAAGGAACTACAGCTGGATAAGACAAATTTTTCCACTGTAGAAAAGGGACAAAAATCTGTGGAATACATTGAAAACGCGATAGAGGCTGTTTCTAAGGTCAGGGCATCCTTTGGAGCTGCTTATATGCATCTGGATCACACCCACAATAATTTAAGCGTTACAAGTGAAAACATGCAGGCGGCAGAAAGCCAGATCCGTGATACCAATATGGCAGAGGAGATCACAAAATACACCAGCAGTAACATCGTCCTACAGTCCTCTAATATGATGCTTACAAATGCAAATAATCTCCCTCAGACCATACTTGAACTTTTAAAATAAAAATGAAAGAAATAATGAAAAACAGGCTTATGTTTTTTTAACATAAGACGATATATATATATGAAAAGAAAATTCTGCTGTTCCAGAAAGGGCCCTTGGGACAGTAGAAGACAGAGGAAAGGAGTCCACTGCCATATTTTCTTTTATAAAAGGAGGAATTCATTATGGTAATTCAGCATAATATTGCAGCGATCAATTCTTACAGAAACTTAAGTACCAACCAGAGTGCACTGAGCAAAAACTTAGAGAAGCTGTCTTCCGGTTACAAGATCAACCGTGCAGGCGATGACGCAGCAGGTCTGGCTATTTCCGAGACCATGCGTTCCCAGATCAATGGTTTAAACCAGGCTGTAAACAACGCAAACGATGCGATCGGTCTGATCCAGACAGCAGAAGGTGCTATGACAGAGACCCACTCCATGCTTCAGCGTATGAAGACTCTGACTACCCAGGCAGCAAACGGTACTTATACCAAAACTGCAAGAGATAACATCCAGGCAGAGATTAATGCACTGAACAAAGAGATCGGCCGTATCGCTACTACTACAGAGTTTAACGGTGAGACACCATTAAGTCCTGCGGCGGCTGGGGCGGGTAAAACTGCGAACCTGACATTCTTCATCGGTGCTTCTGCAGTTAAGGCCAACGCGATGACAGTTGCTCAGCAGGCTATGACACAAACAGCATTAAAGATTAATACTATTTCTGTTAAGACTACAACTCTCGCATTCAAGGCAATGGCATCTGTAGAAGCTGCAATTGAGACAGTTTCTTCTTACCGTGCGACCCTCGGTGCTGCCCAGAACCGTCTGGAGCATACGGTAAACAACCTGAAGGTTACTTCTGAGAACATTACCTCTGCGGAAAGCCGTATCCGTGATACAGATATGGCAGATGAGATCACAGCTTATACAAAGAACAATATTCTTTTACAGGCTGCTCAGTCTATGCTTTCCCAGTCCAACGCTATGCCTCAGGGTGTCTTAAGCATGCTGCAGTAATCTTGAAATTGATTCTGCATCTCATAGGGGATCTGCTTTGTGCAGATCCTCTTTTTTAGATATGTCCTTTAGAACTTAAAAAGAAGGTAACAGATGATGAAAAAAACCATCTCACAATGTATGATCGTGAAAAATGAAGAAAAAAATATCCGCCGCGCCCTTTCCTGGGGGAAGGATATTATGTGTGAACAGATCGTAGTAGATACAGGAAGCAGTGACCGTACTGTGGAGATTGCCAGGGAAATGGGGGCAAAGATATTTTTCTTTCCATGGATCAATGATTTTGCTGCTGCCAAAAATTTTGCCATTGACCAGGCAAAAGGAGACTGGATCGCCTTTCTTGATGCAGATGAAAGCTTTACACCGGAGGATGCAGCGAAGATTCCGGAGATATTGGAATATGTGGGAGACGATGTGGACGGCCTTCTTACAGGGATCGCAGATCTGGATGAAAATAACAATATCACAAGCGGCGGCACCATGATCCGATTCTTTGTAAACCGGCCGGACCTGCGCTATGTAGGAAAAATACATGAACACCTGGTCAGAAAAGGAAGATCCGGACTGCATCTGACAGATGCTACAAAGCAGCTGGCTTTCCTCCATACCGGTTACCAGGAACAGGAGAAGAAGGATAAGTCCAAATTTGAAAGAAATCTGAACATCATCCTGGAGATCCTGAAGCAGGAGCCTGAAAACTGTGATTATCTTGGATATCTGGGAGATACCTATTCTTCAGACGGAAAAAATGAAGAAGCAAGGGATGCATATAAAAAGGCGGTGGCAGCTATGCCGGAAAAACTGGAGGTATATGATCAGCGAAGTTCTTATACCTATACAAACCTGTTAAGGGTCTCCCAGTGTCTGAACGCACCGGAAGCCGAGGTGGAAGCTATTTACAAAGAAGCAGTGGAAAAGCTTCCGAAAGAGCCTGATTTTGACTGTGTTATGGGGGACTGGTACTGGAGAAAGGGGCAATATGAAAAAGCGGTACAGATGTATGAACTGGCTATAGCAAAGCTGGAAACCTATGGGACAGTGAACAGGGGGATCATTACCACTTCCATGCTGATCCAGATGTATGAGTGTCTGGGAGAAGGCTGCAGAAGGCTGGGAGATTACCAGAAAGCGGTCCGCTATTGTGTGATCGTACTGAATACTGACCACAAAGATATGAATGCGCTGCTGACTCTGATCAACTGTTTTACAGAGAGCAATGTCAGCGCAGAAGAGGTAGTCCAGTTTTTAGGGAAGATTTATGATTATTCTGATATAAAAGACAAGGTGATCCTTCTGCGGGTGGCTATGGCAATGGGCAGAAAGGATCTGGAGCGGATGTTCAGGGGAATCCTCCTTCCTCAGGAGAGGGAAGAGTTTGATGCAGCCATGGAAACGGCCCAGAGCGGGGCACCGCTGTCATAGACTTTTTTCAACTCTCCCATAAGAAGAGGAAGTTCCCATTCACAGGTGCTGTTAGCAAAGCTGTTAGGATCTGCGATAGAAACATTTCCGTCAGGAAGGAGCTTTGTGATCAGGACAAAGTGACCGTTTTGCGTCAGGCTTCCCTTACCCATAAGGGCGACCAGGATATGACCGGAAGAAAGAAGGGAAGCTGCATTCTGGGGAGAATGGTCTGTTACAGATTCCACCTGAAAGCCATATGCAGTAAGGACAGATGGGATCAGACTGTGATAGGAGCCGCTCTGGGGGGCATAATAGCCATTGGCAGAAGACCAGTCTGCGATCGTTACCGGGGTAATGGCTTCTCCGTCATTTGTGAAGCTGGAGATGAGCATGGCTGCAGCAGTAGGACCACATCCATACTGCTGCATGGGATCTGAACCGCCGTAGAGATAACTGCTCCAGCGGGTATCTCCCTGATTATAGTAGTACATCGGTCCCATACTGGTATCCAGGATGGCAGCATCATAAGAATTGCCATCTGATCCCGTCTGAGTCTCCATATGCAGGTTTTCTGCTTTTCCAAGGATCACAGGAGATGTATTTGCAGTCACAGAAGATGTATCTGCAGTCACAGAAGATGTATCTGGGATCCCCTGTGTCCTGGAAGTATCCTCTGAAAGCTCTGTTTGTTTTTGGATTTTTGGTTCTGGCTGGGTCTGCCTTTTAAGAAAGTCTTCCAGTTCATGAAATTTCTGGCCACTGGCAGTCTGTACAAAGGAAATACCGGATCGTGCGTCTTTTATGACCTTGGAAGAAAAGCCTGGGCAAAAATAAAAGCTCAGGCTGGCAGTGATCACTGAAACTGTACCGATAATGGAAAGTTGGATCATCGTTTTCGCAAGCCGGAACTGTTTCAAGGTTTTATTTATATGTTTCTTTTGGTTCTTTAAAGTTCTATCTTTCATTTTTTATCCATTTATTTCTTATCCGTTAACGAAGGGATACACGGGCCAGGACAGTCTGACCAATGGTATTTAAAGGACACTGCTGGCATACGGCGCCGATCTTATGTGCCTCCATAGGCATGCCGTATACAACACAGCTGTTTTTGTCCTGACCAATCGTATAGGCGCCGTTTTTGCGCATGCGCAAAAGACCGGCAGCTCCATCTGCTCCCATTCCTGTGAGAAGAACGCCGATGGCGTGTTCCCGCACATGTAATGCAACTGAGTCAAAAAGCACATCCACGGAAGGTCTGTGTCCGTTTACCTTTTCTCCTTCCTGTACACTGACTGCATAGGAGTTTCCAAGAGGTACCACACGCATCTGCAGACCTCCGGGAGCTAAAAGCATGAGACCTTTGCGGATCCGGTCCCCATTTTTCGCCTCCCGTACTTCCATTTTGCAGATCCTGTTTAAACGGTCTGCATACATGGCTGTAAAACCGGCAGGCATGTGCTGGGTGATAACAACTCCGGGAGTATCTGCAGGAAAATTCTTTACTACCTCGAGAATGGCTTCTGTACCGCCTGTAGATGCCCCGATAGCGATCACTGTTTCAGGGGAAGCACCCAGAGGAATCTTTGGTTTCTGCAGGAAAGTATTTCTGGCAGGAGGTAAAGAAGAAACCTGGCGGATACCACCTGCCTGAGGGTCTGCAGGAGCAGAAGGAAGGTGTACGTGGGAAGCAGCCGCTACCATAAGTTTGGAGCGGAGTGTAGAAAGAAAAATCTCTTTAGACAGTCCATTGGCTTCATCCGGTTTCCGTACAAAATCCACAGCTCCGGCTTCCAGGGCATCAAAAACCCTCAGGTTCAGGGAAGATACCAGGATCACCGGGATAGGGTGGACGGGAAGCAGCTGCTTTAAAAAATCAATGCCTGACATTCCCGGCATTTCAATATCCAGGGTAAGCATATCCGGCTGAAGCAGCGGGATCTTTTCCTGGGCGTCAAGGGCATTTACTGCATATCCTACAATCTGGAAACGGTCATCCTCAGAGAGAGAACGGATCAGCCAGGTGCGGAACAAGGGTGAATCATCCACTACCATTAATTTTAATTTATGATCCATGATCATAACGCCTCCTTAATAAGATAAGTGTAACAACGTATGAGATAACCTACGGGATCAGATCTTTCGGTAAATAGCCGGTTCAATATAGGAAAACGGGCAGCTTTCCTTATCCAGGCTTTCAGAATGTCCGATAAATAAGTAGCCTCCCGGAGCGGTAGCATCATAAAAGCGCCTTACCAGTGCCGCCTTCGTAGGACGATCAAAATAGATCATCACGTTTCTGCAGAAGATCAGGTCAAACTTTTTGCGGAAATGGATGGGATCCATCAGGTTAAAGGAACGAAAGATCACATTTTTCCTTAAAGCATCTGAAACAGTATAGGTTTTATCTCCTATGGGAACAAAATAGCGTTCCTGCCAGGAAGGCGGAAGCTCTTTTAAGCTTTCAAGGGAATATCTGGGATCCATGGCAGAATCCAGAACACGCTGGGAAATGTCCGTAGCAAGGATACGGGTATCCCAGCTTCCGGGAAGGGCAGAAAAATATTCTTTCAGATACATAGAAATGTTATAAGGTTCTTCACCGGAGGAGCAGCCGGCACTCCAGATCGCAATAGAACGGTCCCGGGAATGCTTGTTTGCAAGCTCAGGAAGAATCTGCTTCTGGAGAAAGTCAAAATGTTCTTTTTCCCGCATAAAATAGGTATAGTTGGTAGTCAGCTTGTTTAACATAACAGAAACCATCTCAGGATCTTTACCTGAGATGATCTCATCTATGTATTCTGTAAAACTATGAAACCCTTTCTGCTGCAGCATATTAGTAAGACGGCTGGTGATCAGCTGTTTTTTGTGGCTCAGATTGATGCCATAGTGCTGTTGGATATAAGTGTAAAGACGGTTAAAATCCCCGTCACTTAATGTAAGCATTGTATGACCTCCTTAGGAATCGGATGTACTCTCGGAGTCTTTCCTGCACCTGCCTTTGCGGCTGACAAAAAATCTTCTCGCAAAATCAAGTACAAAAAGATTCCGGGAGTACATTAAGAGCTGACCAGGGACTTGCAGTCAAAAGACATAAGCACAGTCCCATTTTCAAGTGTGATCATACCATCTAACAGCTTCTGTCTGCGTTTGATAGGGATCGGACGTACATCCTGAAGATCAATATCGATCACCTGCTGCACAGAATCCACAACGATGCATACAGGAAGATCGTCTACATTTAAAACGATAAAGCAGGTCTTACTGTTATATTCCAAAGCAGGCTTGCCCATATAGAGCCGTATATCTACCACCGGAAGGATCTGACCACGCAGATTGATGATACCTTTAATATAATCAGGTACCAGTGGAAGATGAGTGATCGCACAGTCATTGATGATCTCCGTTACGTTATTGATACTTAAAAACAGAGTCATGTCTCCCGACTCAAAGGTAAGACAGCGTTCAACGGACTGGTTTTCAGCCGGTACGTCTGTCTGGATATTTGTTTCTGTTACTTCAGCCATTTTAAAACCTCCTGTTTACGCATTCTCTACAGCTATGGAATATAAGCTGAGGATATCCAGAATGATGCTGATATTGCCATCACCCATAATGGTACAGCCGGTGATGCCGTGGTCTTTCAGGTTAAATTCACTGAGAAAAGCAGGAAGCGGCTTTACTACCACCTGCTGCTCGCCGATCAGATCATCTACAAACAGGCAGTAAGAACGGTCATTTGCTTCCACCCATAAAAGGATACCGTCTTCCATCTGGGTAACCTCAGTTGGAAGGTGATAGAAAGAATGGAGGCGGACGATAGGATAAAAATGGTCAACACGTTCTACCATTTCATTGCCATATTCATCTTTGATCACCTGATCTGCTTTTACCTTAAAGGACTGACGGATATTGGCGATAGGTATAGTAAAAATAGAATCACCTACCGTTACTTTCATTCCATCTACAATAGCCAGAGTCAGCGGGATCTTCATGGAAATCGTAGTTCCTTCTCCGTAGGTACTGGATACAGAAACGATACCGCCTAAGGATTCTACATTTTTCTTTACAACATCCATTCCAACACCACGACCGGAATATTCAGTTACCTCTGTATTGGTGGAAAATCCGGGAAGCATGATCAGCCCCAGGATCTCCTTCTGGCTGTATTCAGAATCAGGCTTGGTCAGCATGTTCTTTGACCGGGCTTTTTCAAGAATCTTCTTGGGATCCATGCCATATCCGTCATCTTTAACGGAGATAACAACCTCACTGCTGGTATGGGAAGCGGAAAGTACGATCTCGCCCTGGGGATCCTTACCGGCAGCAATACGTTCCTGGGCTGTTTCTTCAATCCCATGATCCATGCTGTTACGCACGATATGCATGATAGGATCCTGTATATTGTCTACGATCGTCTTATCTACCTCTGTATCTTCACCTACAATGGTCAGACGGACGTCTTTTCCCAGGCTCTGCTTCATATCACGCACAATACGGTTCATTTTCTGGAACACGCCGGAAATCGGGACCATGCGTAAAGACATGGCAATATCCTGCAGATCATTGGTGAGTTTACGCAGCTGGCGTGCTGATTTCATAAAATTATCCCTGTTGTCCCTTGGCAGCAGGTTTAATTCAGGGGAAGATGTGACCATGGATTCAGTGATCACGATCTCACCAACAATATCCATCAGGCTGTCCAGCTTCATCAGGTTGACGCTGATCAGATTCTGCTTGACCGGGGCATGGGAAAGCATAGGAGCTGCTTTCCCGGCAGCTGTATCTGTGGATGCAGGTGCTGGTGCCGTGGGTTTGGAAACAGATGCCTTTTTTTCCTCAGCTTTTGCAGGAGGAGCGGCTTTTGGGACATTTACAAGCTCATAAGATCGGATGTGGTTCTGGGTTTTTAAAATCCCTTCAGCCTTAGAAGCGTCTTCACTGGAGTCAAAAGCAAGGAAAAAGCCATTTTCTGCGATCTTCTGTGAAGTATCTGGATCTGTTTCCATATCACTGGGATAGAAACGAAAAGTCACTTCACATTCCCTTACTGCATTTACGATCATATAAGCCCGCAGATTCTCCATTCCCACGCCTTCTTCCAGAAAAACATGGAAAAAGCAGGCTGCATCCTTATCATCAGGGAGAGAAGCAGAAGCTGCAGCACCAGAAGCTGCAGGTGCAGAAGCTGCAGGTGCAGAAGCTGCAGAAGCTGCAGGTGTAGCCTGTGAAGCTTCCGGCTGTGCAGGTGCAGCGCCGCTGATCTTCTTCAAAAAAGAATTGATCTCATTGGAGAACGCATCAATATCAGTAGAAAGAGGTACTCCCTGTTCTACTTTCTCGATTTCGCTTCTTAAATAATCCTCTGAACGGAACATCAGGTTGAAAAGCTCTTTCTTATGTTCAGGATCCAGAGTTTCGATTCCTTTATCACGGATATAAAAAAATACATCTTCAATATGATGGGCGATCGTGGAGATCGAATTAAATTCCATCATTGCAGAAGAGCCTTTGATCGTATGCATGATACGGAAGATCTCATTTACGTCATCGGTGGAAAAATCACCGTTTTTCTCATCAGCAACCAGCATTTCGTCTAACTGGTCTAAAAGATTGTTTTCTTCATAAAGGTATGTATCCAGAATACTGCTGTCCATACCACTGCTCATATTGTACACCGCCTTTTTTCATAATAATCAGAATAGTATTTCTTTTAACTTTATCGGCGGTGGTTGAAAATGGATAAGGGGATTTCAAAAAAGAAACAGTAAGTTGATAAAACAGTTATAAAAAAAAAGAAAACGCCGATAAAATTATCTGAGATAGGATATCTGATCATTTTTGGAGGAAACCGTAAAAATGGCGATCAAAAGAAAAGAAAAAAGAAGGCTTTTGCAGACAGCGGCCCTCTTAATGCGGGCAAATGAAAGAGTGTTCATGGGATTCGGCCAGAATACAGAAGAAGTGATGATCGATGCTCTTTCACAATCTCAGGAAACAGCCCTTTTGTTGGGAACAGAGCTGGAAAATGTGGGAAAAGCAGATCTGGTCCCCCTTCTGGAAGTATATTGTGAAGATCTTTATGAGATGAGTCAGAATCTTCACAGCAAAAAACAGATTGCAAGGCGGTATAAAAAAATAAAGAAAGAATTGAAACTTTTATATGAACGTATGGAGAATGATATGGAAACAGACCGTCTCTGTTTTGTCTTTCTTCCATATAAAGTGTCTATGTGGGATTCTATGGAAACCGTCTGGAAAGCGGCAGATAAAGATCCGGATTGCGATGCCTATGTTGTACCGATCCCCTATTTTGATAAAGACCAGGATGGGAATCTGACAGTAGAACACTACGAGGGAGATCAGTATCCACAAGATGTTCCTGTCACAGATTACCGCACATTCCGCCTGGAAGATAAAAAACCAGATGCGGTGTTTATCCACAATCCCTATGACCAGAACAATAGATTGACTAGCGTCCACCCGGATTTTTATAGCAGCAGGCTGAAAAAGTATGCAGACCAGCTGATCTATCTGCCTTATTATACTACAGCAAGTACTGGAAACGTAGAATCTGCGAAACGCCAGGCGGAAGGCACCGGTTTTATGATTGAACCGGGAGCTATTAATGCAGACTGTATTGTTACAGCAACAGAGCAGGAAAGAGAAATGTTTATCAATATTTTGTGTTCCGGACTCAAAGGAGTTCCAACAGAGCAATGGGAAGAGAAAGTGCAGAACTTTGGATCACCAAAGATTGAACGTGCCCGAGATACGAAAAGACAAGATGGATCTCTTCCGGAAAAATGTCAGGAATGTCTTTACAGTCCTGACGGATCCAGGAAAAAGACAGTATTTTACGGTCTTTCCATTGGGGCACTTTTAAACAAGCCGGATATGATGAAAAAAATAGAAGAAGTCTTACTTTATTTTAAAACAAGAAAAGACCTTGCTTTGTGGCTGCGTCCTCACCCACTGTGTGAACAGACACTGGAGGTGATGCGGCCCCAGCTTTTACGGAAATATAGAGAACTTCTGGCTTCTTATGAAGAAGAAGGCTGGGGAATCCTGGACAGCGGATACGATCTTGATCTTGCCATTGCTTCCTGTGACTGCTATTACGGAGATTACAGTTCTGTAGCCCAGTTGTTCTGGGAAACAGGAAAACCGGTTTTATATCAGGATTCCCTGGTAAGAGAAAAGGAATGTAAGATACCATGCTGGCCGGGAGCTTTTTGGGAAGATGAAAAAGAAGTGTGGTTTGTTCACGGAAAAGTAAACCTGCTGTTTCATTATGATAAACAAATGGACAGACTTTCCTGCATAGGAAAGATTCCGGGAGAATTGGCATTTAAGGGAGATCTGTTCCGTTCTGTTGTACGGGTAGAAGACAGACTGTATCTTGTCCCATATTTTGCCAGAAACCTGGCCATTTACCATATAGATAAGGATCAGTTTGAGTCCGTACAGATCCGTGATGCAGAGCATTTTATAGAACAGCCGTTATTCCTGAAAGGCTTTCAGAGAGGTAATGTACTATATTGTATGCCAGCATGGTACAACAGCATCCTTTGCATAGATCTTACTTCCGGACATGTAACCTATACAATGGTGGATAAGAATAAAGTACGTGGTATTCCGGGGGTATTTGGCGGGGCTGTTTCTATAGGCAGAAACATTTTATGTCCGCAAACTTATAAAAAACGATGGCTGATCCTGAACACGGATACAGGAAAAGTATCCTGGTGCAGTTTTGCAGATCCGGAAAGGGAAATCACTTCGGTTACAGTTTGTGGTGATACTCTGGTATTTTTCGATGCCAGAACAGGATGCATCCTGAAAGAAACCAGAGAAGAGGGAAAAATAGAAGAGCTTTTATATATTGACAGCAACGAAATACAGCTATATGCAGTATCCGAAAATGAAGTGATCGCAGATGATCTGGGATCAGGAACCTATTTAAAGTTTTGTCTGGATGGAACAGTGGTTTGGAGAAAGGAACGGAAAGAAGAAAAGACCGTATTAGGCAGCAGATTTAGGAAAGTTACAGAAGGAGAAAAAAACTGTGATATCCGTTTTACAGAGCAGGAATATCAGGAATGGAATTCTCCGTCAGCAGCAATTTATAAGGATATCCTTCCCACAGATCTGTATTATGTAGAGGAGGAAAATGAAGTCCTTACGCTGGACAAATGGCTTTCTCTCTGTGACCGGATCCATATGCCAGTACCAGATGATAGACACAGCGGTGAAATGATCAAGGACTATGTAAAAAGCAAGCTTGCAAATGGATGAAAAGAGAAAAATGAAAAACCAAACATCCCTTATGATTTTTCGGTACTTGCCGAATAATAAATATAGGGATTAGATTCCACAATATTCCACGAAAGAAATAACAAAGAGAGGGAAGGAACATGAAGAACCGTAATATGAAGCAAAAAATCACGATTGCTTTTGGAGCAGTGGTCATCTGTTTTTTTGTAACAGTTGGTGCACTTTTTTATGGAATGGTTAATATCAGTACAAGATATGCCCAGTTCTATAAAAATAACCACGAAGCGATCGTACGTGTAGACAAGGTAAAAATCTATATGCTGGCAACAATCCAGAATCTGGTGGAGGCTATGATTGATGATGACCCCACCGCCACAAAAACATATCTTTCAAACGTTGATTCGTATAGAGCCGGCCTTGAGGAGAACGCAGGCTGGTTCCTGGAGCATTATAATGGAGATATGACACTGGTAAACCAGTTTCATACACAGCTTCAGGCAACTTCTGAGGTCACAAACAAGGTCATAGAGTATCTGTCCACTGGTTCTGACCGTGCGAAAGAGCAGGCAAGGCTCACGTTTATCAATGAGTTTGACCCGGAAGTGTCCAAGCTGGAAGGAATTCTGGATCAGTTTAGCGATCAGGTGACAGACCTTGTTGGTAATGATTACAATTCTTCCATGCAGACCAGAAACGTCCTGTTTATTGTAGGGATCATAATTGTTATCGTTGCACTGATCCTTACCGTTATTATGGCAACGATCCTGATACGTTCCGTAGTAGAGCCGGTAAAACAGTTGCAGGAAGCTATGGAAAAAATGAGACGCGGTAATATGGATATTGATATCGAGTACAAGGCAGAAGATGAGCTTGGAAAGCTTTCCGATGATTTGCGGTCTGTAGCAGCGTTCCTGAACGCGGTAGTGGCAGATGAGACAAATATCCTTACAGAGATGAGCCGCGGAAACTTTAATGTTTATTCTTCTATGTCAAAGGATTATGTAGGAAGCTTTGTTGCGATCTATAACTCTATGGTTCTTCTGAGAGATAATTTAAGCAGTACGCTTTCGAGTGTTACCCAGTCAGCTGATCAGGTGGCAGCAGGCTCCGATCAGGTATCCTCCGGAGCACAGGCATTATCCCAGGGTGCTACCGAGCAGGCTTCTTCCGTGGAAGAACTGGCAGCTACCATTAATGAGATTTCCAATAATGTTGAAAAAAATGCTGAAAATGCAAAGGCAGCCAGCGACATGGCTGATAATGTAAGCGAACAGGCAGGAGAAAGCAGACAGCGTATGCAGGAGATGCTTTCTGCCATGACGGACATCAGCAACAGCTCCAGTGAGATTGGAAAGATCATCAAGACGATTGAGGATATTGCATTCCAGACTAATATTCTTGCTTTGAACGCAGCCGTAGAAGCAGCCCGTGCAGGAGCAGCAGGAAAAGGATTTGCAGTAGTAGCAGACGAGGTTCGTAATCTTGCAGGAAAATCAGCAGAAGCTTCAAAGAATACTTCTGCTCTCATTGAAGGTTCTCTTCACGCAGTTGACCGTGGTACAAAGATTGCAAATGACACGGCCAAGGCATTGCAGCAGCTGACCGAAGGCGTTCAGGGAGTAGCACAGACCATTGAGGAGATCTCTTCTGCCAGCGAGTCACAGGCAGTTTCAGTAAAACAGGTAAATGAAGGCATCAGCCAGATCTCCAGCGTTGTACAGAGCAATTCTGCAACTGCAGAAGAAAGCGCTGCAGCCAGTGAGGAACTTTCCAGCCAGGCACAGATCTTAAAGGATTTGGTAGGTAAATTCACATTAAAGGATGGTTCTGCGGATCCAGCACCACAGCCAGCACAGCCAGCCAGGAAAAGCATGGATGTATCTGAACCGTCATCTATGATTTCTTACGGAGATAATGATAAATACTAAGGCCGTGGTTTAAAAAGAATTAACAATATATTGAGCCTGCAGCAGAAGATATTATCTGTTGCAGGCTTATTGTGGAATAGAGAAGAATAATGAAAATATAAGCGGAAACATTTATGCATACTTTGCTGAAATTGGACAGACAGTGTACTTGAGAAAAAGAAACTGAGGTCGACAAATGAAAAAAGTAATAACATATGGCACCTATGATTTGTTTCATGAAGGCCACTATAGACTATTAAAAAGAGCAAAAGAACTGGGAGACTATTTAATAGTTGGAATTACAACGGAACATTTTGATGAATGTCGCGGGAAATTGAATGTTGTTGATCCTATTGTAAAACGGATCGAGAATGTGAAGAATACAGGATTCGCAGATATGATAATCGTGGAAGACCACGAAGGCCAGAAGATTGAAGATATTCAAAAGTATGGTGTGGATATTTTTACAGTTGGGTCGGACTGGATTGGAACCTTTGATTATCTTAATGCATTTTGTAAGGTTGTATATCTGGAAAGAACTCCCAATATTTCCTCTACAATGCTGCGTGGGAGTGCTTATAAGATCATAAAAATAGGAATTGTGGGAACAGGGCGTATTGCAGGAAGGTTTGTTTCAGAAGCCAGATTTGCAAGTGGTATTGCAGTCTCTGAAGCTTACAATCCTGAAATAGAAAGTACTGTTCAGTTTAAAAAAAGATACTCAGAATATGATATTCATATTGAGACAGAGAACTATGAAAGATTTTTAAATAAGGTAGATGCAGTATATATTGCTTCTACTCACGAAACGCATTGCGGATATGCTAAGCAGGCCCTGGCATGTGGAAAAAGTGTTTTATGTGAAAAACCTTTAGCATTTACAAAAAAGGAAAGTATGGAATTGTATGATCTGGCATCAAAAAAAGGTGTTGTTTTAATGGAAGCGATCAAGGCGGCATATTGCCCGGGTTTTCAACAGCTGTTAAACGTAGTCCAAAGCGGGAAAATAGGGAAAATAAAAGATGTGGAAGCATGTTTTACCAGAATTGCGAATGTTCATTCACGGGAAAGAACAGATCCGGAATACGGAGGTGCATTTCTTGAATATGGCGGCAATGCTCTTATGCCTATTATAAAGATATTAGGTAAAGATTATAGAACGGTCACATTTGACAGCATTGATAATGAATTGGGAACGGATGATTACACCAAGATCCAGGTCAGATATGAAGACGCTATGGCAACAGCTAAGGTTGGAATGGCAGTGAAATCAGAAGGACAGCTTATTGTTGCGGGGACAAAAGGATATGTGATCGCCCAATCTCCCTGGTGGCTGACTGAAAAATTTGATGTAAGATATGAAAATGATACGATCATCGAGCACTATGAACCACGGTTTGTAGGAGACGGATTGAGATATGAGATAAGTGAATTTATAGCTAAAATCCGGGGAACCGGTGAAAAATCCTATAAGTTGACAGCGGAAGAGTCTATTTCCATAACAGGGATCGTGGAAAAATTTGTTAAAAGCAGAAATATTCCAGTCCAAAGAATAAGTTCGAAAGAAGGTTATTTACTGTGAATGAAATCATACAACTATCGGAGGAACAACACAGATACCTGCAATTAAATGAACTGCAGTTACTTGTAGAAGTAGACAGAATATGCAGGAAATATAATATTGATTATTCTCTTGACGGAGGAACTTTGCTGGGGGCGATCAGACATCAAGGCTTCATTCCCTGGGATGATGATGCGGATGTTGTGTTTACCAGGCTGGAATATGCCAAATTTTATGAAGCCTGTAAAGCTGATCTGAATACAGCTGAATTTTTTTTACAGGAATACAGGACAGATCCTCATTACAGATGGGGACATGCTAAAATGAGGCTCAAAGATACGGAATTTGTGCGGAGCGGTCAGGAAAATCTGAAATATAAAACAGGTATATGTATTGATATCTTTGTTTTAGATCATGTGCCGGATGATCCGGTCCTTAGGAGGATCATCTACTTGTATAATATTCTATTAAGAAAGATCTCATATTCTGAAATAGGTAAAGACAAGGGAAACAATATCCTGCTAAGGGGATTGTATCATATCTTATATAAGATTCCCAGGGATCAGGTATTTAACCTGAGGAATATAGAAGCTCGAAAATATAATAAGAAAAAAACAAGACTGGTGAGCCATCTTTTATTTCCGTATCCCAGACGGGCCTGTAAATATGGGATTCCGGCACGGTTTTTTACGAAATATACCGAAGTTGTATTTGAAGGAATGAAATTTAAAGCAATAGCTGAGTATGATAAATATCTTACTCTTTTGTATGGCGATTACATGACTCCACCGGCAGAAAGCGAACGTACTAATTCCAATGCTGCATCAAAGATCAGAACAAAAGAAATGACATTAAAAGAAATACAAGACAGATATGAGAAGGATAATAAGTAACTCATAGCTTGTAAATATATTAACCATACGGAGGGAACTTTTTTATGATGGTAGATGACTTAAAAAAGGTATATGAAAAACTGAATGATCACATATCAAAGAAATTATTTATGGCAAGATTAGAGTATTTTGTCAGTGGGGACCCAAAATGTATCACCATGCTTGATAATGAATATAGAAGCCTGAGTTCTGATATTGAGATGTTCAGGAAAGATCTGTTATCAGGGGATTTTGATAAGACGGTGATTTTTGGAGCCGGAGATATTGGAACTTCTCTGGCATTGTTGTTTCCAAAGAAGATAGATGCCTTTATTGACAATTTTCGATATGGAAAGACAGAACCTGATACGGGGCTGCCGATCCTGTCTCTGGATGAATATTTAATAAGCTCAGATCATGCAAAAGATCATACAAAGTTTATCATATCTGTTGTGGACAGCAAAATTGAACATACAATACGCAGACAGTTACAACAGGCAGGAATTAAAAATAGTGCCGTGATCGGTTTGAATGGAGCATATAGAAACAATACTTCTCAATATTTTGATGTACTGGTACCAGGAGAGCATGAGAGTTTTGTTGATTGTGGATGCTACGACGGAGGCACTTCTTTTCGGTTTGCCGGTTGGTGTGGAAAAAATGGATATGAAAAGATCTGGTGTTTTGAGCCGGATCATCAATCCTATGAATCCTGTAAAGAGAACCTGAAAAATTTAGGCAGGTGTGAAGTCTTTCCTTATGCAATTTCCGAAAAAGAGGAAGATGTGGCCTTTCTGGCTACTGGAATGGAAGGTGCACGGATCATGGAAGATGGAATTGTAGATAAAGAAAATGCAGTCAAGGCGATCGCTTTGGATGAATTTTTGAAAAATGAAAAAGTTACGTTTATTAAAATGGATATAGAAGGTCTGGAGATGAAAGCTATAAAAGGGGCATCTAAAATCATTAAAGAGCAGAAACCCAGACTGGCGATCTGCATTTACCACAAACCAGATGATTTTGTTTCAATCCCGGCACTGCTTCTGGAACTTCGCCCGGATTACCAGTTTTGTATTCGCCAGTACAGCCTGCTGTTGAATGAAACAATATTGTATGCATTTTAAACATTAGAGGGAGGAATAAAGCTATGGTATATGATAATTGTGTAAAATATATAGAAGTATACTTAAAAGATATTATGTCCGGCGATGAGTGGAGAAAGCAGGACGTTTTGATGTATGGCCTGGATTCACTGGGAAAAACCGTTTATATGATCCTGAAAGAGTACGGAGTAAAAAAACTAAGGTATTATGACACCGGTGAATATGACGGATACTGGGCAGGAAACCAAAGCGAAAAAAATGCGGATGAAACTATTAAGGATATTATAAAAGAGGATGGCATGATCATCGTATGCAGGAAGTCTGACAAATTGAAACTTACAGAGCTTCTTGAACAGATGGATGCAGGAAATTGGAACAGGGTTATTGATCTGAGCGGCATCAGAATGAATAAACTGCCGAATACTATAGTTCCGAAAGAATATGAAAGATGTGCCGATATGGATGAATGCCATGAGATTTTCAGGAAGCAGCTGTATACCTTTTGTGATTTTTGCGACAAACATGGTTTAAGATATTTCCTGGATGGCGGAACGCTGTTAGGAGCTGTACGTCATCAAGGTTTTATTCCGTGGGATTACGATGTAGATGTAGCTATGCCTGTGCCTGATTACTTAAAGTTTAAAGACTTATTTCCGCAAGGCGGGGATATTTTTATGGACAGTGTATTTAATGGAAATGCAAAGGAGCTGTCACCTTTAACACTGTTGAAGATAAAATCGAAGAAAGTGGTAATGGAAGTTCATTATATCCCACTTAGGATCATGACAGGACTTGTTTTGGATGTGTTTCCATTATGTGGATATCCAACAGATCCAAAAGAGCAAAAAGAATATCTTCTGGAGTACATGAAATGGTCGAATATATGGCGAGAAAAGGTTCAGATCCCATATGGAACAAATAAATATTCCAGGGAAGAGCATAAAAAAATATTCGATGAAATGCAGAAGATCATTACCCGTTACGATTACGATTCCTCTGAATTTGTTGCAGTTGCACATTTTGGCCAAATGCTAGGTATAGATCATGGGCTCAACAGGGTCATGCCTAAAAAATGGTATGCTTCACCTGTAAAAATGCAGTTTGAGGATAAAAAATTAAATGTGCCAATAGGATATCGTTCCGTTTTATCCAGGTATTATGGTGATTGGATGAGTTTTCCACCTCAAGAAGAAATAGAGCGGGAATTATCCATAAAAAAATATGTGGTAAATGATTTTGAAAAATATATGTAGAGCAGCTTCCTGTTTCCCATGTGATCGTGCAGGACTCGTTTATGTATGACCAGATCAGCAGGGAACTAAGACCGGATTATGTTATCCATGGTGATATACAATGAAAACATTAAAAAAATAGAAAAAAAAGTACAGGCCAAATTAATGATGCCGGAATTCCGGAGAAAAAGATTGAAACAGCTGCTGTCTAGCCGCCCGATTGTAAAGGCCATAGAGGTACATAACGGACTTACAGGATTGATATTGTCGGGACAGAAATGGTTTGAAGTAGATGATCTGAATGATTTAAGACAGGCAGAGATTATTTTTTCTTAATAACATTTTGAAGATATCTATAGGACATATAATGACGAGGAAAGAAAAAATGCTGAATTTTACAGTTGGACCTGTTATGTCTACCGATGATGTTCTTCGTATAGGAGCAGAGCAGGTTCCTTATTTTAGGACACCAGAATTTTCCGGTATGATGTTGGAAAATGAAATGCTGATAAAAGAGTTTGCAAAAGCAGAAGTGAATGCGAGGGCTGTTTTTATGACGGGATCAGGAACAGCTGCTATGGAAGCGGTTGTTGTGAATATGTTTGATGAACACGATAAACTGCTCGTTATAAATGGTGGAAGCTTTGGGCAACGCTTTGTAGATCTTTGTGGGATTTATGGGATCCCATATGAGGAGATCAGATTAAAAACAGGAAAAAATATAAAAAAAGAGCAGCTGGATGTGTATGAAGGAAAAGGATTCACAGGTCTTCTTGTTAATGTCCATGAAACTTCTACAGGTGTTCATTATGACATGGATCGGATCAGCAGGTTTTGCAGGAAGAATCATATCTTTCTTGTTGTAGATGCGATCAGTTCTTTTCTGGCAGATGAATTTGACATGGAAGCCCTGGGAGTTCAGGTTATGATAACCGGTTCTCAAAAGGCACTGGCATGTGCACCGGGAATATCTGTGATCGTGATGTCTGATGAGGCGGTAAAGAGAGCTTTCAGCTGTAATGCGAAATGCTTGTATCTAAACCTGAGGCTGGCTTTGGAAAATGGGGAAAGAGGACAAACACCGTTTACACCTGCAGTAGGTATCCTTCGTCAGATAAATGTACGTTTAAAAGAAATACAGGAGCATGGCGGGGCAGAAAGTGAAATCAGACGTGTATCAGATATTGCAGGAGACTTTAGAAATAAGATCCGCGATCTGCCATTTGAGATCATTTCCGATTCGCTGTCAAATGCAGTGACACCACTCCATCCGGTTACTGCTTCCGCATATGATATTTTTACAGAACTGAAAGACAGATATGGGATATGGATCTGTCCAAACGGAGGAGTATTAAGAGATGAGGTATTCAGGGTTGGCCATATTGGATGTTTGACAAAGGAAGATAATACGATCCTTGTGAATGCTTTTCATGATATGAAGATGAGGAAAATAATATAAAAGGCAATGAATAATAGAGTATACAATGACAAAGTAAACGTAGATGATAAAAATATAAAAGCTTTTTTTAACAACAGGGCAAAAAGATTTGCAGCAGGCGAGGTAGATCAATATACATCTGTAGTACTTGGTGATAATAAACCGGATTATGGAAAAGAATGGCATGAATTTGAAAAGAAGCAGGTTGTACAGCATTTAAATCTTGGTCCGAATAAAAAAGTCCTGGATATTGGCTGTGGGATAGGAAGATGGGCAGAGAATATCATAGATCATTGTGGAGAATATATAGGAACAGATTTTTCAGATGAAATGATAAAGTCGGCCGGAGAACGTTTTAAATCATATTCCAATGCATGGTTTATTAATTCTTCGTTTCAGGACATATTTAAAAACAAGAAAATAATCGGCAGGAAATTTGATACAGTGATCATTGCAGGGGTCTCTATGTATATCAATGATGCTGATCTGAGAAAATGTTATGACAGTTTGGCGGATGTACTGAATGAGGGAGCGATCGTATATATAGAAGAAAGTATCGGGGTCAATGAGAGATTAACTCTGGATCATATCTGGTCTGATAGCTTAAAGGATAATTATAATGCAATATATAGAACCCGGAAAGAATATCTTGAATTAATGAGTGGATTAACGAACAGAGTCCAAATATTAAAAGAAGGATATTTTGAACAGCTTGATAAAAAAGAATTGTCTGAGACCAGTCATTGGTATATTTTTTTGAAAAAATGCTAAAGTCTGCCTTCGGTTGTTGAAAATGGGAAGCTGCTTCTCTACAAGAGATTAGATAATGGTGCATTCAGCTGGCCGCGTTCTGCAGAAGAAGCTCTGGAAATATCATCCGAGCAGTACGCGATGTTCATGCAGGGCCTGGAGATTATACCGAAGCATCCAATCCGGC
>ERZ772900.1093-NODE-1093-length-25995-cov-4.173747_pt1 | contig 25995 bp, 20 predicted proteins | sample MGYA00512124_ERZ772900 | MGnify/ENA primary metagenome ERZ772900 (study PRJEB29015, sample SAMEA2737716) | human gut metagenome | biome: human gut; feature: human-associated habitat; material: faeces | place: China | collected 2012 ... | reverse complement strand
TTACTTTGTATTATAATGGGTTAGAATTTAAAATAGTTCTTGGAGGTACGAAATGGATTACAAGGAGTTATATGAACTGTGGCTTACAAATCCTTATTTTGATGAGGACACAAGAAAAGAACTTGAAGCCATTAAAGATGATAACAAAGAGATTGAAGACAGATTTTATAAAGATTTAGAGTTTGGTACAGCCGGACTTCGTGGAGTTATTGGAGCAGGTACTAACAGAATGAATATTTATACAGTTAGAAGAGCAACACAGGGGCTTGCTAACTATATTATTAAAATGAATGGTCAGGATAAGGGGGTTGCTATCGCGTTTGACTCAAGACATATGTCTCCTGAATTTGCTGATGAAGCAGCTTTATGTCTTAATGCTAACGGAATTAAGGCATACGTGTTTGATTCACTTAGACCTACACCTGAACTTTCTTTCGCAGTTCGTGAATTAAAGTGTATCGCAGGTATTAACGTAACAGCAAGTCATAACCCTGCTGAATATAATGGATACAAAGTATACTGGGAAGATGGTGCTCAGATTACACCACCTCACGATGTTAACATTACGGACGCAGTTCTTGCAATTACAGATTATGCTGATGCAAAGACAATGGATAAGGACGAAGCTGTTAAGGCTGGTCTTTATGTTCAGATTGGAAAAGACGTTGATGACAAATATATTGCAGCATTAAAGAAACAGGTTAAACACCAGGATGCAATTGATGCTGTACAGAAAGATATTAAGATTGTTTACACACCACTTCATGGTACAGGAAACATCCCTGTTAGAAGAGTGTTAAAAGAATTAGGTTTTGAGAATGTTTATGTTGTAAAGGAACAGGAACTTCCTGATGGGGATTTCCCAACAGTAAGTTATCCTAACCCTGAATCGGAAGAAGCTTTTGAACTTGCTGTGAAATTAGGCAATGAAATCGGAGCTGATATTCTTCTTGCAACAGACCCTGATGCAGACAGACTTGGAGTTTATGTAAGAGGAAAAGAACCTGGTACATATCATGTTTTAACAGGAAATATGTCAGGATGCCTTCTTGCTGAATATGAAATCAGTCAGATGAAGGAAGCAGGAACATTACCTGAAGACGGTGCGTTAATTAAGACTATCGTTACAACTAACCTTGCTAACGATATTGCAAAATATTACAATGTTAACCTTATTGAAGTTCTTACAGGATTTAAATATATTGGAGAACAGATTTTAGGATTCGAAACAACAGGTAAGGGTCATTATTGTTTCGGTTTTGAAGAAAGTTATGGTTGTCTTATTGGAACACATGCAAGAGATAAGGATGCTGTTGTTGCAACAATGGCTCTTTGTGAAGCTGTTGCATATTACAAGACTAAAGGTATGTCACTTTGGGATAAGATGACAGAAATGTATGAAAGATACGGATATTGGTTAGATGGAGTTCAGGCTATTACTCTTAAGGGTAAGGAAGGAATCAAAAAGATTCAGAATACAATTGAGAAGTTAAGACAGCAGGTTCCTACAGAAATCAATGGTTACAAAGTTCTTTCAGCAAGAGATTACAAGCTTAACACGATTAAGAATATGGAAACAGGTGAAGTTACAGAAACAGGACTTCCAAAGTCAAACGTTCTTTATTATGACTTAGAAGGTGGAGCTTGGGTTTGTGTACGTCCTTCAGGAACAGAACCAAAACTTAAATTCTACTATGGAGTTAAGGGTACAGATGCTAAGGATGCAGAAGTTAAAGAAAAAGAATTAGGTCAGTATATGATTAATCTTGTAAATTCAATGTTATAAAATAAAAGATAAAATAAGAATAAAATACAAACACCATAATATATTTAAATAAAGATATATTATGGTGTTTTTTATGCAAAAAAATAGATTATTGACAGGGGCACTTATATTATTTCTAATGATAATAGTTTCCTCCTGTGGAATAGAAAAAATAAGCAGAAAAAAGATAAAAGACATAGATTTTACCGTTGTGGCAGAAATTGAAATGCCTTTAGAGGTAAAGCAAATTGTGGAAAAAAGAAAGGAACAGCCTTTTAAGGTTACATATTCTGATAATCAATATACATATATTATCATTGGATATGGAAGACAAAATCATCAGGGCTACAGCATTAAGGTCAACAACCTGTATGAAACAAAAAACGGCATATATATAAAAACAGAATTTCAGGGACCAAAGGAGTATTCCAATTCTGAGAATGTAACATATCCATATATAGTAGTGAAAATCCAGCAGACGGACAAAAGCGTTATTTTCAGTGAATAACAACAGATAGTGACGTATATAAGATTATTAAAAAAGTATGATTTTTATAGCATGATAATATAAGCAAATTAGGGTTAATTAAAAGGGGGAGTTTAAATGAGATTAGAAAAGAAAAACATTCATATGAACAAAATTGTAAAAAGTGAAACAGTTATTTTTTTTGTTAGCAGAGAGGAACGAATTATGGATGCTGACAATGAGATTGAGAACATAATCAATCAGAAAGAAATAGTTACAACAGATGGCGTTGTTACAAGAGAAAATCAGATTACGGTAAACGGAACAATTAACTACAATATTCTGTATTATCCAAAGAACTCGGAAATGGTTTGTGGCGAGGAAAAGGAAATAAATTTTGAAGAAAATATAAAGTTAATGGGAATAAATTCAGAAGACAATGCTAATGTAGCAATGGAAGTTTTGTCTTCATCAATAAAGCCTGTTGATGGGAAAAACTACATATACAAGATTCAGTTGAAAGCATACATTATAGTTGAAAAAATCGAGGATTTAGATATTGCAACTGCAATAGATACCGATTCTCAAGAAGAAAATTATGAAAATAATTTTGCAAAAGAGAATTCAGGAAAAAACAATGTTGAAAATATAATGACGAAGAAAAGAAATATTGACAGCCTTGCTATTATGGCAGACAAAACGGATACTTTCAGGGTAAGTGAGCAGATTGCGGTTCCACATGGCAAACCTCCAATTGGAACAATTGTGTGGAGCGATATTAGAATAAAAAATCAAAATATTAAGACAATGGAAGGCAGTATAATTATAAACGGCCAGCTTAGTGTTTTTATTATTTATATACCTGAAATGGAAAATATGCCTGAGCAGTGGCTGGAGCAGACTATTGATTTTAACGGTCAGCTTGAAATGAGCGAGGCAACGGAAGATGTGGTATCTTATATTGAATTGTGGCTTAATAATGTAAACGTACAGCCGGAAATTAATCAGGATAATGAAATGAGAAACCTGTCCGTAAGTGCTTTGCTTAAATTAAATGTAAAACTGTACAAGGAAACAAGTATTAATGTTATTGAGGATGTTTATCAGCCGGGGGCTAACCTTGTACCTATTATGGAGCCGAAAACTTACCAGAAACTTCTTGTAAAGAATGCTTCAAGAACAAAAGAAGTGGTAAAAATGAAAATCGACAAAACAAAAGGTCAGCTATTGCAAATCTGCAACAGTCAGGCGGAAATAAAAATCGAAAATATTCTTGTAAGAGATAATAGTTTGAAAGCAATTGGAAAAATTAAAACTTGTATAATTTATATTTCTTCTGATGACAGACATCCAATATGCTGCCAGTGCAGAGAATCTAATTTTGAACATGGAATAGATGCGGAAGGCATTGAAGTAAATGATGAATATTTTCTTAATTGGAAAGTGGAGCAGGTTAACGCCAATATGCTTAATGCTGATGAAGTGGAAATAAAGGCTGTAATAGCTTTGGAAGCCATTGTTTTCAAAAAGGTGGAGCAAAACTTTGTAACGGAAATCAATCAGGAGCCGGTTGATATGGAGGCTTTAAATAGTGCACCTGTTTTAAAAGGATACATTGTTCAAAAAGGAGATACTCTTTGGAAGCTGGCAAAGGAAAATTACACAACAATCGAAAAAATAATGACAGTTAATAATCTGGAAAATGAAACAATCAAAAAAGGCGACAGATTATTGATTATAAAATCTTGTCAGGCATAATGAAAAAAAGTATACTAGGGGGAGAGTATATATAGTAAACTATGTATAAAAAAATATATAGTCTGATTATAGATGATAAAAAGATAATGAATCCATCGGAGGAATACAATGGAGAAAATAGAATTAAAGGCGTACGGTAAGATTAACCTTGGTCTTGATGTAATAAGAAAAAGACCGGACGGTTATCATGACCTTGATATGATAATGCAGATGGTTGATGTGTACGATGACATAGTAATTACAAAAAATAAAACGGGAAAGATAGAAGTAAAGACTGATACGGCAGTTTTGTCTAATGGCAAGGATAATCTTGCATATATGGCGGCAAAAATGTTAATGGATGAGTTTAAAATTAAAGACGGTGTTAATATATATATTAACAAGCGTATTCCAATTGCAGGGGGAATGGCAGGGGGAAGCTCAGACTGCGCAACAACATTAATGGGAATTAACCAGCTTTTTGAACTTGGTCTTTCAAAAGAAGAATTAATGGAAAGAGGAGTAAAACTTGGAGCAGATGTTCCTTATTGTGTTTTAGGTGGAACAGCCATAGCAAGAGGCATTGGAGAGGTTTTAACACCACTTCCTGCACCAGCTGACTGTCACGTAATTATAGCAAAACCACCTGTTTCAGTTTCAACAGCATATGTTTATGGACATATAAAACCTTTGGAAATAACTAAAAGACCGGATATTGAAGCCATGGCACAGTCTATTAAAGATGGTGATTTGAAGAAAATGGCGTCTTTAATTTACAATGTTATGGAAGATGTAACAGTAGGAGAATATCCAATTATAAGTGAGATTAAACAGGTGATGCTTGATAATGGAGCACTTAACTCAATAATGAGTGGAAGTGGTCCTACAGTTTTTGGATTATTTGATGATAAGGAAAAGGCACAGCAGTGTGTTAAGACTTTGGAGGAGAAAGGTCTTACACAGCAGCTATACCTTACAAAATTCCATAACGAATAGAGCTTATGATAAGCAGGTTATTAATTTTGACATAGGTTATTGAAAAATTTCAAATATTTAAATTTGAAATTATATTTTGTTACGGTGTGATACTGGGTATCAGACAGTGAATCACGTAATTTTTCCTTGGAATTGTCAGGTAGGACGCCCGTTGAAACGTCAACAAAACATAGTGGAGGATATAGGACACACCACCAGTTGTGTCCTTTTCCATTGCCGATTTTAATGGTGTATGAAGTATAGGTTCCCTTAGGAAAAATCACGTCACCATATGTTTTTACGGGAAAATCGCTGAAACCGAAAGTTGAACTTACAGTGTAATCATATCCATTATCAGCTATGGCTTTTGTGGCGATTGATTTTATTGTTTTGTCATTATTAAGAATAAAGTTTTTTGCTTCATCAACGGTTTTAAAATCGCCGGTTTTTTCATATATGTAGTTAACAACAGATTCCTTGACACGCATTTTCAGAGCCTGGTCACTTACAGAGTCACTGTTGGCAAGTATATGAAAACGAATGGCACTGTGAGACAGTACCGAAACAGTTGATTTGGTTTCAAGATTCAGAAAAATGTTCCAGGTTAAAATCCCGGTGGCAAATATGGCAATAACCATACAAAAAGATATTTGTTTTATATATTTCATAGTAATCTCCTTTTTCAAGCTTGTTTTCATAGGAGATTATTGACAATAAAGGCATAAGTTATACAAACATATTGAATTATTTTCAGATAAAAGGTAAAATAAAACGAATAAATAAGTAGGTGTAAAGGTATGAATGATAAAAATGCAGCAATTGGAGTATTTGATTCAGGTGTTGGTGGATTAACAGTGGCACGTGAGATAATAAGACAGCTTCCGGAAGAGAGCATTACATATTTTGGTGATACGGCTAGAGTTCCATACGGTAGCAAGTCTAAGGATACGATTATACGTTACTCCAGACAGATTATTAGATTTTTGAAAACAAAGAACGTAAAGGCAATTGTGGTTGCGTGTAACACGGCAAGTGCTTTTGCCCTTGATACAATAGAGAAAGAAATAGACATTCCAATCATCGGTGTTGTAAAACCGGGAGCAAAGTCGGCAGTTGAAAGTACAAAGAACAAACGTATTGGAATTATTGGTACAGAAGGGACAATAAAAAGTGAGTTGTATACACAGTATATCCACAGCATTGATCCTGAAATTACGGTGGTGGGCAAGGCATGTCCATTGTTTGTTCCGTTGGTGGAAGAAGGAATGCTTCATGATTCCGTAACTGACGAGGTGGCTTCAAGATATTTGGAAAGTATGAAAGAAGAGAATATTGACAGTCTTATTCTTGGCTGTACACATTATCCGCTTTTAAGAAGCACAGTTGGAAAGATTATGGGACCTGAAGTTAATCTTGTTAATCCGGCATATGAAACGGCAATAAGTCTTGATGGACTTTTAAGACAGAATGGCATAAGGGCAGACAAAGATGCAAAGCCGGAATATGAATTTTATGTCAGCGATGCAGAAGAGAAGTTTAAAGAATTTGCCAATTCAATAATGCCTCTTCATATTGAAAAGATTAATCAGATTAATATCGAAGAGTATTAAGCAGAATGGAGAAGAAATGAATAATAATGTATTGATTAAAATCTCCGGTCTTCAGATGGTAGATGACACAGGTGATAACGTAGAATCAATGTCTGCCGGAAAGTATTATTTAAAAAAGGACAAACATTATGTTCTTTATGAAGATATGGATGACGAAAATGATGAAATAACAAAGAATACAATAAAGTTTAATAGTGAAACAGTAGAAGTCACAAGAAAAGGTCTTGTAACGGGCAAGCTTGTTTTTAAAAAGGGCAAAAACAACCAGTCCCTGTACAGCACACCTTTTGGCGACTTGCTGATGGAAGTTTATACGAAAGATATACTTCTTGAGGAAAAGGAAGACAACATTGACTTAAAGATAGACTATGAACTTTATGCCAATAACAGCAAAGTTTCAGACAGCATAATAAATATAAATATCCGTGAAACGGTATAGGAGTTGAGGAGTTGCATTAAGATGCGGCTCCTTATTATTTGGTGCTGTTGTTAAAATAAATAGAGAGTACATCAAACGATGTACTCTCTAGCTTTACGCAGATATTACTTTCTGCCAAATCTCTTCTTTTTCTTAGGTGGTTCATAAACCGGACCACGGATTCTCTTAAATGAAGTAATGTAAAGACCACTTACTGTAGCTTTAATGTCCTGCTTAGGAAGAATCTGTTCGTAAACCTTAGGGTCAGCAATAAGATTCATAACTCTAGGACCTGCCTTTACTTTAACAATAGGAACCTTTGATATTCTTGCATATTTTGGAGACTGTTCCAAAACAATACTTGGAAGACCGGCTTCCTTAAGTTTTAATTTCTTTTTATCAATTACAAAAGCATTGATTGTCTGAGCGTTAGCTTCCATAGTTTTCTGCTGTTCAGCCTGTTTCTTTTCAGCATTACGTCCAAAGAAATAAAGACCGATAAGAGCAGCAACAAGGACTACTAAAATCACAATCAAAACAATGCTCCAAGTAGCAAGTGCTAATACTGGTGTGTTTGTAATCATTGTGTACCTCCATATTAAATTATCATAATCTTGTGATATTTTATCATTTTATAAGTAATTTTACAATAGCTGTTAAAGCTGGTTACTTAATTTTTTTACCTGTTCATAGGCTTTTCCCGGTAAAAGCTTCTGTTCAGCACGGTCTATGTCTGTTGTGTAAATAGGTTTACCAAAGGAAACAATAACCTTACCTGATTTAATAAAAGGAAAATGATTTTCCAAAATATCGTTAGTTCCGGTAATGCCAACAGGAACTACAGGAGCTTTGGACTTAGTTGCTATTTTGAAACCGCCATCCTTAAATTCACCCATTTTCCCTGTTTTTGAACGTGTACCCTCAGGAAAAAGAAAAACGGAAATACCGGATTTAATCATATCAGCAGCTGAAAGTACAGCTTTAAGTCCGTTCCTTGGATCTTTTCTATCAAGAAAAATACAGTTAACAAAACGCATTATCCAACTTAAAAAAGGAACTTTTTCAAGTTCTTTTTTCGCAATATATCCTGTAGGACTGATCATTAAAGGATATGTTACTACAATATCAAAGAAACTGATGTGGTTGGCAACAAAAAGACATGCCTGATTAGGAATGTTCTCTTTTCCGTTAACTTCTAATTTGACACCACTTAAAAATGAAATACATTTTAGACCAAATTGTACAAATTTAAGCGAAGAACGGTTTCGAAGGTCCATATTAAAATGTTGAATAATCCATTCAACTAGCATAACCGGCAGCGAAACTATAAAAAATATTATAAGAAATACTGCAACTAACAAAAGTCTTATCATATAAATTTACCATCCTTAATATAATAATGTATGGGACAAGCACTACATATGTAGATATGATTTGAAAATACAAACATAAATATGTATATTTGAACTTTTTCCCACAGATATATATGTTATCATAAAACAAACAATAATTGAACTGATTGTTTGAAAAAGCATGGCATATAAGTATAAAGAATAATAGAGAGATAATCTGAGAAAATAATTTATGAGTGACAGGGATATAATCTGTGAAAACATAATCTTGAATGAAAAGTTGGAATTGGTAAAAGTGTACAGTTATTTTGCAAAATAATTGTAAAAAGTGTTAAAATAACGGATGAAAATGTTTTTATTTATTGAATATACTATATGTTCGTGCTATACTCAGCATATATAGCGAGTAAGATTCGCAAGTAAAGAGGAGGAATAATAATGAAGAGTTTAAAGAAAATAGCAGCAGTTGTAGCTACACTTGCTTTAACAGTAGGAATGACAGCTAACTGTTTTGCAGCAAGCTGGCAGAGTTACTTTGGTGTAAATGAAGCTTGGTTTGAAGGTGCAGAAGGAAAATTAAGTTCACAGTCAGCAACAGGTTGGACAGCAGATATGAAGACAATCGGTTGGGGAGGATGCTGGGGAGCTCAGGTTAAGCAGCCAGTTAAAGTTAAAAAAGGTGAAGAATACACAATCAAATACACATTATCATCATCTAAGTGTGATAAATGGGTATTCGTTAAGATTGCTGATAAGAAAGAAAACTTTGCTTATGGTAAGTGGGTTAAAATTAAAAAAGGTAAATCAGTATCAGTAAACGAAACATTCAAGGCTACAGCAGATTCAGATACACTTACATTTGGTATCGGTGGTGAATTTGGTGATAGAAAGGGTATTGATAAAGATGCAACAAAGAGATATTCATATGCATCAGGCGGAGCTGCTTCATTAAACGATGGAGATCCTACATATTCAACAACAGTCAAGTGTACAGGATTCTCATTTGAAGGAAAGTCAGCAACAAGCACAGGAACAAATAGCACAGACACAAACACAAATACAAATACAACAGGTTCTACAGGAACAACTAACAATAATACAACAAGCACAACAGTAGCAACTGGTGATTTCTCACCAATGGCATGTGGTGCAGCAGCAATCTTAGCAGGAGTTGCATTAGTAGTATTTGCAAGAAAAAGAGAAGCATAAAATATAAAAGCTTATTTAGAAAGCCGCATTCAGAAATGAATGTGGCTTTTGTTATGTCAGGAAAAATTTAAACGATTTTATGAATCACTGAAAATAATTTTTAAAACAAAAATAAAAAATCGTTTTTGTATTGATTATATAAAGAAAAATCAAAAATTTAAGAGTACAAAAAATGGGACTTAAAAACGATTTTAAAAGCACAATATACGGTATAATGGGCGAAACGGAAACAAAATATAGTTATTGTGAATAACTTAACAAATCCCCGTTGTGTAAATTAGTCAAAAAATGAGCAAGTTATATAAGGGGACAATTTATAAAATGTGAAAAATACACAAGAAAAAGAAACGAAAAATCGTTTTTAATTGTTGATTTGTACATATTGTTGTGCTAAAATAAGTTTTAAGGAAATCACTATGTGAATTCTAATGTAGGTGAAATGATTTTATCAAAAGGTAAGGAGGAAAAATATGATGAAAAAATTTGGCCGTAAAGCATTAGCTTTATCATTAACAGCCGTTCTTGGAGCATCAATGGTGCTTACAGGATGTGGCAAATCAAAGAGCGAAGACAAGAAGGGTGAAGACACAACAGCAAAGATTGGTCTTACAACAGGTTTGGCTTCTGACACAACAGCAGATATTTCTATTATGACTTGGTCAGGAGATAGCAAATATTATGAAGATATCGGAAGTATGGATTTATCAACTGATAAGCTTACATCACAGAATGTGGCTCAGGTTTATTCAGTAGCAAAACAGTTTAAGAAATTATATCCTAATATAAAGATTAATCTTTGGGCAAAGACAGGAGATCCTGATCAGCCGGGTACACCAAAGTGGGAACAGGAAATGACATCATTTAAGGCTAAGTATGGTAAATACCCTGATATCTGGGCATCAACTAGCGTAACAAACGATATTAAGAAAGGTCTTGCAGCAGACTTATCAGTATTCAAGGATGATGAAACATACAAGGCATACAATAAAAACCTTATGAGTAACCTTAACTACTACGGTTTCCAGGGTGGATTACCATCATTCTCAATCCCTTGGGGTATTTGGGTAAACAAAGCTTTAGCAGAAAGCAAGAACATTAACGTTCCTGATCCTGACTGGACAATTGATGAATATACAAGATTCTTCACAAAGTCAGACAACACAAGCTTCTGGGGTGACAAGAGCACACCTGTTAATATCATTAATATGGGAACAACAACAATTAATAAGCAGATTAAAGAAAAAGGTACAGTTGATCTTGACAACGATGAAGTTAAGTCATTGTTAAGCTACATTCCAAAATGGGCTGCTTCAACAATCGACGTTGCTGAAGGTGCAGGAACACTTTCAAAAGACATTAAGATTGAAAGCAAGACTTACTCATGGTATTACTTCTGTAACAACAGATGTTTAACAAACATTACAGATCCTTGGTACTTAACAGCAGGTGCTGATGAATCAGCTAAGGAAAGCGAATCATACATTGATTCAAAGGATTGGGATATTTATCCATTCCCATCAACAGATTACTGTGGAAATACAATCAAGGTAGTTATGGATCCAATTTGTATTCACAACTATGCAGCTGATGACGGAAACAAAGAATGGAGCGATGATGAAAAAGCAAAACTTAAAGCTACATATACATTCGCTACATACTGGACAGCAAGCACAGAAGCTAAGCAGGCTATCTTCGATCAGAAGTGGACTGACAACGGCGCTGAAAAATCAGCAGCAGGAGATTCATTCCCTGTAGTAACTGGCGATACATACAATAAGCAGATGGATATCTGGAACAACCTTCCGGCACATAAGACATACAAAGATAAAGAAGGCTGGAAAGAAATCTTAAAACTTTGGGAAAACAATGAATCATGGGATTACATTGACAAGTGCTGGACAAGTAAGATTACTGAAAAGGGTGAAACAACAGATGTTCTTTATGAATGGAACAATATGTGGAAAGAAGAAGTTGCAGGTGCTTGGATGACTGATAAGGACTGGGGAGACAAAGTTAAAGCAAGATTATCAGATTGGAACACAACGATCAACAAACGTATCGAAACAGCTACAAAACAGTTACAGGATAAGTTAGTTGAAAACTACAACTTCGATAAGTCAAAATTCACATCTGATAACAAATAAGATTGAAAATGACTGATTAAATCAAATAATAATTGCGGAACTGCAAAAAGCAGTTCCGCTTTTATAACAAATAGAAAGGACAACAATGAAAAAGAAGATTATCGCAATTGTAATTGGAATACTATGTGTCATTGTTGCAGCTATAGGTCTTTTCCAGTTTGCATTCAAAACAAAAGCAACTTATGTAAAAGATGTAGATAGTGATAAGTTTAATAAAGCATATGATTTATTGGCAAATGCATATCTTGAGGATGGCGAAGAAGCTGACGTATATTATACAGACTTTATAAAAAAGAATACTGAAGCCGGAGAAGGGGAGCATAAGGCTACGTTAACTAACGGAGTGGATTCGGTTAAGTATTATGAAGAAAACAACAATGAAGACAACCAACTACCAGAGGACGTAAAAACATACTCTGATAAAATGATTGAATTAGAATATCAGAAATCAGCTAACTATAAAGTAAATGTAGAAAAAGCAGGATTATATACATTAAATGTAGATTATATTTCTGTTGGTGATTCGCTTTCAGATTATACTGTTAGCGCAAAAGTTAATGGAAAACATCAGTATTCAGAAACTAATACTATAGCATTACCAATTCATTGGACAGATGTTGACCAGGACAAATATATCGGAAGTGATGATCAGAAAGAATTTCCAAAAGACAGCTATGGAGATGAAATGGCTCCTAGCCAGTCAAGAATTCAGAAATGGGTTAATACAAATATTTACAATAACACTTACGTATCAAGCAAACCGCTTACTTTCTATTTAAAAGAAGGTGAAAACACAATTTCACTTGAAAATGTATCTTCAGGAGGATTGGCTTTAGGCAAGCTGACAGTAAAGGCAGCGACGGATGATACAATTTCATATGAAGAATATGCTGCACAGCATAGTGATGCAGAATTAGTAACAGACAAGGAAGAAGCATTACAGATTGATGCTGTCTATTATTCAGAAAAGAATTCTACAGATGCAATATATGGCACAAAGGTCACAACAGCACTTACAAGATTCAACATAGATACAGAAAAACTAAATACTTTGCACTGGAGTGCAGCAGGTAATGAAGTTACATATACATTCAAAGTAAAGAAGTCAGGAAATTACAACCTAGCTTTCCACTATAATAATGGAAAGAAGGAATTCAATACTTTTGAAACAATTAAGATTGACGGACAGGTTCCATTTAAGGAAATGTATAATTATAAGTTTAATCCGGTTTCATCAGGATATGCTAATGAAACACTTAAGGATTCAAATGGAAACAACTACAATTTCTATTTTGAAGAAGGAACTCACACAATCACAATCAAGCAGGAAAATGAACCAATTATGGAAGCATACAGATATGCATTACTTTTACAGGAACATATCACAAACTTCCAGTTGGAAATCACAAAGATTACAGGTAGCGATGTAGATACTGAAAGAAACTGGAAGATGACAAAATATATTCCTGAAATTCCGGAATATTTAAATGCTTACAAAACAGTAATTCAGCACATCAGATATTTACTTCAGGATTATTCAGAAGGTGGAAACAGTGGTGCAGTTTTAGCTTACTTAGATGAAGCAGAACAGTTTATCAAGACTATGAAGAAGTATCCGGATGACATTGCTCTTCATACAGCAGACTTAACAGGTGCAGAGAACTCAATCCTCGTTTCATTAAGCAACTTCACAACAGAAGTAACATCAAATGATTTTACACTTGATAGAATTTATGTGTACGGAGACAAGAGTGAATTAGAAAGTCCTAATGCATCATGGGCAAGCTCATTATGGACGTCAATTAGAACTTTAACCAATACATTTACATCTTCAAAATACTCAACAGATGTATCTAACAAAGATAAGGATACAATTACTATCTGGGTTAACAGAGCTATTACTCACGTAGATTTATTACAGAAGATAGCTGATACAGAATTTGTTCCTTATTATAAAGAAAAAACAGGAAAAGATATTAAAGTTCAGGTAGCAACAATGCCTGATGTAAACAAGTTAACATTGGCAATTGCGGCAGATGAAACACCGGACATTGCTTTAGGACTTGCTTCATATGTACCATTTGATTTGTCAAGCCGTGGTGCTTTATATGATCTATCACAGTTTGATGATTTCTGGACAGTAGCAAGAAGATTCCCGACAGGATCATTTGTTTCATATGTATATAATGAAGGAATGTACGCAATTCCTGAAACAACAGACTTTAATGCAGTTGTTTACAGAACAGATATCTTTGATCAGTTAGGACTTAAATGCCCTTCAACATGGAATGAATTGATAGACATTCTTCCAACTCTCCAGAGATATGGTAAGAACTTCTATCATAATATTTCAGCAGGTGTTTCAGGATACAAATGGTTCTACCAGACATCACCAATGATGCTTCAGAATAATGGAGAACTTTATACACAGGATGAAAATGGTCTTGTAACAACAGGTATTGATTCAAAGAACGCAGTTAAGGGACTTCAGCTTTTAGGAGATTTGTTTACAAAATACTCTCTTGATACATCAGTACAGAACTTCTTTAACTCATTTAGATACTCAACATTACCAATTGGTATTGTAGGTATGGAAGATTATACATTAATTAAGAATGGTGCTCAGGAATTGGACGGTAAGTGGAAGCTTGCCGAATATCTTGGAACAGAACAGGAAGATGGAACAATTAACAGAAAGTTTGTTGCCAACGGAACAGGTGGAGTTATCTTTAAGAATTCTGAAAAGAAGGAAGCTTCATGGGAATTCCTTAAATGGTGGACAAGCAAAGATGTTCAGACAGAATACACATACACATTACGTTCAACATATGGTAAGACATATTTCTGGTTATCAGCCAATATGGCAGCTCTTCACAACAATCCAATGGATGAAGCTGACAAACAGGTTGTATTAAAGCAGATTAATCAGGTAACTGATGTAACAAGAACTCCTGGTCAGTACTTACTTGAAAGAACAATTTCTAATATTTGGACATCGATGGTATTCGACGGTACATCAGCACAGGTAGCAGTTGATGAGGCAAAGAACGATGTTAACAAAGAAATTGTAAGAAAGATGAAAGAATTAGGATTTTACGATGAAAATGGAAAACTTATAAAGGATTTCAAACTTCGTGGATATGATTGGATTAAACAGAATCAGGATAATGCAAAAGCAGATAAAGGAGAGGAGGTAACACAGAGTGGAAGCAACTAAAGACATTGCAACAAAACCGGCTAAGCCGGCAAAGATAAAAAGCAATAAAAAGTTTACAGAAACTGAAGGTTTTCATGCTTTTGTTCTGTTCCTTCCTTACGGATTATTGTTTTTTACATTTATCTTATTACCTATTATTATAGCAATCGGATTATCATTTACATATTTTGATGTAATTAATACTCCAACTTTTGCAGGACTTAACAACTACATCACTTTGATTACAGGCGATGAGGTATTTATGAAATATGTATTACCTAACACTGTGCTTTACGCTATAGTAGTCGGTGTTGGTGGATACGCATTATCATTCCTTATGGCATGGATTCTTGCTCAGGTAACACCTAGAGCAAGAACACTATATGCGTTAGCAATGTACACACCTTCAATGGTAGGTCAGTTAATGATTCAGGTTATTTGGAAGACAATCTTCTCAGGTGACCAGACAGGTTTGGCAAACGCATATTTACAGAAACTGGGATTAATAAATCAGCCTATTCAGTGGTTGATATCATCTGATTACTTTATGCAGATTATGATTTTTATATCGTTGTGGTCATCAATGGGTATTGGTTTCTTATCAATGCTTTCAGGTATTATGAACATCGACCAGGAATTATACGAAGCAGCTTATGTGGATGGTATTAAAAACAGAGCCCAGGAAATTATTTATATTACAGTTCCTTCAATGAAGCCACAGATGTTGTTCGGTGCGGTTATGTCTATTGTAAACGCATTTAACATGGGTTGGATTGGTGTAACATTGGCAGGAGCAAACCCTACACCGGATTATGCAGGTCAGTTAATTGCTAACCACATTGATGATTATGCCTACGTTAGATACGAAATGGGATATGCATCAGCGGTATCAGTTGCATTGCTTTGCTTAGTTTGGATTTGTAGTAAAGTAGCAAACAAGTTATTTACAGAAAAAGATGAATATTAGAAAGGAGGATACATAAATGGCAAATTTTCAAGGTAACAGAATTAACCCAACAAGATTTTCAAGCGGCCAGATTAAGTTTCATATTATAGCATTTCCGCTTTCTATATTTATGATCCTTCCGGTAGTATTCCTTATTGGAAACGCTTTTAAACCACTTGGTGAGTTGTTTAAATTTCCACCAACTATTTTTGCACACAACCCAACATTGGACAACTTTAAGAATCTTATGAACTTAGCAGGTTCTACAGGTATTCCAATGTCAAGATACTTCTTGAACTCAATGATAGTTACTGTGCTTACAGTAGTTCTTAACTTATTGATTACAATTATGGCAGCTTATGTTTTCTCAAAGAAGAAATTCAAGATTAAAGGTGCTTTATGGGAAATCAACCAGATGGCTCTTATGTTCGTAGCCACAGCGGTTTCAATCCCAAGATACTTAATTATAGTAAAAATTGGTGCATACAATACATGGTTTGCACATATCCTTCCACTTATTGCCATGCCTGTAGGTTTATTCCTGGTTAAGCAGTTCGTAGACGGAATACCGGATGCCCTTATTGAAGCAGCGGTAGTTGACGGAGCAGGAGATGCAACAATCTTAAGAAAGATTATCATCCCATTAACAAAACCGGCTCTTGCAACATCAGTCGTTTTAACATTCCAGCAGATATGGCAGAACGTGGAAACATCAAACAACTATATAACAAACGAAGCATTAAGAACATTGACATATTATGTAAACTCTATTGGCACAAACAATGCAGTGGCAGCATCAGGTATGGTTGCGGCAGCCAACTTGATTATGTTTATACCTAACCTGATTATTTTCATCTGCATGCAGTCAAAGGTTATGAACACAATGGCAAGTTCAGGTATCAAGTAAGGAGAAGGGCACATGAAAAAATTATTGAAAAAATCATTAGTGCTGTTCCTGGCACTGATATTTGTAGTGATGTCTGTTCTTCCTGTAGCAGCTTCTCAGGCAACAAGTTATTCATATACACTTGATGACGAAGGGGAGTTAGTTAGAACACAGGATGCTTACTTACCAGACAGAACTATAACAAACCTCGGATTATCCGATCCGGAAGATATGATTATAGATGATGAAAATAATGCATATATCGTTGACACAGGTAATGCAAGAGTTCTCGTTTATAATTTGGATGATGAAAAAGTAGTAACTCAGATTGATAAAGATACTGTTGGCTCAAAAGATTTTGAAGGCTTTAACTCACCTAAGGGAATTTTTCTTACAAAAAGTGGTGAAGTTTATATAGCTGATACAGAGCTAAGACAGTATTCAGATTCAAGAAAGTTAACGAAACAAAATATGAATTTGTAAGACGTTATGACAGACCAACAGCACCAATCTTCGCAGATACAAACTACGAACCAAGTAAGGTAGCAGTTGATAGTGGTAACAATCTTTACATAGTTTCAGAAGGTGTTTACGCAGGTATTATTCAGCTTGCTAACTCAGGTGAATTTTTAGGATATTTCGCATCAAATAAATCTAAACTTACACCACAGCAGGTTTTCCTTAAAATTATTTATACAAAGGAACAGGAGAAAAACTCAACTTTGTTAAATACTTTACCATCAACATTCTCAAACGTTTTTGTTGATGCAGAAGGAACAGCTTATTCAACATGTATGGGTAAGGGAAGGGACCTTTTAAAGAAACATAGTACAAATGGAACAAACTTATTTAAAAATGTTATTGCTTCATCGGATGCATTTACAGATGTAATAGCAGATTCAAATGGAATTATTTATGCATCTGACTCAAAGGGATATATATATGTATATACAAGAGACGGAGAGTTGATTTTCTGCCTTGGTGAAGAGGCAGGTAACAATGACGTGTCAGGTTTGTTCTCATCACTTACAACAATTGCTGTTGATAACAATGGAAACATTTGGACAGCAGATGGTAAGAAGGGATTTATTCAGTCGTTTACGCCAACAGAATACGCAACAACAATTTATAAAGCATTACAGGAATATGAAAACGGTGATTACACAGATGCTCTTAAAGATTGGAATTACGTATTAAGATTAAACCAGATGTCAGTTTTGGCTCATAACGGTGTTGCAAAAGCTTATTATAACGATGAAGAATATGATAAGGCAATGGAACATTTTGAAATTGCCGGAAACAGAAGTGGTTATTCAGATGCTTTCTGGGAAGTTAGAAATAAAGGCATTCAGAAGGACCTTGGAGCAGTATTAACAGTTGTAATTATCTTAATTGTTTTGAGTATAGTTATTAAACTTATTGATAAGAAGAAAGTTTTAAGAACTAAGAGAAAACAGTTAGGAACTAAACTAAAAGAACTTCCTGTAATTGGAGAAATCGGTTATGCATTTAAGTGTGCTAAACATCCAATTGACAGATATTATGATATAAGAGTTGGAAAGAACGGATCAATGATTGCAGCAACAATTATTTATGTAGCATTCTTTGCAGTATATATGATTTATCAGACAGGAAAAGGATTTATTTATCAGTATACAAGCGTTGAAGATATGGATATGGGAGCCGTAGTAGTTGGTTTCTTTGCTATCTTAATTCTCTTCATCGTATGTAACTTCCTTGTTACATCAATTACAGATGGTGACGGAACATTAAAACAGGTATATATGATTCCTGCATATGGTATTATGCCATTAATGATTTGCATGATTGTTACAACAATTATGTCATACCAATTAACATATAACGAATCATTTATCTTGACAGTTATTATGATGATCGGTGGTATTTGGAGTATCGCAGTAATATTTGAAGGACTTTCAACAGTTCATGACTATGACTTTAAACAGACAGTAGTCAGCCTTATTATTACAGCAGTATTTATGTTAATTGCGGCTATAGTTGTTCTTGTAGTAATTATTATGTGGGAACAGTTATACGACTTCTTAATCACAGTAGGAAAGGAGATAATAAGAAATGTTACAGGCAGCTAAAAAGAATAAATTTAAAGCAACAGCAATCATTGTATGTCTCTTATGTGTCCTTTCACTTTGTGTAGCAGTTGGCGCTGCATTCATTAACACTAACAGAGATACAAGACCTGTACCTGATGTTGCAAAATCTTCATTAAAGTATTCAAATGCTTACGAAGAATTATGCACAATAGGAGATTACAAATATCTTTTCTATGAAGACAGAGATATCTTAGCGATCGAAAATACAAAAACAGGATATGTTTGGAAAACAGGCGTAGACGTTCCTTTCTTAAATGAAGCATGGGAAGCAAGAGATATTATTACAGATGCTAAGGAAAGCGGTGATAATACAGAACTTAAAGACTATGCTAAAGAAAAGAATATGACAATAGCAGAAGTAAAAAAAATGGCAAACTGTGTTGATTCATCATTTAACAGTAGCCAGTATACAGCTTTTGCCAATTCTCTTGTAACAGTTGAATATTTTGAAGGCTCAGGAGATTCAATGACAACACAGAGAGCATCATCAGCACCAGAAAAGAAGAGCCAGGGCGAATCACAGCTTACTAAGGGAAGCAGTGAAAACGAATGGGTTTTGGATTGTAAGTTTAACATTGATGATGAAGAATTAGGCGTTAAAGTTCATATGACTTTAGGCGAAAATGGAAAGGTTAACTTTAAAGTTCCTTATGAAGAAATTACAGGTTGTATTAGCAAGATTAAATGTATCGAAATTGCTCCTTTCTTAGGAACAAGCGGTGGTATTCTTAAATACTATGATAAAGATGCAGATGATTTTGTTAAGACAGAAGTGAAAGAACTTACACCTGGTTATGTTTTAGTTCCGGACGGAAGCGGAAGCTTAATCAGATTTAATGAAAACAAGACAAAGTTTAGTGAATACAATAGTAAGGTTTATGGAACAGATCCATCAACAGAATCTAACTACTATTCATCATTAGATGATGTTGTACCACTTAAGAATCCAACAATGCCGGTATTCGGTATTTCACATGGTGATGGTACACAGGCAGCATTTGTAGCTTATGCAGATCAGGGTGATGAGTATATGTCAATTAATGCAGCTCCTGCATCAACAACTGATGGAGAAATTGCTTACACATATGCATATGCATCATTCCAGTACAACGCTGAATACTTCCAGGTTATAAACCAGGCAGGTGATTCATATCGTAAAGTACAGGATAAACCTAATAAGTTTGATATTGACTTAACATATCAGTTTTTAGAGGGTGACGGCAGTGATGGTTACAAAGCTGATTACACAGGTATGGCTAAGGCATACAGACAGCATTTAATTGATGAAGGAATTTTAACTGAAAAGTCAGTTGATGAAAAGAACATTCCTATTAGAATTGACTTCCTTATGTCAGATTCTAAGAAGGGGGTATTCTCAACACAGGAAGTTGAAGTTACTTCAGCATCAGATGTTAAGAATATTTTAAATCAGCTTAATAAAGATGGTATTGAAAATATTAACACAGGACTTATAGGATGGCAGAGCGGTGGAGAAACATTATCAAAACCTAACAGCACTAAGTTCTCAAGTTCAGTTGGAAAGAAGAACGAATTTAAAAGTTTAATGTCAGAATTCGCTAAAAAGGGAATTGATATTTCATTTTCAAGAGAGTTCTCATCAATAAACGAAACAATGGTTAATTATTATGGAACTGCAGCAAAGCATATTAACTCACAGTATCTCTCAGTAGATAAGTCACAAGTTCTTCCAAAGAACGTTCCTGTTACAGAATACGGATATGCAACACCTGCTAAGACAGCACAGTGGATTACAGATTTGTATGAAGATTTAGGAGACTTAAGCGGTTCATTTACAATTGACGGAGCATCAAACATTCTTTTAAGCCATTATAAGAGTGATGACAATAAGACAACAGTTCAGAATACTGTAAAACTTTATCAGGATGCTATTTCAAAGATTCAGAAGAACGGAACAAAGACAAACCTTGTAAATCCTAACAAGTACTTATGGAAATATACAGACCGTTACTTACAGTCACCTGTAGGAACATCACAGTATGTATATGAAACAGATACAGTTCCTTTCTTACAGATGGTACTTAATGGAACAATGGAAGTTTATGCACCATATGCTAACTTCTCATTCTATTCACAGACAGATATGTTAAGAATGATTGATTACAACATTTCACCATCATTTGTCTTAACACAGAAACCATCATACTTATTAGGTTCAACAACTTCATCAGATTACTATTCAACAGAGTTTGGACAGTATGAGGAATTAGTAAATACTATTTACAATACAGTTAATACACCATTGTCACAGGTTATTAATTATAACTGGGATAGCAGAACAGTTTATAGCTGGGATGGAAAAGAATTAACTTCAGCATCAAAAGATGCTAATGGTAAGGAAACAGATGGTGGTATAATTGCAAACCAGTATTCAAAGGATGGAGATGTGAAGACAATTATTATAAACTATACATCTGATGAAATTCAGGTTAATGGTACAAGCGTTGCAGCAAACAGCGCAGCAGTAGTAGAAGGAGGTGTTAAGTAATGGCTGAAAATACAAAAGTAACTTCAGAAGAAGTTAAAGAAGAAAAAGTAGAAACAGCAAAAACTTCCAATACTACAAAGAAAAAGGAAACAAAAGCACCAAAAAAGAAAAAAATGAGAACTTATCAGCAGAGACAGAATAGATCAGGTTACATGTTTATGGCACCTTGGATTTTAGGTTTTTGTGCTTTTACATTGTTCCCGTTCGTATTTACAATTTATTTAAGCTTTACATCAGTAGCTTCAACTAACTGGGGTTACAAGATTGAGTTTATAGGTTTAAGCAATTACATTAATGCATTTGTTGGTAACCAGGAATTTTTACCTGCATTACTTTCATACATTAAGATGATTATACCTTACACATTTATAGTAGTAGTTTTATCATTCATTATTGCTTACTTACTTTGTAAGATTAATGTAGGTAAAGGAATTTTAAGAACTATCTACTTCCTGCCGGTTATTATTATGTCAGGTCCTGTAATGTCACAGTTATTAACTGTACAGAATGCAGGAGATCAGGCAGCAGAAAAGATTGCGGCAGTAACACAGCAGACTAACGCTTATTCAAATATTTTCATAATGCAGATTATTGACAGTTACTCACCTGCATTAGCAAATGGACTTGCAGGAATATTTGATCAGCTTTCAATTATACTTTGGTTTACAGGTATCCCAATTGTATTATTTATCAATGGTTTACAAAAGATTAACCCAAGTATTTATGAAGCAGCAAAGATTGATTCAGCCAATGCATGGCAGATTATGTGGAAGATAACAATTCCAATGATTAAGCAGGTTGGATTAATTATCACAGTGTTTACAGTAATTCAGTTAGGTATGTATGATTCAATTAACCCTGTATACAAGTTAATCGAAGAAAAAACAGGTGAAACAAGTTCAGGACTTGGTTTCGCAGCTACATACGCATGGATTTACAGCCTGTTAGCTCTTGTAATGATAGGAATTGTATTCCTCATATTCAGGGATAGAAAACCTAAGGATATTAAGGCAAGACAGAAGCAGGAAAAGAAATTAAAGAAGCTGGAAAAGCAGCAGAAGAAGAGATTAGCTTCACAGGCAAGACATCAGAAGAAGGAGGCAAAGTTATATGGCAAATAAAGATAGCAGTGCAAAGAAAATTGATTTGTCAGCAGTAAAGAAAATCAACTTTGCCAAATTAAAGAGATTAAAGGCAGTAAATATTATTGCAAAAGCAGCAATTTACTTTTTACTTATCTGTATTGGATTCGTATTCTTACAGCCAATATTTGAGATGATTTCAAAGGCAATTATGACTTCTAAAGACTTAATTGATCCTTCTGTAACATGGATTGCAAAGCATGCTACACTTAGTAACTTTAAAAACGCAATAAAAACTCTTGAAATGCCTGGCTCATTGTTTAACTCAATCTGGTTTTCAGCATTGTTGGCATTAGCTCAGACAGCAGTATCACTTACAACAGGTTTTGCATTATCAAGATATTCATTTAAGGGACGTAATTTCTGGTACATAATGTTAATCTTAGCATTTATTTTACCAATACCACTTCTTACAATCCCAAGAATTATGGTATTTACGGAAATTGAATCTATTGTAGGATTTAAGGTTATTGGAACAATTATTCCACAGTTCCTAATGTCATTATTAGGACAGGGAACATATTCAACAATGTTAATTTTGATTGCGTTTAACTTCTTTAATATGATACCTAAGTCATTAGATGAAGCAGCCATGATTGACGGTGCCGGTTCATTTAGAGTTTTCTATCATATTGCAGTTAGATTATCAATTTCAACAATACTTGTTGTATTCCTGTTTTCATTCGTATTTAACTGGAATGAAACATATACAACAAACACAATGCTTGGTGATGCATTAACTCTTGTACCTGCAAAACTTGCATTATTCGATAATGGTTCAACAGGGGCTACAGGTAACGTAATAAACGAAGCAAACCGAATGGCAGCAACACTTATTTCAATTGCTCCATTGTTGGCATTGTACATGGTAGTACAGAAACAGTTCATTCAGGGTATTGAAAATACAGGTATTACCGGAGAATAAAAAAATTGTGGAACCTGCATTGCAGGTTCCCCTATATAGAGAATCAGGTATTTTATTTTTAAAAAGGAGGAAACAATGAAAGAATTTAAGAAATTAGTTTCAGCTTTTCTTGTTGTGGCTATGGTTGTTACTCTTGTAACTATTACACCGAGTACAGATGCAAATGCAGCCGTTACAATTTACTCAGGAAAGAAGATTACTTTAACAGTTGGTAAGTCTGAAAAGATTTACTTAAAGCAGAAGGGTGCTAAATTTAAAACAAGCAACAAAAAAGTTGCAACTGTTAACAGGAAAGGTGTTGTAAAAGCAAAAGGCATTGGTACATGTAAAATCAAAATCACAGTAGGAAGCAGTTCAAAGAATTCTAAAGTTACAGTAGTACCTAAAAATGTAACAATTAAAGCAGCTACTTTATCAGGAACAACAGCAAAGGTTACTTGGAAAAAGGTAAAAGGCGTAAAAGGATACTATGTATACAAATCAACAAACGCTAACAGCGGATTTAAGAAAGTAGCAACAGTTAAGGGTGCAAAGAAGACTTCAGCAACAATTAAGAATCTTCCATCAGGAACAACATATTTCAAAGTTAAGGCTTTTGGAAAATCAGGAAAGAAAACAATTACTTCAAAGAAATATTCAAAGGCTGTATCAGTTAAGGTTTGGAAATTAGTATGGTCTGATGAATTTAATGGTTCATCACTTGACATGAATAACTGGACTTATGAGACAGGTACAGGCGATGGCGGTTGGGGTAATCAGGAATGGCAGACTTACACAGCAGGAGATAACGCTAAAGTAGAAAACGGTAATCTTGTTATCATTCCAAGAATGGAATGGAAGAATGGTAACAACGCTCCATCAAAGGTAACTTCAACAAGAATTATTACAAAGAATAAGAAAACATTTAAGTATGGTAAGATGGAAATCAGAGCTAAAGCAGCAGGCGGACAGGGAACATGGTCAGCAGGCTGGATGTTAGGCGATGGAACAGGTGACCAGAGAGGTTGGCCATATGATGGCGAAATCGACATTATGGAAGCTATGTCAGGTGGAGTCCCACAGACTATCCATTGCGAAAGATTCAACAACCAGTCATGGTCACATGGTAATAAAAACTATGCAACAGGTTTAACACAGGCTAAGAGTGCTGAGGCATATCATACTTATGGAATTATCTGGACAGACAAATATATTCAGTTTACAGTTGATGGAGTAAACAAAGGATTATATGATCCTTCAATGTATGACTCAAGTATTTATGATCAGTGTTGGGCATTTGATCATCCGTTCTTCTTTATTTTAAACTGTGCAGTTGGCGGAAATGCTGCAGGTGAAGTTTCAACTAAGGGATGGACCAACAAAGGAACTGTAAATGGTGTTACAACATGGGAAGATTACTACTATGTTGATTATGTAAGAGTTTACCAGTAGAAATCTAATAAGAAGGATAGAAAAAATCAGGCAGGTCATCCTGTTGGGTGACCTGCCTAAAAATACTAAATGTTTGAAACGTTTAGCAGGAATTTGATAGAAATATAGCAAAATTGAAAAAGGGTCAAGCAACTAGGGAGGAACATTGTATGGTTACAATTAAAGATGTTGCACGAGAAGCAGGTGTAGCAATTTCAACAGTATCAAATGTATTTAACAATGGTGACATTGTTAGTGAAGAAACAAAGCAGAAAGTTTTAGAAGCTGTTGAAAAACTGCATTATATACCTAACATGAATGCCAAATTATTAAAATCTAATAGAAAAAATACTATAGGACTTTTTGTAACAAGTTTACAGGGTGATTTCTATAACGTATTAACACAGGCGATTCATTTACAGTGTAAATTAAATAATTATATGCTTAATATTTACGTAAGCAATGATAATTCACCGGATGAAATTTATAGAATGATTATTGCATCAGGTGTAGCAGGAGCCATTATTTATCATGAAGATTTGACAGGTGATTATGTAAAAAGAATCGCAACAGTCAATATTCCAATGGTATTTATTGACAGAGACAGTAAAGACAAAAACATTTCAGGTGTATTAGTTGATGATAAGCTTGGGGCAACAATGGCAGTTGACCATTTAATCAAACTTGGTCATAAGCGAATCGGATATATTCACGGAAATGAAACAGGAGATGATAAGCACCGTTTCCAGGGATATAAGGAAATGATGGAAAAAAATAATCTTCCAATTGATGAAGACATAATTTTAAGAGGATATTACGAAGAAGCATTAGCATATAGTGAAATGCGTTCAATGTTATCAAGTGGAATCAAACTTCCTGATGCTATGTTTTGTGCCAATGATGAGATGGCATGGGGATGTATTCAGGCATTACAGGACGTTGGAATTAAGGTTCCTGAAGATGTAAGTGTTATCGGATATGATGATAGTACTTTAAGTGCGTATTATGGAGTTCCACTTACAACAGTTCACAGTCCAATTGTCGAAATGGGTAGTGCAAGTGCAAATGAGTTATTCAGATTGTTAAACAGTGAGGGAGACAAAAGTGGCACAGTAACTAAGTTGTCACCAACAATGGTTTACAGAAGCTCATGTG
>ERZ772900.1086-NODE-1086-length-26102-cov-23.548624_pt1 | contig 26102 bp, 24 predicted proteins | sample MGYA00512124_ERZ772900 | MGnify/ENA primary metagenome ERZ772900 (study PRJEB29015, sample SAMEA2737716) | human gut metagenome | biome: human gut; feature: human-associated habitat; material: faeces | place: China | collected 2012 ... | reverse complement strand
CACGGATAATCTTCGGTTTGCTTCCGGCGACCTGTATAATGAGCGCGATGTGCAGCAGACCTATTCCAGTTTTGGACGTTTATCGGCATTGAAATATACGAATATCCGTTTTATTGAGACTCAAATAGGAGATTCAACGATGCTTGACTGCTATGTGATGCTGACCAAGAGCAAACATAAATCAGTGGCTTTCGAGGTAGAGGGAACTAATTCTGCCGGTGACTTGGGAGCGGCAGCTTCCGTCTCTTTCCAAAACAGGAATCTTTTTCGCGGATCGGAAACTTTTATGATAAAATTCCGTGGAGCGTATGAAGTCATTTCCGGACTTCAGGCAGGTTATTCGAATAATAACTATACAGAGTACGGGGTGGAAACGAGTATCAACTTCCCTAATTTCCTGTTCCCTTTCATTTCCTCTGATTTTAAACGGAAAATCAGGGCGACAACAGAGTTTGGTTTGCAATATAATTATCAGTTGCGCCCGGAATTCCTGCGTACGATGGCTTCTGCCAACTGGAGCTACAAGTGGACGCAACGTCAGAAGATACAACACCGTATTGATTTGATTAATATTGCTTTCCTTTATTTGCCGCGAATTTCAGAAAGATTTAAAGAGGACTATATAAATAAAGGTCAAAATGATATTTTTCAATATAATTATCAAGACCGCCTGATAATAAATATGGGATATAGCTATAACTATAATAGTGTAGGAGGGGCTATTGTTAATAATACAATCGCTTCCAACTCGTATTCCATTCGTTTTAATTTCGAGTCTGCGGGAAATATAATGTATGCTTTGTCGAAGATGACTGGAATTAGGAAAAACGCTAATAATGAGTATGCCATTCTTGGAATACCTTATGCACAATATATCAAGGGAGAGTTTGACTTCTCTAAAAATATCAGGATTGACTATCGTAATTCATTTGCATTTCATGCCGGTATAGGTATAGCTGTTCCATACGGGAACGCAAAAACTATTCCGTTTGAGAAACAATATTTTTCGGGTGGAGCTAACAGTGTTCGCGGATGGAGTGTACGAGATCTAGGTCCGGGGTCTTTTGCCGGTAAGGGAAATTTGCTCGATCAATCCGGAGATATTAAATTGGATGCCAGTATCGAATATCGAAGTAAGTTGTTCTGGAAATTTCAGGGAGCTGTCTTTATTGATGCTGGTAATATCTGGACTGTTCGTGAATATGCCAATCAACCGGGTGGAGTTTTCAAGTTTAATAAGTTTTATAAGCAGATAGCAGTAGCTTACGGGTTAGGGCTTCGTCTTGACTTAGACTTCTTTATTCTTCGTTTTGATGGAGGTATGAAGGCTGTTAATCCGGCTTTTGAGACTAAAAAAGAGCATTTTCCTATTATTCATCCTAAATTTAGTCGTGACTTTGCTTTCCATTTTGCTGTGGGATATCCTTTCTAATCAGCCATTTATTATTTACTCTTACTAATTCGAGCGTATCTTGCAGGGAACTTACGTATTCCATTTTTCCTCCGATGGGATGAATGACGAATGCATTTTTGATTTGGCAGACAACCGACGCTTCTTCTAAATTAGCATCTATCTCACTTGAAATAACAGAAACTTTTGCAGCGCCTCGTGTCTTAAGTTGCTCCAGATGGGGTTGCCCGACATTAGATGCTAAGAAACTAAGATAAGATTGAGAAGAAGGCGTGCTCCATTCTTTGGCGACCGGATAATTGAAATTATAAAAAGATTCACAAAAATTGATAGCTATCTCCTCCAATTGAGTCTTGGGGTTCTGTTTTTGGCATGAAAAACAGGTGAATGTTATTACTGAAAGGATTAATATATGTATCTTGTTCATAGCATAGAATAGTAATATAGTGGATAATAAAAAAGAGATGAAACTCGTTTGAGAAAGTTTCATCTCTTACATATTTATTCTTTAATTATTAGCGAGCTGCAAACATAAGGTTGCTCATTGTAGCTTGGCGAGCTGCCATCATGCCTTGAGCATCCAAAGTTACATTCATTTTTTCGCCGTTCGGTAAGAACAAATCGGCAGTACCGTCGTTGTTCATCTTTATGAGTTCAGCACTTTCACCGTTTGCAACTACATTCCATGTATTAGCTTCTTTGTTATAAATCAAATCCATAGAAGCAGTTTCACCTTCTTTAGTAATGGAATATCCATTTTCAAGTGTCTTTACCATGTAATTGCCGTTCTCTCCTTTTACTTTCTTTACGTCACCTACGTTAGCCATCGGATTGGAACCACTCCAGAACTCGATAGAATTAATAACTAAAGCATCAGCCAGGTAGGACACTCCGTAAACCGGAACAATGTTGAAAGCTAGAAATACAAGTTCATTTACAAATTTGCTTCCAATAGATTGGTTCCAAGAAGATAAACGGTTGAATAAACCAAATGAACCTACACAAGAACTGAACAATAGGCTGCCACTAAGTAGCACTGCAACTAAAGTAAGTTTCTCTCTTTTCATGTCGAAATGTTTTTTAATTAATAAAAAATGTTTATAATGCCTCTGTTATATGTATGCAAATATAATATTTTTTAATTAATCAAGGTTATTATTTTCAATATTTGTGTTACTTCGATTTTCGCCGTTGCAGTTCGTTTCCTATTATGTGGTCTATTGAATATTTACCAGGACCAGCAATATACATAAGAATGAATACAACTAAATAAATGAAAGCTAGCTCCTTGACTGTAAATATATCATTCGCATGAATCACAAAGAAAGCTATCGCCATTGTGAAAATCATCGGAATCATTGCCAGCCGATATAAGAAGCCAATGATAAAAGCCATTGAACAGACAAGTTCGCCAAAAATAGCTAATCCGAGGGATAGGGGACTACCTATACCTAACGGGTCAGGAAATGCAGTTGACAGTTCCTGAAAGTTACTCCATTTTTGTATACCATGGTTCATTAATAATATTCCGAAGATTATCCGGACTGCCAATAGGAACAAAGATACTTTTGCTGTATTTGGCCTTGTAGGGAATAAAAAATTATAAATCATAAGTTGTTCTTTTTTTAAGTTCATCTCTATTTATATAAACATAAAATATCTTGATTTTGTTCTTTGCTCCAATTAGAATCAGAAAAAGACAAATCGGTAATAAAAGGATATGTCTATCGCTCTTATTACCGATTTGCCGAATTTAATATAATAGAAAGTTTTTATTTATTCTTTATTCAATATATAGTGATCGGCAAGTGCTCCTGTTATTTCCTGTTTGTCATCAGTTAATAAACGCACCCTGTTTTCTTCTACTTTATAATAAGATATTTCTCCGTTTTCTTCTTTTAGAGTTAACAAGTTACCTTTTAAAGTATATGTACCTTTATCGTCGAACGAACTATCTCTATCAATATATACGGAGTGAAGCGTATATGTCTTATCTGGATTTAATATTAAGGTTGTTTCAATGCCTGGACAGTCGGCCGCAGGGAAAACACCTTTGTATGTTCCTTCGTAATCAAGCGAAGTTTCCGCATTATGCATATCAACAACTTCGATTGTGGTACTGTCTGTATCTGTACCTTTGTTTGTTTTTGAACTATTTCCGCACGCCGCCAATAGGGTACACGAACATACCAGAATAAAAATTTTCTTCATGATTATTTTTTTTAATGATTAATCTAATTTAGTTTAATATTGTAAAGGTATGAATAATAATTCGAATATTGGCAATGAAAAGAAATGGACAACTTTATTTATGAATTAATAAACTTTGTATCTTTGCGAAAAAATATAAAGATATGACACAACATACTTATGACAATGAATCTGTTCAGGAATTGCTGAACTGGGCAAAGAAAATGCTTGAAACTAAAAATTATCCGACCGAGAAATATGAATTAAATAAGTGTACTACTATAATCAATGGTAAGACTTATTTGGAATCCTTAGTTGCAATGATCGGCAGAAATTGGGAGAATCCTACTTTTCATCCTACTATCGACCAATTATGGGAATTTAGAGAAAAGTGGGAAGGAAAAGAAGAGAATAAAAAACCGTAGCATCATAGCTACGGTGATTTATAAAAAAAGGAGAACTTGTAAAAGTTCTCCTTTTTCTGTTTTGTACACCCTCAGGGATTCGAACCCTGGACCCACTGATTAAGAGTCAGTTGCTCTACCAACTGAGCTAAGAGTGCATCACTATTTTCATTTGCGAGTGCAAAGGTATATTTTTTACACGAAACAGCCAAACGTTTTCGAAATTTATTTTACAATATTTTTTTTAATTCTTTTCTGAATGGCTGGTTATTAGTCACATAAAAAAGGTCGGCACTAAGAATTTTTATGCCGACCTTTCGTTTTTATGGATGAATATGAGATTTATTTCTCAAATTAGAAACGGTAACCTACGCCGATAGAGAAGGTCATGTTCTTAGGTTTGTCACCATCATATCCGTCAGGATAATCAAACGGAGAAATGAAACCATTCTGACCAGTCAAGTTAACCAAATAGTGGTCACCAATTTCAAGACCGATACCATACTGGATACCTAAATCAAAACGGCTGTATTCTGCATCCTCTCCATCTTCTCCTTTGAACAATTTGTAATCGCCACCTTCATCGAATTTACATTTACCACCTAATCCAAATGCCAAATACGGACCTGCATTGATAACAAATTTTGTATTATCGCTGATATTGAATTTGTAAGCAGCCAAAATAGGAATATCCAAATAGATTGGTCTCACTTTGGCATAATCCTTAACTTTATAACCTTTAGAAGAAATCATCAATCCAGACTGCAAAGACCAGTTTTCACTGAAGCCATAGTCCATACCTACTCCTAAATTAAAGCCCGGCAATGCTTTGGTATCATCAAACTTAGTCATATTGCTGAAGTTCATACCAACTTTAGCATCCCATTTTACTTGAGAAAAACCAGCCAATGCAAACATTCCCAATACAGCGGTCATTAAAAACTTTTTCATAATTCTCTTTTTTTAGTTTTAGGTTCCGTTCCCTTGAACCGTTTTGTTTTATTCCGGAAGCAGAGGAACCGCTTTCTCTTATAATATATAAAGAGAAAAGCCTGCTTTCGTTTGTGATTGTTTACAAATGTATAAAACTATCTCAAATTATCAAAACTTTACAAAACATGAAAAAGCGTAAAAGAGTGATATTTTAGGTTATCATGCCTAAAAACGGGATTATCCGTCTGTTTTTGGAGATTAAAAAAAACGCCTTTGCGTTTACGTCAAAACACAAGTACATTTGAACTGAAACGCACTTACGTTTCAAATAAAACGCAAGTACATTTAAAACAAAACGCCTTTGCGTTTTGAATCAAACGTAAAGGCGTTTTTAAAGAGTACTTAAAGCTCCTTCAAGATGTCATAAAATCAGAATTAGAGTCCCATATTTTTGCATTTTCCACTGACTTTCTGAATATCCAGACGGATAATCTCCGTGCGATGGAAAGACTTGTTGGCATACTCGATACCCTGCATCTTATGCTCCGGACAGTATTTGGAGATCAACAGGGAGAGGGCAGACATCCGCTCGGCTTCGTGCAAGCTATGATGTGCCGTACATTGCAGTACGATGCTTTCATATCCCGTAGTAAACTTATCGGGAATGACCTTACTGCGACCGGTGACACAGAAAGACACGTTAGGGCAGGCGTCAATGCAGCGCAACTTGCGTCCCACCGGTGCACAATGGATATAAATGGAGTTTCCACGGTCCCACACATAGTTGATTGGGATGCCGTATGCGCCGTCTCCCTCTTCAGTACGCATAGAAAGGATACCGAATTCACCTTCCTTTAATATTTCAAATGCACGTGCTTCATCGAGCAGACGATCTTGCCGGCGCACGTCTTGATTCGTATATTCCATAATAACAATGCTTATTGATTGGCCAGTTCATAGATTTCACGGGTAGCCTGTGCATCTAGTCGTACATAATTACCCACGTATTCACCCTTGTTTTCATGCAGTTTTTTTACCAGCAGGTCGATGTCAGGATGTTCAATACCCAGTTCCTTGAAGGTAACAGGCATGCCAATAGCATGGAAGAAGGATTTCAGACGGGCTACACCTTCCAGCGCCATAGCCTTCTTGTCGTCCGATTCGGGCACATCCCACACACGATGAGCATATTGTGCTACCTTACCCACGTTATGGCTGGCCATGTAGGTTAACCAGGCAGGGAAAATAACAGCTAGTCCGGCTCCGTGCGTCACGTTGTATACGGCACTCACTTCGTGTTCCATAAAGTGAGAAGCCCAGTCCTCCACGGCTCCCACGCCGCACGTACCGTTGTGTGCGATGGTACCTGCCCACATCAGGTTGGCACGGGCTCCGTAATTTTCCGGCTCCTTCATTACCCGAAGGGCTTCCGTGATAATGGCCTTGAGTGTTCCCTCACACATACGGTCGGGCACCTCCTGATCTTCTGTATTGGTGAAATAGCGTTCCATGATGTGTGCCATCATGTCGGTCACCCCGCAAGCTGTCTGCCAGGCGGGAAGGGTATAGGTCAGTTCCGGGTTCATCACAGCAAACGTAGGACGCAACAATCCGTGCGTGCGGACACTCAGTTTCTTCAGTCCGTCCAGTTTCGTGATGACCGTATTACCGGAGCCTTCACTTCCAGCCGCAGGAATAGTCAGGACAACACCAAGTGGAATGGCTTTTTCAGGCACTACCTTATTCATATAGAAATCCCAGAAATCGCCTTCGTAAGGGATACCCATTGCAATGGCTTTGGCTGTATCGATAACCGAACCGCCTCCCACCGGAAGCAGAAAGTCGATTCCTTCGCGACGTCCCAGCTCAATACCTTCGTACACTTTCGGATCGGTGGGGTTGGGTTGGATACCTCCCAGTTCCACATGAGCAATGCCTGCTTCGTCGAGGTATTTTTTTACTTTATCGAGTAGTCCGCTGCGCACTACGGAACCTCCTCCGTATACAATCATCACTTTCGTACCTTTATATTTCTTCACCAGCTCGGCGGTCTGGCTTTCCGTTCCTTTTCCGAATACGAATTCGGTAGGGCTGTAAAAAGCGAAGTTATTCATATCTATTATAAATTATAGGGTTTACATGTAGTACGACAAAGTTAAAGAATTTCTTTGTATCTTTGCGCCACAATAAAAAAATTGAACCTATGAAATCAGATATTGAAATAGCTCGCAGTATCGAGCTGACAAAAATCAAGCAGATTGCCCGCGAGTATGGTATTCCCGTAGAAGAAATCTCTAACTACGGACGCTACATTGCCAAAGTTCCCGAAACATTGATCGATGAAGAAAAGGTGAAAAAGAGTAACCTGATTCTGGTAACGGCCATCACACCGACCAAAGCCGGTATCGGAAAGACTACCGTATCCATCGGTCTGGCACTGGGACTGAACAAAATCGGAAAGAAAGCCTTCTGTGCCTTGCGCGAACCGTCACTTGGTCCTTGCTTCGGTATGAAGGGTGGAGCTGCCGGAGGTGGTTATGCACAGGTGCTACCGATGGACAAAATCAACCTGCACTTTACAGGTGACTTCCATGCCATCACTTCGGCTCACAACATGATTACGGCCTTGCTCGACAACTATATGTACCAGAACAAAGACAATGGCTTTGCCATGAAAGAAGTGCTCTGGAACCGTGTGCTCGACGTAAACGACCGTGGCTTGCGCTACATCGTGACCGGACTGGGCGGAAAGACCAATGGTATCACTCGTGAATCGGGATTCGACATCACACCGGCATCGGAAATCATGGCTATCCTCTGTCTGGCAAGAGATGAAAACGATTTGCGCCGCCGCATCGAAAACATTCTGTTAGGATTCACCATCGACAACAAACCTTTCACAGTAAAAGACTTAGGAGTAGCCGGAGCGATTACGGTATTGCTGAAAGATGCCTTGTCGCCTAACCTGGTACAGACTACGGAACATACACCGGCCTTCGTACACGGTGGTCCGTTTGCCAACATCGCACACGGATGTAACTCGGTACTGGCTACCAAACTGGCAATGACCTTCGGTGACTATGTAGTGACAGAAGCCGGATTCGGTGCCGACCTGGGTGCAGAGAAGTTTTACAACATCAAATGCCGCAAAGCCGGACTTCAGCCGAAACTGACCATCATCGTGGCTACAGCTCAGGGATTAAAGATGCACGGCGGGGTAGATGTAGACAAAATCAAGGAACCGAACATGGACGGCCTGAAGGAAGGTGTGAAGAACCTCGACAAGCACATCGAGAACCTCCAGTCATTCGGACAGACCGTAGTCGTAGCTTTCAACCGTTATGCTAACGATACCGATGAAGAACTTGACTTCGTACGTCAGCACTGTGAAGAAATGGGCGTGGGCTTTGCCATCAACAACGCGTTTATGGAAGGCGGAGACGGTGCCATCGAATTGGCTAATCTGGTAGTAAACACCATCGAAAACAATCCGTCACAGCCGTTGACCTTCACTTACGACGAAACTGATTCAGTGGAAGAGAAAGTTACCAAGATTGCCTGCGAACTGTATGGTGCCAAACAAGTGCTGTTCGGCCCGGCTGCCCGCAAGAAGATTCAGATGATAAAAGATCTGGGATACAACAACTTCCCTGTCTGCATTGCCAAGACACAGTATTCATTCTCTACCGACCCGAAACTCTACGGAGTGGCTTCCGGCTTCAACTTTGCCGTGCGCGACATCGTTATCAATGGCGGTGCAGAAATGCTGGTAGTAGTGGCTGGTGAAATGATGCGTATGCCGGGATTGCCGAAAGAGCCGCAGGCATTGCACATTGACATTGTGAACGGAGAAATAGAAGGATTGTCATAAGCAGATGAAGCCACAGTTTCTTGTCGGAGCCATGATGCCCGGAAGCGGGCAGACCCTCGTTGCCTTGGGACTGATGCGTGCGTTGCGTCAACGCAACCTGCGTGTGCAGTCTTTCAAATGCGGACCTGAACTGGCAGACCTTCGCTATCATGCGCTGGCTGCCGACCGTGAACCGGTAAGCCTGGACACCTGGCTGAGCTCACGCAGTCACCTGCAAGCCGTCTACAATCGTTATGGAGAGAAGGCTGACGTGTGCGTGGTAGAAGGACGGGCAGGTTTGTTCGACGGATTCCGGAAAACGCAGGGAAGCAGCGCCGAAATGGCCCGACTGATGAAGATACCTGTGGTGATAGTGGTGAGTGCACGCAATGCAGGCTACTCCATCGCTGCCATGCTGTATGGCTTTAAACATTTCAATACAGAACTGAAAATAGCCGGAGTGATTTTCAATCAGGTCACTTCGGCTGCACAATACGGTTTCCTGCGCGAAACCTGTGCCGAGGCCGGGGTGGAATGCTTGGGCTATCTCCCTTATCTGGAGGAAACAGGCCTTCCACCTCGTCATCAGGCACTGACACTTCCTGCAAGGAAGAGCCTTGACCTGCTTCTCAATCAAGTGGCGGAACAACTGGCACAGCATGTAGACATTGACAAACTGCTGAACCTTTCCACCCGTATTTTCCCTTGTACCTATTCGCTTCCTTACATTTCCGAAACAGAAACGGATATGTGGACCGGCAAGCGCAAACAGCGAATCGCATTGGCTTCCGATCCGGCTTTTCCTTTCGTGTATCGCCAGAGCACAGACAAGACAAAAGGAGACATCACACGTTTCAGTCCGGTATATGGCAGTGAACTTCCCGAAGCGGACATTGTATATCTGCCCGGAGGTTATCCGGAATTGTTTGCCCGTCAGCTGCATCGCCGGAAACGCCTGATGGAGCAGTTACGCGAATACGTAGAGAAAGGAGGAAAACTGCTGGCAGAAGGAGGAGGAATGGCCTTGTTGGGGCAGACACTAACCGCACGTCCCGGAGGTACAGCCTACGAAATGGCGGGAATTCTGCCTTATTCAGTCATTGCGAAAGACAACCGCCCGTGCAGCGGATACCGTCAAACACATTATCACGACTTATGTCTGAAAGGATATGAGTACCGTTACTTTGACATTGTTCCTTCGGAAGAAGCAGCTTCACTGCAAACACCAGTCTGTAATTTAAAAGGAGGAGAAGTATCGGGGTCATTTTTCTTCCGCTATAAAAACTGTATAGCCACCTCAGTACATCACTATTGGGGAGAAACCGGGTTGTATAAGCTCTGGGAATAGCTGGAGAAGGGAATTTTTCTATTTTCCGCACGAAAAAAATCAGAGAAAACGGACGATTCTAAAAAATAAATTCTATATTTGTATCATCAAAGTCGCGGCAGTAGCTCAGTTGGTAGAGCATCAGCTTCCCAAGCTGAGGGTCACGGGTTCGAGTCCCGCTTGCCGCTCATCAGTGTTTAAAGGCTAACATTCTGACAATGAAGAATATTAGCCTCTATTTTTTATAAAGTTCTCTATAAATTCATAGATTAAAAAAAAGGATATAAACCTCACTTTTGAGGTTTTGCACTTATCTTTTACTTATCCTAAAATTTTTAATCTACATGGATATATTAAAAAAAACCGGTAAAGATGAATCATATATTATCCGATTTTCTATCAGACACATGCAACAGTCTGGAAAACCTACGCAGAAATAACGTCTATAAAGAATTCTATTATCATATCAAGTGTGAGAATCTGGAAGACTTTCTGAGTAAAGACATCACCCAATCCGTCCAATATCAAAATTTACTTCAGGATTTGATGCAAATAAAGGGACCTGTACTATATTGGTATGAAATTACATCTTCCCACTCTAACAATGACATAATCAGGGCCTTAAAAGAGTATAAGCAGAAAAGACAAAGAGTTACTCCCGTCATCTACAAAAACTATAACAGACGCACAAAGATCTTATACGTAGGAAAATGCAAAGAAAATCTCTGGGGACGAGTAATGCAGCACTTAGGATACTATAAAACACCTACTACACAGGGGCTCCAGCTCTTTCACTGGGCAAAGGAGCTACGACTGGAAGTCAGATTAAATGCCCTGGAATTTGCGTCTGACATGAAAGACATTATGCCTGTGATAGAATTATTCTTTGCCAAACAATTGCATCCGTTAGTCGGCAGACATACTTGAGATTGCCAGTCGCGGATAATCTTTAAAGTGAGTTATTTTCTTTCACTCAGAGATATAAATCATAAGAAAAGCAGGAAGAAACCCCACTCATGGATTTTCTCCCTGCTTTTCTTTATGTAAATGCGATCTTCTTTTAAGAATTCATACTCATCAGGAACTCTTCATTGTCTTTTGTCTTTTCCAAACGGTCTTTCACGAAATCCATTGCTTCGATAGGATTCATATCCGACAGGTATTTGCGGAGAATCCACATACGGTCGAGCGTAGTCTTGTCAAGCAACAAGTCGTCGCGACGAGTACTTGAAGCCACGATGTTTACGGCCGGGAAGATACGCTTGTTGCTCAGGTTGCGATCCAGCTGCAACTCCATGTTACCTGTTCCCTTGAATTCTTCGAAGATGACTTCGTCCATCTTAGAACCCGTATCAATCAATGCAGTAGCCACAATTGTCAGTGAACCTCCACCTTCAATGTTACGTGCCGCACCGAAGAAGCGTTTGGGTTTGTGCAACGCATTAGCATCCACACCACCGGAAAGAACCTTACCAGATGCCGGAGAAACCGTATTGTAGGCACGAGCCAGACGAGTGATAGAGTCCAGGAAGATTACAACATCGTGTCCGCATTCTACCATACGTTTGGCTTTTTCCAGCACGATGCCGGCTATCTTCACGTGACGCTCTGCCGGTTCGTCGAAAGTAGAAGCGATGACTTCAGCTTTTACGCTGCGAGCCATGTCGGTTACTTCTTCCGGACGTTCATCGATGAGCAGCATAATCATATACACTTCCGGATGATTGGCAGCAATGGCATTGGCAATATCCTTCATCAAGATAGTCTTACCAGTCTTAGGCTGCGCTACAATCAGTGCACGCTGTCCTTTTCCGATAGGAGCAAACAAATCAACTACACGAGCCGACAGGTTATCGTTATATCCTTTGCACAATTTGAATTTCTCATCGGGGAAGAGTGGAGTAAGGTGATCGAACGGAATGCGGTCGCGCACCAAAGCCGGGTCGAGTCCGTTAATTTTAGAAACTTTTACCAGCGGGAAATATTTTTCGCCTTCTTTAGGCGGACGGATAGTACCTTCTACCACGTCACCGGTTTTCAAGCCGAGCAGCTTAATCTGCGACTGTGACACATAAATGTCATCGGGTGAAGAAAGATAGTTGTAATCTGAAGAGCGGAGGAACCCATATCCGTCGGGCATGATTTCCAGTACGCCGGTACCTTGAAGAATATCATCAAAATCGTAGACTTTTTCTACCGGTTTGGGAGCTGGTGCCGGAGCATTATTAGCAGGAGTTTCGGTAGAAGGAGAAGAGGGTTGCTCTGGCGCGTTCTGGTTGGCAGCAGGCTGCGGGTTGTTGTCCTTTCCCTGATTATTGTTGTTATTATTATTGTTATTGTTGTTATTAGGACGGTTATTGCGATTATTCTGACGAGCCTGACGTTGCTGATTTTTCTGTTTCGGTTCTTTAGCCGGCATTACAGGCGCCTCCATTTTGGTAGCCTCAAATTTACCCAGCAATTCAGAAGGTATTTCAAATTTCTCTGACGGAAGATCTTCGATAGGAATGAAATCGTTATTATTCAAGTCGAGCGGTGGAAGTTCCATGTCGTCATCGTCGATAGGAAGCGGAGCCGGTTTGGCAGCAACCTCAGCAGGTTTATTTTCAGCGGCTTCCTGTGCTTCTTTTGCCAGAGTAGATTTATTTTTTGAACCCGGCTTACGTCCACGCTTGGCTTTAGGCTTTTCTTCAGTGGCAGGAGCAGCGGCAACTTCCGGCTGAGCTGTTTTCTCAGCAACCGGTGCAACAGTTTCCGTTTGCTCCGGCAATGCAGGAATTTCCTTGAACAAAGGAGTCGGTGCTGGAAGGGCAGGAGTATTGGCCTCCAGCTTCTGTGCTTTGTCTTTGGTAGCCGTGTATACTTTGTCCCCTTCTTTCTTTATACTGATGCGCGAGCGCTTACGTGGCTGTCCTTCCTTGCGTTCTTCGTTGTTTTGCTGTGCGGCCACTTTTTTTGTCGCACCGACAATTGCCTGCTCATCCAGGATACGATACACCAGCTCTTCTTTTTTCAGTGAATCGACCTTTTTCAGACCCAACTCTTTGGCAATCTGCTGCAATTCAGACAAATTTTTGTCGTTTAATTGAATGATATTGTACATAAATAGGTTAAATGAATTATTAATATTGGGTGTGTGAAGCATGACAAACCGTTCAGAGGTCTCTTTCCTCTTTCACACATTTGAATTATCAATGATTTTTGATTGTTTTTTATTGAATTCGGATTGGATACGAAGACGTTTCCAAATACCTTTTTGCATTATTGCGAGTACAAAAGTAAGTATTTTTTGTTATAAACACGAATAAATGCGGACTTTTTTTACAGTTTCTGTCCACGGATTAAAAGAATTGTGCTAATTTAGCGTTGAAAATACAATTTAATTGACACATTAACGCTTATGAAAAAAGTAATTTTTACAGAAAAGGCTCCTGCTACCATCGGTCCTTACAGCCAGGCAGTAGAAGTAAACGGCATGGTATTCTTGTCGGGCCAGATTCCGGTAAATCCGGCTACAGGCGAAGTGGTAGAAGGTGGAATCACTGAACAGACTACTCAGGTATTCGAAAATATCAAGAATGTACTTGCTGAAGCCGGACTGACAACTGCCAACGTGGTAAAAACCACTGTGTTCCTGGCAGATATGGCGCTGTTCGGTGAAATGAATGCCGTATATGCCAAGTATTTCGAAGGCGATTATCCTGCTCGTTCTGCGGTAGCTGTCAAAGCTTTGCCGAAAGGAGTGCTGGTAGAAATTGAAAGTATTGCGGTAAGATAACCGTAACAAGGAGCAGGCCGTAAGGGAAATGTCTTTATGGTCTGCTCCCAATTTGTTTAACAGGAAATTTTGTGACAATGCAACTGAACATGCGTACAATTTGGGGAGAGAATAAATGGAAGCTGGCCACTTTCATACTGGCTATTCTGACAGTAACGGCTTCGGTTTTATATATTTACAGATACGAACCTTTCTCGTCCGGACTGGATATTACCGACGAACTAGGAGGAAATATCTTTCCGGTCACCATCCTGTCTACAGCTACGACCGATGCACAGCTGATTGTGCCGGCCGACAGTACTTATCTGGGAAACCCCAAATCGTGTATCGGCATTAAAATACGCAGTCCGCATGCCAACAGCAAACTTCACATAGAATTAGCAGCAACTCCTTTCTTTGCTCATTCGGTTTCTGAATTCATTCTGCCGGAATCAGGAAAGGAATACCTGGTTTTCCCGGATGTGATATGGAATTATCAGGCCCTGCTGGAAAATACTCAGGCCATGCCTGTTACCGTGTCCATACAAGCAAAGGTAAATAACAACCGGACATATTCGGCGGTACATACGTATTCCGTACGCAGCATCAATGAATGCCTGTTAGGTTACATCGACAGCAAAATGAAATTTCACGACACAGGCGATTTCTTTGCGGCCTATGTCAACGAAGACAATCCCAACATCAGCCAGGTGCTGCGCGAGGCACTGGATTCACGCATTGTCAACCGTTTTTGGGGATACCAGAGCAAGGATCCGAAAGTCGTAGACAAGCAGGTGTATGCCTTATGGTATGTCTTGCAGAAAAGAGGGTTCAAATACAGCTCCATCAGCAACAGCAGCCTGTCGTCCAACGTAGTCTTCACCCAGCGCGTACGTACCTTCGACGATGCCCTGCAGTCGGCACAGATTAACTGTGTGGACGGAAGCGTACTGTTTGCTTCGTTACTGAAAGCCATCAATATCAATCCGATTCTGGTACGCGTGCCGGGCCACATGTTCGTGGGTTATTACACCGACCGTTTGCACCAGGAGATTCATTTCCTGGAAACGTCCATGATTGGCGACGTGAACCTGGATGACTTCTTCCCGGAAGAGAAACTCGACTCCACAATGGCGGGAAAATCGCAGGAAAGCGTATCAAAGTTCATGTTTGAGAAATCCAAGGAATATGCTACCCGCATTTACAACGAACACAAGGATCTGATTCATTCGGGCAAAGTGAACTACATGTTCCTGGAGATAGACAAGGCCACCCGCGCGTATGTGCAGCCCATTGCGGCCAAATAAGACCTCAATCTCATGAAACTGATTTATCTTTATCATAGCGGCTTCGCCCTGCTGGGGGAATGTTACACGCTTATTTTCGACTATTTCGAAGACTCCGTGTCGGCCGACAAAGGCATCGTGCACGAACAGCTTCTTTCACGTGAAGGACGGTTGTATGTGTTTTCCAGTCATGCGCATACCGACCACTTTAACCGGCAGATACTCTCCTGGAAAGCGCTTCGGTCTGACATCGTCTATTTGCTTTCAACCGACATTCCTCTTTCTGACCAAGACAAAGAAAACAGAAATCTCCACACACTGGCGAAAGGAGACACCTATCGTGACGAATACCTCACCGTGCGGGCTTTCGGCTCGACGGACATAGGCATCTCTTTTTTAGTCCAAACTCCAGAAGGAGCTACCGTATTCCATGCCGGCGACCTGAACAACTGGCACTGGATGGACGAGAGTCCGGAGGAAGAATGGAAACGTGACGAAGCTTTCTTCCTTCGTGAGCTGGAAGACATTGCCGTCTACAAGGCGAAAATGGATATCGTGCTGTTTCCGGTCGACCCTCGTTTAGGGAAGGAATACATGCGAGGGCCTTTACAATTTGTGAAACGGATAAAAACGACTATATTTGTACCGATGCACTTTGACAAAGCTTTTGAGAAGGCTTCGGCTTTTGCACCTTTGGCTGCCTCGGAAGGGACGCAGGTTCTTACCCCTGTCCATCGCGGCGAGACATTGAACTTAGACCACTATATCAACTTAAAATAAAAAGACAATGGAAATAAAAGGAAGATTTGACCACTTCAATATCAACGTAACTAATCTTGAAAAAAGTATCCAATTCTACGAAAAGGCGCTCGGACTGCATGAGTCTCATCGCAAGGAGGCGGCCGACGGCTCTTTCATTCTGGTGTACCTTACCGACGGATGCACGGGTTTCTCACTGGAACTGACCTGGCTGCGCGACCATACGGAAGCCTACGAACTGGGAGAAAACGAAAGCCACCTTTGTCTCCGTGTGGCAGGCGACTACGATGAAGTACGCAAGTTCCACAAGGAAATGGGCTGTGTCTGCTTCGAGAACGAACAGATGGGACTGTATTTCGTCAATGACCCGAATGATTATTGGATTGAGATTCTTCCGCTGAAATAAACCTTTATCTCTAATACTAAAAACAAAAAACGTTATGAAAAAGTACATTTCTCCAGGGGCCTGGTTTTCACTGGAATATCCCGACAACTGGTGTGAGTTTGAAGATTCGGAAGACTGCTTTCTGTTTTACAACCCTGACAAATGGACCGGAAACTTCCGTATTTCTGCCTATCGGGGGAATTCGTCAGCCTATGCCAACGAATGTCTGGAAGACGAGCTACATCAGGTACGTGGGGCCAAGAAGATGAAAGTCGGTTCATGGGACTGTGCCTATTCTTCTGAAAGCTTTCAGGAGAATGGCGTGTGGTACACCACCCACATCTGGGTAACCGGTCGGGGAGAAATCTCCGTGGAGTGCTCGTTCACCGTGGCTAAGGGCGAGAGCCCCAAGGCAGGCGAGGCTATCATAGCTTCCCTGAAGGTGCGCAATGCATCCGACAAGCCGGTGAAAGAAGTGATTCCGGTCCGTATCCTGGAAATCAACCAGATAAACGAGAACTATGACTGGGCCGTTTCTACAGTGAAAAAACAACTGACCAAGGACTTTACCGGAACGGCGGCCGACTTGGAAAACTTGCAGAAAGTAATCGATAGCGGACGTTTCAACCCCAAACAGCGTCAGGCGTGGGAAAGCTTCGGTACGGCATTCGGCGTGATACTGGTCAACGAGATGGACGGCATGGAATGGGTAACGGTCATCGACGGACAGAAAGAATCTCCGGCACTGCGTTTTCGCGATTCAAAAGTAATGGTCAACCCAATTTCCCTGATATGGGACAAGGCGAAGAGCGGACAGCCGTGCGACCTGAAAGCGGAATTCGAACGGATAAAGAACGAAGTGGAAGCGGCGATGGACTAATCCTGTCCGCATCCTATTTTTAGAAGCTACGAATTAGATTATGACTCCATATTTACAAGTAGAAAACCTGACCAAGTCGTTCGGCGACTTGGTCCTTTTTAACGGCATATCTTTCGGCATTGCAGAAGGACAGCGCATCGGACTGATAGCCAAGAACGGTTCGGGAAAAACCACCTTGCTGAATATCTTGGCCGGTAAGGAAGGTTACGACGAAGGAAAAATCACCTTCCGCCGCGATTTACGCGTGGGTTATCTGGAACAGAGCCCGAAATATCCCGAAGAACTGACGGTGCTGGAGGCCTGCTTTTATCACGGCAACTCTACCGTAGAGCTGATTAAGGAATATGAACGGTGCATGGAAACACCCGACAACCCCGGCATGGACGAACTGCTGGTGCGAATGGAACACGAAAAGGCGTGGGATTATGAACGGCGTGCCAAGCAGATTCTTTCACAACTGAAAATCCGCGATTTCTCCCAGAAAATCGGACATCTGTCCGGCGGACAGTTGAAGCGCGTAGCACTGGCCAACATCCTGATTACCGAACCGGATTTGCTGATTTTGGACGAGCCGACTAACCATCTCGACCTGGACATGACGGAATGGCTGGAAGAGTACCTGAACCGTGGCAGCCTGAGCTTGCTCATGGTGACACACGACCGCTATTTTCTGGACCGTGTGTGCTCAGAAATCATTGAAATAGACAACCGCCAGTTGTACTCCTACAAAGGAAACTACAGCTACTACCTGGAGAAACGGCAGGAACGCATCGAAGCGACCAATGCGGAGATTGCCCGTGCCAACAACCTGTATCGCACGGAACTGGAATGGATGCGCCGTATGCCGCAGGCACGCGGACACAAGGCCCGTTACCGCGAAGAAGCCTTCTACGAACTGGAGAAGGTGGCCAAGCAGCGCACGTACGATGCGAACGTGAAACTGGATGTCAAGGCTTCGTACATCGGTTCCAAGATTTTCGAGGCCGACCACCTGTGCAAACGTTTCGGCGACCTGAAGATTCTGGATGATTTCTCCTACATCTTTGCCCGCTACGAGAAGATGGGTATCGTGGGCAACAACGGTACGGGTAAATCTACCTTCATCAAGATTCTGATGGGACTGGAGAAACCCGACAGCGGTACGCTGGACATCGGCGAAACGGTGCGCTTCGGCTACTACTCGCAAGAGGGGCTTCAGTTTAACGAGCAGATGAAAGTGATTGACGTGATTACGGACATCGCCGAGGTAATTGAGCTAGGTAACGGCAAACGGCTGACGGCTTCACAGTTTCTGCAGCATTTCCTCTTTACGCCCGAAACGCAGCACAGCTATGTGTACAAGCTGAGCGGGGGAGAACGACGCCGGTTGTACCTCTGTACGGTACTGATGCGGAACCCGAACTTCCTGGTGCTGGACGAGCCGACCAACGACCTGGACATCGTGACACTGCAGGTGCTGGAAGAATACCTGCAGAACTTCAAGGGATGCGTCATCGTGGTGAGCCACGACCGCTACTTCATGGACAAAGTGGTAGACCATCTGCTGGTATTCAAAGGGCAGGGCGACATCCGCGATTTCCCCGGCAACTATTCTGACTACCGCGACTGGAAGCTGGCCAAGGCAGAACACGAAAAGGAAGCAGCCAAACCTAAGGAAGAAAAGACGCAGCGTGTCCGCCTGAACGACAAGCGCCGCATGACGTTCAAGGAACGGAAGGAATTCGAACAGCTGGAAAAAGAGATTGCCGCACTGGAGGAAGAAAAGAAACAGATAGAAGAAGCCTTGTGCAGCGGTACACTCAGCGTAGACGAACTGACCGAGAAATCCAAGCGTCTGCCTCTGCTCAATGACGAGCTGGACGAGAAGACCATGCGCTGGCTGGAACTGAGTGAAATTGAGGGATAAAAAAACGCCTTTGCATTTGAAAGAAAACGCAAAGGCGTTTATACCTAAACACAAGTGCGTTTCAATCGAAACGCTTTGACGTTTTAAATAAAACGCAAGTACGTTTGCTCATGAACGTACTTGCGTTTTTTTATGGGTTTTAAGAAGAATAATAGAAATTGCTTATCAAAGAGTTACACCATTCTTGAAAATCGCGATTTCACGATAGTTTTTCTTTTCGTTGTTCACGAGTTCTCCGCTGGCCACCTGAATCACATAATCGATAAAACGGCGGCAAGTGGTTTCCATCGGCTCGTTTTCAACGATGACACCGGCATTGAAATCAATCCATCCAGGCTTGTGTGCCGCCAGGTTAGAATTGGTAGAAATCTTCATGGTAGGCACGAAGGTACCGAACGGCGTACCACGTCCTGTAGTGAATAGCACGATGTGGCAGCCGGAAGAGGCGAGGGCCGTAGCAGCTACCAGATCATTGCCCGGAGCCGACAGCAGGTTCAGTCCCTTCGTCTGCAAGCGCTCTCCGTAAGCCATCACGCCTGATACGTAACTCTTTCCGCATTTCTGTGTGCACCCCAGTGCTTTTTCTTCCAGTGTAGAGATACCTCCGGCCTTGTTACCCGGCGAAGGATTCTCGCCCACGGGCTCTCCATGTGAAAGGAAGTATTCCTTGAAATCATTAATCAGACTCACCGTCTGGTTGAACAATTCTGTAGTACGGCAACGGTTCATCAGGATGGTTTCTGCCCCGAACATTTCAGGCACCTCCGTCAGCACTGAAGTACCTCCCTGCGCAATCAGGTAGTCGGAGAACATACCCAGCAGCGGATTGGCCGTAATACCTGAAAAACCGTCGGAACCACCGCATTTCAGTCCCACACGCAACTCGGAGAGGGGCACATCCGTACGCTCATCCTGACAGCATTTGGCATACAGTTCACGCAAGATGCGCATACCTTCTTCATATTCATCGTCCACCTTCTGTGCCACCATGAAGCGGATACGGTCTTTATCATACGAACCGATAAATTCACGGAACACATCGGGCTGGTTGTTCTCGCATCCTAATCCCACTACCAGCACGGCTCCGGCATTGGGATGCAGCACCATGTCGCGCAGAATCTTCTTTGTATTCTCATGGTCTTCGCCCAACTGCGAGCAACCATAATTATGCGGAAAAGCCACGATGGCATCCACTCCTTTTCCTCCGTCCGTTTCGCGGCGAAGTCCCTCGGCCAGCTGGTTCACGATGCCGTTCACACAGCCCACAGTCGGGATAATCCAGATCTCGTTACGCACGCCTACGTCTCCGTTCCGACGGCGATAACCTTTGAACGTGCGGTGTTCCATAGGAATATCCGTATGCACCTCCACAGGCTGGTAAGTATAATCCAGCAGCCCTGCCAGATTAGTCTTGATTTCTTTCTCGCTCACCCATGTACCTTCGGGTACATCAACGGTAACATGACCGATGGGGTAGCCGTATTTAATAATATTCTCTCCAGCCTGGAAATTCTTCAGCGTCACCTTGTGGCCGGCAGGCACATCCGTGCGCAGGGTAATCACCCGTCCGTCTGCCTCAATGGTTTCTCCTGCATGAAGGGGAGAAATAGCCACCGCCACGTTATCGGCCGGGTTGATTCTCAAATAAGTTGTTTTCATATTAATAGCAATGTAATCAGGTTATTCGTTGACATGTGCATCGAAGTAGAAATCGATGTTTTCCGTCGTAATCAGGTTGATAGGCATGTAGTTGCAGTCCTTCACCTTCTTGCGCAGAATCAGGTGGTTGCACAGACATTCAATGCTGTTGTATCCCTGCACGGTAGGCTGCTGGGCTATGATGAAGTCAATCACTCCTTCCTTCAGGCAAGCCACGTTGCGACGCAGCAGGTCGTAACCCATAAGGTGGAAGTCCGTACGTCCGTGACGCTGCATATACTCGCCGATGATGTACGCCTTCGAGTTGAAGGTGATACCGCACTTCACGTTCGGATGCGCCGCAAAAAAATCGTCCAGCAACGAAGCATCTTCACCCGGCTGTTTGGCATAGAGGTTCAGTTCCCACATCTTCAGTTCAGGACAGTGCTCCTTCATGTATTCATAGAAGCCCTCTTCACGATGGAGCTGCTGGTTCGAACCCAGACGTCCTTCGTTTATCTGACGGAAGATAACAATTTCCGGTTCGCCACTAGCCAGCAGACGCAACATGCGGGCGGCAAAGTATCCGCTCCGCTGGGCATGCTGTCCGTAGAAAGCCAGCGGCTCCAGCCGAGCAATATTCGAATCAATAAATACATACGGAATGCCGGCTTCGCGCAGCAGGCTGACAAACCGTTCAGTTTCTTCTTCTACAGTAGGCGAAAGGATGACTCCGTCGGGCTGTGCTTCTAAAATGCGCATACCACTTTCTATAAAGGCACCTGACTCGTACTGGTCATAATAATAGTCGGACAGAGAAACATTGAAATCGGAAAAACGGGTGATGGCCTGTTGCATGCCACGTTCCACATCCTTCCAGTAATCACCTTCATTGTGCGAAGGGAGCAGATAGGCAAATCTGTATTTCTTGTTCGAAGCCAGCGCACTGGCATACATGTTGGGCTGATAGTTCAGCTTCTTCAATATTTCTTCCACTTTAATGCGGCTAGACTCAGACACACCGCTCCGGGAGTGAAGTACACGGTCTACTGTTCCCACCGATACTCCGGCCATCTGGGCGATGTCCTTGATTCGGATTCTATCTTGCTGTTTCTCCATGCGTTCTTACCTTATTATATTGTAAAATCTGTGCATTCAGTAAAAATTCATTTTTTTCGATACAAATATATAACTTATTTTGGTTTTTAAAAAATAAACCGTACCTTTGTGTGCGTACACAAAATGGATATTTCAAAAGTAACCGCTAAAAGAACCGTTTTTGTGATACAAGCTAAGAACTACATTATTAATCATATAAGTATAAAAATATCTAGCAATGGGAAAAATTGTTACTTTAGGCGAAATCATGTTGAGATTGTCTACACCGGGCAATACTCGTTTTGTTCAATCAGACAGCTTTGACGTAGTTTACGGTGGAGGTGAAGCAAACGTAGCTGTAAGCTGTGCCAACTATGGTCATGAAGCATACTTCGTAACCAAATTGCCGAAACACGAAATCGGACAGTCAGCTGTAAACGCATTGCGCAAATACGGTGTGAAGACTGACTACATCGCCCGTGGTGGTGACCGCGTAGGTATCTACTACCTGGAAACAGGTGCTTCTATGCGTCCTAGCAAGGTTATCTACGACCGCGCTCACTCTGCCATCGCTGAAGCTGATTCTTGCGACTTCGACTTTGATGCTATCATGGAAGGTGCTGACTGGTTCCACTGGTCTGGTATTACTCCGGCTATCTCTGACAAGGCTGCTGAACTGACTAAATTGGCTTGTGAAGCTGCAAAACGTCACGGAGTAACAGTTTCTGTTGACTTGAACTTCCGCAAAAAACTGTGGACAAAAGAAAAAGCACAGTCTATCATGCGCCCGTTGATGCAATATGTAGACGTTTGTATCGGTAACGAAGAAGATGCTGAACTTTGCTTAGGCTTCAAACCGGATGCTGACGTAGAAGGCGGTAAGACCGATGCAGAAGGCTACAAGGGAATCTTCACAGCCATGGCTAAGGAATTCGGATTCAAGTATGTAATTTCTACTTTGCGTGAATCTTTCTCTGCTACTCACAACGGCTGGAAGGCGATGATTTACAACGGTGAAGAATTCTATACTTCTAAGCGTTACGACATCGACCCGATTATTGACCGTGTAGGTGGTGGTGACTCATTCTCAGGTGGTATTATCCACGGCTTGCTGACCAAAGCTACTCAGGGCGAAGCATTGGAATTCGCAGTGGCAGCCTCAGCATTGAAGCACACTATCAACGGTGACTTCAACCTGGTATCTGTAGAAGAAGTAGAAGCACTGGCTGGTGGTGACGCTAGCGGTCGCGTACAGAGATAATCACTCAAACAAACAACATTTCATTTAAGGTTAGAAAAAATGGCTAAATTCGATAAAATTGCAGTGTTGAACAAGATTGGTTCAACAGGTATGGTTCCTGTATTCTATCACAAGGATGCAGAAGTAGCAAAAAAAGTGGTAAAGGCTTGCTATGACGGTGGTGTACGTGCATTCGAATTCACTAACCGTGGTGACTTTGCGCACGAAGTATTTGCTGAAGTAGTGAAATTCGCAGCAAAAGAATGTCCGGAAATGGCAATGGGTGTAGGTTCTATCGTAGACCCTGCTACAGCTTCTCTGTACATCCAGTTGGGTGCTAACTTCGTGGTAGGTCCGTTATTCAACCCTGAAATCGCAAAAGTCTGCAACCGTCGTCTGGTAGCTTACACTCCGGGATGCGGTAGCGTGTCTGAAGTAGGTTTCGCACAGGAACTGGGTTGCGACCTCTGCAAGATTTTCCCGGGCGACGTACTGGGTCCGAAACTGGTAAAAGGTTTGCTGGCTCCGATGCCATGGTCTAAGCTGATGGTAACCGGTGGAGTAGAACCTACTCAGGAAAACCTGACTTCATGGATTAAGGCCGGAGTATTCTGCGTAGGTATGGGTTCTAAGCTGTTCCCGAAAGACAAGGTAGCTGCTGAAGACTGGACTTATGTCACAGAAAAATGTAAGGAAGCATTGGCTTACATTGCAGAAGCTCGTAAATAATACAGAAATTCATTTTGTTTAAAGGTGTATAAGTGAGAAGCCTCGCTACGTCCGAAAGGGTGTAGCGGGGCTTTCTCATGCCCGCAAGTGAAGGAATATTCATGAAAAAATACAAAAACGAATACTTCCTGCATGGATATGTGCGCGAAAAGTCCTATCTTTGCATGAAATTTTTCGCGAAATATGAAAATTAAGGAAATTGTGAATGCCCTTGAGATATTCGCGCCTCTGCCTTTACAGGACGGATTCGATAATGCCGGACTGCAAATCGGATTGACAGACGCGGAAGCTACAGGGGCTTTGTTGTGTCTGGACGTAACCGAAGCCGTGGTGGATGAAGCCATCGCACTGGGATATAACCTGATTGTATCTCACCATCCGCTCATCTTCAAGGGCTACAAGTCGATTACCGGACGCGACTACGTGGAACGCTGCATCCTGAAGGCCATCAAGAACGACATCGTGATTTTCTCGATGCACACCAACCTGGACAACGCACCTCAGGGCGTCAACTTCAAGATTGCCGAGAAAATCGGACTGAAGAACGTAAGAATCCTGGAACCGAAAGAAAACCAGCTGCTGAAACTGGTTACCTTCGTACCGAAGGCACAGGCCGACGAGGTACGCAATGCCTTGTTCGAAGCCGGATGCGGCTGCATCGGTAACTATGATTCCTGCAGCTATAATCTGGAAGGGAAGGGCACTTTCCGCGCACAGCCGGGCACACATCCTTTCTGCGGAGAAATCGGCCAGTTGCACGAAGAGCATGAGGTACGGATTGAAACCGTGCTGCCGGTATTCCTGAAAGGGAAGGTGCAGAAAGCTCTCGTCGAGGCACATCTTTACGAGGAACCAGCCTACGACTTCTATCCCTTGCAGAACGAATGGACACAGGCAGGAGCGGGCATCGTAGGTGAACTGGAAGAACCGGAAACCGAGACCGATTTCCTGCGCCGGGTCAAGAAGCTGTTCGAGGTGGGCTGCGTAAAACATTCGCGCATGACGGGACGCCTCATCCAGACCGTCGCCCTCTGTGGAGGAGCAGGAGCCTTCCTGCTGCCCAAGGCCGTAAGAGCCCATGCCGACGTGTTTCTGACAGGCGAAGTGAAATACCACGACTATTTCAGCTACGAGAACGACATTCTCATTGCAGAGATAGGACACTACGAAAGCGAACAATATACAAAAGATTTATTATATTCAATCATACGGGAAAAGTTTCCGACACTCGACGCACAGCTGACGCGTGTCAATACCAATCCCATAAAATACTTGTAGAAAACTATGGCTAAAGAAGCAAAGAAAGATCCGAATGAATTGAGTGTGGAAGAAAAGCTGAAAGCACTCTACCAGTTGCAAACCATGTTGTCGGAGATTGACAAAATCAAGACACTGAGAGGAGAGCTTCCGCTGGAAGTGCAGGACTTGGAAGACGAAGTAACGGGTCTGAGCACACGTATCGAGAAAATCAAGGCTGAAATCGAAGAACTGAAGTCAAACGTAGCCAGCAAGAAAATCGAAATCGAAACTGCCAAGGCTTCTATCGAAAAGTACAAGAGTCAGCAGGACAACGTACGTAACAACCGTGAATACGACGTACTGACTAAGGAAATCGAATTCCAGAGCCTGGAAGTGGAACTCTGCGAAAAGCGTATCCGTGAATATACAGCCGGCATCAAGTCGAAAGAAGAGGAAATCGTAAAGAGCGAACAGTTGCTCGAAGAAAGAAAGAAAGATCTGGAAGTAAAGAAGAACGAACTGGACGAAATCATCTCAGAAACCAAGCAGGAAGAAGAAAAACTGAGAGAAAAAGCCAAGAATTTGGAAGCTACCATCGAACCGCGTCTGCTTCAGGCTTTCAAGCGTATCCGCAAGAACTCACGCAACGGTCTGGGTATTACTTACGTGCAGCGTGATGCTTGTGGCGGTTGCTTCAACAAGATTCCGCCTCAGAAACAGCTCGACATCCGTATGCGCAAGAAAATCATCGTATGCGAATACTGTGGCCGTATCATGATTGACCCGGAACTGGCTGGTGTAGAAACAGAAAAGCATCTGGAAACAAAAATGAAATAAGCGTCAGACTTCCGTCTGACAGCAGAAGAGGCTGTCTCAAAATAGAGTTGAGATGGCCTCTTTTGTTTTATTTCAAATTGAAGTCATTTGGATTTTTCTCAAAAAAAGAAGCTTACAAACTTACTTTTTCCATTCAAACTGTTTTTTATTGGTATAAGCCTCCTAAGAGGCTATTTTTGCAAGATTATGTGCAATGGCCAGCAGGCCGAACTCAATTTCAACCTTCTTAAGTC
>ERZ772900.1061-NODE-1061-length-26826-cov-4.509544_pt1 | contig 26826 bp, 19 predicted proteins | sample MGYA00512124_ERZ772900 | MGnify/ENA primary metagenome ERZ772900 (study PRJEB29015, sample SAMEA2737716) | human gut metagenome | biome: human gut; feature: human-associated habitat; material: faeces | place: China | collected 2012 ... | reverse complement strand
GAATACACTACCTGCATTCACAACTTTTTCTGCCAGCTGCTCGTAATCGGCTGTGTGCGTTGTCCGTCCACCATCCAAGCCGAGATACATTTCAACGTATGTACGCTGGTTCGGTTACTCTGTTCGGTTGCGACAATTCCAAGCTGATTCATCTGGTCGAGCAATCGTGAGATAGTCTTCTTGTCATAGCGCAATCGGTTGGACAATTCCACTTCCGATATAGCCGCCTGCCCCACATGGATCGTGGTATGAAATCCTTTGATGTTATACTCCGTCTCTTTCAACGAGACAGACCTAATCAGTTGGTGAAGTATCTTCATTCGGTCAATGCCATACTTGCTTTCTGCCAGAAATTTGAGTCGTTCTGCGGAAAGCACTATACAATAGTTTACTTGTTGTTTCATCGTCTAAGTGTTTTTGATGATTAAAAACTGGTGCAGCCAAAAAGAGAAACATTAGAAGTACCTTCTGTTCGTTCTCTCTGGCAAGTAATACTCTCGGTCGTAAGAAATATGGTCTAGCACATCCTGCAACCTTTCCTGTTCGCTTCTGTCAAGTACACAGATAGCCGCAATTGTGATTTTGTGTGATGCCAAACGTCTGTGCTCACATTCGATTTCTGTCATCGGCTCATGCTTCGGTTTGCAAATGCTGTCAAGGTAGCTGTTCACTGCTTCTGTCTGTTCCTTGCTTGGAAAGGTGGACGGGTAACGGTCTTGAACATACGTAACCATGTGGCTGACCGCATTTGCCAACAACGGGGCACGTTCTTTTAGTTGTTTGATAAGTTCTTCTTTTCTCATATTGTGATTTATATTGTCCCGTGTCCCAAGCGTTTTTATAACTTTCAATTTTACTTTCTTCCTGTTTTTATTCTTTTTCGAGGGCAAAAGGGACAAGGGGACATTAGTTTTTTATTTTTCCCTTATTTTAAAATTAGAATGACAATTCCTGTTCACTTGGCAGTGTCGCGCAGGACTCTTCACTTGGAGCGTCCACCCTCACCCATGGGTATTTCGTCCGTCCCGTCTTATCGCAGTAGGCTGGATGCAGCCCCTTGACCTTCTCCTGTTCACTCCGTTTCCAATTGGGAAACATGGACATCAGTCGGTTGATGTATTGCGAAGTGTATTTGGACGGATTTCGTCTGACTAAATCATTGGGCAGTTCCTCTATAATCTGCCGGGCACAAACCATATTGAGTGAGGTCATTGTGGAATTTGGCTCTGAGTATGCCCCTTTCTGATATGCTAGTCGTGTCGGAATCATCCAACTTGCATACTGAATGGGAACCTCACGTTCCAGATACATTTCAATATCTTCCATAATGGGGTCAACAATGATGTTGGAATGTTGCATCTGTATCTCGTTGGCCTCTACCTCCATATCGGGAGCCAAGTATAATTTCATACCTTGCTTATAATAGGTATATGCCTCTGCCCAAAATTGAGGAACGGAACGTTGCAAATCATCCAACCAATCTGACACATGACCGTTGCCTTTGACAGGGATTATCCACCAGCGACGGTTTCCGTTGTCCCCTTGCAGGAAGTTTGTCTCATTGGTAGTCGCTGCAAAGACATTGTGCCGCATGAACTCCACCACCTTATGCCCATAAGCCGGACGCATATAATCACTGCAACGGCTTAGAAAAGCCTTGGCTGCCTCTGCATCGTTCGCCCGTTTCAAACCATTCAACTCACTGATTTCAATAATCCAGCCATTGGTTATGGTTTCCACTTTCTCCTTGTCACCACTGGCAAAAGAGAATGAATCGTTGAACCATCTCCCACTGATGGCTTTGAAAAAGGTGCTTTTCCCGATACCTTGGGGACCGGGCAAGGTCAGTACGTTGTCAAACTTGCAACCTGGATTGAATACTCTTGCTACAGCCGCCACGAACCAAAGTTTTGTCTGTTCCCTGACAAGCGGATTGTCCTCGGCTCCAAGATAATCGATGATGGTTGTGGCTATGCGAGGTTGTCCGTCCCATGTCTCTTGTGAGATGAATTCCTGCACTGGATTGAAACTCCGTTCAGAAGAAGTGGTCTTCAGTATCTCAAATACCTTATTCTGCGTCAGACGTATTCTGTATGTCCTTTCCAGATAGTCCTGTATCTTTCCTGCTGATTCTTCATCAATTTTGTTACCATTGACATTGCGGAACAAAGGGCAGAAACACACATCGTCCTGACAGAAGGTATCGTACCTTATCTGACTAAGATTCTCATCCAGCGTAAAAATAAGCCGGAGATTGCTGATGGAATGAGCCGGATTCCCGTAACTGTCTGTTGCCAGATTCTTTTTCCAATTCTCTTCCATACCGCTATTCTTTGATATGGATGCCACCTGATTCCTTTGCCAAAGACAGTGCGAGGTCTGCATCCACTACGATTTTTCGTCCTATCTGTGTGATAGCTTTGTCTATGATACCGCTTTTCTTAATGCGGTTTGCCGTGGGTACACTGCATCCGAACACACGGGCGATTCCCTCTATGCCATAGTAGTTGCCTTTGGATGCCACTTGGGGAGTGGCCGCTTCTGTACTCTCCACACTTTTAGTGATGAGAAAGCAAAGCTCCTCACCCGTCATCATGGCGATGGGCTTTTGGAGTAGTTGGTTAAAATTGAGTTTTTCTTCCATACCTTTACTTGTTTGATGATTAAATACTTTAAGCCTCGGCTCAACTCTGTGAAACCGATTTCGCAAGCAAAGGTAGTGTATGAAACTCTGTGTGTTGGTCGGTTTATTTATACCTTAATTTAACCGACCGTATTACAACAGTTGTTTGCAAAGTAAATACGGATAGCTGGATTTCCCAACTACCCGTTATTGATAAAATAGTCCGTCCATTGGTCAATCATTCGTTTAGCTTTGGTGTAACTGCTTCCTCTTTGAGGCGAGTTCAAGATAAGTTCCTTGATTTCCCCGTATCGCTTCTGCGGAATGTCATGCCCATAATGCCGTTGAGAGAACTGTTCTATGGCACGGTGGAATGTCATGTATCTTTTGGATGCTTTTATCTTGCCAGACTTTACCAATGATTTCAACAGATAGGCAAGACTTATGTCCTCTGTATTTTCTTCAAGAAACAAACGGATACCCTGCTTGATACGTTCCTTGCCGCCCCAAAGAATATCATCCAATGATTGTATCACCTTTCTATTGCCTCGCCTGCCTTTTACTTTTCGTAAGGCAAACATCACCTCCTTCCAGATTTCCGGGGTACAGTCTTCTATAGTATCTTCCCAGTCTGCTTTGGTTTCTGCGCCCATCTCTATACTTCTATTGGCAAGCATGGTAACACATGATTTCGCCAAAAGTATATCGCCATGGTCAACCTCTTCACTGTTCAGCAGACGGTTAAGTAATTTGGCCATACGTGAAAGACCGTGGTCAAATACCACGAAATAATACATACAATAAGCCAAATCCTCTTTCTTTTCCATTACACGATCATACAGGTTAGCCATGAACCCACCAATGAATACTGTATGAGAGAGGAAAACAATTTGAGAGATATAGGTCAGGAACTGATAAACCATTTTTCTTTCCAGTTTGCTCAACAGATAACAACCTTTGCTGTTTCTCATGAACATATCCAGTTGCCCAATCAAGTAGGATCTTAACTCCTGCGGCAGACGATTCCATATTTCAATCGGCGTTTCAGAATGAACCATCAGTAACCCAGACTTTGGCGATGTAAGCAGTTCTATTGTCCCCATTTTGATACTGACACCTATCCACAAACGCTTGTTGGTGATACATTGGGCTATGGTCTCGGTATATTGACTAGCCCATTGTTGATTGGCTATATTTTGTATGTCTTTACCATTTGCCAAATTAGAAAGCCAGTCATACATCATTAAGGCTTCGGGAGGTGTGCATTTCTGCATCATCAGATACATGTCCATCAGGACAGACACATCACCTTTTGCCACAGCATCCATGCGCTTACAAAAGTCGGCATACATTTCTTCATGGGCTGATTTCCATGCTCGCATAGCCATATCAGCCATTTCCTTTTTTGGGGAGTAGGATTTTATCCTTTCTATGAAGTTTATCATCAGCATTACGGATTAAGGTTGTCTGAATAGTTTGAGCAATTCTTCTGTGGACATGCTTGCCAGCTTCGCCAACAAAGCATCTCTCTCAGAAGTGTTCTTCAAGTTTAGCAACTTTGAATTGTTTTGCATTTGTATATCGAGAGGATAATGTTCAATGTAGATTTGAGTGATGGCATGGTCTGAAGAAGCGTGTCCCATGCTCTCCGAAATATAATCCATATCCACTCCGGCATTATGTAAGTTGGTGGCAAACGAGTGTCGGCACCATGTCCCGGATGGGCAGACAGACTTGTCCCAATTCAATGCCTCATGACAAATCTTGATAACTCGGTCTTTCACGTTTGAGTTTTCTTGTACCGTGTATTTGCGGCGCAGTTCTTCTGTCTCCGATCCCTTTAATATGTAGGGAAACACCAAGCCATCACGAGTCGGAGGCGCAGCAATCTCATCCAAGATATATTGTAAGGGAGGGATAATAGGAACTATCACCTCGGAACCATCGGGGCATCTTCGGGAAGTCTTTTTGCGATTGAAGCGGAACGCCTTGCCTTCTGTCTGGTAATAATAACTGTTGTAAGTCAGACGTCCGGCATCAGCCATGTTGAAACCATTACACAGGTATTGCGCAAGGAACAGCCCTAATGAATAATGGGCACGTTTCATATAATCTTCCGTCCAATGTTCGGGGTATTGCTTTGAAACGAAAAGGTTATAAAGCTCTGTCATCTGGTTTACGTTCAGGAAACTCTGCTTGCGCTTTGCGCTCTTGGGAATGCTTACCAAGCCTTTCTCTTTCTTGTTAGAAAAGGGATAAGGAACATCTTTGAGGTAGCCCTCATGCACACACCTGTTCCATACGGCACGGCAACAACGCAAATAGATACCGGCCGTAGTGTCGCTGATTTTCCCGACAATCGCACCATTTTCATCTTTTACCCCATTGTGCATACCATCCTTCCACTTCTGAAGTTCTGCCGCACTGATACAAAAGCCTTTTATGGCATTCTCTCCAAGAATTTTTCTGAATGATTTGAGAGAACACTCGTAACTTTCGGCTGTGGTAAAGCGTACTCCGCCATCTTCTGTTCGGAGGTCATGGATAACTTGCTCCCAAATGCCAACAAAAGATTGAGAGACAGTAGCGTTGTCATCTATGGATGTTGCTTCTTCACCGTCTATTATACATCGACGTACCATTTCGTATGTGAGGATGCCTCCCTTGTTCAGATTCATCAAGATTTCCTTGTACTTGGGAATAAACGTGTCCTTCCATTCCTTTTGCAACTTGTAGTTCTCGCTCCTACATTTTACAGTACTACAAATGTCCGAAAACTCTTTTGCAGTATAAGACCCACCAACGGGATAATAAAAAGCTCTACGTTCTAATGTAAAACGCACAGATAAAGGGTACTCACTTGATTTTCTCCTGTTGGTTCGAACATCAAGGGCAAGTGATACAGTACAACCACGCTCTTTGAAAAGGGGCATGGATTTGGTTAATTTTTCCATTGCATTCATTGTTTATGTTCAACATAACCTCTGAATACAGCCGCTTTGCAATGTGAGGCGTACATATACAAAACGCTGCATATAACCACTGAGCCTCTATCCTTTGACGGATAAAAACATTGTCGTTATATGCAGCGGTGCAATCTCGTTGTCTTCTGTCGCTGACTGGTAACCGGGCTTCTGCTAATCGGTCTCAACCCCTGAAGCAACTCTCACGTATTGTTTGAAATAGAGTATCTTCCGACTAATACTCCCTCTACGCTTCGATTCATCGGAATGGGATGACCCTCCCACGAAGGTTAGGCAAACTCACTTTTCCTTTTGGGGAAAGAGCACCTTTTAGTCATGGCTCACCTTACATAATGATGCAAAGGTAATGAATTATCTTCATTTTCGTGCAATAACAAGATGAAAATCAAGTCTCATAGACACTATTTAATTTTCATACTCATGTTAAACGCCACTATCATACTCTATTTATGTGTTTTCTCCATCATTTCTGCGAAAACAATGCGAAAACAAATGGTTTCAGTTAGGGGTATTTAGTGAGTTTCATAGGGAATAGTAAAATTCACAACTAATTGATACACAGTAAAAACGTGCAAGGTGGGCTATCACAGAATATCATATTGCCGTTCTCATAATCTGGAAATCCCTGGTTCAAGCCCAGACTGGTCCACTATAAAAATCAACGGCTTACGAAAGATATTCGTAAGCCGTTTTTTATTTCAACTATATTACTTCACAAGCCCGTCGCACGGCGCTGTTTACGAAGATTCTACGTGAAATCAGATGTATTTCTACCCTGCAAAAAGAATGTAAAAGCAACGCAACTGGCTCTTAATAAGTTTACTCTATTTTTGTTGCATCAAAACTTGATAACATAAACTTTAAAAGAAAAAAGAATGAAAAAGAGAATGCTGACACTTCCGTTGCTTTCGTTAGCAATTTGCGGATATGCCCAGGCACAAGCCGACCGCATAGAAGGCAACCCTGTCATGAAAATCAATGAGACATCCACGTTCGAGGCTCCCAAGAATGAAACTGTCGCCCGTTATGATTGGACGGCTCCTATCGGTTGCAAAGTCGTATCGGGACAAGGAACACCTTCCGTCGAAATTTCATCTTCCTTTCTATCACAAGACAGCCCGGTCCGCCTGATAAGAACATTCACCGATGAACACAAAGATACCTTGGAGACTCCTATAAAATTCTGCCGCTACGTGCAAAGCATACAAGACCACACCATTGCTCCGGGAGAGACAATAAATATAGGAGGAAAAGATTACTCCGAAGCTGACATTTACTACACACCGGCAGAAGGTGAAAACGCCTGTGGACAAGTCGTGGCACACCGGCTGACCGTGGAGCCTAAAACCGGCAGCTACGCCGACATGACGAAACCTTACCTCCAAAGCGCGGAAGATACCGCCATCTGGATTAGCTGGAAAACCTCTTTCGAAAACACCCCTAAAGTCATTTACGGAACTTCAAAAGACCAACTGACGCAGACCTTAGAGGGTAGCATTGACAATCTTTCAGAAGACGGTTTCCCATATTATTGGAACTCCATCCGCCTCACCGGCCTGCAACCCAACACGGTGTACTATTACCAAGCTATCAGTGACAACAAGAAAAGCGAAGTATGCCATTTCCGCACCATGCCGACCCCCAAAAGCCATGAACCCATGCGCATTCTGTTAATGGGCGATCACCAAATCAAAAGCCGAAGCGGATATGAGTGGCTAATGAAAGCAGCACAACGTAAGATCGAAGAAAAATATGGCGACCTTACCGAAAACATCAACATGATTATGAATATCGGCGACCAAGTGGACGTAGGTACATTGGACCAATACGAACAGATACACCTGTTCAAATCGCAACTCATGTCACCTTATCTCCCCATCATGACAGCCGTGGGAAACCATGAAACTTACAACGACCCGGGTATGCAGAGATATGCCGCACATTACCACTATGAGAACCTTACCTACCAAGGTATCAGCAGTGGCACGGAAAACTATTACGCTTACCAAGCCGGCCGTATCCTTTTCGTTGTTTTGTCCACTGAACATACCGGCGACGCCCAAAAAGAATGGGTGAGAAAAATTGTAGATGCTGCCAAAAAAGACGATTCTGTAGACTTCATTATCAGTGTAAACCATCGGCCTATCCAAGCTGAGCAATACGTTGGTGACATCTCGGCATGGGTTAGAAATGAAATCATACCCATTCTGTCCGAGACTCCGAAGCACGTACTGAACTACGGAGGTCACCACCATTTGTACCATAGGGGGCAGTTGACCGATTATCCGCTATATCATATCATTAACGGTGCTGCCTCTTGGGATCAAATGTGGGGCATGTCTTCCGAACAAGACTACGACGACGTACAAAAAACCATTGACTATTGGGGCTACCAGATTCTGGAGTTTGATTTTGATAAAAAAGAAATGAAGGCGGAGTGCTATGCCATCGGTAACAAGGAACTGGTAGTGGACAATATTCTAATTGACTCCTTCAGTCGTACTTTGGGTAAAGCTGCTCCGGAAAAGCCGGAAATCAAGGAAATAACAGAAGAGATCATCACCCTGCCTTATACGTTCAAAGGAAGTCCATATAAAACCACTACGAATGAACAACTAAATAGTGTACAATACCAATTCTCACTCAACCAAGACTTTTCTACCATAGAATACAACAAGGTACGCGACGTCGAAGACCTTTACGATTCTACCGGGAAACCCTTACACATCCCCATTGACCTCAATGAAAATATAGACATCACCCAACTTACCATTGAGAAAAACAAACTGATAAACGGAACCTATTACGTAAGGATGAGATACCGCGATGCCAATATGGAATGGTCGGAATGGTCGGACACCAGACAGTTCACCGTAGAAGGAAGTATAGCAGGTAAAACTTCCATTTCCATAACGGACACAAGCGTAACACCAGGAGAAGCCATTACCATCGACTACAAATATGCTCCTGAAGGTCAAAACGCATGGATCGGCATCTACCGCAAAGGAGAAGAACCGCATTCCGTTCTTTCGTACAAATGGAAATATACCCCGGCTCAATCCGGTTCAATGAATTTCACCATCGACGAAACCAACGAATACTATGCCGTGCTATTTGAAGATGAGGGATATACGGAAATCAGCGAAAGAATCCCGTTCTATGTCGGTCCCGAACCGCAAATCAGTTTGGAAAAGAGCGAATTCGAAGAAGGTGAAGACATCGTGGTGACCTACTCCAACGCACCGGGTCTGAAGAACGACTGGATCGGCATCTATAAGCGGGGAGAAGTTCCCGGTACATCCGATACATCCGATTCGTGGGATTACCTCGGCGGAAACACCGAAGGCACACTCACTTTGGCGAAAGATCTGCCCAAAGGATATTATTTCTTGAATTACTTCACCTTGGGACAGTACTTCGAACCGCGTGAACGAGTTTATTTCTCTGTAGGCAAAGACATATCTTCGCTGTCTACCGACAAGACGGAATTCTCCACCGATGAAGCAATTCTCATCCACTACAAGGACGGTCCGGGTACACCGAAAGACTGGGTAGGTGTCTACAAAGATGGCAAAGACCCCAACGTGGACGAGCTTGACGGCTTCTATTACACTTACGGAGCCACGGAAGGAACCGTGAGCATCAAAGCCGGTACGCTCGAACCCGGAAACTATTTCAGCGCCCTGTTCATTAACGATTCCTATGACGAAGTTTCCCCGAGAATCCAGTTCACCATAAAGGACGGCACAGGCATCAGACAAGCTAAAAATGAAGACGGACCACTACTCTTCTATCCCAATGCTAACGGCTCACTGCATATCGAAGGTAACACCTATGAAACAGCCGACATCTTCAACTTGGCCGGAAACCGTGTGCGTCGCACGACTTTGACGGAAGGCAACTGCACTATCGACTTCGCCGACCTGCCTGCCGGAATTTACATCTTCAAATTCCACAACGGGACGGACAACTGCATCGTACACAAAGTCATCAAGAAATAATCCCACACGGAAATATCATTTCCCCAAAAAGGAAGTGCCGGAAGCCTCGGCTTGATAGCCTCTCTTCCGGCACTTCCTTTCTGTTCGTTTTTACGACTGTCCTTCGGTAGTCTGTACCGGATTATTGCTCGGGTAGAACCAACCGCTTTACCAGCCCCTCTAACGCGTCCAGATTACGAGGGTCTGCATTTACGTCGAGCACATGACCGTCTACACCGATAAGACGATAGGAAGGAAAACTGTTCACGCCCAAATATTGTTCTATGGCCTGCTGCTGGTCGTCCGGCAGGTTATAATGCACCACATTGTCACCCAGCACGTCGTATTGTTTGATGACGTTCTTCCACGAATCTTCCGCAGAGCCGTTAGCCAAATAAAGGAACACCACGCCGTAGGGACGCATCCGCTCGAACAGTTCATGCGAATGGGACAAGGCTTCCTTGCACGGGGCGCACCAAGTGCCCCAAATATCGAGCAACACGAGTTTGCCGCGATAAGGCTCCGTGAGCTTGCGCAGCAACGCCTCGCCGCCGGTCACGTCCTTCACGTCTTCTGCCGACTTCAGACTGCCCACTCCGGACAAGTCCCGGTTTTGGATAGCCACGTACTTCTCCTGTTCCCTGCTGACGATATCCCATCCGCCCTCAAGCCTGATTTCTCGTTCGGCCTTTGTCATCATCCTGTCCGGCAAAGGTTTCCGTATGTTATCAATCTGCCTGTAAAGATTCCGGGCTAAATGGATTTGGCATAGGATACTGTCACACCCCACCGATTCCGCGTTTTCTTTCCAGAAATCTATGTTATCCGCCAATACCTCCTCGTTCAAAACGTCCTCGAAACGTTTGAAGAGCGATATGAAACGTTGCCCCAAATCACTTTTCCCAAACTCCACCACCATTCGTTGACGCAACGAATCCGACGGCTCCGCATTCAGTTTTTCTTGTAGTTCCTTAATGGCCAACCGATAAGCCTCCACGGTGTTTGCCTCCTCCTCCGTCATCGAGATTTCACCTTGCTGCCGCAAACGCTTGAAGGCATTGAATACGGCATTGCCCCCCACCTTGTCTTTCGCCTTTGAAGAATGGCCTATATAATCCCTCATCAATATGCCTAAATTCTGACAAAGCGTATAGGGTTTGGGAGGACGTTGCCAGACTTTTGTCCGGACAAAGTCCACGTAATCTTCGGGCAACTGCCAATCGGGCACCGCAAACCGAGCCTGCATCATCGAACGGCCCAACCCTGTCAAAGCAAAAGATTCCATAAAGTAACGGTAACGCCGCGAAAGGTTGGGATGCTCCCCCACGCACCGTGACAGTTCCTCTACTGCATGCCGGTACTTTTCCTCCATCTGTGTCCGGAATTCATCGACCGTCCCTTGCCCTTTCCGGAGATAACCATCCACGTACAAAGGGGGATGTGCCTGCAATTCGTTTTGAAATCGGACATCTTCTCCCATGAAAAGCACATGGCCGGTGGAGAAATCATGCAACAGGAAATAAGTCTCCCCCGGCTCCACCACCGTGTTGATGCCCTTCCGCCCTATGTCGATATAGATTTCCGACGTATTGACCAACGGTACACGCACGGAGAAACGCCCGGTCGAATCCATGGCTGCCACAAAGGATTCCTGTTTGTCCGTAAAGATGTTGTTGCGTAATATTTCCACGCTTCGCCCTTTCTCCCACGCCTCGGCAGGCATGTCCTTCATCCATCCCATGAGGGTCACGCTGTCGTCCGCACGGTAACCGTTGTCCTTGAACCCCTCCCGCAGGTCTCCCACGGGATAGTCAGGCAACGCCGTCCCCGTAATCAGACTGCACTCCACGGCCGGTTCCTTGCCCACGGTGATGCGACGCGTGCCGCGTTTTTCTTTGCCCACCTCCACAGCGAGCTGCTCTCCGCCATAGGCAATCACCCATTGGCCACGCCCGTCTCTCCGCTCCTCTCGGCTCACCACGTCCCAAACCTTGCCGTCGTATATCACGCCGTCGCCGGAAAAGCCGACAAACCAATCTCCCGTACGCACATCGCGCCAATAGGTGTCCTCTATCCCTTCGGACCGATAATCCTCCGGACGGATATTGTAAACCGTCCATCCTCCCGGTTCTACCAGATTCATCTTTACCGTCCCAAGCGGTACGGCATCGAATGTCAACGTAAAGTCCACTTCATCGCTCTCAGGCATCGTGTACCGTTCCCCAAGGGGAATGCCCGAGGCATCCCTCACGGGAAAGTTCCGGCCATCCGCTTGCAATTCCGTCGTGCGCAGGATTTGAATCCAATAACCTGAAGGGTAATGTACATGGCACGACACTTCCGTGCGGTCCGCATGGAGCACCACCTTGGTTACCTCTACAATAGAATGGGTATAGCCCACCACGGGATGGTGCCAAACCACGGAATCGCTTGCCCAAGTACAGACCACGGCAAACGTAACCCACAACAATGCAATAAGTCTCAGTTTCATGTGTTTCATCATGGAATTATCTAAATTAACCGGCATAAATTTACACATATCCCGAAGCCCGGCAAAGCCATGCGTCGGGAAAAGCCGGCACGTTTTGTTTTTTTAAGATTTCCATTCCGTAATCCGCGTAACAGAAAAACCACGTACCACCAAGCTGCCGCTCTCCCTAAAACCAACGCCTACAGACGGAATACGGGCATCAGAAATGTAAACGGCACGATGATTCCGGCACGCCATTATCTCAAGCGACGCACCAACAATCAGTCTTGCCAAAGGCATCCTCATGAAGCCCGATAGGCCTCGGGAGACATCCCGGCCACGCGGGTAAAGTATTTGGAAAAAATAGACGGATCGTTAAAATGCAGTCCGTAAGCAATATCCTTTATTGTCATGGTTGAGTTGCGCAACAAAACCTGAGCCTCAAGAACCACGTACTCTTCAATCCAACGTGAAGCCGTACGACCACCGACCTGCCGCAAGACTGTGGTCAGATAACGCGGCGTGACCGACAATCTGCCGGCATAATAAGCCACACGGCGGTGACACTTATATTCCTTGTAGACCAGTTCAAGAAACCTCCACATCAACTGCTCGTTACGCGAGACCGGATTTTCGGTCTCTTTATATTCCCTACATGCCTCTTCTATCAAATATAAAACACTGACCACCAAATGGCGCACACCTTCTTCTTTTCCGTTTCCTTCGGGCAGTGACATGTAAATCTGGAGCAAACGACGCACACAAGAAAAAGCTTCCTGTATCTTATCTCCCATGGGTACGATAGCACTCCGTACGGATAGCCGCCCCAAAAAATAATCGCGAAGCACTGCTTTCTTCCAGTATTCTTCCGAAAACAAGATACCCGTACAACGGAAATCTTCGCTTCTCGACACAATCCGTACGGCATAATTCGCTGCCAAGCAAAGAATCTTCCCGGCATCGAAGAGGCGGTGACGCAAATTGATTTCAATTTCCATATGCCCTTCTACACAAAAGAAAAAGCCCCAAAACTTCGTCTTCACTGGATAGGGGCGCAAAACGAACAAATCTTCCTCGCGCCAAATGATAAAAGGAGCCTTCTCCTTTCCGAAACCCTCCAAAACCTTCTCATAAGTATAATCACCTCTATTCATACAAAAAGCCATGTATAAAACCTTTTATAGGCCTATTCCTTTTAGGAATCGTACAAAAATACAAATAAAAGGCCGAAATAGACATTGCCATCCGCCACAAGTTTATCTTTCTTTGTACTTTATTTAAAGAACCAGACAATGAGAAAACATTTTTTCAATTTTACATGGATCCTCATGTGCATGCCTGTCTCTCTTTTTGCCCAGACAGCAGCCACTCCCTACACAGCCAAAGCTAACCAAACGGTACAGGAAACCTTGAATTTTGCCAACCGGCAGGATTTCGAAGATGCACGACGCGGGTTCATTGTCACCAGCGACACACCCAATATCTTCATGGCAAACGGTAAGACATCATATCCCCTCAAGGATTGGGAGTTCCTCCAGAACGACAGTCCCGCCACAGCCAACCCAAGTTTATGGCGGCAATCACAACTCAATAGTATCCACGGCCTGTTTGAAGTCATACCCGGCAAGGTTTACCAAATCAGAGGTTTCGATCTGGCTAACATGTCATTCGTACGCACCGACAGCGGTTGGATTGTCATCGATGTTTTAACAGTAGAAGAGTCTGCCAAGGCAGGATATGACCTTATCAAGAAACATGTGGGCAACTTTCCTATACGCGCCGTTATCCTCACCCACCCCCACAGCGACCATTATGGAGGATTACAGGCCATCCGCCAGGGCGCACCCAATAAAGATTTTGAGATCATCGCACCCAAAGGTTTCCTGAAAGCCGCACAAAACGAAAATATCATGGCAGGCCCGGCCATGGCAAGAAGAGCCACCTATATGTACGGCTTGCAATTGACACCCGATGCGCAAGGCTTTATCGGTACGGGACTGGGACAGACCTTGGCAAAAGGGAAGAAAACCCTTCCTCACCCTACAGATGAAATTTCGCAAACAGGAGAAACGCGTACCATCGACGGACTACAAATGGAGTTTGTTTCTGCACCTGAATCAGAAGCCCCTGTAGAAATCATGATTTACTTTCCTCAACTGAAAGCCTTCTGCACGGCAGAAGACATGACCCACACCATGCACAACTTGCTAACCCTACGAGGAGCCAAAGTACGGAACGGCCTTTTGTGGAGTAAATACATCGACCAAGTGATTACCCGCTATGGGGCACACACCGACGTTGTATTCTCCAGCCATCATTGGCCCATGTGGGGCAATAAGCGCATCCTGCCTTATCTCGAAGCCCAAAGGGACTTATACCGTTACCTGCACGACCAGACCCTGCATCTGGCCAACCAAGGATACACGCCCGAAGAAATAGCCGAAGCCGTGAAGCTCCCAACCTCTTTGGACAGCCTGTTCCATTGCCGGGGCTACTACGGCACGGTGAGCCACAACGTAAAATCGCAATACCAAATGTATTTCGGATGGTTCGACGGCAACCCGGCTCACTTGAACCCACTGCCTCCCACCGAACTGGGAAAGAAGTATGTAGAAGCATTGGGAGGAGCTGCACATGTGATGGAAATAGCGGAAAAAGGATACCGGGCAGGAGAATACCGATGGGTAGCCACTCTCTTAGACCACCTTGTTTTTGCTGAACCGGAAAACCGGGCAGCCAGGAAGCTTCTAGCCGACACTTATATGCAGTTGGGCTATCAGGCTGAAAGTGGACCGTGGCGCAACTTCTACCTGACCGGATCCAAAGACTTGACCCGCAATGAAAAGCCTTACACCCCGGTACTGACCAACTATCAGACCATCTCGCAAATGGATACTGAGACGCTGTTCGACTTTTGTGCCATACAAATCAACAAGAATAAAGCTGAAGGGAAAGAAGTTGTCTTGAACTTACATTTCAACGACACAGGAGAAGATGCCTCACTCATCCTGAAAAACAGCGTACTAAACCATAGGCTAAACCGTCACGAGGAAGATGCCCCACTTGACCTGACTCTCTCAAAAAAGGATTTCGTCAGCCTGTTCTTCGGCACCACTAACCTGAAAGAGTTATGCCAAGACCAGAAAGCTTCGGCAAACGGGTGCAAAGAAATTATCGACATACTGACATCATGCGTAGAAACTGCCCATCCGAACTTCAATATCGTAATACCATAAGCCGGATATTCCAACCTACAGACAGAAGAAGGCCACTATCCGTAATCCAGGTAAAAAAACCTGTAATCCGGATAGCAGGCCTTCGGGTAAAACCGCGTATCTTTGCACCATCATTTCAAAACGACAAATTTATCTGTTTATGGTATTAGAAAACATCAACTCTCCGGAAGATGTGAAAAAATTGTCTCTGGAAGAACTCAACCTGCTGAGCGGAGAAATGCGCGAAGCATTGTTGCACCGCCTGAGCAACCACGGCGGCCATTTCGGTCCGAACTTCGGCATGGTGGAAGCCACCATCGCCCTGCATTACGTGTTCAACTCGCCGGAAGACAAGATTGTCTTCGACGTGTCCCACCAAAGCTATCCCCACAAGATGCTGACCGGACGGAAAGAGGCTTATCTCGATCCGGAAAAATACGACGACGTGTCGGGCTACTCCGAGCCGTCGGAAAGCGCACACGACCATTTCGTCATCGGCCATACCTCCACCTCGGTCAGCCTGGCCGGAGGACTGGCCAAAGGCCGTGACCTGAAAGGCGAAAAAGGCAATGTCATTGCTGTCATCGGAGACGGTTCGCTGAGCGGCGGAGAAGCTTTCGAGGGATTGGACTACGCAGGAGAATTGGACACGAACTTCATCATCGTGGTCAACGACAACCAGATGTCCATCGCCGAAAACCACGGAGGCCTGTACCGCAACCTGCAGGAGCTGCGTGAAAGCCAAGGCACATGCCCTTGCAACTTCTTCAAGGCCATGGGACTGGATTACCTGTACGTAGACCAAGGCAACGACATCGGAAACCTCATCTCGGCATTCCAAAAGGTGAAAGACATCGACCACCCCGTCGTGGTACACATCAACACCCTGAAAGGCAAGGGATACCGCCCGGCCGAAGAACACAAGGAGCCATGGCACTACTGCGCTCCGTTCGACATCGCGACCGGCGAACCCAAACACAAGTCCGACGACGGAGAAGACTACGGCACGCTAACTGCCGACTACCTGTTGGCGAAGATGAAAGAAGACCGCCGCGTGGTAGGCATCACGGCAGGAACACCCACCATCATGGGATTCACCGAAGACAGACGGTTGGCAGCCGGACGGCAGTTCGTGGACGTGGGTATCGCCGAGGAACACGCCGTCGCTTTGGCTTCCGGCATCGCCAAGGCTGGAGGAAAACCGGTATTCGGCGTATGCAGCTCGTTCATCCAACGGGCTTACGACCAACTTTCGCAAGACCTCTGCATCAACAACAACCCGGCCACGCTGCTCGTCTTTTGGGGTTCGCTCTCGACCATGAACGACGTGACGCACCTCTGTTTCTTCGACATCCCTCTCATCAGTAACATTCCCAACATGGTCTATCTTGCCCCGACCTGCAAGGAAGAATACTTCGCCATGCTGGAATGGAGCCTGCGGCAAGACAGCCACCCCGTAGCCATCCGCGTACCGGCACTCGGACTGACGCATGCCGACCGGGAAATAGCCACGGATTACAGCGAATTGAACCGCTATGAAATGGTAAAGAAGGGAACAAAAGTAGCCCTGCTCGCTTTGGGTTCCTTCTTCCCGTTAGGCGAATCCGTCGCACATATCCTGAAGGAAAAAGCCGGTATAGAAGCCACTCTCGTCAACCCGCGTTATATCACCGGAACGGACGACACCTTATTAGACACACTGAAAACCGACCACGCCCTCGTGGCCACGTTAGAAGACGGCATACTGGACGGCGGATTCGGTGAGAAAATCGCCCGCTACTACGGCACAAGCCCCATGAAAGTACTCAACTTCGGTGCCCGCAAAGAGTTCGTAGACCGCTTCGACGTGGCGGCATTCCTCCGCGACAACCACCTGACGGCGGAACAGATTGCCGAAGACATTCTCGCGCAGCTATAAACTCCATACAGTAAAACGGAACATACGATACATCAACTGCGCGTATGCCCCGTTTACCATACCGAAAACCTGCTACTCCGCCCCGTGAACCTCCTCACGGGGCGGATGACATTTTGTCATTTCCATCCGAAATGCGGCGCGTATTCCGGGGAAAATCCGCCGTGGAAGATTTCAAGCGATTCTCGCGCCGTCAGGGAAATCCGGAAAGAAAGTCGTTTCCCGTTTCGGTTGCCATTTCGTTTCCCACCTCCCCGCACCATGCGGAAGAAACTCCCGGGCGCGTCATCCTTGCAAACATTTTCCTTTCTTTCTGCCATTCCATTCAGGTACGTCTTTTCTCTACAAATAGAGATTTACAAGGTGCTTAAAGCCTTTCCATCCGCCGCCGGACGGGCATTTCTGGCCCAAAATATCGACAACTCCCCACCGCCTTGCGCCAAACGATAAATCTCTTTCAGCCAAACGATTTTCAGTTCGGCTGAGATTAAAAACCGGAAATGCGCAATAGAAGCAGAAGAATGAAGTTTATGTGAAAAACAGACCGTTCCATGAGCCGACAAAACTTCCGGAAGCCATAAAACGACAAGGATAAAATTGACAAAAAGCAAGCAAAAACCCCGTTGATTCGCCCCATGATTAAGGCATAATCCGTATCTTTGCGGTACAAAATGACAACCCCATAAATATGACGTTCACTCCATATATCCTTTTAGCATGCTTTTTAGCCGGAAGTGCCGTCTGTGCCCAAACTCCGGGACGGACGGCGCAAGCCATGGAACGGTCGGGTTTCGTGGATGTCCGCAGTATGGACAGCACGATACGCGTGAGCCTGATGTACGCACGGGCGGACAACTTCACGGGACGGGTGCTTTACACCGACCTGCATGAAGCTTACCTGCACCCGAAAGCCGCACGAGCCCTGGCCAAAGCCCAAAAAATCCTGAAAGCCTCCCACCCTGAACTGAGCCTGAAGGTGTACGATGCAGCCCGCCCGATGCACATCCAGCAAAAAATGTGGAACGTAGTGGCCGGAACACCGAAGAATATCTACGTGAGCAATCCCAAAAACGGCGGGGGATTGCATAATTACGGTATGGCCGTGGATCTCACGCTCTGCGACGCGAAAGGCGACACGCTGCCCATGGGCACGAAAATAGATTACTTAGGCAAATTGGCCCATATCGACAACGAGGCGGAAATGGTAAAGCTGGGCAAACTCACGCCGGAAGCCCGGCGCAACCGCGAACTGCTGCGCCGGGTCATGCGCCAAGCCGGGTTCAAAGCCCTGCGCACGGAATGGTGGCATTTCAATTTCATCACGCGCGCTGAAGCCAAAGCGCATTATAAACCCATCCCATAAAACACATGCTGGACGAAAAGACACAAGACTTCATCCGGACACACCGGGAGGAGGACGTACGCCGACTGGCCCTGAAACCGGCCCCGGAGAACGTGGACCTGCGCATGGCCTTGCAACAAATCGAGGGTTGGCAGACGGCAAGGCGCAAACTCCCCTCATGGACGGAACGAGACGGGATACTGTATCCGCCCCGTCTCCCGATGGAACAATGTTCTTCGGAACAGACGGCAAGGTACAAACAAGCCCTCGTAAAACGCTTGTTAGACAAGGACGGTACGGAAGCTCCCCATACCCTGATGGACCTGACCGGAGGTTTCGGCATCGATTTCAGTTTTCTGGCTCCACTGTTCGACCGGGCTGTCTACATGGAACGCCAACCGGAATTGTGCCGTATCGCAGCACATAACTTCAAAACGTTGGGACTGGCACAAGCGGAAATCCGGGAAACCGACTCTTCCCTTTCGCCGGACGAATGGCCCGACGCCGCCTGTTGCTTCGTCGACCCGGCACGACGCGACACCGTCGGGCGCAAGACGGTGGCCATAGAAGACTGCGAGCCGGATTTATCCATCCTTCAAGAAGCCATCCGCCGCAAGGCGGCTTTCAGCCTCATCAAGCTCTCCCCCATGCTGGACATCCGGACGGCCCTGCGCACCTTGGCACACGTGGCCGAAGTCCATGCCGTCAGCGTACAAGGGGAATGCAAGGAACTGCTGTTGGTCATGACACGGCAAAAGACGGAAAAGACGGCGTGCCATTGCGTCAACCTCGGCACGGAAGACCCCACCTTCACGTTCACCTTGACTGAAGAGGAGGAGGCCGCATGCACTTATTCGGACACGCCGGGCCGATTTCTCTACGAACCGAATGCTTCCGTGATGAAGTGCGGCGGATTCCGCAGCCTGGCCACACGTTACGGCCTGCGGAAACTGCATCCCAATTCCCATTTATACACCTCAGACCATTCCTGCAAGGATTTTCCCGGGCGGACGTTTGCCATAGAGGATTGTTGCGGGTTCGGCAAAAAGGAACTGAAAGGACTTTTAAACGGCCTCGGACAAGCCAATCTGACCGTCCGCAACTTTCCGGACACCGTAGCCGGACTCCGCAAACGCCTCAAACTGAAAGAGGGAGGCAACGCTTACCTCTTCGCCACGACGTTGGCCGACGGACGGCATGTGTTGCTCCGGTGCCGGAAAGCGGAACCCCAATAAAAAAGGCCGGCTTCACAGCCGACCCCTTCCTCATGAAAAAAATTACTCTGTTACTTTACCCTGTAACGGGTCTCTTCCAATCTGTATTTCTTCGTCTTCACTTGTTCCTTCTTCACGCCCTCACCCGTGACTTTTACGATAGCTACACGGTTCTTGTCGTTCTCGGCAAACGGTTGCACAGTGTCGCCCTTATATTCGGAAGTAATGACAGATCGGCTCACACCGGCCTTCACTAATGCCGCAACGACTTTCTCCGCCCGTTCCTTGGAATATTGCATATTCAACTCCGGCGTTCCCGTGGCTTTATCTGCATAAGCGGTTACCTGCACGCTGCAATTCTTATGCGCCTTGACGAAATCGGCTATCTTCTGAATCTTTGAAGCTGGATCCGGTTCGCTCAAACGGATTTTATAGTAAATATTGTCCTCATAAGTGACTTTTTCGGGCACGTCCCTATACGTGATGTCGTCATACCAAACGGTATCCGTACGCGTAGCCCATTCCTCTGCCACCGGAACCGGCTCTTCCGCCATCTTTTCGGTCTTCTTCTGCCCGAACTTGAAAATCAGACCTAAAGAAGCTGTGGCAGCCCAGTCATTTCGGTCGGTCGTTTTAGAATTGATACGGTCGGCTCTGTTATTAGCGGCCAATTCCAGATTCAGTCCGAAATGTTTGGCGATATTGAAATCGAGCTGCATTCCCAACCGCACATTATGCGAAAGCCTACGGTCCTGCCATGCCATCGGATAGTTTTCGGCTGCTTTGGCAGCCAACGCGTGGAAATCGTCATTGTCCCATGCGCCTGCCAATCCTACACCTCCAAGAAGAATAAGATTAAAGACACGATCTTTATCGCTACGGAACATGTTGGTCACGTTCAACAGCAAGTCCGCACTACCCGTCACCGTATTGAAATCGTAAGTTTCATTCAAAGACTTGATGCCGCCTTTGTTCTCATAACCGCTCACATGCAAACGTGCCCCGATGACCGGATTGAAATAAGCACCGAACGAAACGCCGTAACTCGGTGTGATCAACTTGCTGAAATCATAATGAGTAAAAGACACTTGCGCGCCCCCGTTCAACCCGAAGAACATGTGCGGATACGGACGATAATCTTTCTCACTGTTTCCTTCTCCGGCATAAGCCACTCCCGTGCCTATGGCCATAGCCATAACCGCGAGCATACATCTTATCTTTCTCATCAGTCTATATTTTTATGATTCAACTTGGATTAAGTTCACAAATATAAGATAAATACGAGAAGCTAACAATCTTTTTTAACTTTTTCTTAAAAAAAAGGGAGGATAAGCGAAAAGCGGAGCATTTTACTCAACTGTTAATAAAAAAAAGGCTATATTTGCACGTTTGCGCATCGCCGCAATTTATTGACCATTTTACATATATGACATGTCTGCTGTAACCATTAAAAAAATATCGACTCGCCGTGAGTTGAAAGCGTTCATACGCTTCAACTACGAACTGTACAAGGACTGTCCGTACGCCGTGCCCGACTTTTTGGAAGACACGCTCGACACGTTCAACCCGCAGAAAAACGCAGCCTTCGATTTCTGCGACGTGGATTATTTCCTGGCTCTGCGCGAAGGAAAAATCGTGGGGCGCGTGGCTGCCATCATCAACCATAAGGCCAATCAGACATGGGGGACGAACAACGCCCGCTTCGGTTGGATCGACTTCACGGACGACCCGGAAGTGAGCCGCGCCCTGATGGACACGGTGGAAGCTTGGGGACGTGCCCACGGATGCGACAAGCTGGTAGGGCCTTTAGGGTTTACGGACATGGATCCGGAAGGCATGCTCACCGGCGGCTATGACCAGTTGAGCACGATGTCCACCACGTATAACTACCCTTATTACCCGACACACATGGAACGTTTGGGTTATACGAAAGAAGTGGATTGGGTGGAGCGCAAGATACGCGTACCCGACCGCGATCATCAGGCACACATGGACAAATATTTCCGCGTGGCGGAAATGAGCGCCAAACGCTACAACCTTCACGTACGCAAATTCAAAAGCGCCCGCGAAATACGCCGAGGAGGATGGGGACCCAAGATTTTCAACGTAGTCAACAAAGCATACGCCCCACTGTACGGTTATTCCGAAATGAACGAGCGGCAGATCGCCCAATACGTCAACACTTACCTTCCGCTCGTAGACATGCGGCTGGTCACGGTCGTAGAAGATGCCGAAGGACGCATCATAGCCATGGGGGTGGGTATGCCTTCCCTCTCGCATGCTTTACAGAAAGCCAAGAGCCGCCTGTTCCCCTTCGGTTGGTACCATTTGGTCAAGGCGCTGTTCTTCAAGCATTCGGACATCATAGATTTGTTGCTCGTGGCCGTCCTTCCGGAATATCAGAACAAAGGGGTCAATGCCATGCTCTTCGCCGACCTCATCCCCATTTGCCAGCAGATGGGCTTTAAGTTCGGCGAAACGCATCCGCAACTGGAGACCAACGAAAAAAGCCAGGGGCAATGGGCTTACTTAGACGCAGAGGTACATAAACACAGACGTTGCTATCAGAAGTCACTTAAATAGAAACACACTATGGCAGAAGAAGAGAAACCAAACGAAGCACCGATACTTACCGAATATACCGAAGACCACATCCGCCACTTGTCGGACATGGAACATATCCGTACCCGTCCGGGCATGTACATCGGAAAGCTGGGCGACGGTTCTCATGCCGAAGACGGTATCTACGTGCTTTTGAAGGAAGTGATAGACAACAGCATCGACGAGTTTAAAATGAACGCCGGCCGACGGATAGAAATCACCGTAGAGGACAATTTGCGGGTCAGCGTACGCGACTATGGCCGCGGTATTCCTTTGGGCAAACTCATCGAAGCGGTGAGCATGCTCAACACGGGCGGCAAATACGACTCCAAGGCATTCAAGAAGAGCGTGGGACTGAACGGAGTGGGTGTAAAAGCGGTCAACGCGCTCAGCTCGCACTTCGAAGTGCGAAGCCATCGCGACGGCGAAATGCGCCGGGCCACTTTCGAACGCGGAATCCTGACCGGCGAATCAACGGAACCGACAGCCGACGAAAACGGAACTTTCATCTATTTCGAACCGGACAGTGCTTTGTTCAAGAACTATACGTTCCGTACCGAATTCATCGAAACGATGCTGCGCAACTATACGTACCTGAACACGGGACTGACCATCATGTTCAACGGACGCCGCATCCATTCCCGCAACGGTCTGGTAGACCTGTTGAACGACAATATGACCAACGACGGGCTCTATCCTATCATCCACCTGAAAGGAGAAGACATAGAAATAGCCTTTACCCACACGGGACAATACGGGGAGGAATATTATTCGTTCGTCAACGGACAGCATACGACCCAAGGGGGCACGCACCAAAGTGCCTTCAAGAAACACATTGCCGAGACCATCAAAGATTTCTCGGGCAAGAACTTCGATTACGGCGACATCCGTAACGGACTGGTGGCGGCCATCGCCATCAACATCGAAGAACCGCTCTTCGAAAGCCAGACGAAAATCAAATTAGGGTCGCTGACCACCATACCCGACGGTGGAATCAGCATAGACAAGTTCGTGGGCGACTTCGTCAAAGAACAGGTGGACAACTATCTGCACAAGAATACGGACATCGCCGACATCATCATACAGAAAATCACCGAAAACGAAAAGGAACGTAAAGCCATCGCCGGCGTGACGAAACTGGCACGCGAACGGGCCAAAAAGGCCAATCTGCACAACCGCAAGCTACGCGACTGCCGCATCCACCTGAACGATGCCAAAGGCGACTTGAAGGAGGATAGCAGCATCTTCATCACCGAAGGCGACTCGGCCAGCGGCAGTATCACCAAGAGCCGCGACGTGACGACCCAAGCGGTATTCAGTCTGCGCGGCAAGCCGTTGAACTGTTTCGGCCTCACGAAGAAGGTGGTGTACGAAAACGAGGAGTTCAACCTCCTGCAAGCCGCCCTGAACATCGAAGACGGACTGGACGGACTACGCTATAACAAAGTCATCGTGGCTACCGATGCCGACGTGGACGGCATGCACATCCGCCTGCTGATGATTACTTTCTTTCTCCAGTTTTTCCCCGAACTCATTAAGAAAGGACACGTATATATTCTCCAGACTCCCCTCTTCCGCGTACGCAACCGCAAAAACAAAATCGGCAAGCAAAAGCTGAAGGAACTGGAAGAAGAAACCAAGGCTGCCAAATCGGACTTCATCACCCGCTATTGCTATTCCGACGAGGAGCGTGTAGCGGCCATCGAAGCCTTAGGTCCCGACCCGGAAATCACCCGTTTCAAAGGGCTTGGGGAAATCTCTCCCGACGAATTCAAACACTTCATCGGTCCGGATATCCGTCTGGAACAAGTGTCGTTGCATAAGAGCGACCAAGTGAAAGAGTTATTGGAATATTACATGGGCAAGAATACCATGGAACGACAAAACTTCATTATCAACAATCTGGTCATTGAGGAAGACCGTGCGGAAGAAGACGAAACCGCAGAAACCGCTATATAAAGATTCATCAATGGAAAAAATAGCCATATTCCCCGGTAGTTTCGATCCCTTTACCAAAGGACACGAATCTCTGCTACGACGGGGACTTACGCTCTTCGACCGCATCATTATCGGCGTGGGCATCAATGAATACAAGCGTATGGAACAAAGTACGGAAAAGCGTATTGCCGCCCTGCGTAAACTTTTTGCCGAAGACGAACGCATCCAGGTGGAGGGCTACTCGGACCTGACCGTAGATTTCGCAGCCCGCCATCACGCCCGCTTCATCCTGCGCGGCATACGCTCCATCAAGGACTATGAATATGAAATGAACATAGCCGACCTGAACCGCCGGTTGACAGGTGTGGAGACTATTATCCTGTTCACAGAACCGGAATGGGCGTTCATCAGTTCCACGATGGTGAAAGAACTTATGCACTTCGGGAAGGACATCTCGCCTTATATCCCAGAAGGGCTGGAATACGAATAAACAACAACTCAGCACAAACATCATGAAAAAAACTCTTTGGGCAGCCTTGCTCTTCTGCCTTCCGTGGACAGCTCCGGCACAACGGAAAGGGAACATGTCGGAAATGGAACAGTCCATGCGTAAACTCTCCATGGCCCAGTTGGCCATCAGCAGCCTGTACGTGGACAGTGTGGACGAAGTGAAACTGACGGAGGACGCTATCAACGGGATGCTCTCCAAACTGGACCCGCACTCCTCTTATACCAACGCCGAGGAGACCAAGAAAATGAACGAACCGTTGCAAGGTAATTTCGACGGTATCGGCGTACAATTCAACATGCTGGAAGACACGCTTGTCGTCATTCAGCCCGTGGCCAAAGGACCGTCGGAAAAGGTGGGCATCCTGGCAGGCGACCGCATCGTCAGCGTGAACGACACGGCCATTGCCGGTGTGAAGATGAGCCGTGAGGAAATCATGCGCAGGTTGCGCGGCCCGAGAGACACAAAAGTAAAATTGGGTGTGGTGCGGAACGGTATCAAAGACCGATTGGAATTCATCGTCACGCGAGACAAGATTCCTGTATCTACCGTAGATGCGGCTTTCATGGTAACCCCTACCGTGGGACTTATCCGTCTGTCCAGTTTCGGTAGCACGAGCCATGATGAAGTGAAGAAAGCCATCAAGGACTTGCAAGACCAAGGCATGAAGGACTTGATACTGGATTTGCAGCAGAACGGCGGCGGATATATGGATGCCGCGACGGGTATAGCCAGTGAGTTCCTGCCCAAAAACGATTTGATTGTCTACACCAAAGGATTACGCACTCCCTATAAAGAATTCCGCGCCCAAGGCCCGGGATTGTTCCGCGAAGGAAGAATCATCGTATTGGTGGATGAATATTCGGCCTCGGCCTCCGAAATCGTCACGGGAGCCATCCAAGACCAAGACCGCGGCCTGGTGGTAGGTCGCCGCACGTTTGGCAAAGGTCTGGTACAAAAACCTTTCGTCTTGCCCGACGGCTCTATGATCCGGCTGACCGTGGCACGTTATTATACCCCGAGCGGACGCTGCATCCAAAAGCCCTACACCATGGGGGATAAGATGAAGTATAACATGGACGTCATCGAACGTTACAACCATGGCGAACTGACCAACGCAGACAGCATCCACTTCCCCGACTCCTTAAAATATAAGACTTTGCGCAAAGGCCGTACCGTCTATGGAGGAGGAGGCATCATGCCGGACTATTTCATACCGTTGGATACGACACGATACACCAAGTTCCATCGCGAACTGACGGCCAAAGGTGCCATCGTCAACGCCGACCTCAAGTTTATTGACAAATACCGTAAGAAGATCCGGCGCGAATACGCTTCATTCGACAAATTCAAAACCCGTTTTGAAACACCCCAGGAACTCATCGACCTGGTGCTCGCAGAAGGTGAAAAAGTCGGCGTGAAGCCCAAAGACGAGGAAGAACTGCAAAAGACATTACCGGAACTGAAACTTCAGATGAAAGCTTTGATTGCACGGGACATCTGGGATATGTCGGAATACTTCGCCGTCATGTACGAAGAGAATCCATTCGTGAAAAAGGCTATCGAACTGCTTGAACGATAATACCCGACAAAAGAGTTTTGTAAAAAAGGGCTTTCATCTTTCAGGTTGTATGATAAGTCCTTCATAATATTAACATTACAGGCTGAAGGATGCTTCAGGTATCCTTCAGCCATGCTTCATTTCGTTTGGCGCAGAACGAAAAATCATTCGACTGAGATTGGAAAATCGTTCGGCTGAGAACTTTTTAACGCTTCCCGCCATGAAAGGAAGCTGAAAAATGCCTGCAACATCGTTCATCCCATAATCCATTATATGACAGGACGTTGACATGCGACCTGAAAGATGAAAGACCTTTTTTACAAAACTCTTGGAGGGGGGAGAATGCCGACACACAGGAGGAGCAAATGCAATAAAAGCCCCCACAAAAGGCTTGCAAACGCAGCTTCTTGCGGAGGCTAATCTTTGTCCCGTCACAAGGGACACCTTATCAAAACTTCACCGAAACTTTCTTTCC
>ERZ772900.1035-NODE-1035-length-27118-cov-5.581865_pt1 | contig 27118 bp, 23 predicted proteins | sample MGYA00512124_ERZ772900 | MGnify/ENA primary metagenome ERZ772900 (study PRJEB29015, sample SAMEA2737716) | human gut metagenome | biome: human gut; feature: human-associated habitat; material: faeces | place: China | collected 2012 ... | reverse complement strand
AGGGAACTCGATAAGATGAAGGAGATGGGCATTGATAATCTCCGCATCCTGGTGGCACAGGAGACGCGCCCTCTGCAATCAAATTGATGAGTGCGATATGGCGGGTATCTCCAAGGCGGATGTATTCAATCACATCATCTTCCGGCAGAACGGTCCCTTCATAATTCATCAGTACACGATAGCCGTAGCGACCCTGCAAAATATCTTTGTAATAATACCGCAGGCAAGTTTTCAAGTTCGTGTAGGTGAAATAGCGGCTTGTATAGGGTGCGTTCCGCTGCCACATCCGGTAGTGCATGGCGGTTGCGAACAGGGTCCCGATTTCCGTGTCGCTGCAATCACGGGTTTTAGCAAGATACCACTGGATTTCTTTGCCAAGCTGTGCGGGGATTTGATACCTGACGTTCTGGTAGTCCTCGCTGATTCGGTAGCCCTTGGTCTTGCCAGACCCCTTGATTTTGTTCTTGCGGAGGGTGATGTAGAATTTCCCGTCTGCGACCTCCAGACAGTCCCGTGGTGTCAACACAAACTCGTGTGGACGCATCGGAACAACGCCCGTAATGTTCCACCACAGCCAGACAGGGAAGAAAAAGAGCTTCTCTTCTTCGTTCACCGACTCGGCCCAGAAGCGCTTTAGAACGTCGTGGAAACGAAAATAGCTCTCGAAGGTTGCAAGAGTGCGCTGTTTTCCGGCCCTGGAGAAGCAGAATCTATCCCATGTGTCATCGCATTGCTGGAGCAGAGCATCTACCGCTTCATTGCGCCCTTCTGTGGGTAACATGGAGAGGAAATCTGTGACATAATGCAGCCACGGCAATTCTGACTCGGATAGAGAAGATGCAATCTCTCCGTTTTCTGCGTAAACCACCCTTTTAATTGCGAGAATGATATGCTGTAGAGAGGTGAGAGATAGATTTCCCAGATTGCACACGATAAATGTTTTCAGATATTGCTTGAATTCGGTGGAAGTCAAATGGAACTGCGCGCCAAAATCATGAAACTTTGCTTCGTCCAACGAAAAATCAAATCCACGATTGTCTCTCTCATCGGACAAAATCCATTTGTCTTCGTCAAACAACCCCGTCCTGACAATGCCTTTCTCTTTATAGGCGAAGAAGTGCCTTCTTGCATCGTTGATTGTTAATTCGTCGAGTTCCGGGATGACAGTGATGGTCAAAAAATGTTCGTTTGTCATCATTTGGTCTCCTTGATAATTTTCTCCAGGGCTTCTCTGGCGTGCGGACCGTAGGCTTCGTCCATGCTATGCAGCATTCCATCGATTCCGGGCAAGATGATGTCCCGGACAATGGCCCTGCTGCGTTGCCGATCCATTTCGTAAGGTGTTGTTTTACACACATTTTGGAGACGCTTTACCTCCCGGACCATCAGATACATCGTCATTTTGGTACTGATTTCGTACTCGCACTGAGGACAATTCATGGTTTCGGGGTGGGGACAGCCTTTGCCGAACGCCGTCATGAAGCACAGACAGGAGCTGCACTTAGAGGCGGCGTCCCCGTTGCCGATACGGTGCAAGATTTCCAGGATTTCTTCTTTGGAACAGTGGGTGTAGATGCTGGCGGCAAGCTCTGTGGACCGCCGCAAACTCTGCTGCATCACGGTAACGCACCGTTCGGCATCTCCGGGGGAGAGCTGGACTTCCTTCAAAAGCTTTGTCTGCCCTTCGACCGACAGCTTATCAAAATCTTCTCCCAGCAGCATTTTGAGGAGCATGGAGACATTCATCGACAGCACGCCGCGCTCAAACAGTTCTCTGGCTACAAATTCCGGCGTGTACCCACTCATTTTGGCATCTTTCAGATACAGACTGGTCGTCTTGGCGAAATCGCCGTATGAGCCCTTATGGGACCGAGCAAGGGCGGCGAGAAGATAGCCCTTGACATGAAAATCGTCATTGACACCCAGAATTTCATCGGACAGGATGTAAATCATCTGGAGATACGATTTGTTCGCAGCGCGTGAATGAAAATTTGCCTCCAAAAACAGGTCCCCAATCTCGTCGCCCATGTACCGTGTGATGTCCTCATAGGTGGATATCCTGCGGACCAGCGGCTTGGTTTGCTCCTCGTGCGCGATTTGAAAATGGGCTTCCGCCGCAGCAAACAGAATGCCGATATGGACTTCCACGCTTTCCGGTACGAAGAATTTGATCGTGCCGATACCTGATGTCGCCTGTGTCTTGTGCGGGGTCAGCCGGAGAACATCAAGATGCCAGAGGATAGAGTAGACGACCGCTCGGGCTGATTCATCCGAAAATGTGCCATCTTCGATTTCTTCCAGTGTCTTTTCTGGCGTGTCGGTAAGTCTCGGATGGGGAATTCGCTCTAAGTCTGTGTTCCGCAGCGCGCACAGGAAGTGCAGAGATAAGAAAAGCCAAGTGTCTGCGTAGTTCTTCGACGCAGCAGCGCGGGCGTACATATCGTTTTTTTCGATGTATCCGCTGTTATACAGATGATACAGGATGGAGAGGTAGTAATCTGGGTCATAGGCGCTGCTGGCATCGGAATCGTCGGAATACTTCGACATGAAATAGAGGTTTTTATAGACAGTTTTCGTCTTTTCGTGCATCCAATTTACAAAATCGGCAAGCAGATCGCCGTATATCTTGGACAGGACCTGGTATCCATCCTCCATCAAGGCGCTTACTTCCGCATCGGTTGACTCGTGCAGTTCCCCGGGCAGGTAGGAGAGAAGGAAATCTGAGAGGTAGTGCAGCGATTTGTCGGAAAGCCGTTTCTCCTGTGTGTAGCGGGTCAGCATTCGGGCAGTCTTCGGCAGGATGGATGCCAGTTCGCTGACCAGATAATTTGCTTTTTCCTTGCTGGACAAATGGTATCGTTCGCAGTATGCGGAGATGCTTTGCCCTATCTTTTCCGCTTGGTCATCTTCCAACATAAGTTTGCCATCTTTGCCGACCGGACGACACCCGTACCACTGGTTGTTTACCAGAAGTTGCGATACGCGGAACAAAAAATTCGGATCGACAATGCCGTAGCTGCTGCCAATGGACAGAATATATTCTTTTAGGTCAGTCATGCTTTTCCTCCTCAATCTTGCCTGCTCTCCACAACAAGTAGTCAAATGCCTCGTTGTTGACCAACTTATATTGCTTTTCCAGCTCGCTTTTGCCGGTGATGTAGGGCAGTGCCGACTCCGGGGAGGTATCTCCTCTCCAGTACATCAGTCCCGCGACATCTTCACCGTACAGCGTGAGCTTGACGGAGAACCAATGCCTCAGAATGTGCGGGTTGATGTGATTTTCCAGCAAAAGATGGCCATAATTGACGATTTGAGGGTCGTTGGATGCGAGCATCGTCGGGATACAGGCCTTCACCGCCTTCTGAAAGGCTGCGCGATATGCAGGATAGGTGTAAGCCTTCCCCACGGAGGTATTAGTCAGCGCCCCGTAGGCCGATTCATAAGGTTTACCTTCGATATATTTCATATAGGTGTTGTAACAATCAACAAACGCCTTCAAGAAAGCGTGATATACTTTTTGCTTTCTCGGTTTCTTGATTCCACCGACGCTGACCAGATCAGAGCGCAGGTTGAACTCGGTTCGAAGGTCAATGGTCACATTTGTGACTTCCCCATCGATGACTTCAAAGTAGAGACCGGGGCCCAGCGCCGAATCCGCACGCCGGACATTACAGCATTCCGACGGACGCAGCCCAGCAAATGCGCTGCATGCGGTAAGCATCAGGATATTCCGATGATTCCGCGCAATCTCGTCCATGATAATCTGAAACGCTCCTTCGGGGATATCCCGGAATATCGCTCTGTTGCTGGGGCGATAATTTATCTCGAAAACCGGGACCTTCTTTTCAACATATCGTCTGGATTTGCGGACAAACACCTTTTCGGTGCGATAAAGGTCGGATACCTTCATTTTGCAGGACGGATGATCGGCAATCACCAGATCAAGAAAATCAATCACAGCCGAGATGCAGAGATTGACCGTATTCTTTGCCCGATGTGTATCTGCGCCGTCGTCCGGGAGCCTGCACAAGCCGTAGTCCTGAAGGAAATCCTTGACCATAACAGCTTCTATATCAATAAGCCGTTTGATGTGATAGCGCTGAAAAAATACATAGTTCAAGAGCTTCGCAACATAGATACACCGCTTATCCTGCCCCGCATCGATGCTTCGGGATAGGGCTTTTTTTCCACCCCTGGCGTATCGATGAAAGTCAGTCCAGCCGATGATGTCCCCTGCTTCGTCATATAGGACGATCAGCTGCTTCCGCAAGAGCGCGCCGTCAGCGCATACGATGTGGTATTTGTATACTCCAAATTTTAAGCTGTTCATTTGAGAACCTCCATTCAATATAAAAAATTATAGAAGTCAGAAATAAATATAGCCATGCCGCACAGGGCAAATTGAATCCCTGTACGGCATGGCTTTTCACAATGAAAAAGCGACTCTGATGCGGAAATCAGAATCGCTGTCAATAATGTAATCTGTGGCTTTTAAAATATTGGATGGTACTATTATAACACAGTTGAATTCTAAGTCAATGATGAATATGTTCCTTTTTGTTCCGATAATGTTCCGACAAAATTTCTATCGCTATCGTTTAAGATAACGACTGTGGATTTGTGAAACGGTCAATCTATCTCCAGCAATTTTTTGACTGCTTTCTGCATTTCAGGGTGCCCTTGATATGCGCTGATTAAAGCGCGTTCATCGCCGGAATAGTGATCTTCAATGCCAAGCAAATCAGAAATTGAGATGTCCAATACATCGCAGATTTTATAGAGCGTTTCTAAGTGCGGGGTACTGGTTCCGGTTTCCCAAGAGGAGACAGCGGCAGCGGAAATGTGAAGCACTGCTGCCAGCTCCTTTTGTTTGAATCCTTTTGCCTTTCGATAATGGTTCAAATTTTGAGAGAAGGTATTCTGAGTTGCGTCCATGTATATCACACTCCAGGAAGAAAAGAACTTTGGATTTAAAATGAGGATAGCAAGGAATGCGAGAAAAATCAATTCAAAATTGTATTTCCACTTGACAAACAAATAGTAATGTATTATTTTATAGAAAAACAATTTTAAATTGTTTTATAAAAGCCTGAATGAGAGGGGAGAACTTCCGGATGAATCATAGTGCTACAGAAAAATCCGAGGTATTGCTGCGGCTGATAGGAACTGCGATTGCAAAAGAGCGGTGTGCAAAGGGCTGGTCACAGGAGTATTTAGCGGCTCAGGTTCCGATTACTCCCGCAAAATTGAGCAGGATTGAGTGCGGGAAGGCCAACGCCAAAATGACAACACTGATTCGCATCGGTCAAGCGTTGGGAGTTACTGTCGATGAGCTGTTAGGACCTCAAACGGTCGAACCGGCAAAGTTTGAGAATATCCTCGCCGGGTTCAGCACTGCGGAACGGCATGTCATTTTTGATGTGCTGGAAAGTGCCAAACTAAGCATTCAGAAGTATCTCCAATAATTTTTAGTAAAGTCATACCGCGAACAGCAAGCGATTTCCCTGCACGGCATGGCGGTTTCCAAGAAAATATGTTATGAAGAGGAGGAGCATCCATGTTACCCCAAACCACCCCCATCTGTCTCCGCTGCGGCCAGCGCCGCACCACCCACCCCAGCGGCCTATGCAGCTGCTGCCGTAAGTTAAAAGGCTGCAAGCTCTGCATCCGCTGCGGCCAGCGCAAGACTTCGGCGGTAGACGGCATTTGCTCCGTCTGCCGCACGAGCCTCAAGAATCGCCAGGGCCGCCAGCTGACGGAGGGCCAGGCAATCGAACAGACGGAGTTGCTGTTGTCCATTCTGAAATGGCACCGCAAAGGTGTGTCTTACGCACAGATTTCCAAGATGCTCGGCGTTCCGCGCTCCACCGCTTTTGTGATGGCCATGCGGGCGCGAAACATGGAGCCGACGGCGCTTGAAGTAGCCAACCCGGATGCGGGGCCGGAGGATCGCCTGCTGGGGGCCACCAGGAATTGAGTCAGCCCAACCCGCCCGTCGCTGTTACAATAGATTCACCACATTTTCTGGGAGGATTTAGATATGAAGAAGAAATTGCAGCTGACGGAGCAAGCGTTTGACCAATTCGAGGACTACCTGCGCCACGACGAGCGGGAGGAGAGCACCATCGAGGCCTACCTCCGTTCCCTGACCCGGTTTGCGGAGTGGGCGGATGGCCGGGCGGTCACCAAGGAACTGGCCATGGAGTGGAAGACGGCGCTGGCTGAGGCCGGTTATCGTCCAATCTCCGTAAACGCCATGCTGGCGGCGGTGAACAAATTCTTCACCTGCATGGGCCGGGAGGACTGCAAAGTCAAATATCTGAAACTCCAGCGGCAGATGTTCCGCAAATCGGAGAAGGACCTGTCGAAAGAGGAGTACCAGCGCCTGGTCCAGGCGGCTCATGAGAAGGGCGACCTGCGGATGGAGCTGATTTTGGAGACCATCTGCGCCACCGGAATTCGGGTGGGGGAACTAAAGTACATCACCGTGGAGGCGGTGCGAGCGGGCGTGGCAGAAATCGCCCTAAAGGGCAAGATTCGGACCATCCTGCTCCCCCACCGCCTATGCCGGAAGCTGCAAAAGTACGCCAAACAGCAAAAAATCGCCTCGGGCAAGCTATTTCTCACCCAAGACGGTTTACCTGTTTCAAGACAATCTATCTGGACCCGCATGAAGGCCCTCTGCGAAGCGGCAGGCGTGGAGCGGAGCAAGGCGTTCCCCCACAACCTCCGCAGCCTGTTCGCCCGGTCCTTCTATGGCTCCTGCCACGACGTGGTCCGGCTGGCGGATGTGCTGGGGCACAGCAGCATTGAAACCACCCGAATTTACCTCATGTCTACGGGAAAAGAGTACCTCCGGCAACTGGACAAGCTGGGGCTGGTCCAATGATTTGCATAATTGTTGTTTTGTAATGCAACAGGCGATTCTTGTCTGAAAACAGCACAAAAAACGCCCTGCAAGTCATTTGCAGGGCGAAAAGTGATAAAAAATGATTGAGCCGGTTCAAATTCCTAGGAATCAGCTCTGTTTTTGGTTGTAAAATTTTACAGAATGCTTGCCTTTTTGCGTGGGAAGTGGTATCCTAACCGTGGGTTTTTGCACCTTTTTTAGGGTACAGCTTTTGGAAGTACAAAACAACAATTACGTACAAAAAACGGGGCTAAGCAATGGGACGCTACACGTTGAGACAATTCAAATCGACCCGGCGCTGCTCCGCCGGACGGCGGACGGTGCGGTGCTCACGCCGGAGATTCTGGCCGACTATGCCGCCAAGCTCCGTGCCCAGGGGCGGCGGGAGGACAGCGTCCGAAGCTGCGAGCGGGTTTTAAGGCAGTTCTATGACTTTCTCTCGGCGGACAAGCTGGTTGACAAAAACACGCTCTCCGATTGGCGGGACCAACTGCTGGCGGAACACTACGCCGTCCGCAGCGTGAACAGCAAGGTCTCCACCATCAACGCCCTGTTGGAGAGCATGGGCTGCCGGGAGTTCCAGGTGAGCAAGCAGCTTCCCGCCGAGGAGTTCGACACCCCGGCGCTGACCCGCCAGGAGTACGTCCGAATGCTCCAGACCGCCAAAATTCTGGAGGACGAGCGGGCCTATGTTCTGACCAAGCTTTTCGCCACCACAGGGATCGCCGTGCTGGATTTACCGGCGGTGACGGCGGAGGCCGTCCAGACCGGCCACGCCGTCCTGAAATCGGGCAAGAAACTGGAGATCATCCGTTTCCCGGCCAGTCTGCAAGCAGACCTCTTGCGCTACGCCCGGGAGAACGGCCACCCCTCCGGCATGATTTTCACGAAAAAGGACGGCTCCGCCATCGCCAGAACTCAGGTCAGCCTGTTCATCCAAAAGCTGGCGTTGGAGGAGAAGGTGCCGGCGGAGAAGGGCAACATTCGGGCCCTGCGGCAGCTGTATAAGACGACCATCTCGGGCATTGAGGCGAATTTTGACTTGCTGGTCCGGCAGGCCTATGAGCGGCAGCTGGAGACGGAGCAGTTGAGCGTGGGGTGGGAATAAGGCCCACAAAAAATATCAGAAATATCAGATTAGGAAACGCATTTTATGAAATCAAACGAACAACAGCCAAGTTTTAACCTGAAACGCATCTGCGCCCTGTGCATTGTGATTTACATGGCGCTGGTGATTTTACTGTATTTCCTCATGGGCCATCAGCTCCACTTCCGAGAGTCCCGGGGGGACATTGCTTTGCCCGTCGCCGAGGCGGGCACCGTGGAGCTGGCGCAGGGGGCGGTGCTCGAACAGACTTTCTCCATGGAGGTCCAGCGGTTGCAGGAGGTCAGCGTCCAGTGGGGGACCTACTACCGCCCCAACAGCGGCACGGCCACCATGGAGCTGTATAACCTGAATGACGGCTCGCTGATACTCTCCAAGACCTTCGATGTGTCCCAAATTCAGGAGGGCGGCCTGACCACCATGACGGCGGACGAGCCCATCGAGGGACTGACCAATGTACCCCTGCTGCTGCGAGTGTATGCCGACTCCGCCCCCGGCGCAGCGGTCTCGCCCCTGATGTCCGTCAGCGGCGAAGCGGCCTTGAATGAGGAACTGAAAGAGGGCCAGACCCCCTTCTCCCTGACCATGAACGGCCAGCCGACACAGGGTGTGCTGTGCTTCTCGGTCACCGGCGAGGACTACATCTGGACCGGCCTGCACTACTGGGAGTTCACTGCCGCTCTGGGTGCGGTCATCGCTCTGTATCTGCTGCTGGTTTACCGCAAATGGAAGCGGGGGGAACACAGCGTTCTGGCCAATGCGTTGGTGGCGGTGCAGAAGTACCGCTTCCTCATCAAGCAGCTGGTGGACCGGGACTTTAAGGCCAAGTACAAGCGGTCGGTGCTGGGTGTGTTTTGGAGTTTCCTGAACCCGCTGCTGAATATGTTGGTGCAGTATGTGGTGTTCTCCAATATGTTCAAGTTCGATATCCCGAATTTCCCGGTGTATCTGCTGTGCGGCAACGTGGTGTTCAGCTATTTTTCCGAGTCCTGCGGCATGGCGTTGACCTCTATCGTGGGCAATGCGGGGCTGATTACGAAAGTCTATGTGCCCAAGTATATCTACCCGCTGACGCGCATCATGTCCTCCATGGTAAACCTGCTGATTTCCTTGATCCCGCTGTTTGCCGTGGCGCTGTTCTCCGGGCTGGTCCCCACCAAGGCGTATCTGCTGCTGCCCATCCCGTTGCTCCTGCTGGCGCTGTTCTGCCTGGGACTGGGAATGCTGCTGGCGGCGGCCATGGTGTTCTTCCGGGATATTCAGTTTTTGTGGGGCGTGCTGACCAACATCTGGGCGTACCTGACCCCGATTTTCTACCCCGTAAGCGCTCTGCCGGAGGGGGTGCAGGCTGTGGTGAAGATGAACCCGCTGTATCTCTATGTGACCTTCGTCCGCAGCTGCATCATCGACGGCATTTCCCCGGAGCCGGTGATGTACGCCCAGTGCGCGGTCATTGCGCTGGTGACGCTGGTGATCGGCGCGGTTGTCTTCAAAAAATCTCAGGACAAGTTTGTCCTCTATCTGTAACAGGTGGCGAGCATGAGGAAAGAAACGAAAAAAGAGCTGCGGGAGCGCCAGGCCCGGGATGCCGAGCGCCAGCGAAAAAAGGTGATTGAGGTGCAGGACGTGTCCATGCGCTTCCGCCTGACGGATGACAAGATCATGTCCCTGAAGGAGTTCGTCACCCGCAAGCTCAGCGGCAAGCTGAAAACCAATGAGTTTTGGGCGCTGAAGCGCGCCAGCTTTGACGTGTACAAGGGCGAGGTCATGGGCATCATCGGCCACAACGGAGCCGGCAAGAGCACCATTTTAAAGGTGATCTCCGGCATCTTAAAGCCCACCGAGGGCACCGTGACCAGCCACGGCAACATTGTCCCCATGCTGGAGCTGGGCTCCGGCTTTGATATGGACCTGACGGGGCACGAGAACATTTTCCTCAACGGTGCCATTCTAGGGTACAGCGAGGAGTTTTTGCAGTCCAAGTACGACGAGATCGTGGCCTTCTCTGAGCTGGGGCAGTTTATCGAGGTGCCCATTCGGAACTACTCCTCCGGTATGCTGGCCCGGCTGGCCTTCTCTATCGCCACGGTGGTGAATCCCGAGATTCTGATCGTGGACGAGATTCTGTCCGTGGGCGACGCGGACTTTCAGGAAAAAAGCCGGAAGCGGATGATGGAGCTGATGAGCGGCGGAACGACGGTGCTGTTTGTGTCCCACAGCTTGCAGCAGATTCGGGAAATGTGTGACCGGGTGGTGTGGCTGGAGCATGGGGAGGTGCAGATGGTGGGAGAGACAAAAGAAATTTGTGATCAGTATGAAAAGAGTTGATTTAGGAAGGTGAGGATGTGCTGATTTTAAAGTTAAAATACCACATCGTTGCCATATTAAAGCAGTTTGGATACCGTCTTTTATACGGGAAACGAATTTCATGGGGAGCTGGAACGACCTTTCGCAGTGGCTTTCACCTCATGATAGAGGGGCAAGGGCAAGTACGCATCGGAGACCACTGTTTTTTTAACCATGACTGCTCGATCAACTGCTTAGACCAAGTCGAAATTGGCACGGGTACGATTTGCGGAGAAGGTGTCCGAATCTATGACCACAACCACCGCTTTTCGGATGCAACTACGCCGATCAAGGAGCAAGGCTATGTCACAAGCCCTGTGCAGATTGGAAGCCACTGCTGGATTGGCAGCAATGTAGTGATTCTGCGGCGGGCAAGGATTGGAGACCACTGTGTGATTGGGGCTGGGTGTGTGGTAAATGGGATTGTTGCTGACAATACGATTGTTAGTTCCACCCAAAATGAGACAATCTCCAACTGCAGGAAGGACTACGGTGAGTCAGATGCCAAAATTATCCGTAATCATGGGGACGTATAACTGTGCGAATAAGGAATGGTTATACCAGAGCGTACGTTCCATTTGCCAACAGACATTTCGTGATTGGGAATTCTTGATCTGCAATGATGGGTCGACCAATGAGACACAGAAGTGGCTGGATGAGCTTGCACAGAGCGACCCACGAATTCGACTGATTGAAAACCATCAGAACTGCGGATTAGCGGCATCATTAAATCGATGCCTTTTGATGTCAAAGGGAGAATTTATCGCTCGACAAGACGATGACGATATTTCAGAACCGACTAGATTTCAGAAACAAATGGATTATTTGGAGAAACACCCCTCTTGTGATTTCCTTGGAACGTGTGCAACAGTCATTGATGCACAGGGACAAGCACAGGGGAGATATTTGTGCGAGGCCAAGCCGACCAAACGGAGCTTTTTATGGACAAATCCATTTGCACATCCAACGGTTGTCGCGCACACGGAAGCCTTAAAACGACTCAATGGGTATCGAGAGTCCAGCGAGACACGCAGGTGTGAGGACTACGATCTTTTTATGCGAATGTACGCCGAGGGTTTTCGCGGCGAGAACCTTCAAACGGAGTTATATCAATATCGTGTCGTAAATGATTGGCGAAAAAAGTATCGACCAATGAATGATCGCCTAGACGAAGCGAGAGTTCGTTTCCAAGGATATTGCAGACTTGGGTTAATGCCAGCTGGTATTCCTTATGTTTTGAAACCGATTGTAGTTGGAATGTTACCGGCAAGAGTCTATAGCGAAATAGTAACGCGAAAATTTAAGCATTGAGATGATGTAAGGAGGATACAAAATGAAAGTGGTGTTACTTGCCGGTGGCTTTGGAACACGAATTTCTGAGGAGAGCCAGTTTAAGCCAAAGCCTATGATTGAAATTGGAGGTATCCCAATTTTGCTTCATATTATGAAGCTGTATTCGCATTATGGGTTCAACGAATTTGTAATTTGTGCTGGGTATAAGCAGCATATCATCAAGGAGTATTTTGCAGAGTATTTTTTGCATACATCAGATATTACATTTGATTTTTCCAAGGGTACGAACGAAATGATCGTTCATCGCAATAATTCAGAGCGCTGGAAGGTAACCGTTGTAGACACTGGTCTCAACACAATGACGGGCGGCAGAATTAGGAGAATCCAACCGTATATCGGAAATGAGCCGTTTATGCTCACTTATGGCGACGCTGTGTGCGATGTCAACATTTCTGATTTGGTTCAATTTCATAAAAAGCACGGGAAGCTGGCAACACTGACAGCAGTTATTCAAAAACAGCAGAAGGGCGTTTTGGACATTACCGAACAGGGAAGCGTAAAAAGCTTCCGCGAGAAGCAGGGCAGTGATGGCACGGCAATCAATGCTGGATTTATGGTCTTGCAGCCTGCAGTGTTTGACTACTTAGAAGGTGACCAAACTGTATTTGAAACTACACCTCTGCAGAAACTGGTGGAGAAAGGCGAACTCATGAGCTATCGCCATACTGGGTTTTGGCAGTGCATGGATACCGCGCGGGAAAAGGAATTGTTAGAAACACTGTGGGCTAATGGAACGGCACCGTGGAAAGTGTGGGACTGATGGAAAATTTGAAATTTTACGAAAACAAGCGTGTTTTTGTAACTGGGCACACAGGATTTAAAGGGAGCTGGCTGTGTAAGATATTGATTGATGCCGGGGCAATGGTGACCGGATATTCGCTGGCTCCGCCGACGACACCTAATTTATTTTCTCTGGCAGATATAGAAAACTCAATGACTTCAGTAATTGGAGATATACGAGATTTTCAGACCATGAAAAAAACTTTTGACCAAGCACAACCAGAAATCGTGTTTCATTTGGCGGCGCAACCTATTGTCCGTACCAGTTATGAGGAACCTGCTTATACTTACGAAACAAATGTGATGGGTACAGTTAATATCCTGGAATGTGTACGGCGGAGTTCTTGTGTGAAGAGTTTCCTAAATGTTACGACAGATAAGGTCTATCACAATAATGAATGGGAATGGGGCTATCGTGAGAATGAACCCTTGGATGGTTTTGACCCATATTCCAACTCTAAATCCTGCTCTGAATTAGTTACACACAGCTACAAAAATAGCTTCTTCGCAGATAATTCAGTAGCAATTTCTACGGCGCGAGCTGGCAACGTCATTGGAGGCGGAGACTTTGCGCGGGACCGGATCATCCCGGATTGTGTTCGAGCTGCGAAACAGAAGAAACCAATTGTGGTGCGGAATCCGTATTCGACCAGACCCTATCAACATGTATTGGAACCCCTATTTGCTTATCTGATGATTGCACAGCGACAGTATGAAGATTCGTCTGTGGCGGATTGGTATAATGTTGGGCCAGATGAATGTGATTGTGTGACTACCGGAAAATTGACCGACCTGTTTTGTAATATCTGGGGTAATGGAGTTGCTTGGGAAAATCGATGGGTCGATGGTCCCCACGAAGCAAATTTTCTGAAGCTGGACTGTTCTAAAATCAAAAAAACACTGAATTGGCAGCCACATTGGCATATTCAAGAGGCAATTGAAAAGACAGTGGAGTGGACGAAGGTTTATTTTGAGAACGGCAATATTCCAGAAGAGATGTCCTACCAGATCAAGGCCTATCTGGAGTGCGGCAGATGAAATTGTCAAAAGAGCTAGAGGATGCGGTGGAATTGCTTCGAAACGCCGAACTGGATGCGAGGAACGGCATGACGGAGGAATTATTTTGGATGATTTCAGCCTTAGTGCCCATTCCAAATGTGGACCTTTTGGTTATGAACGAAAGGGGGCAACTGCTGTTGTCCCGACGCAACGATGACTTTTTTGAGAAAAGCTGGCATATTCCTGGTGGCTGTCTGCGATATGGCGAGGAACTGACAGTGAGAGTACAAGAAACGGCGAAACGTGAGTTAGGTTGTGAAGTTGAGTTTGATGTTGAACCCCTGGCGGTACGCAATGTGCTGCGTGGTGATAATAACTTGCAGACTCACCCTAAAGAACGGGGACATAATGTTGCGATTCTTTACCGTTGCCATTTGCCAGATGGGTATTGTATCGACAACGGAGATAAGACAAGTGACGAGAACGGGTATTTACAGTGGTTCGATGAACTGCCACATGATTTTATGAAAATTCAATCCGTCTATGATGATATATTACGTCCATGGAGAAGGGAAAATAGTTATGGCTATCTGGAAGAATGAAGCAGAGGCACGGGAGCGAATCAAGGCTCTGGTTGCAGAATACTACCACGATTTTAAGGAAAATAAGAATAAGTTTACGCCTGGAGATCGAATCAGCTATGCGTCTCGTGTATTTGACGAGAAAGAAATGTGTGCGTTGACAGATGCATGTCTGGATTTTTGGCTGACCACGGGACGGTTTGCAGACGAGTTTGAGCGGGAATTTGCGGCATGGATCGGTGTTCGTTTTGCCAACTTGGTGAATAGCGGCTCCTCCGCGAACTTGATCGCATTTATGGCTTTGACTGCGCCGGAACTTGGTGAACGGCAGATTTTGCCCGGCGATGAGGTGATTACGGTAGCCTGTGGATTTCCGACTACGGTGGCTCCGGTTATTCAGTACGGCGCGAAACCGGTATTTGTAGATGTAACGGTACCTCAGTACAACATCGATGTGTCTAAATTGGAGGAAGCCCGCAGCGAGAGAACGAAGGCAGTCATGATCGCACACACGCTGGGGAATCCCTTTGACTTGTCTGCCGTCAAAGCATTTTGTGATGAGTATCAACTGTGGCTGGTAGAGGACAACTGTGATGCTCTGGGAAGCCAGTACACCATTGATGGGGAGACTCGTTTTACCGGGACCTGGGGCGATATTGGTACCTCCAGTTTTTATCCGCCGCATCATATGACAATGGGTGAAGGTGGTTGTGTCTACACCAATAGTCCTTTGCTAAATCGGCTGATTAAAAGCTATCGTGATTGGGGGCGCGATTGCGTGTGCCCTTCCGGGAAGGATAATTTCTGTGGCCATCGTTTTGACGGACAGTATGGTCAGCTCCCTGCTGGTTACGACCACAAATATGTATACAGTCACTTCGGATATAACCTGAAGGTAACCGATATGCAGGCGGCAATTGGTTGTGAGCAGCTGAAAAAATTCCCTCAGTTTATTGAGCGGAGACGACATAACTGGGATCGACTGCACAAAGCGTTGGAAAGCATTTCTGACCGAGTTATTTTGCCGGAGGAAGCAGAGAATAGCCGTCCTTCTTGGTTCGGTTTTTTGATCTCTGTCCGGGCAGACAGCGGCTTAGACCGGAATCAGGTCACAAAATACATTGAGGCACACAATATTCAGACCAGATTGCTGTTTAGCGGAAATTTGATCAAGCATCCGTGCTTTGACCAGATGCGAGGCGGAGAAGGATATCGCATCTGCGGTGAACTCACGAACACGGATTTTATTATGAACAATACTTTCTGGGTCGGCGTGTATCCGGGCATGACAGATGAGATGATCGACCATATGGCTAGCGTTATTAAGGACGCAGTCAACGAGGGAACGTTATGAGACATACAGAAAAAGAATTGAACGAGTTTGCGCTTCGCATTCGGCGTGGAATTGTAGAGGCCATTGAGCACAAGGGCGGCGGGCATATCGGCGGTTCTTTAGACCTGGCAGAGTTGCTGGCCGTTCTTTACAATGAAGAACTTCGAGTACGTCCCGAGGAACCTGATTGGGACGGACGGGATTATCTGGTGTGCTCCAAAGGGCACGCAGGTCCCGCAATTTATACGGCTCTGGCGTTGAAGGGATTCTTTCCTTATGAACGGCTGTACACGCTGAATCGCGGCGGGACGACGCTTCCGGGGCACTGTGACCGGACGAAAGTTCCGGGAGTGGACGCAACAACGGGAAGTCTGGGTCAGGGCCTTTCTATCAGCTGTGGCCTTTCACTGGGAGCAAAATTATCCGGCAGCGATCAAAGAACTTACTGCATTTTAGGTGATGGTGAGCTGGCGGAGGGGCAGAATTGGGAAGCCGCTCAATTTGCGGCCCACTATCAGTTGGGAAATTTGATTGCCTTCTTGGATTGGAACAAGATGCAGATTGACGGTTCTAATGACAAAGTCATGAAATTGGGAGATGCAGTGGCAAAGTTCTCATCTTTTGGCTGGAATGCAGTTGTGGTAGATGGAAGTGATGTGATTGCAATCGATCATGCGATCAAGCAGGCCAAGGAGGACACAGAAAAACCCCACATGATCGTCTTGGATACGGTGAAGGGAGCTAATATTTCCTGTATCTCCTCCCTTCCCAATAACCATTGTATTGGTTTGCCACACCAACTGGCTGAACAAGCGCTGAAAGAGCTGGATGAGCAGGAGAAACGGCTGGAAATGGAGGACGCAAGATGAAATTGCGGTATCGCGGTGGAACTCCCGAGGCGGAGATCACACAACTGTTTAGCCCGGCGATGGAGAAGCTTTTTTTGTCGGATGATAAAGTCGTCTATCTGGATGCAGACCTGATGGGTTCCCTGAAAACACAAGAACTTTGGGAGAAGTATCCGAGCCGGGTATTTAATTGCGGTATTCAAGAAGCAAATATGGTCGGTGTTGCCGCAGGCCTGTATTTGGCCGGGTATAAGCCCTATATTCATAGTTTTGCCCCATTTATTACCCGACGCGTATTCGACCAAGTATTTTTAAGCGTGGGATATGGACATAAGCGAGTCCATTTAATTGGCTCAGATGCCGGCATTATGGCAACGGACAATGGCGGTACACATATGTGCTTTGAAGACATTGCGATGATGCGGACGATCCCGAATGCCTGCATAGTGGATGCCACCGATGGCACGATGCTTACTAATATGTTGGAAACGACGAAAGATTGGGACGGCATCACCTATTTTCGCACTGCCAGGCGCAATGTGCCTGATGTCTACGAACGTGATACGCATTTTTCTATTGGAAAGGGCTTCGTATTAACAGAGGGTGATGACGTGACAGTCATTGCTTCCGGCGTAATGGTTGCCACAGCCTTGGATGCTGCACAGCAGCTGGCAGAACAGGGCATTCATGTTCGAGTGGTGGACCCGGTCACCATTAAGCCGTTGGACGAGGAATTAGTGATTCAATGTGCCCAGGAGACTGGTGCAATCGTGACGGCGGAAAATCATAGCATCCACGGCGGCTTGGGTGGTGCTGTGGCGGAATTGCTGGCAGAGCGGTACCCAGTGCCGGTGCTGCGGATTGGGGTGCGTGACCAGTTTGGCCAGGTTGGCCCTGAGGCATTTCTACGGGAACAGTATCACTTGAGAGCGGAGGATATTGTGGAGCAGGTCCACGCTGCACTGAAGATTAAACAATAATGGAGTAAATCAATGGGAAACATAAAGCTATTAGATTGTACCCTGCGGGATGGAGGCTATATCAACGATTGGCGCTTTGGGGAAGATGAAATTCCCGAGATGATCGAAAAGCTGGAGCAGACCAAGGTCGACATTTTAGAGCTTGGCTTTTTGAAAAATGAGCCTTACCAGAAGGACAGGACTGTGTTCAACTCCATGGAGCAGGTAAAGGCGTTGCTTCCGGAGAAGAAGCCTGGTATTGCGTATGCAGTCATGTGTGAGGTGGTGAATCCTCTCCCGCTGGATATGCTGGCACCGACAGACGAAGATAGTGCGGACATCATTCGGGTGATCGTCTGGAAAACCAAGCATAATGCGGACGGCATCGAAGTGGATGCCCTGCAGGAAGGGTATGAATACTGCAAGGGAATCGTCGAAAAGGGGTATCGGCTCTGCGTTCAGCCGGCCCGTGTCAGCCAGTACTCTGACGATGAATTTGTGTCGATGGTAAAGCAGTTCTCCAAGCTGTCTCCGATGGCCATTTATGTGGTGGACAGTTGGGGCACGGAAAACGCAGAAGGTTTGCTGCATTACATGCATTTGGCTGATGAAAACATGCCCGCTGAGATTGCACTGGGTTACCACGGACACAATAACATGATGCAGGCGTTGGGCGTGTCCCAGGCGATGCTCAAAGAGAACTTTAGCCGTGACGTGATCATTGATGCCAGTGTGTACGGAATCGGCCGCGGTGCCGGAAATTTGAATTTGGAGATCATTGCAAAGTATTTGAATGAGCAGTATGGGAAGAAGTATGATCTTCTTTGCGCGGAAAAGGTGAACAGCAAATATATACAAGATATATTTAGAAAAGAAGAATGGGGATATTCCGAGCTATTTTTCTTAACTGCAAAATATAACTGTAATCCAAATTACGCTAGATACATAAAGAAACTAGGAATTGATGATTATGCAGAAGAAATCTTGGCGTATTTACCAATTGAAGATAAAGTTATTTTTTCCGCTGAACGAGTGGATAAGGCAATCTATGATATTAGAAAAAAAGAAATAGGATTGGCAATTGTTGTACCAACGTGCAATCGAATTGAAGTGGTAAAGCATTGGATCCATGTATTAGGGAAAGATGCGTATAGATTGGGATGCGATATAGTTTTTTATGATGGGAGCGACGAAAGACATAAGAGTGATTTTAAAACTTTTCTAAGAAAGGAAAGTCTCCCAAACATCAGAATAGTAGACAGCAGCGAGAAAGTGCAGGGTGTACTATGTAACAAAATTTACGCGGCATCAATAATGGCGTTGAAACTTGATGAATATAGATATATTTGGATGATTCGAGACCGAAGTATTCCTAACTTATCAACTATCTGGCATCATATTGAATCGATTGCAAAGAATAAAAATGATTTTGCTGTAGTATATCCGCATTTTATTGAAACCAAGTTCTATGGAAATTCTCTATATACTGACTGTAGAAAATTGCTCAAAGATTGGTGCGGAGAAATGACGTCATTGGGTTCAATCATTTTCTCTAGAGAAATATTGGAAGAATTAGTGAGCGATTATCCGGTGGATAGTACGAACTATGGACTTTGGTTGCCGATGGCGCTGTTTCATTGTATAGCATATAGGCCATTTCAAGCTTACTTTTTTAGTGATGGAACATTTAATTTTCTTCCGTATTCAGGCTCTTTTTGGATAAAAAACTCAACATTACTCTGGCTATTTGCAGAAAGATGGAATGAAATGATTGACGAATTACCTGAAGTCTATAATGACGTAAAAGAGTGTGTTCGTCAATTTGAGGGGTGGGGAATTCCACCTTTCAGTAAAGCACTAGTTATGGCTGCACGAGCTGCCCATGATGTTAGTCTAAAGAATATAGTTAAATACAGAAGTGAGCTTAAGAGGTGTGCTCCGCAAAGAATTCCTATGCTCATTTGTATGTCGATGATTCCTGCGAATGTCGTGGCGTACTATTTAGATAATAGAAATTCTTTGCTAATTAGAGCGGCGCGACCTGCGGTGCATTTATTGAAGCGGGTATCAAAAATTGTTAAGGCAGTATTTAATAGCATAAGAGCTCCTTTCGTGAGAAAAGAGGAAAAAGAGTTTACGATAGACATTTCTAGAATTCCAAGTTGTATTGATCAAAACCAGCAATATAAAAGTTATTTATTATACGGCGAAGAATGTGTAAATCAAAAACCGTTGATTTCGATAATTGTTACTACGTATCAACGCGAAGAATATTTGGAAGATGCATTAAATTCCGTTGTGATGCAAGAAGAAGTGCCATTTGAGTGGGAGTGTATAGTTGTTGATAACGAACCCTATGATGGGAAAAAGAATGTTTCGCAGAAAGTAGTAGAACATACAAACTGTTCTAAAATTCGTTATTATCGTAATCAGAGAAACCTTAGTGCAGATGGAAATATGAATCGAGGCGCTACACTGGCACGAGGAAAGTGGATTTCTTTTTTGCATGATGACGATTTACTATATCCTGATTTTTTAAAACGAATAGGTGTACTGATAAGGGGCCTTTCAGATAGACGTGTAGGCTTAATTTTTGGACACCAAAACATAGTTTACTATAATAACTTTGCTGAGGATGAGGTTGGAAAACTGCAATTCTATTGGAATAGTTACTACAACACAACGAGAACAGATCGCTATCAAGTGTTTCGTGTATTTGATAACTATATTGTAACAGGAGAAAATTCTTTTAATGTACCGACATGTGGATGTACATACTTGCGTGAAGCATATTTAGAATTCGACGGTCATAATGAACAACGATTTGGATTGGTAGATGATGCGTACTTAGCTTGTATGGTGACAAAAAAGTACGGTGCATATATGAGTTTAACACCGTTTGGTGATTACCGTTGGGGAAGTGGGACAACCGCAAAAAAATTAGATAAAATTATTGAAGGACACTATAAACTGCGAGACTATATGTATAATCAGCACTGGTGGAGTAAAATTCTTAAGAAATCTCTTCAGATGGAACATACAAAGTTTTCAGAAGAAGCATTTTCTAATTTTGACCCAGTCAGAGCAAAGGATACGTGCAATGAACTGATTGTATATGTACCAAATCCGTTAAGGAGAATATTTATTCGCCTTCTGAGGAAAATTTCGCACACTGCTCAAAGACGAAGCAAAATGGACTTAAAAGATTTTGACGATGCAACATGAGTAAAAATAGGGAAGGAACTATATGACAGATATTTCGAGAATTTTACGAAAAGACGCCCTCTACCTATCCCATAAATGTCAGGATGGAAATCTACAAAGCGTTTTTTCTTGCCTGGATGTCGTCTGGACACTATACGACAAAATCATGAATTGGAGTCCAGAAACCGCAACAGCAGATGACCGTGATTTCTTCATCATCAGTAAGGGACAGGCCACACTGGCGCTGTACCCCGTGCTCATCCAGAAAGGGATGTTTGACCGGGAAGCGATCGCGTCTGAGATCGGTCAATTTCACAGCCGCTACTGCATTCAGACCGACCTGACGAAATTCCCGGAGGGCGGTATTGAAAATAATGCCGGTTCTCTGGGGCACGGTCTTCCTTTTGCAGTTGGGATCGCACATGCCAACAAAATTAAGAATTTACCGTCCCGGGTCTACGTTCTGTGCGGGGACGGAGAGTTCTGCGAGGGAACCATGTGGGAGTCCTGTATCTTTGCCTCTGCCAAGAAGCTGGACAACCTCTGTGTCATCATCGACGATAATGACTCCGTGGGAGCAATGGTGGACATGGGCAGTTTTCGGGACAAGCTGTCTGCTTTTGGCTTTGATGTTGCGGAGATCAATGGACATGATATGACGGAAGCGGAGCAGACCTTCCATGAAATAGGTTTGCTGAAAAATGGTCGCCCCAAGGCTGTTGTTGCCCATACTGTGCGCGGCTACGGAAGCAAGACGCTGACAGATTATGACGTTTGGTTCCACAAAGCTCCCAACACAGAGGAACTGGAAATGCTTTGTAGGGAGGTGGATGCATTTTGAGACGTGCCTTTTTGAGCCGGGTCGCGGATATGATCCGCAATGAGCCGGATACAACGTTTTTTACTGTGGATATTGGTATGTGGGCCATTCGCGACGTTCTGCAGGATTTCCCAGAACGCTGCACCAATGTCGGTATTTATGAGGATGCAATGTTCAGCATTGCCGCCGGTATGTCCAGACGAGGTCTTGTACCTACGATTTTTGGCATCCAGCCTTATCTGATCGAGCGCACCTTGGAACAAATCAAAATGGATCTGGCCTATCAGAAATTAGGTGTCAATGTGGTCGGAACGGGTGCTGCTGTGGACTATCCTAAGTATGGATATTCTCACTATTGTGCCGAGGATGCCCAGCTGATCAAAATGATTCCCGGATGTGAGTTTATTGCCCCGGGCACAGCAAAGCAGTTTATCCAGTTATTTGACCAGTCATATCGGAACGGACGCCCGACCTTTTTCCGGGTCAGTGACCATCCCAATAAGAACTATGACCCAGACGTTGTTTTTGGAAAAGCAAATGTGATCCAGCGCGGTTCCAAGGCAACGGTCATTGCGGTTTCCGTGATGTTGGACGAGGTCATGGAGGTCTGCAAAGACAAGGACGTCACGGTTTTGTATTACACGACGTTGGAGCCCTTTGATCATAAAACCCTGGCGGATAATTGCCCTGCCAATAAGATACTGATCGTTGAACCGGAGTATGAAGGGACCCTGCTGTATGACGTTCAGCGAGCACTCCCGGGCCATGCACTGCAAATAGAGCAGGTCGCCTTCCCGAGAGAGATTTTCCGAAACTACGGAAGCTACGACGAGAAGATGGAGCACTATGGATTAACGGCGGAGATGATTGCCAAAAAGCTGAACAGCTTGTTATAAAAGGGAGAATCAACAATGGGAGATTTTAACGGAAGAGTTGTGGTTGTAACAGGCGCTACTTCTGGCATTGGAGCGGCGACAGCCAAAAAATTTGCAAAATTGGGTGCAAATGTGGTATTGATAGGCCGAAATCAGCAGCGCGGAGTTCGGCTTGAAAATGAACTGAAACAGTATGGTGTAAACGCCTCATTTATTGCTTGTGATGTTTCTGATTTCAAACAAGTCGAAACGATGGCGGCACAGGTCGGTAAATCATTTGGACGAGTAGATGTCCTATTTAACAATGCTGGCGTTATGCTGCCGTCTATGGAAATCGAACGAATGCCGGTAGAAACCTGGCAGGAGACTTTTAATATCAATATAAACGGAATTTTCTATGTAACGCGGAGTATCAAACCATATCTGTTAGAGTCCCACGGAACGATTATCAACAACGCATCAATTGCAGGACTCCAACACTATGCGGCGGGACGTTCCTATGCGTATAGTGCATCGAAGGCAGCGGTGATTCAGTTTTCCCACCAGATGGCAAAGAATTATGGTGAAGAACATATCCGTGTCAACTGTATTTGTCCCGGTATTATTGACACACCAATTTTGGGTGACAGAGACCGAAAGATTTATGCGGAGCGTATTCCGCTGGGCTATGTTGCACCACCAGAGGAGGTTGCGGAGGTTGTGGCTTTCCTTGCATCTGATGCGGCGAGATATTTGACTGGTGTGGTGTTACCTGTAGATGGCGGGGCATCTCTGTAAGCATGAGTTGATTCGTGGGAGATAGAGGACCTTGACGAAGAGAACTGATATTGCGTCTATGCGCCCAGACGCCTTTTTTCACATTGATGAAAAGGTGGACAATTTTGCAAAAATTGCGGATGTTTCCAGTGAATTGATTTACGGCATAAATCAAGAAAAGAATAGTCCTTGGATGACCGTTGTAATTCCTACCTATAATCGAAAAGAACTTTTTTACCAAACGCTGCAAAGTGTGTTGTCTCAGGAGAATGTTCCATATCCTTGGGAGATTATTGTGGTAGATAATACCCCCTTAGATGAAAGCGGTAATACACCGGCACTGTCTGTCATAAAAGAATTGGCTGCAAAGAATGTCAAACTGTACCACAACAGAAAAAATCTCGGCTCTGGATATAACTGGAATCGCGGTGTAGAACTGGCCCGAGGCGAATGGGTATGCTTCCTGCATGATGACGATGTGCTTTGTCGCGATGCATTGCAGCAGATTGGAAGATTGCTGAATACAAAACGAAATTCGAAGCGAAAACTGGGTTATCTCAGTGCGCGCAAAGTAGAGTTTCAGAACAAGTTTGGGTTACGACTCTCTACGGAGTTTCCGCGACAGCATCAGGAAGTATTGACCCGCTTCGGCGTACTGATTTGCGGTCATACCGGTGCAGGTGCGCCAACCTGCGGTACAACGATTCTCAAGGAAGCGTACATAAAAGCGGGTGGGATCAATTACGATTTTGGGCCATCTGCGGATGCGGTACTGTGCTATCAAATCATGAGAGACTATGATGTGGTTACGACAGACTGCGTGATCGGCGGGGATCGTTGGGATGAAAATGCGACGCTAAATAAGCAGACATTGCTGGACTTTATCCGTGCGGATGACCTTTTGATGGCATATGCATATCAGAAAAATGCGAAAACAAAGCAATGGGGACGCTGGTTTGGAGCTGCAATTTCATGGAGAAATATCTGGCGTAAAAATAATACTGCGATTCAATGCGGAGTTTCGATTACAACGGAAGAATTCGCAGCAGCAAGCAGATTTCCAAAGCCGGGATTCTTGAAGCGGAATCTGTATCTTGCTATTTACGCAGGGTATCGGCTGTGGCGCAGAATGATAGGTTATTAAAAAAGAAAGTACGCCTTCGTTTAGCTGTATAGTTTTCTCGGACATAGTTTGCTTGCTCCTTTCGAATGTTTGTGTGGTAACTTCATTCTACCAGAGCCTGCAAGCTATGTCTTCTTTTATGCTTTTTTCAATTTGCGCAACTTATTGTACATTATCGGGGCAACAATGTTGTAGACGGTTTGCAAATCTTGTCTCAAATAGAATGGGGAAAGCAATCCAATCGCTTTCCCCATTAACAGCGTTTCAAAGTTACTTGCTTAGTTCTTCTAAGTGAGCTCCTATATAATTTAAGAATGAAGTTGTGCTTTCTAAGATATTAGAAAATGTTTCTGCATAATTTTCTTTTTGAACATCAAATACTTTTGATATTTTTTGATAACCTTTTCCTTTCCTATGCCCTGTTCCACTGGAGCGCAATTCCTGCAAATTTCTTAGGAACTTAATATGATCTTGATAGTCTGTAAGCTGTTTTTCTTGAAACCATGCCTCTAATTTTGATATGCTCCCGACCAGCTTTTCGTATGTACCCGTTAGTTGTGCTACAATTTCCTTTTCATTTAAGGAATCCAGCACTACTTTAACCAATGATAGCACCAGCATATCCATTTCGACAATAGAGTTATTGATTGGAATACGTAGTCCTTCAAAATTATATAAATCCTGTTCATCAAGTTCTAAGAACAACGGCCATCCCATTTTTTCAGTAAATTGACGATTGATCTTCAAATAAGTATTTTTGAAGATGAAATCTAATGATTGTGGGTCTGTAGGCAATGACATAAAATCTCTTCTGAACTTTGTGTCACTTAATTTTGCATCAAGTGCTTTGTTAAATCCTCGCCAATAGTGTTGCTCTTGTTCACTTGGTAAATCTCTGCCCAAGTCACCAAGATATACCGAAACATACCTCGTATTTTGATTATCAATATAAAGTGACCACAATGTACCACATCGTATAATGCAATCTTCGACCTTATATATTTCTGGCTTTGAATAATACTTATTTAGAACAGCCGAATCAAAGAATACCGGAGTCAAATAATGTGGGGCAGTAGGATTTGCGCCAAAATAATTGCTCAATTTACTCGGATCACAAGTATGGTGTATTTCTCTACCGTCATTGTCAACACCAATAATAAAATCAATGTAATGCTTCTCTTCGTTATAGGGCCAAATATTACAATCTTTAAGTTCGCATCCAAATAGTACTTTTTTCCCGAATAGAATAGAAAAACTTTCTTGCCGAACTCCTGTATGGCATCTGCCTGTATTCACTGTGTAAAAAATGGTATTGTCTTCATTACGATAAGCGATCCCATCTGTTGGAAATTTTTCTCCAGTAATGTCAACACAACGACTATCAATGTGCATGATGAGTGCCATATTCTTTACAGCGAGATAGCTTTTGAGATACCGCTTATGTATGCTAACTAAATTGTCACCAGATATTTTTATAACAGAAATATCATTCTCCAAGTCGATATATTCTTTGGATTGTGAATTATAGTAAAGGTTAAAAAGGAATCTAAATTCTTCTACAATTTCTATGTTATCATTTGCCAAGCCATTATAATCTCTTTTAATAACTAAGGGCTCCATGTTAGAATCGTTATTCCATTTATGATATACAGCTTCTCCCGAATCCCATGCGCCATAAACGGTGATCCCGGGCAATAACGAACTATGAATGTCATAGGAATCCGTTTCTAATTGTCCCTCTGCCTCATCTGCTGAAATGAGATAGCTTTGAAAAAACATATCCCACTTGTCATCCTTTTTGCTGCCATATACAGGTACGAATATTCCTTTACCCCAATCGTTTTCAATCCATTCTCTGATTGGAACCTGATAAATATAGCTCTTATCCATCTTGGGTTCCCCCCCTGTTTTAATTGTCAATTATAATTTAATTTTACTGCACAATTCAGAAATCGTCAATTATACATTCTTCGGGCCAACTTGGTGCTGTTGACAAAGTCTCGCTCCGCTCCGCCCTACCAACAAAAAAAGACGCCCACTGGCGTCATCCGGCGTATTTTATCATCCGTTTCAGGTTCAATGCGGTCGCCGACAAGAGGCAGTGGTCCTCCGCTGCCTCTAAGCCTCGTCGCAAAACGCGCGCTAAGTTGTGCTCGCGCTTCTGCGCGGAAAACGAGCCCTCGCACCAGACCTGCCGCAATTTCAGCGCCTCCCGGTATTCCGGGCTGGAACGGCGTTCCAGGTTGCGCTGTCGGTCTGCCGCAAAGTAGCTGACGGACACCTTTCTTGCGCCGCGTTTGTCGCTCTCGCGCAGGCATTTTTCCCGCAGCGGACAGAGCGCACAGTCCCGCTTATCCGCCTGATACTCCCAAAACAGGCCGCTGGCGCTGCGGGCCAGCCGCCTTAAACACAGCTCTTTTCCAATGGGACAGAGGTACACATCACGGTTCTCGTCGCGGCAAAAATCGTCCCGCGTAAACTGGACAGACACCCGCGCGGCGGTCTTTTGCGGCCGCACGAAAAAGCCGATCCCCAGTTCACCCAGCGCCCGATGGGCCAGCGGAAAATCGTAGGCGGCGTCCGCCGTGGCAGCCTGAATTGGTACAACATTTTCATGAATATGCTCGATCAGGCCCAAAAACGGCACGGAATCGTTCACATCTCCGGCAGTCACGGTCTGGCCTACGATGATGCCGTAGTCGCTGTCCACCGCCTGATGGGCGAGGTAATGAGGCCCCGCCGGTTTCCCCGGGCGCTTCAGATGACCCGACTCCGGGTCTGTGCGGCTGACGCGCTTGTGGGTGCGGCGGTTGTCCCGTTTGATCTGCTTTGTCCGCTTTTTGCGGCGCTTTCCGGTTCGCCGCTCAAGTTCCTCCAACCCTTCCTCCTCATAATCGTCCAGCCGTTCCCAGTAAACGCCGGCCTCCTCCGCGACTTCCACCAGTTCTTCCGACGCACGGGAGGCGTTGGCCCTCACATGGGTCGAGTCCGCCCCCACCACGCGCCCGCTGACCAGACCTTTTTCGATGCACTGCCCCACGACTTCTTCAAATAACCGCCGAAACACCTTGCGGAAGGACGGTTTCCGGCGGCGCAGCTGCGAGACGGTGCTGTGATCCGGCACCC